>WNFH01001521.1_pt1 | contig 15765 bp, 15 predicted proteins | sample 5400411 | NCBI WGS metagenome assembly WNFH01 (sample SAMN13153347, study PRJNA577476) | soil metagenome | isolation source: 200 cm saprolite under Douglas fir tree site 2 hole 3 | place: USA:California | collected 2015-04-18
CGAGCTTCATGGAGGACCTGGGCGCCGACAGCCTCGACACGGTGGAGTTGGTGATGGCGTTCGAAAAGGAATTCGACATCGACATCCCCGACGAGGAGGCCGAGAAGCTCCGGACGGTGGGGCAGGCGCTGCAGTACCTACACGAGAAGATGGGGAAATAGCGGATGGCGCGCCGGGTCGCGATCACGGGCCTCGGGATGGTGACGCCGCTCGGCACGGACGTGCCGAGCACGTGGGACGCCCTCATCGCGGGGCGCTCCGGGGCGGGGCCGATCACGCGGTTCGACCCGGTGCAGAGTCCCGTGAAGTTCGCCTGCGAGGTGAAGGGGTTCGATCCGGCGCAGTTCCTCGACAAGAAGGAAGTCCGGCGCTACGACCTGTTCGCCCAATTCGCCATCGGCGCGGCGGAGGAAGCCGTCACGGACGCGTGCCTCGCGGCCGGTTGGGACAAGGTGAACCGCAAGCGGGTGGGCGTGCTGATCGGCACCGGCACCGGCGGGCTCCAGACGTTCGAGGAGAACTGCCGCGCGCTGTTCGAGAAGGGGCCCAGTCGGGTGTCGCCGTTCTTCGTCCCGATGTACATGCCCAATGTGGCGGCGGCGCTCATTTCGATGCGCTACGGGGCGCAGGGCCCGAATTATTGCACCGTCTCGGCGTGTGCATCGTCGGCGCATGCGCTCGGGAACGGCATGCAGCTGATCCGCAACGATGAAGCCGACATCGTCATCGCCGGGGGTGCCGAAGCGGCGATCACGCCGCTCGCGGTCGCGAGTTTCGCCAACATGAAGGCGCTCTCCGAGCGCAACGACGATCCGGCGACGGCGAGCCGCCCGTTCGACAAGGACCGCGACGGGTTCGTGCTGGGCGACGGCGCCGCGGTGCTGATCCTCGAGGCCTGGGAGCACGCGCAGCGCCGCGGCGCGAAGATCTACGCGGAGCTCGTGGGGCACGGCATGACGGCGGACGCCTACCACATCACCGCTCCCGCTCCCGACGGCTCCGGTGCCCAGGACGCGATCCGCCTCGCGCTGAAAGACGGGGGGATCCGGCTGGATGAGGTGGGCTACATCAACGCGCACGGCACCTCGACCCCCCACGGCGATGCGGCCGAGACGGCCGCGGTGAAGGCCGTGTTCGGCGAGCAGGCCCGGCGCCTGGTCTTCGGGTCCACCAAGTCGATGACCGGGCACCTGCTCGGCGCGGCGGGGGCGCTCGAGGCGGCGGTGTGCGCCCTCGTCGTGCAGCGCGGGGTGATCCCCCCGACCATCAACCAGTTCACACCCGATCCCACGTGTGACTTGGACTCGGCCCCGAACACGGTTCGCAAACGGGCCGTGTCCGTGGCGCTGTCGAACTCCTTCGGATTCGGCGGCCACAACGTGACGCTCGCCGTCCGTCGCGCGGCGTAATGGCCGGGCCGCGCGACCCGACGCTCGGCCCTATCGCCGCGAAGCTCGAACGCGGCGAGCGTCTCTTGCGCGACGACGCGCTGGCGCTGTTTCAGTCCCCCGACCTGCTGACGATCGGCCAGCTCGCCGACCGCGCGAATCGCCGCCGGAACGGGGACCGCGTTTTCTTCGCCGCGAACCAGCACTTGAACCCGACCAACGTGTGCGTGCTGCGGAACACGTGCGTGTTCTGCTCCTTCGCCCGCATGCCGCAGGAGGACGGCGCCTACACGCGGAGTCTCGACGAGGTGTTCGCCGAAGCCGACGCGGCCCGCGACAACCCGACCCGGGAGTTCCACATCGTCGGGGGCTTGCATCCCAAGCTGCGCCTGTCGTACTACGTGGACTTGTTCCGGGGCTTGCGGGCGCGCCACCCCGGGGTGCACATCAAGGCGCTCACCGCGGTCGAGGTGGCCCATCTCGCCCGCCTGGAGCGGCTGAGCGTGCGCGAGGTGCTGGTCGCGCTGCGGGAGGCGGGCGTGACGAGCCTCCCGGGTGGGGGCGCCGAGGTGTTCAGTCCCGCGGCGCGCGCCACGATCGCGGACAAGAAGCTCTCGGGGGAGGAGTGGCTCGCGGTGCACCGCGAGGCCCACCGCCTGGGCATCCCCTCGAACTGTACCATGCTCTACGGGCACGTCGAGACGATGGCCGACCGGGTGGACCACCTGCTGGCGCTGCGCGCGCTGCAGGACGAGACCGGCGGCTTCCTGACCTATATCCCGCTCGCCTATCACCCCGATCACAACGAGTTGGGTGAGGCCCTGGGCCGCACCGGCACGGCGACGTCCGGGTTCGACGACCTGAAGAACATCGCCGTGGGGCGGCTCGTGCTCGACAACATCCCCCATGTGAAGACGCACTGGCCCATGGTGACGCCGTTCATCTCGCAAGTGGCGTTCACGTTCGGGTGCGACGACGTGGAGGGCACGGTGGTGTTCGAGCGGGTCTACCACGAGGCGGGGGCGGGCACGCCGATGTGGCTCTCCTACGACCAGATCGTCGGCTTGATCCGGGGCGCGGGCAAGGAGCCTGCGGAGCGCGACTCGCTGTACCGCACGGTGCGCACATTCGAGGACTGGGTCGCGGGCGCCGCGGGGCCGGGGGCGCCGACCGGGCCGGCGCGGGCCCGGCCCGAGGGTCCCGAGGGTCCGAGTTTCCGGATCGAGCATCGCCGGGCGGCGGCGGCGCGCCCGCGGGCGCTCCCGGTGCTGGACGGCGTGGAATGAGACTCGGGCGCATCGGCTACATCAACTGCTATCCGGTCTACGGGGCGATCGACCGCGGCGTGACGCCGCTCGCGGCCGAGCTCGTAACGGGAACGCCGTCCGAGCTCAACGATCTCCTCGCCGCGGGCGAGCTCGACGTTTCGGTCGTGAGTGCCGTCGAGTACGCCCGCCACGCGCGCGACTACGTCCTCCTCCCCGATCTCGCGATTTCGTGCGACGGCCCGGTGCGGAGCGTGGCCCTCTTCTCCAAGCGGCCCGCGGCCGAGCTGGAGCATGCCACCGTGCTCGTCACCGCCTCCTCACGCACGTCGGTGTATCTGCTGGAGCTCTTGTGCCAGGACGTCTGGCAGGTCCGGCCGCGCTTCGCCCAAGTCCGGGCGGAGGCGGCCGATCTCGCCGCCCTGGCGGGGTTGCCACACGACGCCGTCCTCGTGATTGGCGATCCAGCCCTCATTCTCGGCGCCCGCCACAGCTACGGCTGGCACTACGATCTCGGCCTGGAATGGAAGCGTTGGACCGGGCTGCCGTTCGTGTTCGCGGTCTGGGCGGCCCGGCGCGACGCCGAGCCGCGCGCGACGCGGCGGGTCCATGAGGCGCTGCTCGCCGCGCGCGCCTGGGGCCTGGGGCACCTGGAGCTCCTGGCGGCGGCGGCGGCTCAGGCCACGGGCGTCGCGCCGCAGGACTGCCTGAGCTATTTCGCCGGGCTCGACTACGCCCTGGGCGCCAAGCACCTCGCCGGGTTGACGGATTTCTTCCGCCGGCTCGCGGCACGCGAGCTCGTGCCCGACGGCTCGCTCCAGTTCCTGCACGTGGCCTGACCATGGTCGACCGCGCCGCCGCCGAGTTTCGCTCCTACCTCGAGCTGTACGAGCGCGCGCCGCTGCTCGAGCTCGGCGCCCTCGCGGACGCGACGCGCTGGGCGCTGCACCCGGAGAACGTCGTCAGCTACATCATCGACCGGAACATCAACTACACGAACGTGTGTGTGGCCGACTGCAAGTTCTGCGCGTTCTATCGCCGGCCCAAGCACCGCGAGGGGTACGTCCTCTCGTTCGAGGAAATCGGGCGCAAGGTCGACGAGGTGAAAGCGCTCGGCGGGGTGCAGATCCTGATGCAGGGGGGCCACAACCCTTACATCCCGTTCGGCTGGTACCTCGATCTGTTGCGCTACATCAAGCAGCACCATCCCATCCACATCCACGGCTTTTCGCCGTCGGAGGTCGACTTCTTCGCCGGCCGCTTCGGGATGACGATCGAGCAGGTGATTCGGGAGCTGGTCGCCGCGGGGCTCGACTCGATTCCTGGCGGGGGCGGCGAGATCCTCGTGCAGGACGTGCGCGACCGGGTGGCCGCCAAGAAGGCGGGCGCCGACCGGTGGCTCGAGGTCATGGAGACGGCGCACCGGTTGGGGCTCAAGACCTCCGTGACGATGATGTACGGCATCGGCGAGACCCTCGCGGACCGGATCGAGCACCTGTTCCGGGTGAAAGCCGTGCAGGCGCGGAGCGGCGGGTTCACGGCCTTCATTTGCTGGCCGCTCCAGCCCGAGCACACCGAGCTCGAGCACCTGGGGAAGACCGACGCCGTCGCCTACCTGCGCACGCAGGCGATCGCCCGCGTCGTGCTCGACAACGTGCCGAACCTGCAGGCCTCGTGGGTGACGATGGGCCCCAAGATCGGCCAGGTGGCGCTGCGCTTCGGGGCCAACGATTTCGGCTCGCTGATGATGGAGGAGAACGTGGTCTCAGCGGCCGGAACGACGTGGCGCATGACGCTGCCCGAGATGCAGCGGCTCATCGCCGACGCGGGCTACCTCCCGCGCCAGCGCCGCCAGGATTATCGCCTCATCGACGAGGCCGCCTGACCGTGGCGGACGTGCTGATCCTCGTGGGCTCGGAAACGGACAAGCCGCGCATCGAACCCGCCTTCGAGATCCTCGCGAAGGCGGGCGTCAGCTACGAGTGCCACGTCTCCTCGGCGCACCGCCAGCCCGATCAAACGACTCGGCTCGTCTCGGGGGCCCGGGGGCAGGGCTTCAAGGTGATCATCGCGGGCGCCGGGTTGTCGGCGGCGCTGCCGGGATTCGCCGCCTCGCTCTCGGATCTGCCCGTGATCGGGGTGCCATTCGCGGTGGGGCCCTTGAACGGCCTCGACGCCCTGCTCGCCACCGCGCAGGTGCCAGCGGGGGTGCCGGTGGCCTGCGTCGGCATCGACAACGCCAAGAACGCCGCCCATCTCGCGGTCCGGATCCTCAAGGTGTGAGATGCGAGTCGGTATCGGGTACGATTCGCACCGCTTTGCTGACGAGGGGACCCGTAAGCTGATCCTCGGAGGCGTGGAGATCCCCTACCCGCGCGGCCTCGCCGGGCACTCCGACGGCGACGCCGTGGCGCACGCCCTCATCGACGCCATCCTCGGCGCCGCCGGCCTGGGCGACATCGGCACGATGTTCCCGTCGAGCGATCCCCGCTGGCAGGACGCCGATTCCTTAGGATTGCTCAAGCGCGCGTACTTGAGAGTCGTCAAAGCGGGGCACAACTTCGTGAGCGCGGACATCACCGTGATCACGGAGCAGCCGCATCTGGCGCGCTACGTGGACGACATGCGCGAGAAGCTCGCCGGCGCGCTCGTGTCGGGGTATTCGGCGCTCTCGGTGAAGGCGAAGACGAACGACGGGATGGGCTGGATCGGGCGGGGGGAGGGTGTGGCGGTGATCGCCGTGGCGCTCCTCGAGGGCGGCGGCGTGCCGCGGGCGTCGAGCGCCTAGAGCCGCGCGCACCATTCCGGCGGCCTCCGCGGACCGCCGGACGCGGGCACCGGGGGCCTCGGACCCTGCGAGCCCCGAGAGAGGAGTCCGTCATGACGACGCCGTCCCCCGATACCTCCGGCGTACGGGTGTTTCCGCCGCTCATCTACGTGGGGCTCTTCAGCGTGGGCTACACGGCGCACCGTCTCGCGCCCATGCACCTGTTCGTCGACCTGCCACCCGCGGTGCGACTCGTCGGCTGGGCCCTCGTGGCGCTGGCGCTGCTCTTGTCGGGGAGCGCTGCGTTTCTGATGTTCCGCGCGGGCACCACGCCCAACCCCAGGCGCCCCACCACGGCGCTCGTCGCGCATGGGCCCTACCGCTTCACGCGCAACCCGATGTATCTCGCGCTCGCGCTCCTCTACCTCGGCCTCTCGCTGCTCGTGAACTCCGCCTGGCCGCTCGCCCTGTTTCCGGTCGCCCTCATGCTGGTCGAGCGCTGGGTGATCGTCCGCGAGGAGGCGTATCTCGAGCGCGTGTTTGGCGAGGCGTACCGCGCCTACAAGGCGCGGGTGCGGCGTTGGCTGTGAGCAGGGAAGGGGGAGGGGGAGGGAAGCGGAGCGCACCCTCCCGGGCAGCGGCGTGACCGCCTCGGCTCCCTCCGACGCGTCCGCCCGCGCGTTCCGGCTCGAGCAGTTCCGCGATTACTTGGCGCTCGAGGCGGGCAACAGCGCCCACACGGTGACGAACTACCTACGGGACGTGCGCCGGCTGGCCGGTTACGCGGCCCGGGCCGGGGCGGAGCGCCCGGAGGACGTGACCAGCGCCCAGCTGCGCGAGTTCGTGTACGCGCTGAAGGACCTCGGCCTCGCGCCCGCCACGATCCGCCGCCAGATCTCCGCCGTCCGCACCTACTACCGGTTCCTCGTCGGCGAGGGCCGCGCCACGCGCGATCCGAGCGAGCGACTCGAATCCCCGCGCCAGTGGCGCCGCCTGCCGACCGTGCTCTCGGTCGCCGAGGTCGAGCGCCTGCTCGCCGCGCCTAACACCGATGCGCCGCTCGCGATCCGCGATCGCGCGCTGCTCGAGTTCAGCTATGCCACGGGAGCGCGGGTCTCCGAGCTCGTGGGACTGACGCTCCAGGACGTCAGGTATGAAGACGGTGTCGCCCGGATCTTTGGGAAGGGGTCGAAAGAGCGCGTGGTCCCGGTGGGCCGTCGCGCCTTGGGCGCCGTCGCCCTGTACGTGCGCGAGATCCGGCCCCGGTTCGACACGGGCAAGGGGCGCGGCATCGTGTTTCTCAATGCGCGCGGCACGCCCCTATCGCGCGTCGGGGCGTGGGCGATCATCAAGCAGGCGGCGCGGGTTGCGGGGCTCACCAAGCGGGTGTCGCCGCACACGTTGCGCCACACCTTCGCGACGCACCTGCTCGAGGGGGGGGCGGACCTGCGCGCCGTCCAAGAGATGCTCGGCCATGCCGATCTCGGGACGACGCAACTCTACACGCACGTGGATCGGGACTACCTGCGGACCGTTCACAAGACGTATCATCCCCGGGGGTGAGGTCCTCCACATGTCACGAGCGTTCGTCAAGGAAGACGCCGGGCAGGACGGCGCACCGCGGCGCGACTACGGGCTCCCGCCCCGGGACGACCCCGGGTTCGCCGCCGCCGCCGCGGCGGCGTTGCTCGAGGGCGCGCGCGCCGGCGAGACGGGAAGCGCCGAGCAGGCGACCGGCTACTACTGGGGAGAGCCGAAGCTGCACGCGCCGGTGCAGGCGATCCTCGAGCGCGCTCGCGTCGCCGGGGACGAGCGGCTCGTCGAGCTGGCGGAGCGGTTCCTGAGCTGAGGTCGGTTCGCCCCGGATGCCCGAGCTGCCCGACATTGCGACGTACCTCTACGCCCTCGCGCCGCGCGTCGTCGGGGCGCGGCTCGAGCAGGTGCGCGTGGTCAGCCCGTTCCTGCTGCGCTCCGCCGACCCTCCCGTCGCCGCGCTCGGGGGCCGCCGCGTGGTCGCGCTCCGGCGGCTCGGCAAGCGCATCGTGTTCGCCTTCGAGGACGAGTATTTCGCCGTCCTGCACCTGATGATCGCCGGTCGGCTGCATTGGAAGCCGCCCGCTGCGCCGATCCCCCGCCGCATGGGGCTCGCCGCGTTCGACTTCCCCGACGGCACGCTGCTCGTGACGGAGGCCGGTACGAAGCACCGGGCCTCGCTCTACGTCGTCCGTGGTGCGGCGGCGCTGGCCGCTCACGACCCCGGCGGCCAGGACGTCCTCACGGCGACGCTCGGGCAGTTCCGCGCGGCACTGGGGCGTGAGGCGCACACGCTCAAGCGGGCGCTCACCGACCCGCGGATCTTCGACGGGATCGGCAACGCCTACTCGGACGAGATCCTGCACCGGGCCCGCTTGTCCCCGCTCCGGCTCACGACGCAGCTCACGCCCGAGGAGTCCGAGCGGCTGTTTCGAGCGGCGCAGGCGACCCTGGAAGAGTGGATCGACCGCTTGCGCACAGAGGCCGGGACGGGATTTCCTGAGAAGGTGACCGCGTTCCGCGCCGAGATGGCCGTACACGGGCGGTTTCGCCAGCCGTGCCCCGTCTGCGGCTCGCCGGTGCAGCGGATCCGCTACGCCGCGAACGAGGTCAACTACTGTGCGACGTGCCAGACGGGCGGCCGCGTGCTCGCCGACCGCTCCCTGTCGCGGTTGCTCAAGGAGGACTGGCCACGCTCGCTCGACGAATGGGAGGCCAGACTGGGGCGTTAAACGGACCGGCGGACGGTGAGGGCGGGTGGCCGAGCGATCCCCCGCCGGGACCGGCCACAGGCGGCGGGGCGGGCCCTACGGCGTGGTCGGTGGACCGGGTGGCGCGCCGGAGCCGCCGCCCAAGAGCGGTCCCACCGAGTACACAATGGCGACGAGCGCGGCCGCCCCCGTCCCGAGCAGGAGCGCGGTTTTCGGCGCGGAGACGCGACGTTGCTCGAGCGTCCCCACGTGGTCGCGGCGGATGGTGAGCAAGGTTCCGAGCCCGGGGTAGTTCGTCCCTACGGCCGACGTGAAGCGGTCCACGGCTAGCACCAGGGAATCGCTGTCGGCGTACGCCACCCGCCCGGTCGCGACGTACACCTCTTGCACAGTCACGTCTTGCAGCGGCACCGCCAGAGGCACCGACAGGTGGGCGACGACCTCACTCCCCCGAACCGGCGTCGTGGTACCGAGCGCCATATAGGAGAAGCAGGCACCGAGGAGCAGCGGTGCGCCGCAGATGAGGATCCGTCTCACCGAGTGCTCCTCTTAGGGGTTCACGCCGCGCGGGCCGGTCGCCACGCCGCCGATCAATGCCGCCGTCCCGAGCTGACCGTTACCGTTCAGGCCCCAACAATAGATCTGTTGCATGGGCGTCACGGCGCACGTGTGCTGGGCGCCCGCGCTGATCTCCACAAGAGTGTACCCCCCTGTGACGAGCTGCGGGAGGGGGCTGCAGGGGCTGCTCACGCTCGCGCCGACGCACTGATTAGTCGGCGCACTTCCCAGCTGGCCATTGCCGTCGGCTCCCCAGCAGCGGGCGACGTTCGTGGTGGTGATGCCACAGGTGTGCGAGCCACCGGCAGCGAGGCGCGTGAAGGTGAAGCCACCGCTGACGGCGAGCGGCGCGCTCGCCTGCGCCACCGTGGTGTCTCCCAGCTGACCGAACTCGTTGTCGCCCCAGCAGTGCGCGGCTCCCGAGACCGTGAGGCCGCAGCTGTGCTGGAACCCGACCGTCACCGCCACGAACTTGAGGCCGCCCGCGACGGCCGTGGGCCGCGTCGTATCGGAGCGAGTGCCATCGCCCAGCTCGCCGAACGCGTTGCTGCCCCAGCAGGACACGGTGCTGTCAGCGGCCAGCGCGCAGGTGTGCAGGGTTCCCGCGCTCAGCGCCACGAACTTGGCCGCGCTCGCGACGGCCGTGGGCGTGAGCTGATCGGACCTAAGGCCATTCCCGAGCTGGCCCGCGGCGCCGTATCCCCAACACGCCGCGCTGCTGTCGGCGCGGATGGCGCAGCCGTACGCGCCACCGGCGCCGAGGCGGACGAGAGTGCCCCCACCAAATACGGGTTGCGGTGCGGTCCGCGCGACGGTCGTGCTGTCGCCGAGCTGGCCACTCAAGTTGAATCCCCAGCAATAGGCACCACCCCCGGCGCGGACCGCACAGGTGTGGCCGCCGCCCGCGCTCACGGACCCGAACTGCAACCCCCCCACGACCGGCGCGGGGACCGCGCGGTCCGTGCGGGTGCTGTCGCCCAGCTCCCCGTCCCGGTTCCAGCCCCAGCAATAGGCGCTACCCCCCGTGGTGATCCCGCAGCTGTGGGCGACGCTGGCGCTGACCGAGCGAAACGCCATCGCGCTCGACACGGGCAGGGGCGTGGCGGAGAAGGGTGGGGGCGCGACCTGATTGCCGCAGGCGCCGATCAGAGCGACAGCCGTAACTGCCAGAGGGGGTGAGATATGCATCCGCCGCATGCGGGATCGTCTCGCGTCACCAGGGCTCCGATAGTGGTGGGCCGGCGGTAACGGCGCAAGGCGGCGCGCGGGGCGCAGGCGCGGCCTTGACGCGCTTTGGAACGGCCTGCACACTAGCGGCACAGTTCGCGCGATCCTGATCGGCTGTTCGCGGTCGTATGTGCGGTTTCGTGGCCGGACGTTTCGCGAGAGGACGCGAGTCCCGCGGTGCACTGGTCTGCTGGGCGTCTCGGTATCCAAACAGAGGAGGTGGAGATGACGTCTCCCCTTCGTCGGCTCGGTGCGGCCGCCTCAGTTGGCGCCGCCCTCGTTCTCGTATTGCTAGCTCTGGCTGCGCCTCCCGCGACGGCCCAAGGCACCGGGACGATCCGTGGTACGGTGACCGACGGCACCACCAGTCGGCCGCTGGACGGCGTGCAGGTCTACGTCGCCGGGACGGATCTCGGCACCCTCACGAACGCGGACGGGCGATATCAGTTCAGCGTGGGGGCGGGGGCGGTGGAGCTCCGCACGCGACGGGTCGGCTTCGCCGGCACCAGCCAGCGCGTGAACGTGACGGCGGGGCAAGTCACGGACGCCGACTTCGCCCTCCATCCGACGGCGGTCCCGCTCGACGTGATCGTCGTGACGGGGGCGGGGGCCGAGACCGAGAAGCGTAAGCTCGGCAACACCATCACGACGATCGACGCGTCGACGCTGCGCAACGCGCCGGTGGCGAACGTCTCCGAGCAGCTCGCCGCCCGCGATCCCGCGGTCTCGGTGCTCCCCTCGGGCGGTTTGGCGGGTGAAGGTGCGCAGATCCGCATCCGTTCCGGGGCGAGCCTCAGCCAGGCCAACGAGCCCGTGATCTACGTCGACGGCGTGCGGGTCAACCGGGGCGGCGGGTTTGGCGACCCCAACTTCATCGGGGCGGGGGGTGGCGGCACGCCCTCACGGCTCGACGACATCAATCCTGAGGCGATCGATCACATCGAAGTCCTGAAGGGTGCCGCGGCCGCCACGCTCTACGGCACCGAGGCATCCGCCGGCGTCATCCAGATCTTCACGAAGAAGGGCACCCGCGGCCCGCCGCGCTGGGACTTCTCGATCGAGCAGGGCCTGTCGAACTATCCGGGGTCGCGCTATGCCCCCAATGCCGGCTGGGTGTTGCCCGATTTCCTCGTGCCGGTGCGTGCCGCCCCGTTGGCGAGCGGCTTTCATGTCCCGACCGCCGCCGAGCTGAGCACCTTCTACGGCCAAACCTTGCAGCCGTATCAGGTGATTCAGCAGCGCCTGGTCGATCGCCTGTTTGAGACCGGGTTCGGGAGCACCTACTCGGGCGCGGTCAGCGGGGGTTCGCCGGCGGTCACCTATTATGTGAACGGGCGCTACTATCACGAGGATGGTCCGTTCGGGGGCACGACCCTCGGCCCCGCGGCGGACATCGACAACAAGGCGCAAGGGAGCGCCACGCTCGAGCTGTTCCCCACGGAGCGCGTCAAGGTCCGTGTCACGTCCGAATACACCGACGCGCACCACGAGATTCCGAACAACAACAACAACATCTACGCCCCGCTCACGAACGCGATCTTCGGCCATCCCGAACTCGCCTCCTGCATCACGCCGCGCGCCGCCTCGAGCCCGACCGGAACCGGGGACTGCACCGGCCCCGGCAACGCCTTCGGCGTCGCATCGTTCGGGACCGTGCGGGAGGACATGCAGCGCACGGTCAAGCAGGACACGAAGCACTTCATCGGCAGCATCAACGCCGGGTATCAGGCGTTCCCCTCCCTCGGTGTCGAAGGCACGCTCGGGATCGACGTGGTCAACCAGCTGAGCGCGACGTTCCGGCCCTTCGGGAACGACGTGGACGGGTTCATTCAAGTCTCTCCCCAAGGGGACAAGACGGTCGACGACATCACGACGCGGATCATCACGGCCGAGGCGAAAGCGACGTGGAAGCGACCGTTTGGCGAGCTGTGGTCGTCGGTCTTCGTGGCGGGCGGCCAGGGGTTCATCACGAAGACGCAGGAAGAGGGCAGCTTCGGCCAGGCGTTCCCGGGCCCCGGGCTCGAGGTGACGAGCGCGGGGGCCAATCAAGTGGCGTTCGAGAAGTTCCTGGAAACGGTGAACGCCGGCGTGTTCGGACAAGAGCAGCTGGGCTACCGCGACTACGCGTTCTTCACGCTGGGCGGCCGCTATGACCGCAACAGCGCTTTTGGGAAGACCTCCGCGGGCGTGTTCTATCCCAAGGCGAGCCTTTCGGTGATTCCGAGCGCGTTGCCGGGGTGGGGAGGGAGTCCCCTCACGTCCAAGCTTTCCACGCTGCGGCTGCGGGGCGCGATCGGGCAGTCGGGCCTGCAGCCGGGCGCGTTCGACAAGCTGACGACGTTTCAGCCATTCGCGTCCGAACTCGGACCGGGGCTCGTGACCGGCAATCTCGGCAACCCGGATCTCCGGCCCGAGGTGAGCACGGAATGGGAACTCGGGACCGAGATCGGCGCTGTGCAAGACCGCGTCTCCCTGGACGTGACGTACTACCGGCGCACCACGCATGACGCGCTGTATCCGCGCCAGTATGCCCCTTCGGGCGGGTTCACCGTGCCGCTCAATGCCAGCTCGCCTGCGAATCTGCAGATCAGCAACGTGGGCGAGATCAAGTCGGGGGGCTACGACATCGCGCTCAACCTCCTGCCGCTGTCCCGTCCGAACGTGGCGGTAAAAGTGTTTGTCAACGCCTCCTGGGGCTGGGCCTTCGTGACGAAGCTCGGCGGGGCACCGCCGCTCAAGGTGGGCGGCAGCTACCCGCGGTACCGCAACTTCGTGGCCGAGGGCTATCCCATTGGCGCGCTGTTCGGCGCGGCGTTGCCGGGGCCGTGCCCGGCCCCGGCCGGCCAGCTGTGCCTGAACCCGGGGGAACTGCCGTTCGACATGATCGGCAAGGGCGCGCCCAACACGGAGGCGGAGCTGCTCGCGTTCCTCGCGACCCCCCCGATCCGACGGAACTCGGCGGGCACCATCGTCAGCTACGGCTTCAGCATGTTCAATCCGCTGCTCGCCGATCGGTCGCTGATGCACTATCTCGGCAAGTCCACCCCGGACTGGCAGGGAACGTTTGGCACCACCGCCACGCTGTTCCGGAACTTTGAGCTCAACACCGTCTTCGAATACAAGCTTGGCAACTACACCATCACGAATTTGACGGACGCGTTCCGCAAGTCGAACCCCGTAATCGGCCGGAACCTTCCCCAGGTAGCGCAAGACGAGGCGACGCTCATGAATCCGGCGAGCACTCCCGACCAGCGCCTCGCGGCCATCAAGCACTGGGCCTTCCTGTACAAGGCGCTCTCGCCGTACGACGGGCTGAATCAGAACGAAAACGGGAAGTTCCTGCGGTTTCGCGAGTTGAGCCTCACCTACACGGCGCCGCCGGCGTGGGCGTCGCGGGTGCTCGGGGCACGCTACGTCTCGGTGACCGCGGCGGCCCGCAACCTCGCCCTGTGGACTCCCTACTCGGGGGTCGATCCCGAGATCAACGAGTACGGGCGGGGCGGCGCGGGCGTCGGTGACTTGGGCGGCATCGATCAGAACTTCGGGCTCGGGATCGATGCCTTCGGCTTCGCGCTTCCCCGGCGCTTCACCCTCACCGCGCGCCTGGGCTTCTAACCGGGTGACGACAGCAAGGAGGGCGACGCGATGATCGCCTCGACTGTGATCGTATCCGCCGGCGAGCGTAGCGTGTCGGTCGCGCGCTCGGCGGCCGTCTTGGGGCTCGCCGGGCTCACGGCGTGCAGCAGCCTCTTGGACGTCAAGAACCCCAACAACGTCAACAGCAGCGACCTTACCAGCCCCGCCTCGGCCTTCGCGATCGCGAACGGGGCCCTGTCGGCGCTGGCGTACGGCTGGGGAGCCATCCTCACCGAGAACGCCACCGTCACCGATGAGTTGACCTGGACCGGCTCGCGTGATGGCTTCCGGGAGCTCGATGTCGGGACGCTCACCAACCGGACCAACGAGTTCACGGATGCGGCGTTCCCGTACGTGGGACGCGCGCGCTGGATGACGGACTTCGCCATCACGCGCCTGTCGCTGTTCGATTCGCTCGGCACGCTGAAGAACCGCAACGATCTGGCCCGTTCCTATCTGTACGGCGCGCTCGCCTACACCCTGATCGGCGACGACTTCAACAACTTCCCGATCGGCTCGGACATGCAGAACGCGGCCGCACCGCTCGGGCCGACCAAGATGGATTCGGTCTACAAGGTGGCCATCAGCTACGCGACGAAGGGCCTCGCGATCGCCCAGGCAACGGGCAACGCGAGCTGGCAGATCGCGCTCACGGCCGTGCGGGCGCGCGCGGAGCACGCGAAAGCGGTCTGGGCCTTGATCCACCCGCCCGGCACGGGTGTGCCGTACGGCGGCTCGCCCCTCGTCAACGACGCGGCGGCGGTAGCAGATGCCCAGGCGGCCATTACGCTGGCGGACCTATCGGGGACGAACTGGAAGTTCCGTTTCAGCTACAGTCCCACGACCGTCGACAACTATATCGGTGCCTGGGTGAACGGGCGCCAGGAGATGCGGTTCGGCGACCGGTTCGTCAAGCGGTCCGCGCCGAAAGACACGTTGCGCGATCCCATCAGTGGCGCCGTCGACCCCGAGATCCGGCGCGCCGTAACAGAGTTTGTCGGCACCGCGGCGACCCAGTCGTACGGGCCCTTGACGGCGCTCTCGGAGCGGGAGCTCCACCTCATCCTCGCCGAGGCCGCCCTGGCGCGCGGCGACACCCTCGGGCCGACGAGCGGCCTCGCCGTGCACATCAATTACCGCCGAGCGCTCGACGGCCTGCCCGCGTATGATCCGTCCAACGTGGCCCAGCCCCGCACGCTCGCGATGCTCCAGTACGAGCGCCAGGTCAACCTGTTCCTGCAGAGCCGACGGCTCCAGGACTTGTACCGGTTCCATATTCCATCCGACCTCTGGCAGGCGGGAACGGATGCCGTGCTCGCTCCCGGCACGTTGTTCCCGATTACACAGGTAGAGCTCCTAGCGAACCCGTACTGCGTGCAGAATCCGGCCTCCTGCTAGGCCGCGGGCCCGGGGGCTGCGGGGCCCAGCGACGCACGCGCCAGTCGACGGCAGTCCAGGTGCCCCGAGCTCGGGCGGGGCTTGCAGGGCCCTGGACTCGCCGGCCGCGTCCGGCCGGACCGCCCGAGCGCTACATTGCTTCAATGCGCCTCGGCAAGGACGCCTACACGTCCTTCATTCGCACCACGGTACCAAGGAGCGTTTGGGCCGGAGGTGTCCCCTGATGGCCGGAGCCGCGTCGGAGGGCACGCCCCACGCCGTCCGATTTGAGCGGCTGTTTCCGGTCGCCGTCGAGGATATCGATGGCCTCGGGCACGTCAACAACGTCGTGTACCTGCGCTGGGTCCAGGACGTCGCCGCGGCGCATTGGGAGGCAGCCACGAGTCCTGCCGAGCGCGCCGACATCGCCTGGGTCGTGTTACACCATGAGATCGACTACAAGCATGCGGCGTGGCCGGGCGACGACGTGATTGTGCGCACCTGGGTCGGGCCCCCGGACGCGGCCCGCTACGAGCGACATACCGAGATCCGCCGCGTGGGCGACGGGCGGTTGCTGGCGCAGGCCCGCTCGCTCTGCTGTCCCGTCCACGCGGCCAACGGTCGGCCGCGGCGCATCGATCCGGCGCTGCACGACCGGTTCTACGAAGGCTAGCTTCCCTCGTACGCTCCGGTCTCGACACCTTCGACTCCCTCGCGTGCGCCCGAGTGCTCACGTGAGTCGGGCGCTGCGCCGCACGTCGCTCGCCGTGGCGGCGGTCGTGGGCCTGGCCGCGGTCGGGTTT
>WNFH01001747.1_pt1 | contig 15764 bp, 17 predicted proteins | sample 5400411 | NCBI WGS metagenome assembly WNFH01 (sample SAMN13153347, study PRJNA577476) | soil metagenome | isolation source: 200 cm saprolite under Douglas fir tree site 2 hole 3 | place: USA:California | collected 2015-04-18
TGTCGATGTCGTTGATGTGGACGACGTCGAGCTTGGCGCCCCGCTTGATCGCCGCGCGCAGGATGTTGCGGCCGATGCGCCCGAAGCCGTTGATCGCGATGCGAGCCATGAAACCTCCCTGGAGTGGGGCTACATAGGCTGCGGGATCCGGAGCGTCAAGCGAGGGCCTGCCGCGACTCAAGCGCAGAAAACACAACGGGCCCCGAGGAGAGGGGCCCGTTGTCCGGCAGCAGGGGGTCGTCCGTCCGGCTTGCTAGGCAGCTCCCTTCACCGCCTCGCGCCGCTCCTTTTGCAGATCCTGGGTGATGAGCTCGATCAGCTCGGTCGAGAGCGTGAGCAGTTGGCGTGGGGTGTATCCGCTCGAGCGAAGCTCCTTGTAGAAGGACCTGGCCAGGATGCGGGCCCCTGCGGACCGATCCAGCGGGACGGAGCTCTTGCCGTCGGTCACTGGAGCTTGCGGGGCGAGCTTTTCCGACACGGTGCACCTCGGTTGAGGGAAGCAGCAGCGCTTCTGGGGTGCAACCTGCCTGCCGAGTTTACGATTCCTGACATTTCAACGACTTACGCGTGGCAATGCAAGCCGCACCGCGGCGCGGTGCGAAGCGGGCCACGCGATTTCCGGGACCAATGGCGTGTGCAGTGCGCAACGGTATTCGCACCGCGGCGCGCCATTGCGGGCAGGCGGCCGGTTGCCTCCCGGCGGCGGCGTCTCCACCCTCGTCCGGCGATGAAGCTCACGGTGCGCCATGCGGGTGGCGAGCTGATCGTGCTGATGCTGGCCGGCCTCGCCGCCGCGCTCTGGATCCAGGCACGCGCCCCGCAGGTCGCGAAGCGCGCCGGTGAACGGCCGCCCGGAGCGGTGCGCGCCGTCCCCCGATAGCTGCTAGAAGGTCCGCATGGCCAAGGCGACCTGGGAGGGCAAGGAGTGCGACGTGCGCGTCGACACCGACCTCGAGAGCAACTGGAGCGTGAGCATCCTGTCCGGCGAGTTCGACCCCGTGAGCCTCATCCAGCGCCCCGCCGCGCCCGTGATCATCAAGGTGCGCGCCAAGACGCGCTGGAAGATCGCGGACTTCACCTTGGAGCCACGGCCAGCCGAGGAGATCGCCGCGGAGGAAGCCGAGAAGGCGAAGAAGAAGGGCGGCGTCGCCAAGGTGGAAGCCGAAGAAGAGGCCTGAACGAGCCCGCTGCATGCAGCCGTTCCAGCGCACCGCCGCGGTCTTCGACATCGACGACTCGCTGCTCGACGGCAACGCGGGCACCATCTTCACCTGGTTCCTCTATTCCAACCGCGAGATGGCCCCGCAGGTCCGCAGCCAGGTGCCGCGCGCGCTCTACGACTACGCGCGCAAGCGGCTCAGCGAAGCCGACATGGTCGCGCTGGGCAGCAAGTGCCAGCAGGGCATCCACGCCGACAAGCTGCGCGAGCTGGCGCGCCGCTGTTTCGACAAGCACGTCAAGAAGCGGATCACCCAGCAGGGGCTGCGGGCCGTGCGCCGGCACCTGCTCTCCGGGCACCTGGTGATCGTCGCCTCGGGCTCGCCGCAGATCATCATCGACGAGGTGGGCCGGTTCCTCCACGCCCACGAGGCGATCGGCACGCGGACACTGATCAAGGACGGCGTGGCGAGCGACGAGCTGGTGCCGCCCATCGTCTTCAAGGAGGGCAAGCGCGAGCGGGTGAAGGAGGTCATCGCCCGCCACGGGATCGACCTCTCCCGCAGCTACGTCTATTCGGACAGCGTCGCGGACACGCCGCTGCTCGAGGAGGTCGGCCATGCAGTGGTGGTGAACCCCAAGCCCGCCTTCCGCGCCGAGGCGCTGCGGCGCGGCTGGGAGGTGGCCGAATGGAAGGGCCGCTGGAAGACCGAGCCCGACGCCGACGACCGCATCGGCGACGAGTGGCTCAGCTGGGAGAGCTGACCTACTTGTCGACGGTGAAGCCCGAGTCGGCGATGGCCTTCTCTAGATCTGCGCGCTTGGCCTTCGCGTCGTCGTAGGTGACCTTCACTTCGTTCTTGTTCTTGTCGGCAACGGCCGCGCTCACGCCCTTCACGTCCTTGAGGGCGGCCTCGGTCTTCGCGGAGCACCCGCCGCAGTGCCAGCCGGACACCTTCAACGTCTCGGTCTTCTCGGCGGCGAGCGCGGCGCCGGAAAGGCCGGCGGCGAGAGCGAAGGCGAAGAGCTTCTTCATGACGTCCCTCCAAAGATTCGTGAGGTGCGCGAGCATCCAAGCAGGCGGCGAGCCTGTCAACAGGCCAGCCCCTGAGGTTGGACGTTCCGACCGGCCGTTGATTCAGGCCGGCAGCCGGAGGGCCCGGCGGGCGTTCTCCGTGGTCGCCCGCTCGACCGCCGCCACGGAGAGCCCGCGCAGCTCGGCGAGCCTCTCGGCGGTCAGGCGAACGTAGGAGGGCTCGTTCCTTTTGCCGCGGTGCGGCACCGGGGCGAGGAACGGGCAGTCCGTCTCGACCAGCAGCCGGTCCAGCGGGATCCGCGCCGCCGCGTCGCGCAGGGCATCGGCGGCCTTGAAGGTGAGCACCCCGCTCACGCTGATGTGCAACCCGAGCGCGAGGTAACGCTGCGCCGCGGCCCAGTCGCCGGTGAAGCAGTGGATGACTCCGCCCTCCGGCCCCAGCTCGCGCTCGAGGATCGACGCGGTGTCCAGGTCCGCCTCGCGCGTGTGCACCACGAGCGGCTTGCGGAGCGACTTCGCCAGCCGGGCCTGCGCCGCGAACACCTCCCGCTGCACCTCTCGAGGCGAGCGGTCGTAGTGGTAGTCGAGCCCGCACTCGCCCACCGCGACGCAGTCCGGCTCGCGGCAGAGCGCCTCCAGCTCGCGCAGGTCGGCGGCCGTGGCGCGCGCGGCGTCGTGCGGATGGATCCCGGCGGTCGCGCTGAGGAAGGAACGGTCGCTCGACGCGAGCTCGATTGCGTCGCGCGCCGCCGCCATGCCTGCGCGCGTCCCGGGGCGGCGCTCGTCGGGCTCGCGCCACTGGCCCACCACCACGACGTGCACGAGCCCCGCCTCGCGCGCGCGCCGCAGCGTCGCGGGGAGGTCGTCGCCGTAGTCGGCGAAGTCGAGGTGGGCGTGGGAGTCGATGAGAGGCACGGGCCGGAGGCGGGAGGTCGAGTTCGAGGATTCAGGTCGAGTTCGAGGATTCAGGTCGAGGTCGGGTTCGAGGTCGAAGTCGAGGTCGGGGAGGTCGGGGTCGGGGTAGGGTTCGCGGTCGAGGTCGCGGTCGCTTCCGCCTGGTTCGACGCGATCTCCGCGAGCAGCTCCTTCGACAGCGGCCCGAGCTCGCCCGGCTCATCGGCCAGCCCACGCAGCGCCGCGATCGCCGCCGGCGAGCCGATCTCCGCCAGGCCCTCCGCGGCGTCCATGCGCAGGTCCTCGGCCTCGTCCGCGGAGGTGGCGATGGCGAGCAGACGCTCCTCGGCATGGGGCGCGCCGAGGCGCCCCAGGGCGCGCAGCGCAGCGCCGCGCGCGGGCTCGCCATCGGACCCGGCCAGCTCCTCGAGCGCGGGCGCCGCGTCGGCCACGCCGAGCCGTCCCGCCCACTCCGCCGCGATCGGCCGGTCGTCGCCGTCCGCCGCGATGCGTTCCACCAGGTGCGCCGCTCCGCGCGAATCGCCCAGCCGCGCCAGCACGGCCGCGGCGAGCGTGCGGTCGAGCTCGCCCAGGGACTCGTCCTCGAACAGCTCCGCGACCCCGGGCAGCGCCGCCGGATCGCCCAGCGACAGGAGCGCCGAGAGCGCCTCCTGGCGGCGGTAGTCCTCGCGCAGCGCGGCGGCGAGCTGCGGCACCGCCGCCGGGTCGCGCTGGTCGCTGAGCGCGCAGGCCGCCGCGAACCGCATCGGCTCCTCGGCCGACCCGAGCAGGGCCCTCACCTGCTCCCGCGCGGCCGGGCCAGGCAGCCGCGCCGCCGTCCACACCGCCGCGGTGCGCACCTGGGCGGCGCGATCGGCCAGCAGCCCCAGGACCGCGCTCGCGTGCTTCTCGAGGTTCTCGGGCTTGCGCATCATCCGGACGGCGCCGAGCGCGGCGATGCGGACCTGCGGCTCCGCATCCTCCAAGAGGCCCTCGAGCCGCCCGACGATCGCCTCGGCCGCCTGCACGTCGCCCGCGCGCCACCGGTCGAGCAGCGCGCGCGCGGCATCCACCCGCGCCGCTCCGTCCGGGCCGTCGAGCGCCTCGGCCAGCTCGTCCACGGTCTCCTGGACGGGCCCGGAGTCGGCGGGCTCCGGCTCGTCCTGTCGAGCCGCCTTCTTCATCCAGGAGAAGAGGCCCATCACTTCACCTTCGATCCCGGCGCCACTTCCTCGCCGACCTCGACCACCGTCAGCCCGCGCGGGCCGCCGGTGGCGAACAGCACCATGCCGTGCGACTCGACACCCCGCAGAGATTTCTTCGGCAGGTTCGCGACCACCGCGACGGTCCGGCCGACCAGCTCCTCCGGCCGGTAGGCCTGGGCCACGCCGCTGACGATGGTGCGCGGCGCGCCCTCGCCGAGGTCGATGGTCAGCTTGAGCAGCTTGTCGGCCTTGGGCACCGGCTCGGCGGCGAGCACCTTGCCGGCGCGGAGGTCGACCTCGGAGAAGCGGTCGATCGAGATCTCGGAGGTCGAGCTCGGAGTCGCGGTCGCCGTGGAGGTCGGGGTCGTGTTCGAGGTCGTGTTCGCGGTCGCGGTCGCGGTCGAAGTCGCGGTCGGGGTCGAGGTCCGGGTCGAGCCGTCTGGAGGCGCCTCGGCCGCGACGAACCGCGAGGTGAGCCTGCGCACGTCCTCGTCCTCCATCCTGCGCACCAGGGGCCTCGGCTCGCGGATGGTCCCCTCCTCGAGGGGCTTGTGGTTCGTGATGGCAGGGAGCGGCGCCCCCGTCTGCTCCACGATGCCTTGCGCGAACCGCGGGACGACCGGCTCCAGCATCGCCGCGACGATCCGGGCCACGTTCACCGCCAGCGTCAGCTCGCGCCGCGCGGCCTCCGGATCGGTGGCGATCGTCTTCCACGGCTGCTTGCGCTGGAGCCGCTCGTTCGCCGCCGCCGCGAGCCCCAGCGCGGCCTGCACCGCCGCGCGCGAGTCGACCCGCAGGTAGGCCTGCATCGCGTTCGCCCGCGCCAGGCTGGCCTGGTTCCACAGGTCGAGCGCCTCCGCGTCCCCCGGCAAGAGCCCCAGCTTCCCCGACAAGCTCTTCCACAGGATGGAGAGGGCGCGGTTCGCCAGGTTGCCCACGCTGTTGAGCAGCTCGCCGTTCACGCGGTTCTTCATCTCGCCGAGCGAGAGGTCGATGTCGCTCGGCGTCGGTCCCAGGTTCGCCGCGAAGTAGTAGCGCAGCCATTCCGGGTCGAGCCCTGCGTCCAGGTAGTCGCGCGCGTTGATGAAGGTGCCGCGCGTCTTCGACATCTTGGTGCCTTCCACGGTGAGCATGCCGTGGACGTGCACTCGCGCGGGGACGCGCCAGCCGGACGCGTGCAGCATCGCGGGCCAGAACAGGGTGTGGAAGTAGACGATGTCCTTGCCGATGAAGTGCACGATCTCGGTGTCCGCGTCGGCGCCCCACCACTCCTCGACCTTTCGGCCGCGCTTGCGCGCCCAATGCTCCGTCGAGGACAGGTAGCCGGTGGGCGCGTCGAGCCACACGTAGAAGTACTTCTTCTCCTCGCCCGGCGGACGGTCCGGGATCTCGAATCCGAAGTACGGCTCGTCGCGCGAGATGTCCCAGTCCTTGAGGGGCTCGGCCAGCCAGCGGGCGAGGAACCCGCGGATCTCCGGCTGGACGTGCCCGGGCGCGGTGGTCCACTCGCGCAGGAAGTCCTGGTACTGGGAGAGCTTGACGAAATAGTGCGCGCTGCTGCGCAGGACGGGCCGGACGTACCCGCGCCCCGCATCCTTGCAGATCGCGCAGTACGGGTCCTTCAGCTGCACGGGCTCGTAGGTCGAGCCGCAGACCTCGCACGAGTCGCCGTATTGGTCCTTGGCGCCGCAGACCGGGCAGGTCCCGCGCACGTACCGGTCGGGAAGGAAGCGCCGGTCCACTTCGCAGTAGAGCTGCTCGACCTCGCGCCGCTCGATCGATCCCCGCTCGACGAGCTTCCGGTAGATCCGCTGCGTCTGGATGCGGTTCTCCTCGGAGTGCGTCTTGTAGAACTCGTCGTGCGAGATCTGGAAAGCCGCGTAGTCCTCCCGGTGCTCGCGGTGGTAGCGCTCGACGAACTCCTCCGGAGGCACGCCGGCCTTGGCCGCGTTCACCTCGATCGGCGTGCCGTGCATGTCGTCGGCGCAGATGAAGGCCACTTCCCGCCCCATCGCGCGCAGCGCCCGGACGTAGACGTCGGTCTGGATGGCCTCGACGAAATGCCCCAGGTGCAGGCTGCCGTTCGCGTACGGCAGCGCCATGGTCACCAGCGTCCGCATGGTTGGCCGGGATACCATAACCGGCCCGCCTCAGGCGCACACCTCGGTGAGCAGGCGCTCGACGAGCAGCCGCTGGTCGGCGCCGCTCTTGAGCGCGGCGTCCGCCTCGGCGCAGAGCACCAGCGCGCGCCGCCAGTGCGCGCGCGGCTTCCGGCGCGCGCGGCGGTATCCCAGGTACGCGACGTACGGGTTGGGCACTTTCTGCCCCTTGCCCGACAGCTCGGCCTCGACCTCCGGGAACACGCTCCGCTGGAACTCGTCGTAGCGCAGCTCGCGCGCGCCCCGGGCCGCGGGCAGCGCGGAGTAGCGCGCGTGGTCGGCGAGAGCGCGCCGGACCGACCCTGCCACTCCGCCCAGGAAGGGCAGCGCGACCGCGGTGGCGTTCGCCTTGCGGCGCAGCTCGTCGTGGAAGAGCTGCAGGGCGCGGCCCAGGTCTCCTTCGCCGACCGCCTCGGCCAGCGCGAAGAACTCCTCCTCGCGCACCGGGGCCACCACCGCCTCGACGTCGGCGCGCGAGATCAGCGCGCGCTCGCCGGCGTGCAGCGCCAGCTTCTCCAGCTCGGTCGCGATCAGCCGCAGGTCGTCCCCGAGCCGCTGCTTCAGCTCCAGCTCGGCGTCGCGGGCGAGCTTCTTGCCGTGCGGGCGCAGCGCCTCGGCCGTAAGCTCGGAGATGTCCAGCGCCTCGATCCCGCGCCCGCGCCGCTCGGCCCGGCGGCGCAGGTGGGCGCCCTTCTCGGAGGCGAGCCGGACCAGCGCATGCCTCGGCGGCAGCGACTCGGCCACCAGGATGAGGTGGGTGCGCGGCGGCAGGCCGCGCTCGACCGCCTTGACCAGCACCTCGAGGTCCTCCGGCGGCGCGGAGAGCCGCTGTTCCTCGGCCCAGGCCGCCAGCTCCGTAAGCCACGCCCTGTCCGACTCGTCCGGCGCGGCGCCGATCTCCTTGCGCCACTTCGCCGCGGCGGGCGCGCCCCGCGCCCCGAAGGCCAGATCGGCGGCGCCCCATCCCGCCCCGCGCACGAGCTTGAGCAGCCGCCGCGCGGCGTCGCGCTGCCGCTTGCCCTGCCACAGCTCGCGCGCGCGGGCGAGCTCGCGGCCGGCATCCACCTCCTCCGCGAACGCGTCCGCGCCCTCCACCACCACCGCTTTGGGCGCCGCGAACATGGCGACGGTCATTACATTTGAGGTGACCTCGCGCGCGCCGGCCGAGGCGTCGAGCGATATCAGATTTAGCGCGCGGTCCTTCTCGGGAACGAGCGCCTCGGCCAGCTCGCGTGCCGCGCCGCGCGCCAGGAACTCGTCACCCTCGACCAGGTAGACGGGCTTTCCCTTGCCCTGCGCCGCCGCCTCGAGCAGCTCGTCCAGCTCAGCCACGGCGCAGCTCCCGGATGCCGAGCAGGAGCCGCTCGAGCTGCAGCCGCCCGTTGCCGTTCTGGTCGAGCGCCTCGATCGCCTCGGCGCAAAGGCTGGCCTGCGACAAGAGGGCCGGCGGCGCGATCTCCTGCGCGAGCCGGGCGGCGGTCGCGGACAGCTCCGGAGAGTCGATCGCGCCGCCCGCCTGGGCCACGAGGAGGTCGCGCGTCCACGCCTGGACCGCGTCCGCCACGGCGCGCGCCGCATCGCGCTCTCCCGCCGCCTCCGCCAGGTCCAGCACGTCGCGCTCGTCGGGGGCGGCGAGGGCGGCCTCCACCGATTCGAGCAGCTCGCGGCGGCGGTCCAGCTCGGCGGGATCGAGGGCCAGCGCGCGCCCCAGGCTGCCCCCGGCGCGGGCGGCCCTCCGCCGCGCCTCGTCGGCCGGAGCGCCCCGCTTGATCAGCTGCTCGACGAGCACCTTCTCGGGCAGCGGCGCGAGCTGGACGCGCGCGCAGCGCGAGCGCACGGTGGCGAGCAGCGCGTCGGGCTGCTCGCTGACCAGCAGGAACGTGGTCGAGGGCGGCGGCTCCTCCAGCGTCTTGAGCAGCGTGTTCTGCGCGCGTTCGTTGAGGGCCTCGGCGGGCGCCACCACCGCCACCTTGCGCCGCCCGCGGGCCGCGACGAGCGCCAGCCGGCGCGAGAGCGCGCGCACCTCGTCCACGCGGATCTCTCGCGAGGGCGCTCCTTCCAGGTCGGCGCGCGAGATCAGCCCCCGCGCGACCGCCTCGCTCTGCGGCAGTACGCGCATCACGTCGGGATGGTTGCCCCGGGCGATCGCGGCGCAGGCGGCACAGGACCCGCAAGGCTGCTCTCCGGAGACCGCCTCGCAGTTCGCCGCCTGCGCGAAGAGGCGCGCGAGCAGCTCCTTGCCGATCCCGGCGGGGCCGGCGAGCAGGTACGCGTGATGCGGCTGTCCTCGCTCGAGCGCCCCGCGCAGGAGCCGAACCGCGCGATCCTGCCCGGCGATCTCCTGCCACGGCATGGCCGATGCTGTACCGGTCGCCAGGCCGGCACGCAACCGCAATCTTCGACGACTCCAACCCGTGCTAGGGTCCCCGCCCGATGCGGCTCCCATCCCTGCTCGCGCTGCTCGCCGCGCTCGCCGGCTGCGGCACCGAGGAGAACTTCGTCGTGTCGGGATTGCCGGGGCTGACCATCTCGCCGGTGCGCAGCTCGATCTCCACCCGCGCGACCTTCACCGACGCCAACGGGGGCCAGCACCCGCAGTGGGTCATCGCCATGACGGACGCGCCCGACCTCTGCGCGAAGGTGACGGCGCACCCCGACTACTTCCGGAACCCCATCGAGAACTTCGACGCCATCCTCGTCTGGGTCCCGCCGGGGAACATCGGCACCTTCTTCGTCGGACAAAACTTCGGCGGAGCCGAGGTCAACGACGAAGTCCTCTTCGGCGTAGGACCGGCCGGCGGCGCCATGCCCCACGTGGTGCGTTTCCCTGGCGTGGCCGTCCTCGGCGCGAACATCGGCCTCTCGCAGTTCGACGCCGGCCCCGGGGGCGAGGCGAAGGGCAACTTCGACGTGCTGGTCGCCGACACCAACGGCATCGCTCGCGAGATGATCGGCAAGTTCAAGGCGACCTATTGCGCCGGCGCCGAGCAGGCTCAGCTTCCCTGACAGCGGCCGCCGTCTTCGGCGGCGCTGCGCTTTTCGGAGTGCGGACTCGTTCGGATGTGTGCTAGTCCAGGCGCCCGCCATGGCGCTGCCCCTCACCACGGATCAACCCGACCGCACCGTCGCGCCCTCGGAGCGCACGATCGCGCGGAACTTCCTCCTCGCCCGGATGGGCTCCTTCCTGGCCTTCTTCCCGCTCGGAGTGTGGACGGCGAACCACCTCTGGAACCAGCTCGCCGCCTTCGCCGGTCCGCGCACCTGGGAGGAGTCGGTCACCGCGCACTCGAGCCCCGCCACGGCTGCCCTGACCTTCACGGTGGTCATGGTGCCGCTTCTCTGGCACGTGGGGTGGGGGATGGTGCGGCTGGGCAAGACCCGCACCAGCACCGTCCGGAACTTCTCCAACCTGCGCTACTGGCTGCAGCGCGCCTCCGCCGTCGGGCTGCTCGCGTTCCTGGGCGCGCACCTCTGGCTCGCCTGGATCCAGCCGCGCTTCGTGCTGGGCCGCCCCGAGTCCTTCGCCGACATCGCGCGCGAGATGCACCACCACACGCCGACGCTGATCGTCTACGTGCTCGGCATCCTGGCCATCTCCTACCACCTCGCGAACGGCCTCTGGTCGTTCGCCACCATGGGCTGGGGCATCGCGGTGAGCAAGAGCGCGCAGGCCTGGTTCGAGCGCCTCGCGCTGGTGGTGTTCGTCATCCTGCTCGCCATCGGCTGGGCGAGCATCTACGCCTTGTACAAAGCCGGCGCCTAGGACGCTCCGATCAGTCGCCGCCGTATTCGGCGGCGCTGCGCTTTTCCTGGCGCGGACATTCCTCAGCCGAGGTTCCGCAGCAGGAAGCCTTCGATCTTCGCCCAGGCGAGCGCGGCCTGCTGCGAGTCGTGGTGCTGCGGCCGGTGATCGTTCAAGAAGCCGTGCCCGGCGTCGAAGACGTGCACCTCGCTGCCGGGGCGGTGGGCGAGCGCCCGGCGCAGCTCCTCCACGTCGGAGAGAGGGATGCCGGTGTCGCGCGCGCCGTAGATGCCGAGCACCGGGCAGCGGCCGCGCCGGACGGCCGAGAGCGGGCCTATGGGGTGGCGGATGCGGCCGTAGCAGTCCACCACCGCATCGATCGGGTCGGCGGAGTACAGCAGCGCGAGCGTGCCGCCCATGCAAAACCCCAGGCAGCCGGTCTTGCGCGCCCCCCGTGCGCGCAGGTGCGCCGCGCCGGCGCGGAGATCGTCCAGCGCGCCCAGCCAGCTCAGCCGCTCCATGCGCTCCCTCAGGACGGGCATGGGCGAAAGCGAAGGGTCCGGCAGCGGTTCGCGCGCGAACACCTCCACGGCCGCGGCGCGGAACCCGAACTCCGCCAGGCGGCGGGCGCACGAGCGGATCCAGGCGGAGAGGCCGAAGATCTCCGGCGCGATCACCACGCCGGCGGCGTGCGGCGACCCGGCCGGCTCGGCGACGTAGCAGGGGACCGAGGCGCCGTCCGCTCCTCTCAGCGAAACCTCCGATTCGGTCACGCCCGCTTCCTGGCCCATGCGACCTCCAGCAGGTAGACGACCACGGCGACGTTCACCGCCAGGAGGCCGATGCGCAACCACCCCGGCTTGCGGATCGCCCCGATCAGCTCCCAGGGCAAGAAAGCGCCGGTGGCGATCACCACCAACCACGGGGCCCACCAGCGGCCAGCGCGCAGGGCGAACCCTTCCACCGCGGAGAGCGCCGCGTCGGCGAACGCGCCGGCGGCCGCGATCTTCACGTGCCCCGTCGTCCCGGTGAGCACGATGGCGGTCGCGGCTTGCAGCGCCCAGGCGCGGGAGACGTGGTCGATGATGACCTGCGCGAGGGTCGCCGCTCCCGCCTCGGTACCGCGCAGGAGCAGCGCCAGCAGGAGGAGGCCCACCACCACCTCGACGGCGGCCTTGAGCAGCTTGTAGTCGATGATCGCCTCGAGCCCGATGGCGCGCTTCAACGAGGCCCTCAGGAGGAGGTGGGCGCCAGCGTGTGGACCAGGTCGAGGAGCCTGTTCATGTCGAACGGCTTCTCCAGCGAGCGGACTCCGAGGGAATCGGCGATCTCGCGGCCGGCGCTCGACCCGGTGGTCAGCACCACCGGGACCTCTGCCAGGCTGCCTCCCTCGGCCCGCAGCGATCGCACCAGCCAGCCGCCGTCGGCGTCGGGCATCATGAAGTCCACCAGCACCAGCGCCGGCCGGTGCTCCCGGGCCATCTCCACCGCCCGGCGGGCCTCGCCGCAGGAGAGCACGGAATAGCCCGACATCTCGAGCAGATCGGCGAGGACGGTCCTGCAGTCCTCGTCGTCCTCGACCACCAGGATGGAGGGCCTCGGGTCCACGGTGAAGCAAGCTAACCCGGGGCCGCCCGCGCGGCCATGGCTAACGGGGGGCCCCTGGTCGGCCTGTGGACAGGACGGACTCCAGCGCAAGGACCAGCTCGGGGAGCCCGCCGTCCGCGACCGCGTCGACGCGCAGGCCGGCCGCTCGGGCCTCGGCGGCGCAGGTCCGCCCCATGCAGGCGACCAGCGCGCGGCCCAAGAGTCCCGGGGCGTCGGGGCCGAACAGCGCGGCGAACCCGCGCGCAGCGCTGCCGCTCGCGAAGGCGACCGCGTCGATGCGACCTTCGCGCAAAAGGCGCGCTCCTTCCGGGTCCGCGGCCGCGGCGGGTACGGTGCGGTAGAGAGCCGGCGCCGAGACGCGCGCCCCGGCGCGCTCGAGGCCCGCGACCAGCGCCGGGTTTCCGCCCTCGGCCCGCGGCAGCAGCACGTGCTTTCCGGAGACGAGCGGCGCGAGCAGCTCGACCAGGGCGTCGGCCCCCACCCCTTGCGCCGGCGCGAGCGGCGCAAGGCCGCGCTCGCCGATGCGCCGCGCGGTGCCCTCCCCCGCGGCGGCGATGCGAACGCCCTTGAGCCAGGCGGGATCGACCCGGGCCAGGAAGCGTTCGGCGGCGTGCGGCGAGGCGAGCACCACGAACTCGGGCGCCGGCCCGGAGCGCATGCGCCGCAGCGCCTCTTCCATGGGCGCGGGATCGGCGGGGTCCGCGAACGCGATGCACGGCAGCGCCACCGGCCGGGCCCCCCGCGCCGCGAGCAGCGCCGCCAGCTCGGCCTGGTCTTCCGCGGCGCGCGTGACCAGCACGCGCTTCTCCGCCAGCGCGCTCATCGCTTCGGCGCGGGAAGGCCGCCGGCCTGCGTGCGCGCGGCCTCCAGCAGCGGGGCCGCTCCGGCGTCGAGCAGCCTCGCCGCGACCTGCGCGCCCAGCTCCTCCGGATCCGCGCCGCGCGCCTCGGCGCGCAGCACCTGGACTCCGCCGCGGCCGTCAGGTCCGCCGAGCGCCGCGCGCAGGTGCAGCTCCTCTCCGTCCCGCACTGCATAGGCGGCGAGCGGGACGGTGCACCCACCGGCGAGCTTCGCCAGCACGGCGCGCTCGGCGCGCACGCACAGCGAGGTCCCCGGGTCGTCGAGCGGGGCCGCCGCCGTCCACCCGCGGCTGCCGCGCGCCGCCTCGATCGCCAGCGCTCCCTGCCCCGCCGCCGGAAGCGACACCTCGACCGGCAGCACCTCGGTGACGTGCTCTTCCAGGCCCAGCCTGCGCAACCCGGCGAGCGCAAGGACCACCCCATCGAGCGGGCCCTGAGGGTCCCCGCGCGCCGGCTCGCGCTGCACGCCGCCCGAGAGACCGGGCACCGCCTTGGAGAGGCGCGTCTGCACGTTGCCCCTCACCGGCACGATCACCACGTCGGGGCGCAGCGCGAGGAGCTGCACGGCGCGGCGGAGCGAGCTGGTGCCGACCCGGGCCCCTTTCGGAAGTCGCTCCCAGGCGCGCGCGCGCGGCGCGACCAGGGCGTCGCGCGGGTCGTCGCGCTGGGGAAAGGCGCACAGGCCGAACTCCTCGGGCAGGGCGAACGGGACGTCCTTCGCGCTGTGCACCGCGAGGTCGGCCCGGCCGTCGCGCAGCGCCTCCTCCAGCTCCTTGACGAAGAGCCCCTTTCCGCCGACCTCCGCCAGCGGCCGGTCGAGGATGCGGTCCCCCGTCGTGGTGATGCGCACCAGCTCGGCGGGCTGTCCGCGGGCGGCGAGCAGATCGCGGACGCGCTCCGCCTGCCAGACCGCGAGGGGGCTCTTGCGCGTCGCGATGCGCAGCGCGCTCACTTGCGCCCCGTCAGGGGGAGGACGTCGGCGCCCGTTCCGGCCTGCGGATGGCGGCTTGCGGCCGGCGGCTCGCCCGAAGCGGCTCCGGGAGGATCCTCGCGTTCAGGCGCTCCGGGATCGCCGCCGTCCTGGAGGCCGAACAGCTCGGCGGCGGCGTCCGCCAGCGGCCCGCCCTGCTCGCCGCGCAGGCGCGCGGTGGGGCGGTGCAGGAGCTTGTTGACGATCGCCGCGGCCATCGAGCGGACGCTCCTCTGCTGGCGTTCGCTCAAGGGTCCCAGAAGCGCCAGCGTGCGCGTAACCTCCGCGTCGGCCAGCGCCTGCGCCTGGGCCCGCAGCCGCGCCAGCACCGGCACCGCCGCGCGCTCCTGCTTGGCCCGCGCGTAGGCGACGATCTCCTCGCGCACGATGGCCTCGGCGCGCTGGACCTCCTGCTCCCGCAGGTCGCGGTTCTGCGCGGCGACGCGCTCCAGGTCGTCGAGGTCGTACACGTACACGTTCTCCAGTTGGTTCACGGCGGGGTCCACGTTGCGAGGCACGGCGAGGTCGATGAAGAACAGCGGCCGGAAGCGGCGCACCTTGCTCGCGCGCCCGACCAGGTCGCGCGTGACGAGCGGCTGCTGCGCCGCGGTCGAGCAGAGCACCACGTCCACGCGCTCGAGCAGCGCCGGCAGCTCGGCCAGGCCCACCGCGATCCCGCCCACCTCCTTCGCCAGCGCCTCGGCGGTGGCGGCGCTGCGGTTGGCGACCAGGAGCTCCGAGGCCCCGCCCGCGTGCAGCTCCCGCGCCGCAAGCTGGGCCATCTCGCCCGCGCCGATCAGCAGCACCGCACGGCCGGACGGATCTCCCAGCACCTTGTGCGCCATCTGCACGGCCACGCTGGAGATGGAGACCGCTCCCCGCGCGATGGCAGTCTCCGTGCGCACGCGCTTCGCCGCGGAGAGCGCCGCCGAGACCACCCGCGCGAGCGCCGCGCCGCTCGCCCCCGCCTCCTGCGCCCGCTCATGGGCTTCCTTCACCTGCCCCTGGATCTGCGCCTCGCCGATGACCATCGAGTCGAGGCTCGCGGCGACGCGGAACAGGTGCAGGAGGGCCTCCTCCTCGACCCGGATCAGCGCGTGCTCGGCGGCGAGCGGCCCCAGATCGCGCAGCACGTCGTCGGCGGCGGTGCGCGCGTCGGCGACCGCGAACACCTCGATGCGGTTGCAGGTGGACAGGAGCATGGCCTCGCGGACGGCCGGCATGGCCCGGAGGCGGGCGAGCCGCCGGGGCAGATCTTCGGCCGAGACGGCGAGCTGCTCGCGCACGGCGATGGGCACCTGCTTGTGCGAGAGGCCGATGCAGAGGAGGACCGGCACCGTTCAGCCTCTCCCCGGCGCCAACAGCGCTGCCGCGGCGGCGGGCGCGTGCTGCGGCGCCGCCAGCAGGCCCGCATACGTCCCGATCAGCAGCAAGAAGCCCGCGACCACGAGCAGCGCCAGCCGGCGTCCGCGCCAGCCGGCCACCAGCCTGGCCTGGATGAGTCCCGCGAGCAGGGCCCAGGCGAGCACCGCGAATCCCTGCTTGGGGGCGATGGGGAACGCCGAGCCGCTCGCCTCGTGCGAGGCGAGCGATCCGGTGGCGATGGCCACGGAGAGGAAGACGAATCCCCACACCGAGAGCTGCCACCCCACCCGGTCGATCAGCTCGAGCGACGGCAGGCGCGCGAATAGCCTGCCGGGGTGCTTCGACTTGAGCTGCTTCTCGCTGGCCAGGTAGAGCAGCGAGAGCGCGAAGGCGAGCGCCAGCGCGGCGGTGCCGGCGGCGGCGGAGAAGACGTGCACCGCCAGCGCGGAGGAATGGGTGAGCTCGGGCGCGATGGCGCGCGTGCCGCTGTGGACCAGGTGCGCGGGGACCATCACCGCCACGGTCACCGGAGCGACGAAGGCGCCCGCGACCGGCAGCCGGTAGCGGAGATCGAGCGCCAGGTACCCCGCGACGGTGGCCGCGGCCAGCAGGCTGAAGAGCTGCCCGCCCTTCCACGCGTCCGAGCCGAACCCCGCGCGGGCCAGGCCCTCGCCGTGGGAGAGCGAGGCGGCCGCCGCGAAGGAGGTCAGGTGCAGGAGAAGACCGGCGAACAGCAGCGCCCGGCCGGCGGACACCAGCCGCTCGCG
>WNFH01001525.1_pt1 | contig 15755 bp, 14 predicted proteins | sample 5400411 | NCBI WGS metagenome assembly WNFH01 (sample SAMN13153347, study PRJNA577476) | soil metagenome | isolation source: 200 cm saprolite under Douglas fir tree site 2 hole 3 | place: USA:California | collected 2015-04-18
ATCCCGATAGCTGCCCTCTTCTACGAAGTGCTCAAGGTGCCGGTGGTGTTAATGGGCTTTGGTTTGCCCGATGACAACCTGCACTCACCAAACGAAAAGTACTCGCTCAGCCAGTTTTACAAAGGCATTCGCACCGTCGCGAGTTTCTTACAGAAATTAGGGTAAGGGCAGAAGCCAGGGCGAGGACATACCCCTTAAGTTGGTGCAAAGAGGCAGAAAGGAAATATTTCCCAATGACGAATTCAGTCACAGCGTATCTCGATGAACACGCGGACGATGCCCAATTGTTGCTTGAGCGGCTCTGTCGCCAGCCAAGCGTAGCGGCACAGGGGCTGGGCATGCCTGAGATGGCCGACCTGGTCGAGTCTCTGCTGAGCGAAACTGGCTTTTCGACACAGCGGCTCCACGCCGAGGGGGCACCACCCGCCATTTACGGCGAGCTGCGAGGACGCAGTCCCTACACCATACTGCTCTACAACCACTATGATGTGCAGCCCGCCGAACCGCTCGAACTGTGGCACTCACCCGCCTTTGAACCAACGGTACGTGACGGCAAGCTGTTTGCCCGTGGCGCGTCTGACAACAAAGGTGAAATCGCCGCGCGCCTCACAGCTATTCGCGCCCTACGTGCCGTTATTGGAGAGTTGCCCATCACGTTACGCTGGATCATCGAGGGCGAAGAGGAGATCGGCAGCCCGCACTTTGGGGCTATCGCCTCAAAGTATGCGACATTGCTGCAAGCCGATGGATGCTTCTGGGAAGGCGAAGGCTTCGGGCCGACGGGTCGACCAGAGTTGCTACTGGGCACCAAGGGCCTGCTCTATGTGCAACTCGATGTGCAGGGTACGGGCATCGATGCGCACTCCGGGTCGGCACCCATTCTCCCCAGCGCGGCCTGGCGGCTGGTGCAGGCACTTGCCACGCTGCGCACGCCGCAGGGGCACATTCGTATTCCAGGCTTCTATGACGCGGTACTCAAGCCATCCGAAGCGCAGCTAGCCGCCATTGCCGATCAGCCGGTGATGGATACAGAATTACGAGAGGCATACCAGGTCAGGCAATTTGTCGATAACCTGTCAGGTGCCGCGTTGAGCGAACGCCTGGCATTCACTCCAACCTGCAATATCGCGGGGCTGGTAAGCGGCTATACCGGAGAAGGCTCCAAGACCGTGCTGCCATCCAAAGCCATGGCCAAGATCGATTTCCGCCTCGTCCCCGACCAGGACCCGCAGGATATCCTGGAAAAGTTAAAAGCTCATTTCAAGGCCGAGGGCTACGATGACATCAGCATCACAACTTTTGGTAATGCGGAACCCATTGTGACCCCCATCGACGAGCCATTCGTGCAGCGTATCATCACTCTCACAGAGGGTTACAACGGCAAAAAGCCATCGATAAATCCCATCGCGGGCGGAACACTGCCATTGTTAGGTGCCTTACGCCGCTACGTGGGGCTGCCTGGCCTCTCCGTGCCAGGGAATCCAACCTACTGGGCTAATGGTGCCCACGCCCCCAACGAGCACATTCGCCTCAACGACTTACGCGAGGCCGTGCGCTTCAACTGCTACATGTTCCAGTCCCTGGCAAAATAAATAGAAATGGAGTGTCTTGAGAGACGGCGTCTCTCAAGACACTCCATTTCTGTTTACTTTAATCCCTGTTCATCGGCGATTTTGGTTAACTGGTTGCGTACTTCCCACAGTTCTGGATAAAAGACATCCTTGAGGGTGCGCTCCAACATTTCCATTGGCGTGCCGCCTGTGCCGATGGAGCCTGGGCCAATCATGCGCTGTGCCAGCTTGAAATGCTGGGTGCGGAAGATCTGAAACACCTCGTCATAATCGGTGAGAGCTTCGGCAAAGGCCATCAGCAGGGGATAGCGGTCGGCATGGATGTACACGTCAGGCAGTGAGACCTGCTCATGAGCAAGCAGCTGAGTAAAATCATCCCAAAGCAGAGGCGAGAGCGTCATCAACGCATGAAAGCCGGGTGAGTCAGTACCCGCGCCATCCGCCAATACCTTGCGGAACTCATGAAAATCCCAGGGAGACATGGTTTCCAGCATACGCAAGTTTTCCAGCATCACAAACTGAATGCGAATGACGCGCTGCAAGAGGCGCAGGGCAGGCGGCGGATTGTACTGTTGCAACAGGCCGCGAATGCTGCGCAGTTCAAAGGCGGTCTCCTTCCACCACAGCTCAAATACCTGGTGAACCACCTGAAATTGCAATTCGTCATGGTGTACTAACTCATCTTCAGGCTTTTGTAGAGAAAGCAATTCCTCAGTACGCAGGTAGCGCTCATAAACAGTCTCCCCAGGAGCGTGCCTGGAGACATGTGGGTGTGAAATATGCTTTACCATATAGTTAATCTCTTCCTTCCCTGGAATGACTCTGGAAACACCTTCGTTTCCTTTGTTTGCATGTAAGAATAGTAGCACTCCATCCCTGGTATCGCAAGGGGCTTTCTGTTGTGTTGCTGCATGGTGTGTATGGGGTTTGCTGCCATTGGCAGCAAACCCCATACACACCATGCAGCAACACAACATGAATATCAGATTACTTGCGCTTATAGACATAAAATGTGTGCGGTAAGGTGTTTTTCTCGTCGAGTACGCCTTCTTTGGCGGAAACCAGCGTGAATGATTGTTGATCCCATTCTGGGAAAAAAGTGTCACCGTCGGTCTCAAGCGCAATTTCTGTGATGTAGAGGTAATCCGCCACATCTAAGAATGCTTTATAGACGTTCTCACCACCGACGATAAACACCTCTCCATTTGTGGCAAGTGCTCGCACTTCATCTTTGCTGTGTGCCACTTCCACTCCTGGCAGGTTGATCTCGCCGCGTGTGAACACCACATTCCTCCGCTTTGGAAGCGGTCGTCGTCCAATCGATTCAAATGTTTTGCGCCCCATCACAACGGTATGACCGAGCGTGATTTGTTTGAAATACTTCGAGTCGTTAGGCAGGAGCCAGGGTAGTTTGCCGCCCTTGCCGATGACCCGACCGTTTGCATACGCGACAATGATGCTGATCATACAGAAACACTTCCTTTGATATGAGGATGAGCTTTGTAATTCAAAATCTCGATATCATCGAATGTGAAATCAAAAATCGATTGGATGTCTGGATTTAACCTCAGTGTCGGTAGGGCAAAGGGTGTACGAGTCATCTGCTCCTTCACTTGATCGAGATGGTTCAAGTACAGGTGGGCATCACCCAGCGTATGTACGAACTCGCCCGGCTTCAGACCAGTAACGTGAGCAACCATGTGCGTCAGCAGCGCGTAGCTGGCGATATTAAACGGGATACCAAGGAATGTGTCGCCACTGCGTTGATACAACTGGCACGACAGTTTCCCTTGCGCAACGTAAAATTGAAAGAGACAATGGCATGGCGGCAGTGCCATATCAGCAAGTTCTGCCGGATTCCAGGCACTCACAATCAAGCGTCGTGAATCAGGGTTTCGCCTGATTTCATCGATCACCCATTGAATCTGGTCAACTGTCTCCCCGTTGGGTCCACTGAATGAACGCCACTGCTTTCCGTAGACGGGTCCGAGTTCGCCCTGTTCATCCGCCCATTCATCCCAAATGCGAACGCCGTTTTCTTGTAAATAACGCACATTTGTACTGCCCTGTAAAAACCAGAGCAACTCGTAAATGATAGATTTTGTATGGATCTTCTTCGTGGTCACCAATGGGAATCCCTCGTTCAAATCAAAACGCATTTGATGCCCAAAAATACTGATGGTTCCCGTCCCCGTCCTATCTTTCTTTGTTGTTCCTTCGGTTAAAATTCGCCGACAAAGATCTAAATATGCTTTCATGATTTCCTTCCCAAAGATAGGTAAGCTGTACAATTCTTCCTATGTTCTCAACAGTATACACCAAGAAGTGGAGGCTGCAAGGAGGCGCAATGCCATTGCGCCTCCTTGCAGCCTCCACTTCTTGGTGGTACCTTTTCTTCCAGGACTACTCTTCCTCAACCACTTGCACAAACGCTAAAAGCATACTATGATAGAAAACAAAGTTCTATTGATCAGAATAGGAGCATTTTATGGGCGTCATCTCTGCAACACTTACCTATCTCATTGATTGGGGTTGGCTGCGTATTGGCCCACCCTATATCTACATTAATATTAATCCTGTCATCTTCCAAATAGGGCCATTTGCGCTGCGCTGGTATGGATTGATGTATGCCGTCGCCATCATCATCGGCTTATGGATAATTCAGGGGTATGCCAGGCGCAAGGGTATTACCCAGGCAATGGAATATCGTATCGTCTGGTGGTGTATTCTCGCCGGCCTGCTTGGAGGGCGTTTATACTTCGTGGTACAGCAGCCGAACTTTGTTTCATACTACCTGGCGCAGCCGCAACACATTCTGGCAACCTGGGAGGGCGGCATGGCCTTTTACGGAGCCATCTTCCTGGTCATTCCGACGCTCGTCTGGCGGGCACGCAGGGAACACATCAATCCATTAGTACTGATCGACGCTGGTGTGCTGTTTGCCGCGGCAGGACAGATCTTTGGGCGCATCGGCAATTTGATCAATGGTGACATCATCGGCTACCGCAGTACGCTGCCGTGGTCAACTGTCTACCAGCATCCCAACAGTTGGGCATGTCTGAATCCCGCCACCTGTAATGTGCCCGTACAGCCCGCGGCTGCCTATGAACTGCTCACAAACCTCGTCGTGCTCGGCGTAATGTTCTACCTCGCCCGCCGTGTGAGCCGCCCTGGCATACTGATGCTGGTCTACCTCTACGCCTACACAATCACCCAATTTTTGCTCTTCTTCGTCCGCGACAACCTGATCGTCAGTTTTCTGGGCCTGAATTGGGGCCTGAAACAGGCCCAATGGACCTCGCTGGTTCTGTTCATCGTCCTAATCCCCATCACCTACCTGGTATTGCGCTACTCTAAGCCCATCCCGGAAGGTGAGGTGGCCGCCACCTATGGTATCGCGCAAAAACCAGAAATTGAGGAAGCTGAAGAAGAGGATGAAGAGGGTGAAGAGGATAATGAGAATACAACAGATGTACCAGACGAAACCATAAGTGATGAGGAAAAAGTTGTTGAAGATGTGCCGGAACATGTACCGGCAACAGAGGATGAGGAAATAAGCACCAAAGGAACGAGTGTTTCGTAATGTAACAGAGCAACTGTTGTATAAAGAACAAATAAAGGATTAAGGAAGTTGAGTTAGGCAAGTTTGTGAGGGACAGGGCATCCGCGGATGCCCTGTCCCTCACAAACTTGCCTAACTCAACTGTCTATTATTTTTTTGGTGTGCCTGTTGGTTTGGGAGCTGCGGTTGGGGTTGTTGATTGCCCGTTGAGTTTCGCTTGCTCCTCCTGTATCTTGCGTTGCAATGCTCGCAGGTAGGCCTGCGCTCCATCCAGGTCGGAACTGGCGATAGTTTGCCATTCCTGGGGTACCTCATTTACCTGTTTCACCCACGACTGAAGCACGGTTGTCAGTGCAATAAGTGTATCATTGTCCTGGTTGAATTTTGCCAGAAAGCCACGCCCCTGAATGAGCGCGGTGAGGGTCACACTCAGAAAATCACCGGTGACGGTTGCGGCCAGCTTGATTAAAGGATTGACAAAGGCATCATAGGCCAGGCGCATCAGCCTGGTCACATTGATGGCGGCGGAAAGGGAGACGCCATCAAGGGTATCCAGCGCATTGACAAATTCTTTGCGTACAGCCTGTTCCCCAGCTTCTATGCCCCGGTTGTAGGCATCCTGTAGCTGATGCTCAATGTTTGTGCCGACATTATTGAGAGCCTGGGGGATCTTCGGACCCAATTCATAAGCGGCGAGACCTCCGACGGCTGCAATACCCAGTCCCACCAACAATTTGCGGCGTGTGACTCCTGACTTTTTCGCTCGACGCCTTGCCGGGCGTTCATCCTGCTCATCTCTGTCTTCGTCCTCTTCATAGGCTTCTTGAATGTCGCGGCGTGGATCCGCAACACGGCGAGCAGGTGCGGGGTGACGAGGTCCAGGCAATCTGGCCGAAGGGGATTGCGCATAACCTACGCGTCGATCAAGCGGATCTTCGTATCCAATATCCGGGTCCACATAGTCAAATTCATCCCAGTTGCCCTCCCCCCCTTCCCTCTCTTCTCCTTCGGTCTCGATATACTGCTGGGAGGTTGACTCACGAGGTTGAACGGCGCGATTTCCACGAGCCTGGTAGCGATTACTGTACAACGTGCTATCATTGTGCTCTTCGTAGAGGGGCTGGTTCTCATCATCTAATGCCTGGCGTGCGCGAGGTAGCCGTGCAGCTTGCGGCTGCTCTATCTCATCTTGCTGAAGAGGAGCGGAGTTATATTTACTGGCAAGAATACTTTGGCGGAGTAATTGTCGAGTTCTGCGAGGATCAGGCCTCTGTGCGAGCTGGATACCGGGTCTGCTGGTGCCTTCTTCATGGGTTGACCATCGGTTCCCCGGTTCAGAAGTGTCACCCCTTCCACTTTGACTGGTCCCGCTGCGCTTCGAGTTCTTGAAGGGATCATAGTCATACCCATATTGTCGTCCGGGGCTCTTCCGATAAGCCCTTCTTTCAAATTTTGCCATGTGATCCTCTACTCTCCTCAGGCTTTCATCGGTGACGACACAGTACGATGTGACATAATACCCTTTCTGCCAATAATACACTTTTTCCCGTGTATAGTCTAGTGGCTGTATGAAAGGGGTCTACGTCCTCTCGAGTGTTTTGTTGGGGCGCAATTCATTGCACCCATATGCATCACCTTGAAGATGCAGACCCGAAAAAAGTCTTTTTAATGAATAATATACCCTCTTATTGACTTGACAAGCAGATATATAGTACTAAATATTACAGATGGATACCCCAAAAATTTTGGATGTTTACGAGTCCAGTAATCATTAGAATACTCGTTCATTGAGTATATCACACGCTTCTTCCTGATTCAAGCACAAAAATGCTCCGCGAAATCATTCCTATGATATAATGTCACCAAATTGTGTAGCCTGAGCCTGGCAAGGGAGAAAAGAAGAACGTATGCCCGATACTGATGCAGAGGGGCTGGAGACCGGCACGCCAATTATCGCCTGCGTGACGGTTGGCGATTTTGAAGAGAATTGCTACCTCTATGCCTGTCCTCACACCCACGAAGCGGTGATTATTGACCCTGGTGATGAGGCGGAACGTATTCTGAAAAGAATTCAAGAGCTTGAGCTTATCCCCAAATATATTATCAACACTCACGGCCATATCGACCACATTTGCGCCATTGACGCCGTAAGTGCAGTCTACCCGGTGCCGCTGGCCATTCACGCGGCTGATGTTCCCCTGTATACAGATGTGAATGTAGCTCGCATGTTTGGACGCACGGCACCGCTTGTGCGGAGAAAGCCGGATATGCTCCTCAAAGAAGGAGACCAACTCTCTTTCGGAACGCTTACCCTGGAAGTCCTATATACCCCAGGTCACACACCGGGAGGTATATGCCTGGTTAGCCGGCCCTATTGCGTATTCAGTGGCGATACCCTCTTCAATCGCGGCATCGGGCGGACAGACCTGCCAGGGGGAGATTACGGACAGATTGTCAAATCTATTCGTGAGAAGTTGTATACGCTGGAAGACGAACTGGTGGTCTTTCCAGGGCATGGTCCACCAACTCTTATCATAGAAGAGAAATACGAAAACCCATTCGTCACCATAGAGGAGTAAATTATCGTGTCTATCATTTGTGTCATAGGGACAGGCTATGTAGGCCTGGTGACTGGTACCTGTCTCGCCGATATGGGCAACCAGGTTACCTGTGTTGATATTGTGCCGGAGAAAATCGAGCGTCTCAAACAGGGCATTCTGCCCATTTACGAGCCGGGCCTGGAAGAATTGGTGGAACGCAACGTCCTTGCCGGGCGCCTGCACTTTACCACCAGCTACAAAGAGGGCCTGGACAACTGCGATTTTATCTTTATCGCGGTCAATACCCCCACCGGCACAAGCCAGGGTGGAGCGGACATGCGCTACGTGGAGAGTGCGGCGCGTGGCATTGCCGAAGAGCTTGACCACTACGCAGTCATCATCAACAAGAGTACTGTGCCGGTTGGCAGCGGCGACGTTGTTACGCGCATCATTCGTAGCAATCTGGCCCGGCCAGATGTGCGTTTTGGCGTGGTCTCGAACCCGGAGTTCTTACGTGAGGGTTCTGCCGTGCTGGATTTCCAGAACCCCGACCGCGTGGTGCTGGGTTCCTCAGACCTGGAGGCTGCTCGCAAAGTTGCCATACTGTATTTGCCACTGCGTGCCAACATCATGATCACCGACCTGTATACAGCAGAGATGATTAAGTATGCGTCCAATGCCTTCCTGGCAACCAAGATCTCCTTCATCAATGAGATCGCCCAGATTTGTGAACGCCTGGGAGCCGACGTGAAAGAGGTAGCTGTGGGCATGGGCTACGATAAGCGTATTGGGCGAGCCTTTCTGGATGCCGGCCTGGGATACGGTGGAAGTTGTTTCGAGGCGGATGAGACGATTTTCACGCTCAATAGCCCCAATGTAGCAGCAGAGCGCTTCGATACATTCTTTGCTAAAGGTGGTACGCCGTTTCAGGGAGATGTTGTGGAGCTTGTGCAGCCACCTGATAAACGTGTGCTTGCTTTTGATCTAGAGGTGGGACAGCCCATCCTTGCCGACGTAAATGCCATCACCCGGCGACCTTATAAAGGCACAATGGTGAAAATCAACACGAGCATGGGGCGTATGCTGCGTGTTACTGCGGATCATCCAGTCGTCTTATACCAGCATCAGCAGTTCACAATTCTGCCAGCTGCTGCGGTTGTTCCAGGCGATCAACTCATGACCTTGTGCGAATTGCCTGCAGTCGAGCAAGCCTCAAGCCTCAACTTAATCGAATTGCTCAGGGATACCGACCTGGAGGCTGATGTATATGTGAAGCCCACTGATAACACGTTTCGCGAGCAATATGAACAATTTGCTGCTGTGATTCCGAAGGATATGCTCAAGTACCCGCACGATATCAAGCGTCATAACCGCATGTCGCTGCGCCTGTTCCGCTATCTGAGCACGTTACGTGTGCTCAACGTCCCTGCCGAGAAGCTGAGGCTGTATACCGCGAAAGGCGCGGCGACGATGATGAATGCGGTGATACCAATCGATGCGGATCTGCTACGATTGTGTGGCTATTATCTTGCTGAAGGCTATATCTCCCAGGACACGGGACGCGCCGGTGCGATACGGCAGCGAGTAGGATTGTGCTTCCACGAACAAGAGGCTGAATATATCGCAGATGTACAGCGCATTCTGCGCAGTTGGGGCCTCAAGTTCATCGAACGGCGTGCCACCAGTGCCCTGACCACTATAGTCTCTTCGCGCATTTTCGCCTGGCTGCTACGCGACATCTTACGCTGTGGCACACGCTCAGAAAACAAAGCCCTGCCGCGCCTGGCATTTAATGTGCCACCTGCATTACGACGGGAGTTAATCCGTGGCGCGTTCAGTGGCGATGGAGCAGTTACAACTGTGCAGAATGGGCACAACCTTATGCTGGAATATGCGACCGTCAGCAAAGGACTGGCGGATGGCATGACGCTGCTGCTGCAAACAGTAGGCGTCGTCCCTTCCATTCGCAGGCGCTGGATGAACAAATCGAAACAGCAGGCATATATTCTGAGAGTGAGTGGCTACGAACAGATAGCCACGCTCCAAGATGCCTTTGGCAACAAGCATCGCGTACGAATTGAGGGTATACTAGCAGGCTATCAACGTCGTATTCAAGCGCATGGGTATGAACGGCATGGGGCCTTCGCGACGATTACAGTTCGTGAAGTCGAGCATAGCGATGTTGAAACAACAGTCTATAGTATGGAGACCAGCACAGGAACACTGATCACATCGTCTGGATTAATCAGCCATAATTGCTTCCCAAAAGACGTTCGCGCGCTCGCACACATGGCCGACGAAGCGGGGTTACACCCACAATTACTGCTCGCGGTAATGGACATTAATCACGACCAGCGCCAGCTGGTCGTGACAAAGCTGGTATCTATCCTTGGCTCGCTGCGCGGCTGCATCATCGGCATGCTCGGCCTGGCCTTCAAACCCAATACAGACGATATGCGCGAGGCACCCTCCGTGGATATTATTCGCTGGATCACGAGCCAGGGTGCAACGGTACAGGTCTACGACCCGGTGGCTATGCAGACTGGGCGCGAGACGTTAGAGCGCGAGGGTATACGCATGGATGCCGTAACCTTCTGCCAGGATGCCTACGAGGTTTCAAATAACGCCGATGCATTGGTCATCGTGACAGAATGGAACGAGTTTAAAGCACTCAATATGCTTCAAGTGCGCGCCGCCATGCGCCGCCCGGTACTGATCGACGGGCGCAACGTCTACGAAGCTGCCGAGATGAACCGGCTGGGCTTCATCTACCGAGGCATGGGCCGGGGCACAGGGCCTGCACCCTCAGTTCTACCACCCGGAGACAGCACCAGCATGCCACAAATCAGCTTAGAGGCACCAAAAGGATAGCTCATGGAAGAGGACCTGCCGCTGTTGTTTACGCCGCTGGTACGCCAGCCGGGGGTAGCTATTCCCGACTGGTTGTTTGGGCCAGCAGGGGTGGCAGGCCTGCCCGCGCCGCTCAACCCGCCACGGGGCGTCAATATCGCTGTTGGTATCGACATCATCGAGGTAGCGCGTGTTCGGAGAGTCTTCGAGCGGCACGGGGAGCGTTTCCTGAAACGAGTCTACACCGAACGGGAGATACTCCAGTGCCGTGGCAAGCCAACACGGCTGGCTGGCCGCTTTGCCGCTAAGGAGGCCATCAGCAAGGCACTCGGCACCGGCATCCACGGAGTGGCCTGGCGCGAGATGGAAGTTGTGCAACTGCGCAGTGGACGCCCCACAGTGACTCTGCATGGCAATGCCAAACGCCGCGCCGAACTGCTGGGCATCAGTGCCTTCGATGTCAGCATCGCCGACCTGGCAGAGCTGTCCATTGCCGTTGCCGTGGCGATCCAAACATCTCTTCCATCCGCGTTAGGATAGCATAGGCTCTGCCTATCTTCCTACAATAGCGTCCTGTGCCCAATGGCCGTATTGTTCATCGAGCTTCCTTTGCGCATCGTTCACGCTGTCGGCATACATATATGCGTCATGGCGCATGTCGAACGACCGCACAATGCGGTCATTGGGTCCTGGCTCTCCGTCCGCGGACATGCGCTCCCGAATCAAAAAAACCTGCTCAGTGAGGCGTTGGACATAGTAGCGGTCTGCACTCATAGTGATCCTTCCGACATTACCCCGCAAGCGGGACTCTGGCCGTTCTAGTTCTTGTTTGCTCATGTATTGCTTGCTCATTTTCTGTGCGCCGCAGTGTATGCGACGCTATTTATACTCTTGTCTCGACCTCAGTACGCACAGATCCGCGGAAATCGGCCCTGTAGAGCTCTGCTCCTTCCAGGTCTGCTCCACGCAGGTCTGCATTGCTGAGGTCTGCTTCCTTCAGATTCGTGCGGCAGAGGTTGGCATCGCGTAAGTCTGCCCAGTGCAGGCGTGCCTTCAGGAGATTGGCATCGCTTAGATTGGCACTCCGAAGATTGGCATTGCGTAAGTCCGCCTCTCGTAGATCGGCTCCTCGTAGGTCCGCTCCCTGCAGATTGGCCCCAGTAAGATCGGCACCATGGAGATCAGCTTTGTAGAGATCAGCACCATGGAGATCGGCCTCGTGGAGGTCTGGCTCTATAGCCTGTACATCAGAATATACTCGCCGCCATTTATCCCAAAGAACTTTCCCTGATGAAAGAAGATCAAGTTGCTTCTGACTTGCCATATGGTTCACTTTCTTGTTAGTAAGGACCCGATTTATCGCGCCCTGATCTATCGCGCCCACCTCTGAATGGAGGTGCTGAGAGTTGGAAGGTACAAAAGCGAAAGAGAGAACAAAACCACTCCGAAAATCACGCTCTCCGTAAATTAGTGACACCTCTTGTGGGTGTCAGGCTCCCGTGATGAAGATATGCTTCAGGTACCGTTTCATACGAGGGGCACGGCTTATAAGAAGAAGGAGAGGGCTCTCTAATTATACACTATTTTTTAGCAAAATGCAATATTTATGAAATAAAGCTTGCCACTGATCTGCTATTGCCCGTACTGCTTTGCTGGTGCTAAACTAGAGGAAACAAAAAGCTAGAGGTATTACTTCTAGCTGGCAATAAATTTTCTTTTCTGATCACGCTCATTGGAGAGCGTGCGTAGGGTTGTAATATGAGAGCGTTATTACAGCGCGTGAGCCGCGCCAGTGTTGTCGTAGATGGTCAGGCAGTGGGCGCGATAGGGCATGGTTTTCTGGTGCTGCTGGGCATCGGGCAAGAAGATAGCGAGGCGCAGGTGAAGACGCTGAGCGAGAAAATTGTGCATCTGCGCGTCTTCGAGGATGACGAGGGGAAAATGAACCGCTCGCTGCTCGACATTGGAGGGCAGATGTTGGTCGTCTCACAGTTTACCCTTTACGCCAATGTGCGCAAAGGACGCCGCCCCAGCTTCACCGACGCCGCCCCACCAGCCATTGCCGAGCTACTGGTCGAACGCTTCAAGACCGCGATTGCCTCCTATGGTCTCACAGTAGAAGGGGGTATTTTTGGTGCTTATATGGAAGTTGAACTGCTCAATTATGGGCCTGTTACGATTTGGATAGATAGCGAGCAATTGTGAACTAAAAGACATGAGTCGAGAAGGCGGCAAGATGGGCGAATGCGGCGCATTCGCCCATCTTGCCGCCTTCTCGACTCATGTCTTTCTTCTTCCCAGAACCCTACCTTCCGAATAAGGCTGCGAAGGGGCGCGCATCGAACACGGCACGCATGGACGCGATCTTACCGCCCTTCACCTGGTACCATTCCACGATGAAAGCCGTTCCAGCGGGTGTGTTCGTAACCATATCGTACAGCACACAGACATCGTCGCCATCAACGAACACCTTCTTGAGGTCAATGCGCTGGATAATGGAAGCCAGTCTCCTGGTGGCTTCGAGATAATCGTCGGCCCTGTTAAACGTGTCAATTGGACCCTGGAAGTTCATGTCGTCCTGCATCAGCTTGCGGGCGGCGGCGAAATCTCCCTTACCGAGTGCGGCCCGGTAGCTCTCAACGATCTCACTTGCATTCGTACTGGTCATCTGTAATTTCTCCTTCGTAATAAAAAAAAGGTGGCTCTTTATCCTTCCGGGTAATGCGTATTGGCACAATGCATTGCGCCCTTACACACCTGTCTCGTGTTTCACCGGAGAGACCCAAATTGGTATGCTCATTGTAGGTCTGGCCCGTATGGCATACAATGTCTGAAGAGCTATAATTCTTTGCCAATCGTCCAGAATAGGGAGAAAATGCGATGGAGCCTCTCACTCATTTTCAGGAAGATGTCCTTGCCGACGTACTCCGGTCTATACACCTGCAAAGTACCCTCTATTGCCGTGCGAAAATGGGTGCACCCTGGGGTTTCCGCGTGTCTCCCAGGGAGGTTGCGAGCTTTCATCTCGTCACAGAAGGAACATGCTGGCTCACTGTGGAGGGGATAGATAAGCCAGTATTGCTCGATGAAGGTGATCTGGTGATCCTCCCTCACGGCCATGCCCATACCATGACCGACCATCCCAATTCACCTGTGACGAGGCTCGAAGATCTCGTGCCAAAGCAACCAGTAAATAAGGATGGCATATTTTACAGTGTGGGCCGTGGTACTGTGACAACACTCGTCTGTGGGGGACTCAAGCTTGAGGATCGAGCGACAAATCCTCTATACTCAATGCTACCGTCATATATTCATATTAGAAGCGAGCATGGACAGTCAGCTCCGTGGCTCCAGGCGATTGTGGAGTTGGTGAAGACCGAAGCAAGTGCCAACCAGCTGGAAGCAGAGACGGTCATCACGCGACTATCGGAAATTCTCTTCATCAAGGCAGTGCATGCTTATATTAGTACAGTCGATGACGGAAATGTGGGCTGGCTCGGTGCGTTGAAGGACCCTCAAATCGGTCAGGCTCTTGCATTGATCCAACGCCAACCAGATGACCCCTGGACAGTGGAGTCCCTGGCAAGTCGTGTCAGCTTATCGCGTTCAGCATTTTCCGCGAAGTTCAAGCAGCTTGTTGGAGAGCCTCCTATGCAGTACATTACCCGCGTGCGTCTCAGTAAGGCTGCTGCTTTGATGCGAACGCACCCGGCGACACTTGTTGAAGTCGCTCTATCTATCGGCTACGACTCTGAAGTCGCTTTTAGTAAGGCCTTCAAGCGATATTTCGGTATCGCTCCCGGAGCCTACCGGCAAGGGAAACGCCCAGCGATAGATAATGGAACGCGCAGTAATGGCCATCTCGTTTAGTGCGTGGACAAGCGTTTGTGGTGTTGCAGAGTTGCTTGTTGTCGGCGACAACAAGCAACTCTGCAACACCACAAACTCTTACTAAACTTAACGGCAGGGAATACGATACACGCCCAGGTTTAAATGCTTCTTTTCACCCGCTTTGAGATTCAAAATACCCCTGGGTTTCCCAATTGTTGACTTCGTCATTATTCATACCACAGATCCAGCCCGTAGCCTCCAGGATGTGTCATCCTGAAGGCTACGGGCAACGCAGTTCATTCACTAATTTATAGCACAAATTTTCTTATTTGTCGCGTTTTTACAATCATTCCTGAGCATAGCGTGCTATCATACATGGTAGTGAGGGTGGCACAAAAAACAAAAAAGCTACATTAAGTTGCTGCATTGCGGCGGGCTTTGCTGCCAGAGGCAGCAAAGCCCGCCGCAATGCAGCAACTTAACAAAACCCTTTGCGAACTGCCGTAGGCAGCGAGTAGTCAAGGATTCAAGAAGAAATGAGACTAGTGTCGCTGTTGCCGACACCTGAAGAGTCACAAAGTTCTACAGAAGGAGAGGATAGTTATGAATCGCTATATGCAAGAGAAGTGGCCCTGGATTGAGGGAACGCATGGGATGCGCTCGGGGTTGTTAGACAGCCTGAGCGATGCCGACCTGGTTTTTAGTCCTGGAGGACAGAATATGACGTTAGGGGCCTTATGCCGCGAGATGGGCGAAATCGAGCATTCGTACGTGCAGTCGTTGAAAACCTTTAAGCAAGACTTCTCATATCACAACATGGAAGCGGATCTGGAGAGCAGCGTCGCCCGGCTCAAAGAGTGGTTTCAAACGCTGGACGACGAGCTGAAAGCCACCGTTTCTGCATTATCAGATGAGGATTTGAAGAAGACAGTTGATCGAGGTGGCTTTGCGATGCCGGTTGAACTCCAACTCGATGTCTATCTCCAGGCGCTGCTGATTTTCCTCGGCAAGGCCACGATCTACCTCAAGGCCATGAACAAACCATTGCCTGAGCAAATTCAGGAATATATTGGGTGATAAACTCGTCGTTCCGCATGGCCCGCGGGCCATGCGCGGGCCATGCGGAACGACGAGTTTATGATTACAAAGGGGCATGCAGCAATTCGATCACCTGACTGAACTGCTCGATACTGGTCACACCCGAAGGCTCGAGTACGATCATAAGGTGCGTCACCCCTACGTCAGCAAAGCCTTGAAGCCGATTCGCGATTTCTTCCGGCGTCCCCGAAATCTCCTTCTCTGATGGGCTTTCCTCCGCCGACTGACCCATGCGCACAACGGTTCCCGCTGTCAATTCAATCGTGGCCGGGTCGCGTCCCACCTCGACGCAGACCTGCTTGA
>WNFH01001532.1_pt1 | contig 15707 bp, 15 predicted proteins | sample 5400411 | NCBI WGS metagenome assembly WNFH01 (sample SAMN13153347, study PRJNA577476) | soil metagenome | isolation source: 200 cm saprolite under Douglas fir tree site 2 hole 3 | place: USA:California | collected 2015-04-18
TCGTGCGCTGCCATCGTCTGGAGATACTTGCAGGATGGGACATCGTCATACACCCGAAGAGCAACGCGGCGAAGGCGGATTTTGCGACGTTGACGGCGGATTTACTGCGCCTCATGCCGACCGCGTGAGCAGCGCACCGCGAGGCGGCTGCGTGCGCCTCGCGCTGGGCGCGCTGCGATTTTACAAGGTGTATTTGTCGCTACTCGTCGGCGGAGGCTGCCGGTTCGAGCCGACCTGCTCGATGTATGCGTACGAGGCCGTCGAGCGTTTTGGCGTGGCGCGAGGGTCGTGGTTGACGCTCAAACGGCTGCTTCGTTGCCATCCCCTATCGGGCAGGTTTGGGTACGATCCCGTGCCCGAGGCCTGGCGAGATTCTCAACACAGTACACCGACCCCTAACGAGGCGCATTCGTGACCGAACCGGAGAAGAAGTTCAAGTTAACGCACGAGCTGCGCATTGTGGTGGCGTCACTCCTGTCCCTTGTAGTGATCTTGGCGTGGGCAAAATTTTTTGGACCGAAGCCGCCGACGAATTTGCCGCAGGCTAACCGCCCGGCGCAGACGGCACCTGCAGCTACAAACCCGGGAAGCGGCACTCCGAGCGCCACGGCGCCCTCGACGACTAGCGCGTCATCCTCAAGAGGGCCGGCCAGAAGCATCTCCGACGTCGCGCGAGCTGCAATCCCGCCAAAGGCCGACACGCAAGAACACACCATTGTTGTGGAGAACGACCTGTATCGCGTGGAATTCTCAAACCGCGGCTCGGTGGTGAAGAGCTGGCGGCTCAAAAAATATACGGACGACTCGAAGCCGCCGCGCATTCTCGATTTAGTGCATCCCGACGCTGCGCAGCAGACGGGCGGATGGCCGTTTGCCTTGGCCCTGAACGATGAGCAGCAAGAATCCGCGGCGAACAGCGCCCTGTATCAAATTTCCACAACGGCGAGCACTTTGCACGCGCCAGCCGATGCGGAATTCAGTTGGAGCGACGGCCACCTGGAAGTCACCAAACACTTTCGCTTCGATCATACCTACGTGGTGCGCGTCGAGACCTCGGTGAAGTTCAACGGCGCGCCCGTTGTTGCGGGGATCAGTTGGTTGGGCGGCTTTGGCGATTTGACGGTGTTAAATCCGGCGCCGATCGATACGGTCTCGGTCTTCTCCAACGAAAACGGCAAGCTCACCAACATCATGGCCAAGAAGTTGGACGGGCCCGAGAAGTGGCCGCACGGAGTATGGCAAGGCGGCAAGGATTGGACGGGGATCGAGGACCGCTACTTCACCGCGGTGTTTCTGCCGCCCGCCAGCGCGCCTCCTGGCACCCTCGAGGCCCGCGATTGGAAGGTTTTCCGCACCGTTCAGGTGGAAGGCAAGGATACTGAAGAGGCAGTCCCGCAAATCCAGACGGCAACTTCGGCGCAGCCTTTGGCGCTGCGCGTCTATGTGGGCCCGAAGGACTACGACGAACTGAAGAAGATGAACCCGGCGCTCCATTCGCTGGTGAATTTCGGGTGGCTGGAGTTTATCGCTGATCCCCTCTTCCACGGATTGAAATGGCTGCACAACTACATTCCGAACTGGGGCTGGGCCATCGTGGTGTTGACGCTTGTCATCAACATGCTGCTGTTTCCGCTGCGCATTTCCAGCTTTCGCACGACGCTGAAAATGCAGCGCGTGGCGCCGGAGATCAAGCAGATCCAGGAGAAGTACAAGAAATACTCCATGCGCGATCCGCGCAAAGCGGAGATGAACAAAGAAGTAATGGCGGTCTACAGCCGCGAAAAAATTAACCCCGTGGGCGGCTGCTTCCAGATGTTTTTGCAGATGCCCATCTGGTTCGGGCTGAACACGGTGTTGCGTTTCGCCATCGAGATGCGGCACGCGCGGTGGTTCGGCTGGATTACGGACATGTCCGCGAAAGACCCGTATTACATTTTGCCAATCATCATGGGCCTTTCCATGTACCTGGTCTCGAAGATGACGCCGATGACCACTACCGACCCGCAGCAGCAGATGATGATGAAAATCATGCCGGTGACCATGGCCGGGCTGTTCATGATCTCTCCCATCTCCAGCGGCCTGGCCGTGTATATTCTTACCAGCAGCCTGGTCGGCATCCTGCAGCAGTGGTGGCTGAACCGCACGCATCCGATGCCGGCGGCGGCGATCCAGGCGCAAGGCAGGAAAAGCAAGAACAAGAAGCAATAAAGAAATTGCAACGGGGCCCGCAGTTAATTCCACCTTCTGTGATTGCTTGAGGTCATGACTCAGGAACTTATTCAGGACGGCAAACTGAATCGGCAAGCAGCGGCGGACGCTCTGCGCGATTTTCTGGAGAAGATTGTCCGCGCGGCGGGCCTTCAATTGAAAGTCACAGTGAGCGTAGCAGCGGCTGGAGCCGGAAGCGACGCGGAAGTCCTGGCCGACGTGGACGGCCCCGACACAGAGATCCTGCTGGAGCGCGGCGCGGACGTTTTGAAGGCCCTCGAGCATCTGGCCTTTCGTGCTCTACGGCTGGAGCCGGAGCACCACGAAAAGATTCACATCGATTGTGGCGGCTATCGCGCGCTACGCTTTGAGGAACTGCGCATGACCGCGAAGGTGGCTGCGGAGCGCGTGCAAACCTCCAAGCAGCCGTTCCGGCTGAATCCGATGACTTCGCGCGAACGACGCATCGTGCACCTGGCATTGAAAGACATGCCGGGTGTCCGCACGGAAAGCATAGGCGTCGGCGAACACCGCCAAGTGGTAATCCATCCGGCAGACGCCAAAGCCTCGAGCTAACGTTCCATTTCTAGAGGTGGACTTGTCCCGCGACGCGAGGCGGAAGCTTGCGCTACCTGGGCCTGACCCACCCTTGCGACAGCACTGTTTGGTCCGCAGCGAGACGTACTCTGTAAGTGAAGGATGCTGGTCGGTCCGGCCTCATTTGGGGAAAGCGCAAGTCGGAGATCTCGACGATAGAGTCTGTGCCCTCTTTGTGGAAGCGCGTCACCGGAAAGCGGGCGAACCACAGAACAGTCTGAACTTCGGGCAGGCCCTTGGCGGCCTCGATGTAAGGATTAGGAGCAGCGTCGGGATAGAAGCGGTAGCTCAAGGATGAATCCGCTTCAGGGCTGGCCGAGGCTGCCCGCACTTCCGTGGATTCCCCGCCGAGATCCATGCGCAGTTCGTAGACTCCGTGCGGTGTGAGGACCAGGCCATCCCAATGCCATAGCGACGGCGGGAACGGAAGCGCGCCGCGTGATTGCACGTCGAGGTGCAACGACGACGAAAATTTGTCGACGCGCTGGAGCGCGACGTGATGCGCGTAAGCGGCAGCGCCGATATAGCCGAGCGCGATCAACAGTCCTGCTAAATTCCACGAAGCGAGGCGCACCTGCAATCCCCGCTGGCGCACCCCCGGCAAGAGAAACACGGCGGCGAGTATGACGACCGCAGCGAGGATCGCCCGCATGGAAACAGGCGCGCCTACGGACAGCGCAAACACGCCGACCGCTACCGCGCCCGCCGCAAACACTAGCCAGCTTCCAAGCGCGCGCCGCTGCAATCCTTTTTCCCTCGCGTAAACCCAGGCGACAATCTGTGGCACGAGAAGGATCGCGCTCAGCGTGAAATCGATGATGAAAATGAGATCCCACGCGGGACGCGACCATTTCACCGGAGACCAGACCATCGTGCCGAACGAAGTGACCAGGTCGAGAAGAATGTGGCTGAGAATGCCGACGGCGTAGACGACGATCAGCACGCCGAAGGAAGGCGCGTCCCATTTGCGCCAGCGCACAAACCAGCGGGTCAGCGCGGCGAGAGCCACTGCAAAAATGGGGAGACAAACGAGCGAATGCGTAATGCTGCGGTGCCAGGTCAAAATGAGTAGATTGTCGTGTGAGAAAAAATCCCGGAACACGTCAGAGTCCGGAAAGATCGCGCCCAGCATCAGGGACCAGGTAACGATTCGTTCGCGATTCACCAGCTTTGCGCCGAGCATGTCGTGCCCGCGAAAAGCGGCCTTGGCGATAAGGGCGCCGGCGATGCCGTGCGTGATGGTATCCATGCGCGAAAGTCTACCGGATTACCTTGGTGAAGAGCACTTCAGGACACCACGAGGAGCGGAGAGCGCTTGGCAACGACTCTGCCAACTCGTCGCGCGGCAGCTCCGTGACTTTGCAAGGCAGCAAGAGCAGTTTCCGCTGCCTCCGGAGCGATGGCGACAAGCAGGCCGCCCGAAGTCTGCGGATCGAAGAGGAGATCTTGATACTCGGCCGCGACGCTCGGCGCGAAACTGGCGCAGTCACTCACAAAGGCGCGATTGTTTTTGAGCCCGCCGGAGAGATGACCTTCACGCGCCGCTTCGACAGCGCCGGGGAAATAATCGAAGGCCGAGTGATCAATCTCAAAGGACACCGCCGCTATTCCATGCGCCGGATCGCCGAGCGCCATCTCACGCGCGTGACCCAGCAGGCTGAAACCGGTGACATCGGTGACGGTGTGAATACTTGGCGCACCAGCGGACTTCGCGTCGACTTCCTGCAACGCGGCCGCCGCAGATGCGTTCAGCGTAGTCATCGCCAAAACCGCAGCCGCCAGCGATTCGGTCGTGGCGCGATCCTTTTTCAGCGCGGTGGTGATTACGCCTGTCCCGAGCGGCTTTGTGAAGAGCAATACATCGCCTTCGCGCGCGCCAACATTGCGCCACACACGCTGCGGATTGATCAGGCCCGTAACCGCATAACCAAACAACATATCTTCATTGCGGATCGAGTGACCGCCAATCACGCTGCAACGCGCCTCGTTCATTTTCGCCAAACCGCCACGGATGATTTGTTCCAGAATTGCCGGATTGGCTTTTTCTGGAAAGCCCACGATGGAAAGTGACGAGATCGGCCGGCCGCCCATTGCGTATACGTCGCTGAGTGCGTTGGCGGCCGCGATTTGGCCGAACAGAAATGGGTCGTCCACAATCGGCGTGAAGAAGTCAACCGTCTGCACCAGCGCCATATCTTCGGCAATTTTGTAAATTCCCGCATCGTCGTTGGTGTCAAAACCCACCAGGACATTCGGATCCGTTTGCCGCGGCAACTTGCGCAGTACGGCGTCGAGCGTGGCGGGATTCAACTTTGCCGCACAGCCCGCCGCCTTGGCCATGGAGGTCAGTTTCACTTGCGTCGCCAACGGAACACCTCTCGCACCATGCTGATTGCATTATAAGGATGCCGCCGCTTGGCCGCTCGTGACATTCGTGCAAAGCATTGCGCTCGTGAGCCGGAACGTGCTTTCATCGCCGCATGCCCTGGGACATTCTGCTGATCTTCTTTGTGTTGGGCGTGATTGTGCCGTGGCGCGGACGCGCGAAGCTGCAGCATCTCCTTGCCAAGCCGCGGGTGGAACCGGCAGAGCGGATTTCGCTGTACTGTTCCACTATCGCGTTTCAGTGGCTCGCCACAGCCGTTGCCGCCTGGCGGGCCTGGACACACGGGTTTACCGCCAGGCAGCTCGGCTTGGCCATGCCGGAGCGACTCACAGTGACAGTCATAGCCGTACTTGGTGCCGCGGTGATCGTTACGCTCCAGTGGCTCAACCTGCGTCGCATGGGGCGGTCGGCGAGCCCGCTACGACGTCCACTCCAAGCCCTGGCTGAACGCATTCTTCCACAGAGTACGATGGAACTGATTCCTTTCTTTGCGTTGTCGATCACCGCCGGATTGTGCGAGGAATTCTTGTATCGCGGATTTGCCATGGCGGCGCTTAGTCGCACGGGTTTGCCGGTCGGCGTGGTTATACTGGTGTCGTCTGTCATTTTTGGACTCGCGCACCTTTATCAGGGCCGCGCTGGACTTGTGAGCACAATGGTGCTTGGGATTTTGTTCGGAGTTTCTCGGGCGGCACTCGGTAGTTTGGTGCCCGCGATACTATGGCACATGGGCGTGGACTTAGTTGCGGGGATGGCGGGGCCTCGCTATCTCATTCAGTACCAACCGGTTATGGAAGAATCGAAGTAGCATAAATATATTATGTTAACTACAGATGCAGCTCCATTGTCGGCGGACATTATCAACAGGGCGCTGTGTGAATTTCAGGTGCAGCTAACGCCCGAGCAAGTAGCCTCAGTTCAGCGGTACATGGCGATCCTGCTGGCCTGGAATGAAAAAGTAAATCTCACCGCCATTCGGGATCCGCTAGAGGTCTTATATAGACATTTTTGCGAATCGATGTATGCAACAGCAGCCGTGCCGCTTCAGGCAGGTCGACTAGCCGACGTGGGATCCGGCGGAGGCTTTCCAGGCTTAGCAGTGAAAATTGCACGACCGCAGCTCCACGTGTTCTTGATTGAATCAAACGTCAAAAAGGCTACATTCCTGGCCGAGGTCGTACGCGAGCTTGGCCTTACGGATACGCGAGTGCTGGTCAGCCAGTATGAGGAGCTTGGAGAAGAGGTTGCACCACTGGATTTCGTTTGTTCACGTGCATTGGGTGAGTTCGACAAATTTCTGGGCTGGGCCCACTCCGAGCGTGTTGCGGCAGGACAGGCTATTCTTTGGGTTAGTGGCCGAGATGTCGAGGAGATGAAGAAGATAAGGGGATGGTTGTGGAAGGATCCGATTTCGATTCCCCGCTCCTTGCAGCGGTTCCTCTTGGTCGGGGATCGACAAGCGTAGATGCTGACAGAAGTACCCCAAAGGGTTCCACGTGAAACAAAGACAAGTGTTTGCATTCATGACCGGGCGTGTGTTGGGAACGCTCCGATTGTTCCACGTGGAACACTGCCAGTTCGCCACCACTGTCCCGCCAGTGTTCCACGTGGAGCTCTATTCTCAGTCGCGTGTCCTGCACCGTCCACATCCATTTTAAGAATTTTCACACCGCAGGTCGCGTTCCACGTGAAACATCTTGCATCTCCTCCTAAGCTTTGCTAAGTTTTCGCCCACTGGGGGTTCGGTGGCGCGAATTATCGCGGTGGCTAATCAAAAGGGCGGTGTGGGCAAAACCACTACGGCAGTAAATTTAGCGGCTTGCCTTGCTACTGCAGATCAAGCCACTTTACTCGTCGATTGCGACTCGCAAGCCAACGCAACGGCGGCGATTGGCTTTCAGAAGGATCCCTCCAGGCGCACCCTATACCACTCCCTGATCTTGAACGAACCCTTCGATCGAATTACTCAGAAATCGCAAGTCGAGCGCCTGGATGTGGTGCCAGCGGATAAGAATCTTGCCGGCGCCGCTGTCGAACTGGTTTCCGCCGAGGGGCGCGAATACAGGCTGAAATCCGTTTTGAATGGACTTCGCGAAAAATACCGCTTCATTGTTCTGGATTGTCCTCCTGCGCTGGATTTGCTGACTTTGAATGCCTTGGTTGCTGCGGACGCGGTGCTGGTGCCGATACAATGCGAGTATCTGGCGCTAGAAGGCGTATCGGAGCTCCTGGATACGCTTATGCGCATCCGCAGGACTTTGAATTCGAGTCTCGAGATCGAGGGCATTTTGCTCACAATGTATGATGAGCGGACGACCCTATCGCGCCAAGTCGCCACCGACCTGCGTAGTTTTTTCGGTACGCAGATTTTTCAAAGCATCATTCCGCGCAACGTTCGCCTCGCAGAAGCTCCGAGTTTTGGTAAACCTATTATTTTCTATGATGTACACAGTAAAGGGGCCGAAGGATACACACAACTGGCTCAGGAGGTAATCGCCAATGCCGAGAAACGCACTGGGACGGGGGCTCGGAGCGCTCATTCGGGAGCCTGATCCGCAGGTTCCGGCCACAGCGCCGATGTCCGGGACGCCTTCCACGGGTACCGCAGCAGTACCAGTCCGCGAGCCAATGTCGGCGGGCCCACAAGAAATTGATACGGATTTGATTCAGCCAAGCCCGTTCCAACCCCGCACGCGATTCCGGGAAGAGGCTTTGGAGGAATTGGCTCGCTCCATCAAGGCCAGCGGCATCATTCAGCCGCTCGTTGTGCGGCCCGTTGCTGGACGCTATCAGCTTATCGCCGGAGAGCGCCGCTGGCGCGCCGCGCCGCGCGCCGGCCTGACCAGGGTCTCCGCAATCGTTCGCCAAGTTTCCGACGAGTTAGCGCTGGAAATGACCCTGGTCGAAAACATCCAACGCGAGGATCTTAACGCCATCGAAACGGCCAGAGCTTTCGAGCGGCTTATGGAGGAATTTCAACTCACGCAGGAGTCTGTCGCCGAACGCACCGGCAAGGACCGTGCCACGGTCGCCAACGCAATTCGCCTCCTGAAGCTGGAGCCCACGATTCAGGAGTGGATCGAGGAAGGTAAACTGAGTGCGGGGCACGGCCGAGCGCTTTTGGCCGTTGCCGACACGAAGCTGCGAATGCGCTATGCGCACCGAGCTTCGCGCGGTGGTTTGACGGTCCGGCAGATCGAGCGCTTGGCCGCGCGCCGCGCGCGCCCCGGAAGCGCAGCGGCTGGCGTGCCGCACGATGCAAACATTCGCGCCGCGCTTGACGAATTGCAGCGCCGCCTGGGCACGAAGGTTCTGCTGCGAGAAAAGACCAAGGTGCGGCCCGGACAGCTTGTGCTGGAGTATTACGACGACGCCCAACTGATGGGGTTGTACGATCGATTGATGAAGTAGGCTGGCTTGCGAGGTCACGCCTAATATCCGCCCACCTTCCTCAGCCATCGCCTGATTCGACACTTCCACCGCAACGCTTCGTTGACTTGTCTGCGAGTGCCGCTAGAGTGGTAAGAAGTCATTCCTGGGGGTAGCCATGGCGTGGAAGTGGCCCGGCGCAACAGCAAAGGGCGGAAGCAGCGAAGAGTGGACCGGTTTCATCGACCAAGGCGTGACCCTGGAGGGCACGCTTACGGTCACGGGCACGTTCCGCATTGACGGAAACGTTAAAGGAAACATCATCTCGGAGCAAACGGTCATCCTTGGCGAAGGAGCCAAAGTCGAGGGACAGATCGAAGGAAACCGCGTGGTAATTTCAGGCCGGTTCGATGGCGTGATTTTCGCCAAGGGGCGCGTCGAGATTGAAGCCAAAGGGGTTGTCACCGGCGAAGTTCACTCCCCCTGCATGGTAATTGATCCTGGGGGCATTTTTGACGGTCGCTGCCACATGCTGGCCTCTTCCGACGCTGTCTCGAGCGTGACAATTCCCATACGCGCCGCCAGCTCCGCCTAAATCTCACATCGTCTTTACTAACCTAATATTTATAGTATATAAGTTAGGATGATTTTCCGTCTGCGTAGATTGATTGCTAACCGGTATTCTATTACATTAATGAAGAAGGTTAGGACTTCGCGGCGGGAGCCTCGGTCGCAGACAGCGCCTTTTGTGCTTCCAGAATTCCACCCTGGATGTTCATGTGCCAATCGACATGTGGAACGACGGAATCTGCGGCGGCCTTATAAAAGTGCAGAGCTTCTGCGGGCCGGTTCAACTTCTTTTGCGACAGCCTTCCTGCAGCCATTAGAGCCAGTAAGGATTGCCGTTCGGTCGGATAAGCGCGCGCCAACTTGTCATATTCCTCTACGGCGCGCTCGAAATTCTGCTGGCCTTCGGCGGCGCGGCAAAGTTCTAGCCAGGTGGACGCGGGCATGCGCTCTCCGCCGGAATTCAGGTACTCGCCAAAAGCCTGCCAAGCGGCATCGACGTTCTGCGCCTTCAGGTGCATCTGGCAAAGCTTGATGATCGCCTCGTGATACTGCGGGATGTCATTCTTGCGCCAGTAGAGCTGAGACAAGAGCGTCCAGGCATCAATCGAGGCGGAACTGCCCGCCGTGTGTGCTTGCAGAATGGCGATAGCTTCGTCCAAGTTTCCCTGATCTATTTTTTCGGTGGCTTGCACGATAGCTGGGTCGGCGGTCCAGGTGACTTTCGCTTCGATAGCTTGATTGGCCACGTGCTCCAGGCCGGAATAGCTGAGACCGACCGCGCCGACCCCGCCGAAAACGAATCCCCCGACATGCGCCCAATGCGCTACTCCAGAGGAGCTCCCAAAAATCGCTCCCGAAAATATTTCCATCCCCAACCAGAGGGGAAGCAGCCAGTACGCGCGCGCATGAAATCGGTAAGACCGAAAACCAAAGCCAAACAGCCACAGCATTTCGATTTTGGTCTTTGGATAGCGCACCAAAAACGCTCCCATCAAAGCGGCGACGGCGCCGGATGCGCCCAGCGTAGGGACGATGCTGCCCGGACTCGCCCAGGCATAAAACTGCAGCGCCATCGCCCCGGATACAAAATAGAAGATTGGATAAATAACGCGCCCCCACGTATCTTCGAGAATGGCGCCCGCAAGCCACAAAAACCACATGTTACCGATGATGTGCAGCCAGCCGCCGTGCAGAAAGTTCGCGGTGATGTACGAAATTGGCTGCGGGTGCGCTGGAATGAACGCGTAGCGCTCCAGAATCGAGTTGTGCTCGAGTTCCGCGAATTGCTGTTCCAGCGAATCCATCTGTCGCTGCAATTCAGCGGGATCTTCGATCAAGCGCATTTTCGCATCCCACGCGTCAACCACATCCCGGTTTTGCGAAGTGACTCGACTCCACACGGCCGGACTCTCTTTTTGAAACCTGGTCACGAATTCCTGCGCGTCGGGGTTCATGCTGAGTTCCGGGTGCATGGCTGCAAGCAAGAGAATGTGCGCGCGAACCTCCGAGCGCTTAGGATTCTGCGCCTCGATTTGCCAGTGGGTTCCGAAAAAAGCCAGGATGTTAATGGCGATGATGGCGATCGAAATGACCGGCCAGCGGCGGCCCTCCATGTTTTCGTGGCGCAAAGGAATCAGCATGGTTTGAAGTCTCCCTGGCTCGGAGCACCAGGAGTGTTGTCTTCAGTTTAGGAGCAGGCTGTGCGGCAAGAAGGTTTATTCCCGGCCGTTCCTGCAATAAGTAACGGTTAAGCGATACGAAACACTGTTGGGGGCCGGCCGGTTTGGGCGCGACGGCGGCGATTCGCGCCAAGTTGACACCACTGCGGACTGGCTCTATCGTTCCGAAGAAGCCGGCAAGAGGAAAATAGATGAAGGTTTTGGTCATCGGTAGCGGAGGGCGCGAGCACGCACTGGTTTGGAAGCTAAAGCAGAGCCCGCGAGTCGAGAGAGTCTGGTGTGCGCCCGGAAATGGTGGAATCGAAGCCGAAGCGGAGTGTCTGCCAGCCGATCCTGCAGATGTGCCCGGACTTGTTGTTTTGGCGGAGCGACTCAGTCCCGACCTAACCATTGTCGGGCCGGAGCTACCTTTGGTGAACGGGATTGGCGACGCCTTCCGCACCCGCGGCTGGCCGATCGTGGCACCTTCGCAGCAAGCCGCGCAGCTCGAAGGTAGCAAGATCTTCGCCAAGCGATTTCTGCGCCGCCAGGGTATTCCGACCGCGCAAATGTACGGCGAGTTTGACACCTCACAAGACGCCGTAGCCGCGCTCTCGAGTGTGGACTGGCCGGTGGTAATAAAGGCCGACGGCCTGTGCGCCGGAAAGGGCGTATTTGTGGCTCAGGACGCGACTTCCGCGGAAGATTTCATCCGGCGGGTGATGGAAAAGAATGAGCTCGGAGCTGGCGGAAAACGCCTCCTGTTAGAGGAGACCCTTGCAGGCGAAGAGCTGTCTTTTATACTAGTTACCGATGGCCAGCGTTACGCCTCTCTGGTGCCGACCCGCGACCACAAGCGAGTCTTTGACGGTAACCGCGGTCCCAATACAGGCGGCATGGGCGCCTATTCGACAGACGAACTCTTGCCCGTGGAGTTGCAACAACACATTTTGGAATCCATTGTTGAACCGACGATGCGCGGTCTGGCCTCCGAAGGAATTTTGTATCAGGGCTTCCTTTACATCGGCCTGATGCTAACCGCTTCAGGACCCAAGGTGCTTGAGTTCAATTGCCGGTTAGGAGATCCCGAGACACAAGCAATCGTAGCGCGGATGGACTTCGACCTGGCGGAACTGCTTGCGGAGCTTGCCGCTGGAATCCTGGAACCTACTAGGTTAAGGTGGAAACCAGGCACCAGCGTGTGCGTTGTTATCGCGTCAGGGGGTTATCCGGGCAAGTTTGGGACTGGAAAGAGAATCGAAGGACTAACCGATGCAGAGTGCGTTAACGGTGTGACAGTCTTTCACGCCGGAACCCACCGACAAGGCGACTCGATTCTCACAAGTGGCGGCCGGGTTCTCGGTGTGACCTCCGCAAGCGCTTCCATCGAAGCAGCCGTGGCAACGGCGTACGAAGCTGCTGGAAAGATTCGATTTGAAGGCATGCACTATCGCCGGGATATCGGAGCCCATGCGGGCCGAGTGCAGGCGGTTGGAGACTGAACACGCGGCAAACGTGCTGCATCTATTTCGAGCCCCGCAACGGCGACTACCGATGGTGGAGATCGAGGGGATTCGTGCGCTGGAAGATTCAGGGCTCGAGGGGTGCGCGCACGCCAGGACCGGCAGCCCACGGCACGAAACCCTGGAGTTGATGGATCTGCAGCCGGGAATCATTCGGGAAAACATCACCACTCGCGGAATCAACGTGAATGGGCTGCCTGTGGGGGAGCGCCTTCGCGTTGGCGAGGCGCAACTGGAAGTCAGCGTGGTATGCACTCCCTGCGATTTATTGGAAAAAATCAGGCCGGGCCTGCGGCGGGAACTGCGCGGCCGGCGCGGCATGTTGTGTCGAGTGATCGCCGGCGGGATGATTCGGCGCGGCGACAACATCGAAAGAATCTCTTAGCGGTTCGGGGGATTGGGCTTCCGGCGCAAGGTCGGCGCATCCGGCGGTCGGTTCTTGTCTTCTTCTCCCTTCTTGGCCCGTTCCACAGGCTCGTCTGGCGGAACAATCCAGTCAAACCCGTGCTGTTCTTCCATCTTGGCCAGGATAAACGGCTGCTTGTCGGCAATCAGCGGCAGGACAGCGCGAAGGAAATCGGCGGCATCTGTCGGAGCGGCTTTTTGTGCTTGCCCCTTATCCACCGCTTCAATCACTTTCGCAAAGCGCCCGTCCGAACCGCGAAGCTGGGCAATCGCCGGGTCGTTGCCCTGGATCAACGCCATGAGCGTGGGCGCCTTCAGATCCGCAGGATAGCGGGCCTCGACGATCATGCGTGGCGCATGCTTTTCCGGTGGATACAGTTGCGTGAATCGCGGCCGCAGCATGCGCGTCTGCCAATACTCGCCGCGCGTGGAAACCTGCTCCTGCTGTACGCGGTATTCGACGGTCCAAACCTCGGGGCCGTAGTTATTCGGCGCATATCCGATGAGCACCATTTCGAGCAGCGGCTCATCGGGCAGCATCTCGATCTTGTGGTGAAGCTGCGCGGTGAGAGGGCGTAATTTCTCAAGGACCGCCACGCCAATGGTCTCCAGGTCCGGCTCAGCCTCGCTGACATTGTATTGGTACTTTGGGTCTCGCGCGTGAATGCGCTCGAAGTTGCGATCCAGCCGCACCGGATTGGGATCCGCTGGAAGCCGCCATTCCGACGCGCCCAGCAGCACGGCGACGTGCGCCGCGTCGACCTCTACCACGCGAGGTGGGACGCCGCCAACTTCCACGGGTTCATTGATGGCGGCAAAAATAATGTTGCCGTCGCCCGCGACGTGAACAATTACGCGGCCCCCGGCAAGATTGGCGACGATCTCGTCTTCGGGCCCCTGTGTTTGTGCAGCCGCCCGGGTGTACAGGCACGCGATTGCCGCACCGAATGCGAGACCGCCGGCAAGCCAAAGGGAAAACCGCGGATGATTGTGATGCTTCATTGCAGCTATATCGTAAGGCCAGAGGCCATCGGGCCGATACCGAGAATTATGTAGCGGCAGCAGATAAGCGCCCGGCTCAATACTGGAATAGGTGCGCCGTCCCGCTTTCCGGTTGCCTCTGTCTTCAGTAGAATAGACTCGGCGAACGCAGGAGATGGTGGGACGATCATGGGATTGAGGAAGGCAAAAGGCATCCGGCACAACGGTAGGACCGTGGCCGAGATACTTGAGGCGCACGGGCGCTTTTTTCAGGGGAAAGATGACGGCGCAAGGGCAGACCTCACCGGTGCGGACCTTTCGCGGGCGGACCTGAGCGGCGTGAACCTGAGCGGCGCGATTCTACGCAATGCGAATCTTGCAGGAACTGATCTGCGGCGATCGAAGCTCCCTGGGGCCGACCTCTCGGGCGCGAACTTGCGCCAGGCCGATCTGCGCAATGCGGACTTGACCGAAGCGATTCTGCCCGGCGCGGACCTTACGGAAGCGCAAGCGAGCGGGATAGAGTTTTTCCGCTGTGACCTGTCCAATGCAAATTTCGAGCGGGCGCAATTGCGCAATGTCAACCTGCGCGGGGCGAATGTGAACGGGGCCAAATTCACGGGCGCGGATTTGGGTGTGGCCATCCTGCGTGAAACCGATCTGAGCGGCGCCGATCTTTCCGGCGTGGACCTCTCGACCACGCTGATGCCTAAGGGCTGGGCTGCGCAGGTCAAGCAAAAGAGCGCTTAGATACTCGCAGTGAGTGCCGGCCTCTTGACGGTCGCGACGGTTGTCAATGGCAATCGACGCTGCTGCATGGTAGCCTGCGCGGGAAGTAGAGTCCTCCGGCTGGAATTGTGGCCACAACCACGGCACAACTCGATCGCTCCGCCACGCAAGAGCGCGTTCTGGAAATCGTGCGCGAAGTGCTGCAGGAGCTGGGCAGTTTTGGCGCGCTGCCGATGTTGCACGCCGGTTCGCACCTAGATCGCGAGCTAGGGCTTGGGAGTCTGGAACGGGTTGAGCTGCTGTCCCGGCTGGAGGCCGAATTTGGCGTGCGTCTCCCGGACCGCGCGGTATCCGAGGCCAATACGCCGGAGGACCTCGCACGCGCGATTTTGGATGCACCGCAGGCGCACTCCAGTCAAGAAAAGGCATCTTCTGCGCTCCGGGCATCGGTCGCGGTACAAACGCTGCATCGTGAAGCAGCGCAAACTGGAGCCTTTGCCGCGCAAACGCTGATCGATATCCTGCGCTTCCGTGCCGCGCACGACGCGGAGCGCGCGCATCTGCTGATCAGCGAGGACGCGGAAGACGGCGCCCGCGAACTGACGCTCACGTTCGGCGAGCTTTACGCGGCAGCGCAGCGTGTTGCCGCCGAATTGGCGCGCCGTGGCGTGCCGGCAGGCGGCCGCGTGGCGATGATGTTGCCCACATCGCGCGCATTTTTTGTTTCCTACGCTGGCATTCTCCTTGCCGGCGCAATCCCCGTTCCGATTTATCCGCCTTTCCGCGCGGACCGCATCGAAGAATACGCCGCGCGGCAGGCCGCCATTCTTAACAATGCGGAAGTGTGCTTGCTGCTGACGTTTCGCCGCGCCGAAACTGTGGCGCACCTGCTCAAGCCGCGCGTGCGTTCGCTTGCAGCGGTCGTCGATGCGGAGAAGCTGATTGAGGCGGCCGATAAAGCGCCGCCTCCTGCGCCGGGTGCTTTACCCGCGCATTTGAGCGGTAGCCGCGTGCGTAAATCGGCGGACATTGCCCTGCTGCAATACACATCCGGCTCGACCGGCGACCCCAAAGGTGTCGTGCTTACGCATGCCAATTTGCTCGCGAACATGCGAGCCATCGGCGAGGCGGTGCAGCTCGGGCCCGGCGACGTTGGAGTGAGCTGGTTGCCGCTTTACCATGACATGGGGCTGATCGGCGCTTGGCTGACGCCGCTGCATTACGGTGTGCCGCTGGCGGTGATGTCGCCATTGGCTTTTCTTACGCGGCCCGAGCGCTGGC
>WNFH01001535.1_pt1 | contig 15702 bp, 13 predicted proteins | sample 5400411 | NCBI WGS metagenome assembly WNFH01 (sample SAMN13153347, study PRJNA577476) | soil metagenome | isolation source: 200 cm saprolite under Douglas fir tree site 2 hole 3 | place: USA:California | collected 2015-04-18
CCTCGTAGCCGAAGGTCCCGCGCGCCGGCCACTGCACGATCGGCTGGAACGCCATCCACAAGCCCTGCAGCGCGCGCTCGAAGGTGCGCTCCAGGCTCGCCCGGTCGTCCTTCAGCGCCGCGTTCTCGCCCAGCACCGCGAGCGCCTCGCGCTTGAGCTGCGCCAGGCGGTGGTAGCTCGCCGCGCGGCGCACGATGCTCTTCAGCTCCGACAGCTCGACCGGCTTGACCAGGTAGCGGAACGCGCCGTGCTCGATGGCCTGCAGCGCCGTCGCCAGCTCGGGTCCGCCGGTCATCAGCACGATCGGCACGTCCGCGTCGTGCTCGCGGACCGCGCGCAGGAGGTCGATTCCGGAGAGCCGCGGCATGGCGATGTCGGTGAGGATGGCGTCGAAGCGCTTGTCCCTGAGCAGCGCCAGGGCGGCTTCGCCGTCGGCGGCCACGTCGACCTCGAACCCCTCGGCCCGGAAGGCGCGCGCGAAGACGCGGCGGAGCAGCTCGTCGTCCTCCGCGAGCAGGAGGCGCGTGGGCCTGGTCGTGTCGGACCCTGACGCACCTTCTCCGACGGTTGTCGCGGTCATTCCCATGCGCAGAGGATCCATTCGGCGAGGCGGCCTGGACCTTGAGCGTAGCCAGGGAATAACAGGCGAACCGCCGCTCGTCAGGATTTCGGCGGCTGGCCGGCGGCGGCCTTGTCCTGCACGGGTGGGCCGCCCACGATGCGCTTGTACTGCTGGCCGGCTTGCAGCTGGCCGTTCTTGTCGTCGAACCCATTGATCAGCGCCAGCTCTTCCAGCTTCACGTTCGAGGGGAAGCGCTGGTTGAACCGCTCGACGGTCATGTTGGTATCGACGCGCACGATCCGGATCTTCGCCGGCTGCACCGAGAGCGCCGCGGGGTCGGTGAGCGGGCGGAAGCTCCCGATGAACGACTTGAAGACCGGGTCGTACTGCTGCAGCGTCTGTGCGCCGGTGTAGCCGAGCAGTGCGTAGGTGGTCCCGTTGTAGCTGACGAACGCGATCAGCCCCGCGATCTGCTCCTGCTGCGTCTGCGCCGCGAAGTACGAAGCCAGCGCAGGCTGGCCGTTGACCGTCACCTGCGCGGCCTCGCCCCGCTGGATGCCCTGCTGGGTGAAGAACTTCTGGGCGGCCTCCTCGGGGGACATCTTGCCCGCGGTGGCGAGCTGCACGGTGGCGTCCTGCTTGGGGCTGATCCCGGCCACCGCCTGCGGCGTGTTCTGCGTCTGCCAGCCCGCCGGGAAGGCGACCTGGAACCTGAGCTCCGGGTGCAGGAACGTGTTTCCCTGGAAATAGCCCTGCCGCGGGTCCTCGCCGTAGACCATGCCGTCGATCACGGCGAGATACTCGTCGCGGTTCACCTTCGCCTTGCTCCAGTCGACGTTGAGCTCCTCGAGGCGCGCCTCCGCGTCCTTCTCGCGGTTCTCGGGATTGGGGTGGGTCTGCAGCCATTCGGGGAGCTTGCCCGCCCCCGCGAGCTTCGAGACGCGGTCCAGCGTCCTGAACACGTCCACCATCTGCCGCGCGTCGTAGCCGACGTTCGCCATGTAGGCGAAGCCGAGCTTGTCGGCCTGCTTCTCGTCGTCGCGGCTGAACTTGAGGAACAGCACCTGGAGCCCCACGCCGGCGATCTGGCTGAGCTGGGCGATCTGCGGGCTCAGCACCGATCCGATGCCGAGGCCGACCTGCGCCAGCTCGGCCTTGCTGATCTGGTTCGCGGAGTGGCGGGCGGCGATGTGCCCGCACTCGTGCCCCATCACGCCCGCGAGCTCCGCCTCGGTCATGAGCGTCGCGAGGATGCCGCGCGTGACGTAGACGGGTCCGCCGGGAAGCGCGAATGCGTTCACCGCGGCGTCTTCCACCACGTGGAACTGCCAGGGCAGGTTCTTGCGATTCGTCTGCTGCGACAGCGTCTGCCCGAGCCTGCCGACGTACGACTCGACCTTGGGGTCCTTGTAGAGGCCGATGCTCTGCTCGACTTCCTGGGCGGCCTGCTTGCCCATCTCGATCTCCTGAGATTCGGAGATCAGGTTCAGCTGCAGGTTGCCGGTGGCGGGGTTGCGGACGCAGGCGAACGCGACGCAGGCCGCCGCGGCGCAAAGGATGCGGAGCATGGAACCTCCTCGCGGCCGACGATGCGCACCGCCGCGCTGCCATGGGAAGGGCCGGGCGCGCGCCCGTTCGACTGCCGGACACCGCCCACCCGGATCCGACCCACCCGCGTGAGCGGGAATTCACGTACAGTCCGCCGCCCATGTCGCCGACGCTCCGCTCCGTGACCCTGGTCCTGTGCACCGCGCTAGCGTGCGCCGGCGCGCCCCGGCCTTCTGCCCCCCCGCCCGCCCCGGGGGCCGCAGGGCCGGCGGCCGCCGCGCCGCAGCTGCCGCCGGCGCCCGAGGCCCCGCCGGTGCTCCAGTTGCCGCGCGACGTGCGCCCGGTCCGCTACTCGCTCTCGATGCGGATCGTGCCCACCGAGGAGCGCTTCTCGGGCTCCGCGGACATCGAGGTCGAGTTGGACAGGCCCCGGGCCGTCCTCTGGCTGCACGGGCGCGGGCTGCACGTGACCTCCGCGCGCGTGGACGACGCGCCCGCGGCGTACGAGCAGGTGAACGCCGAGGGACTGGCGCGGCTCGTCCTTCCACGGCCTGCCGGACCCGGCAAGGCGACGTTGCACCTGGCCTGGGAGCGCGAGTTCGACCCGCAGATCGTCGGGCTCTACCTGGCGCAGGCGGCAGGGGAGCGCTACGCGTACACGCAGTTCGAGGCGGTCGACGCGCGGCGCGCCTTCCCCGGATTCGACGAGCCCGACTTCAAGACGCCGTTCGACGTCACGCTGACGGTGCCCTCCGGCGACGAGGCCATCGCCAACACGATGCCCGTCGAGGAGCAGCCCGCCGGACCCGGCTTCAAGCGCGTGCGGTTCGCGACCACCAAACCCTTGCCGACCTACCTCCTTCTCTGGGCAGTGGGTCCCTTCGACGTGGTGACCCCGCCTCCGCTCCCGCCCAACGAGGTGCGCTCGCGGCCCCTCCAAATTCGCGGCGTCGCGCCGAAGGGACGCGGGGCCGAGCTGGACTTCGCCCTGAAGGCCGGCGCCGATTTGCTGGTGCGCCTCGAGCGCTACTTCGGCATCGAGTTCCCCTTCGAGAAGCTCGATCACGTGGCGGCGCCCGACTACACGTACGGCGCGATGGAGAACGCCGGCGCGATCCTCTACCGCGAGGAGATCCTCCTCTTCGAGCCGGGCGTCAGCGCGGAGCAGACGCGCAAATCGATCGCCTCGGTGATGGCGCACGAGATCGCCCACCAGTGGTTCGGCGACCTCGTCACGCTTCGCTGGTGGACCGACGCCTGGCTCAACGAGTCGTTCGCCACCTGGATGGGCAACCGCACCGTGGAGGAGTGGGACCCCGCCTACGGCGCGTGGACGAGCTTCCTCGGCGGCGTGGACTACGCGATGGACAAGGACGGGCTGGCCAGCGCGCGAGCGGTGCGGCAGCCCCTCGACGACATCCGGAACGTCTGGAACCAGTTCGACTCCATCACGTACCAGAAGGGCGGCGGCGTGCTGGCGATGTTCGAGCGCTTCCTCGGACCGGAACGCTTCCGCGAGGGGATCCGAGGGTACCTGCGGACGCACGCGTACGGCGGCGGCGACACGGACGACCTGCTCGAGGCGCTCTCGCGCGCCGCCGGGCGCGAGGTCACACCCGCGTTCCGCACCTTCCTGGACCAGGCCGGGATCCCCCTCGTCGACGCACGGGTGGATTGCTCGGCCGGGCCACCGAAGCTCCTGCTCCGCCAGCAGCGCTACCTGCCCCTCGGATCGAGCGCGCAGCGGGACCGGATCTGGCAGATCCCCGTCTGCGCGCGGTACTCCGCCGCGGGGGCGGACAAGGAGAGCTGCACGCTGCTGTCGGAAGCGCAGGGCGCGCTGCCCCTCGACGCCTGTCCCGCCTGGGTCCTCCCCAACGCCGACGCCTCGGGCTACTACCGCTGGAGCCTTCCGCCGAGCGATCTGCGAAAGCTGACCGGAGCGGCGTACCGGCGGCTCGGCGCGCGCGAGCGCCTCTCGGTGGCCGCCAACGTGCGCGCGGCGATGCGCAGCGGCGCGCTCGGCTTCGCCGACGGCATGGCCGCCATCGCGCCGCTGGCCGCGGACCCGGATCCGCAGGTGGCCGGCGTACCCATCGACGTGCTCACCGCGGCGCGCGAGGACCTGGTGCCGGACGCCACCCGCGCCCGGGTCGAGCAGGTCGGGCGCCAGCTCTACGGCCCGGTCGCGCGGCGCCTGGGATGGACGCCAGAGCCCGGCGAGGCAATCCCGGTGCGCGCGTTCCGCGCCCGGGTGCTCTCGTTCCTCGCCTTCACCGCGGGCGACCGCGCGGTGCTCGCGGAAGCCGCGCGGCGCGGCCGCGCGTACGCCGGTTTCCACGACGGGCAGTTCCATCCGGGCGCCGTCGATCCGGGGCTCGCCTCGATCGCGCTCGGCGCGGCCGTGCGCACCGGCGGAGCGAAGGCGTTCGACGCGCTCCTGGCCCGGCTGCCGGAGGAGCGCGACGGCGCCCTGCGACGCCGCATCCTGGCGGCGCTCGCGGCCACCGACGATCCGGCATTGCGGGAGCGCGTGCTGGCGCTGCCCCTCGACTCCCGGCTGCGCAAGAGCGAACGGGTGGAGGTCCTCTTCCAGGTCGCCGACCACGTCGAATCGCGGGAGGCGGCCTGGCAGGCGCTCAAGCGCGGGTTCGACCGGCTCGTCCCCCAGGTCCCCGAGGCGCACGCGCAGAACGCCATCGCGCTGGCCGGGGAGTTCTGCGATCCGGCGCACCTCGCTGACGCGCAGGCCTTCTTCGGCGAGCGCGCGCCGCGCATTCCGGCCGGCGCGCGCCAGCTCGCCGAGACGCTGGAGAAGGTGCGCCTCTGCATCGCCTACCGCGACGCCCAGGGAGGGAGCGCCGCCCGGTTCTTCGCCCGCGCCTCCGCCCCGCCGAGCCGCTAGTCGCCGCCGACAGTCGCCGCCCCTAGGGCGGCGCTGCGCTGTTGGAGAGCCGGCGCGGGAGCAGGTGGGGCCTCGAGATCGAAGAGCTTCACGCGAGGTTCGGGCGGCGATCCGCCCAGGGCTGCGCCTGCTCGAGCTGCGCCGCCAGCCGCAAGAGCGTCGCCTCGTCGCCGAAGCGTCCGAAGAAGTGCGAGCCGATCGGCAACCCTTGCCCGTTCCAGTGCAAGGGCACCGAGAGCGCGGGCTGGCCAGTGAGGTTGGCCAGGGGCGTGAAGGCGGCGAACTCGAACGCCTGCTCCGCGATCTGGTCGAGCAGCTTGCGCATCGCCATCTCGCTGGGGAACGCGCGCAGCACGGCGAGCGCGAGCTTCTCGGCGGGCTTCTGGTCGAGCGCGCCGACCGGCAGCGGCGGCGCCGCCAGCGTCGGAGTGAGGAACGCGTCGCGGTTCTCGAACCAGCCGGCCAGCTCCCTGCCCGCGGCCCGCACCAGGCGCACCGCGCGCGCCAGCTCGTCGGCGCGGAACTTGTGGCCGATCTGCGCCAGCATCCAGGTGCCGGGCTCGAAGTCGCGCGAACGCGGCTCCTTGTGCATCGACTCCGCCGCGTCTTCGATCTCGGCAGCGGTCTCCGCGGCGATCAGCACCAGGAACGCCTTCGAGAGCGCCCGGCGGTCGATCCGCGGCGCGTCCTCCTCGACCGAGTGGCCGAGCTTCTCGCACAGCGCCGCCGCGCGCTGCACCGCCTCGACGCAGTCGGGATGGACCGCGGTGCCCAGCAGGGACCGGGTGGTGAACGCGATGCGCAGCTTGCCGGGTTCGCGGCGCGCCTCCTCCGCGTAGGGGCGCGCCGGGGGCGGCGCGACATAGGGGGCGCCGAGGTCCGGGCCCTGCGTCGCGTCGAGCAGCGCCGCGCTGTCCCGCACGCTGCGCGTGAGCGCGTGCTCGACCGCGATCCCGTGCCAGCCCTCGCCGACGTAGGGGCCCATCGGGTTCCGCCCGCGCGTCGGCTTGAGCCCGAACACGCCGCAGCAGGAGGCGGGGATGCGGATCGAGCCGCCGCCGTCGCCTCCGTGCGCCATCGGCACCATCCCGGCGGCGACCGCCGCCGCCGAGCCGCCGCTCGACCCGCCCGGGGTGTACGCGGTGTTCCAGGGATTGCGCGTCGGACCGTAGAGCCGCGGCTCGGTGACGGGCAGGATGCCCATCTCGGAAGTGTTGGTCTTGCCGACGATCAGCAGCCCGGCCGACTTCAGCCGATGTACCAGCTCGCTGTCGCGCTTCGGAGCGAATCCCTGGAAGAAGCGGCAGGCGTTGCTGGTGCAGATCCCGCCGTCCACCGCGAGCATGTCCTTGAGCAGGAACGGCACGCCCCGGAAGGGGCCCTCCGGGAGGGCGCCGCGGGCCTGCTGCCGCGCGCGGTCGTAGGAGCGCGCGACCACCGCGTTCAAGGGCGGGTTGCGCGCCTCGACCCGCTCGATGGCCGCCTCGACCAACTCGGGCGGGGACACTTCCTTGCGCCGGACCAGCGCCGCGAGGTCCGTGGCGTCGAGCCGGTCGTACTCGGGAAGGGAAGGCATGGCCGTGTCCTCTCGCCGCGACCGCTCATCTTGGCATGGACGGCCATCGGATCGACACCGTGCCCGGCGCCGTCAGCGTTCCGCGACCGTGGCCCCCTCTTCGCCGAGGATGCGCGGGCCGCCCTCGCCCAGGGCGATCCGCTCTCCCGTGCGCAGAGCGAAGACGCGGTCCGACAGGCCCCGGCGCGCCACTTCGGCCAGAAGCCGCCGCCGGGGCGCGCCGTGGTCCGTGCCGCGGCTGTAGTACGCCTCGAAGTGGATGGGCACCATCGCCGCGGCGCCGACGTCGCGGAAGATGTCCAGCGCCTCCTCCGGGCTGGCATGGCCCCACCGGTCTTTGGCCCGGCCAGCCCGCGGCGGCGCGATGGGGATGAACGCGAGGTCGATGCCGGGGAACCGCGCGCCGATCTCGCGGAACATGCGCGGGTCGTAGCCGGTGTCGCCGGCGAAGTACACGCGGCGCCCGGCCCCTTCGATCACGTACCCGGCCCTTGCGTGGTTCCACAGCGCGTCGATGCCGTAACGGCCGCCCTGGTGGCGCGCCGGCACCGCGGTGATGGTGAGGCCGCGGACCTCTACCGACTCCCAGGTCTTGAGCGGCCGCTTCCGGGGCTGGACGATCTCGTCCGCGTACGCCTGCCCGCCGTCCGGGAAGAACACCGCCGTGTCGCGTCCCAGCTTGCGCAGCGTGGGAGCGTCGAAATGGTCCATGTGCATGTGGCTGATCACGGCGACGTCGATGCGGGGAAGCTCGGAGGGCCGCAGGGATGCCGGCGTCTCCCGGGGCAGGACCAGGATCGCGCCGGCCAGGTTCGGATCGGTGAGCACCGTCCGGTTGCCGATGCGCAAGAGCACCGTGGCATGCCCCACCCAGACGGCCGAGAGCGGAGCCGTCCGGTCGTCGCGCGGCAGGCCGCGGACGGCGGGCTCCTCGTGGGCGACCAGGCAGCCGCACACGAGCGGCAGGAGGGCCAGGATCCGGCGCATCGGTCGATGTAGCCATGCAATGCGCGGCGCGGGCAAGTAGGATGTGCGGATGCCTCGCAAGCGGCCCGCCACCAAGTCCGGCCGCCCGCGCGCACGCAAGGGCGTGAAGCTCAAGCCCACCGAGCTGGGGCCCGGGCAGCTGCGTCTGACCGATCCCCCCGCGGAGCTGCAGGCGCTCGCCCGGCAGGTCGAGGACGACGGCGGGGCGGTGCTGGCGGCGTACCGCGAGCCGCTGGGCGGCCACGCCCTGCTCTTCGTCGCGCTCCCGGTGGAGAAGGTCGAGCCGACGCCGTTCCAGCGCGACGTCTCCGACGCGCACGTGCTCAAGCTGACCCGCGCGATGGACAAGACGCGCCGCTACCTGGACCCGATCATCGCGGTCCGGGAGGACGGCGGCTACCGGACCCCGAACGGCGGGCACCGGCTCACGGCGCTGAAGGAGCTGGGCGCGAAGGCGGTGCTGGCGCTCTTGGTGCCCGAGCGCGACGTCGCCTACCAGATCCTCGCGCTCAACATCGAGAAGGCGCACAACCTGCGGGAGAAGTCGCTGGAGGTGGCGCGCATGGTGCGCGACCTCGCCAGCAACGACCCGAGCCGCCGCGAGACCGACCTGACGCTGGAGCTGGAGGAGCCAGCGCTGGTGACGCTCGGATTCGCCTACGAGCAGCGCGGCCGGCTCTCGGGCGGCGCGTACGCGCCGGCGCTGCGGAAGGTGGACCAGTTCCTCGATTCGAAGCTCCCGGAGGCGCTGCGGGAGCGCGAGCGGCGCGCGGCGCTGGTGCTGGAGCTGGACGACGCGGTGGGCGCCGCGGTGGAGAAGCTCAAGGCGCGCGGCCTCACCTCGCCCTACCTCAAGGCGTTCGTGGTCGCGCGGGTCAACCCGCTGCGGTTCATGAAGGGGAGCGTGCCGGGGTTCGACGAGCTGCTCGCCACCATGACGAAGCGGGCCCGGGGCATGGACCCGGCGCGCGTCCGCACGGAGGACGTCGCGCGGAGCGGCGGGCCGCCCGATGCCGAATGAGCGGCGCTCGGGCGGCCGGGTGACTAGGTTCTGCCGAACGACCGGGAAGGGACGGTACCCGTGGCCACGCTCGCTTTGACCAAGGACAAATTCAAGGACACCGTCGAGAAGGGCGGCATCGTCTTCATCGACTGGTGGGCCGACTGGTGCGGGCCCTGCAAGGGCTTCGCCCCCATCTACGAGAAGGTGGCCGAGGCGAACCAGGACATCACCTTCGCCAAGATCGACACCGACAAGGAGCAGGAGCTGGCCGCGGCTTTCGGCATCCGGTCCATCCCCACACTCATGATCTTCCGCGGCGGGATCCCGCTCTTCGCCCAGCCCGGCGCGCTGCCGCAGCAAGCCTTGGAAGAGCTGGTGCAGAAGGTGCGCGCCCTGGACATGGACGAGGTGCGCCGCTCCATCGCCGAGCAGCAGACGGCGCAGGGCCCGGGATCGGGCCCGTCTACCTAGGCTTTCCCCAGGGCCTTTCCGACCGCGACCACGATCTCGTCCTCGTCGGGGAAGCCGAGCGCGCGCTTCTCGACGACGACCTTGCCGTCCACGTCGACGAAGAACGACCCCGTCGGGCCGACCTTCAGCTCGGCCGTGACGCCGAGCTCCTTCTCCAGCGCGGCTGCCGCCCGGGCAGCCCGCGGCTTGTAGCCTCAAGAATTGCAATAGAAGATCGTGACCATGGCGCGAGCTTAATCCGCAAGCGGCGCGCAGGCCATTGCGCGAATCCTTGTGCGGCGGTGTGCGTCCAAATCCCCTCGGCAACACCCCCAGAAAGGAGGGCGCGATGATCCGCGTCCTTCCGTCGTCCGAAAGGTTCCACACAGACGCCGGCTGGCTCGACAGCCGCCACACCTTCTCCTTCGCCGACCACTACGACCCGGAGCGGCTCGGCTTCCGCGCCTTGCGCGTGATCAACGACGACCGCGTGCAGCCAGCGCGCGGGTTCGGGTCCCACTCGCACCGCGACATGGAGATCATCACCTACGTGCTCTCGGGCGAGCTGGCGCACCGGGACAACCTGGGGAACGGGTCGGTGATCCGGCCCGGCGACGTGCAGCGCATGAGCGCCGGCACCGGCGTGGTGCACAGCGAGATGAACCCCTCCCGCACCGAGCCCGTGCACTTCCTGCAGATTTGGATCGTGCCCGACCGCGCAGGCCACCGCCCGGGATACGAGCAGAAGGCGTTCTCCGAGTCGGACCGGCGCGGGAAGCTCCGCCTGGTCGCCTCGCGCGACGGGCGCGACGGGTCGGTCACCCTCCAGCAGGACGCGTCGGTGTACGCCGGGCTGCTCGAGCCCGGCGAGCGCGTGGCGCACGAGCAGCGCCCCGGCCGGCACTCCTGGGTCCACGTCGCCCGCGGTTCCGTCGACCTGAACGGCCAGACGCTGCGCGAAGGCGATGGCGCCGCCGTCTCCGACGAGCAGCGTCTCGACCTCACCGCCAAGGACAGCTCCGAAGTGCTGCTGTTCGATCTGGCCTGAAAAGGGACCAACCGATCAACGCGGAGGCGCGGAGGCGCGGAGGTTCAGCTCACCAGAACCTGACCAACTCCGCGTCTCCGCGTCTCCGCGTTCGTCTTTTCGTCTCTTCCTCAGCCGGCCTGCTCGTTGGGGTCGGGGCGGAAGCCGGCACGTTCGAGGGATGCGCGGAGATCGGCCTTGTGCACGGCCTTGGAGAGGGCTTCCTTGGGCAGGACCTGCTTCGAGCGGACCAGCTCCAGCAGCGCGTCGTTCATGGTCTGCATCCCCGCCCCGCGTCCCGTCTGCATGATCGAGGCGATCTGGAAGGTCTTGCCTTCGCGGATGAGGTTCGAGACGGCGCTGTTGCAGAGCAGCACCTCCTGCGCCGCCACGCGCCCGCCGCCGATCTTCTTGCACAGCATCTGGGTGATCACGCCCTTGAGCGATTCGCTCAGCATGGTGCGGATCTGCTCCTGCCGGTCGGCGGGGAACTGATCGATGATGCGATCCACCGTGCTCGGCGCCGTGTTGGTGTGCAGGGTGCCGAAGACCAGGTGGCCCGTCTCGGCGGTCTCCAGCGCGATGGAGATGGTCTCCAGGTCGCGCATCTCGCCGACCAGCACGATGTCCGGGTCCTCGCGCAGCGCCGCGCGGAGCGCGTGCTTGAAGCTCTGCGTGTGCACTCGGATCTCGCGCTGGTTCACCAGGCACTTCTTGTTCGGGTGGACGAACTCGATCGGGTCCTCGATGGTGATGATGTGGTCGTTCCGGGTGCGGTTGATGTAGTCGATCATCGCCGCCAGCGTGGTCGACTTTCCCGATCCGGTGGGGCCGGTGACCAGCACCAGCCCCTTCGACAGGTGGCACAGCTCCAGCATGTGCTGCGAGAGGCCCATCTCCTCGGCCGAGCGGATCTGGTTGGGGATGACGCGCAGCACGGCGCCGATCCCGCGGCGGTCGGCGAACACGTTGACGCGGAAGCGCGCGGCGTCCGTCTCGTGGGCGAAGTCGGTGTCCTTGATCTGCTCCCACTCTTGCCGGTTCTTCTCCGGCGCGATCGACCAGATCATCTCCCGCAGCCGGTCCGGGTCCGGAGCGCCGTGTCCCAGGAGCGGCACCACGTCGCCGTCCTTGCGCAGGCAGGGGTCGCAGGTGCTGGACAGGTGCAGGTCGGAGGCGCGGTGCTCGAGCATCAGCTCGAGGAGCTCCGCCATCGCGGCGCCCGCGTCCTCGGGAGCCGGACCGACCTCGATGCCGTGGCTTTCCTCGCCCGTCGCGGTCACCGGCGCCGGGCGGGGCGCCGGGGGCGGCGGAACGATTGGCATCGAGCGCGGATCCTTCTGCGCCTGCGCGATCGAGACCACCGCCGACACCCGGTCGGGCGTGCTCTCGAATCGCACGCTCACCTCGCCTGCCGGCGCGGAATAGCGGAACTTCAGCGCGCCCTGCCCCGGGAAGGAGCCCTTCATCTCGGGCGGCACCAGCTCGCTGAACGCGCCGATGATCTGCGCGGTGGTGAGCGACTGCCGCAGCACGGGACGGGAGCCCGCGGCGGTGCGCAGCACCGCGCCCGTGCCCGTCTCCATCAGCAGCTCGCTGCCGGGGTCCTTGAACAGCAGGTCGATGTACGCGTCCAGACGAGCCAAGAAGAGCCCTCCGCCAGCCGCCGCCAATAGGGCGGCGCTGTGTTTTGAGACCCACTCTGGCGCCGCCAATAGGGCGGCGGCGCTACGTCTTGAGACCCACTCTGGCGAGCGCCACGCGCTGTACGTGGCGCTTGTTCACCAGCGCCACGCGCTCGCCCTCCACCACCGCCAGGAACGGCGCCGGATCGTTGAGGTAGTCGACCACGCGGCAATTCTCGTGCGGCAGCACGTAGCTGATGAGCCCGGCGATCACTTGCCCGCTGGTGAGCACCACCTCGACCTCGTGCTCGATGGGCAGGTTCAATTCGTCGACGTCCCACAGCGGCCCTTCGACGCGGGCCACCGCGATGGACGAGCGGGCGAGGAACGTCATCGCGTCGGTCTTGCAGTCGATGGCGGGCAGGAACTCGCGCGGGCCGTTGAGCAGATCGCACACGCGCTCCGGCCCGCCGTGGCTGGTGCGCTCGGCGAGGAACACCGAGAAGGATCGCGCCTCGCCGTCGGGGCCGGTCACCTCGACCTCGGCGCGGTGCTTGGGGATGCGCAGCCGGTCCACGGCTCGGCTGATCGGCTGCTCGGCGGCGGACTTGAGCCGCGGTGCTTAGCGTAGGTGGGTGAACGTGGTCGTCCTGCTCCTTTTGGCGGCGCTGCCGGCCACGGCCGTGGAGACGCGCTGGATCGAAGGCACGGTCCGCGGCTTCCCCGTGGTGCGCGACGCGGACGGCCGCCAGATCGGCGAAGGGACGCTCACCCAGTACATCGAGGACGGGAAGCTGCACGCGCAGGGCATCTTCGACCTGCGCGACGGGCGCCGCGTGCAGGAGGACACGGTGCTCGAGCAGCGGCCGCGGCTGCGCCAGCTCTTCTGGACCTGGAAGGAGACCCGGGGCGACCAGGTTCTCCGAGAATTCTCGGTCGACCTGACCGCCGGCCACGCCACCGCGCGCAAGCGCAGCGGCGACGGCGTCGACACCTGGGACGACCACCTCGACGGCACCCGGGACGCCTTCGCCGGCGTCGGCTTCATGTACGCGGTGAGGAACCTCACCGAGCGCCTCGACAAGGGCGAGAAGATCGAGCTGACTGCGGTCGTCTTCACCACCAAGCCCCGCGCCGTCACGGTCAGCATCTCGCGCGACCAGGTCGGCGAGCTCACCATGGGAGGCCGCCTTCTCCCGGCGGAGCGGTACGTGATCCACCCCGAGGTCCCCTGGATCGCGCGGCTGTTCGTCAAGGCCCCCGACCAGTACCTCTGGTACTACCGGCCGTCTCCCCCCGCGTTCCTGCGGGCGGACATCCCCCTGGCGGAGCCCTCTGACCCGATGATCCGCATCGAGCTGCTCCCCGGCACGGAGTCGCGCGCCGTGGGACGCGCTCCGGAGCGCCACCGGTAGCTACGCGCGCACGGACGCCGCCGCCTGCGCAGCGCTCGCGGGCAGCTGGTCGAGCAGCTCGGACAGGTCGAGCGCGTCTCGCACCGCATGGCCGTGCGTGTCGTTGTTGAAGTAGACGTACGCGTCGCGCCCGTAGGCCTTCAGATCGCGCGCCCACTTCCGCAGCGCCGTCCGGCCGTAGCGGCCGCGGTACTTGCCGGTCGCCCCGTGGAACCGCACGTACCGCCAGCCGCCGGTGTGGGCCGGCGGCGGCCGGTCGACCAGGTCGTGCTCGCAGAACGCGGCGCCGTGGCGATCGAGCACCTCGCAGACCTCGTCGGTGCACCAGGCCGCATCGCGGAACTCGACCGCGTGGCGGAGCTGTCGCGGCACGCGGGCGAGGAAGTCGTCGAGCCGCTGCAGGTCCGGCCGGTTCATCTGGGGCGGCAGCTGCCAGAGGATGGGGCCCAGCTTGGCGCCGAGCCGCAGCACCACCTCGAAGTAACGGTCGAGCCCCGGGCCGGGATCCTTGAGCCGCTTCATGTGCGTGAGGTAGCGGCTGCCCTTGCAGGCGAACAGGAACCCGCGCGGCGTGCGGTCCCGCCACCCGTCGACCATGGAAGCGCTCGGCAACCGGTAGAAGGTCGCGTTCAACTCCACCGTGTCGAAGACCTGCGCATACCTCTCCAGCCACCGCGACGGCGGCACCCCTTCATAGAGCAGATTCCGCCAGTGCTTGTAGACGTACCCACTGGTCCCAACCCTGATCTTCCCCATGCGCCCGATCTAGCCACGATCCGCGACGAAGAGCAGAACGCGGAGACGCTGAGACGCGGAGGAACGCGTTTCCTGGAAAATCGAAAAACTCCGCGCCTCCGCGTCTCCGCGTTCGTTTTTGAGTCCGGCTAAGGAACACCGAGGTGCTTGGCGAAGGTGGGGGCGTCGATGTTGGCGCCGCAGACGATGACGGCGACGCGCTTGCCGGAGAGGGTTTCGCGGAGGGGACCGCAGAGGGCGGCGGTGGCGGCGGCGCCGGCCGGCTCGACCGCGAGCTTCGCGGAGCGGAAGAGGAGGCCCATGGCCGAGCGGAGCGCCCCGTCATCCACCTTGACGAGGCGGTCCACGTAGCGGCGGCAGAGCGCGAAGCTGTAGGGCGCGGCGTGCGGCGCGCCCAGGCTGTCCGCGATGGTCCGGACCGCGTCGATCGACTCCGGCTTGCCGCTCGCGAAGCTGCGGTGCATCGAGTCCGCGCCCTCCGGCTCGACTCCGTACACGGCGCAGCGGGGCAGGATCTGCTTCACCGCGGAGGCGACGCCGGCGCACAGCCCTCCCCCGCCGATGGGCACGATGACCGCGTCCAGCTCGCGCGCCTGCTCGCAGATCTCCAGGCCCATCGTCGCGGTGCCGAGCGCGATGAGCGGCCCCTCGAAGGGATGGATGAAGGCGCGACCTTCTTGCTCCTCGATCTCGCGGACCCGCGTGAACGCGCGGTGCACGTCTTCCACCAGCTCCACCTCGGCTCCGTACTCCCTGCATCCCTGGACCCGGGCGGGACTGGCCGTGCGGGGCATCACCACCTTCGCGCTGGTGCCGAGCGCGCGCGCCGCGTAGCCGACCGCCATCGCGTGGTTGCCGGCGCTGACCGCGGTCACGCCGCGGCGCAACGCATCGGGCGCGAGATCCATCATCGCGCACAGCGCGCCGCGCGGCTTGAAGCTCCCGGCGTGCTGGAAGAGCTCCAGCTTGAGCAGCACCTGCGTCCCCCGCCCCGCCGCCTGCTCGACCGCGTCGCCCCGCCACCGCCACAGCGGCGTCTCCGCGACCAGCTCCCGCAGCCGCTCCCGTGCGGCGCGGATCTGCTCGACCGTGGGCGCCGGCGCCTCCATGGCCGTATCCTACGACGTGCATACGTTTGGCGTCATGGGACGCGCCCTCGAGGTGCCGACCGCGGGGCCGCTGATCCCGCCGCACCCCACCCTGCCGCTCCTCCGCAAGCTGGCCGCGTGCTGCCACGCCTGCGACCTCTACAAGCGCGCCACCCAGACGGTGTTCGGCGAAGGCGGAAAGTCGGCGCGCGCCATGATGGTGGGCGAGCAGCCGGGCGACGTCGAAGACCGGGTCGGGCGGCCGTTCGTCGGGCCCGCCGGGAAGACGCTGGATCGCGCGCTGGCGGAAGCCGGGATCGACCGCGAGCTGGTCTACGTCACCAACGTGGTGAAGCACTTCAAGTGGAAGCCGCGGGGCAAGCGGCGGATCCACGAGAAGCCGAACGCGCGCGAGATCGCCGCCTGCCGGCCCTGGCTGGACGCGGAGCTCGCGGTGGTCAAGCCGCGCGTCCTGGTCTGCCTGGGCGCGACCGCGGCGCAGGCGCTCCTGGGGAAGAAGTTCAAGGTCACCGAACACCGCGGCGAGCTGCTGCGCTCCGAGCTGGCGCCTTATGTGATGGCGACGGTCCACCCCAGCTCGCTTCTGCGCGCCCCGGACGACGAGACCCGGCGGCGCGAGACCCAGAGATTCGTCCAGGACCTCTCCCGCATCGCGCCGCTCCTGTAGACCGTCACTCCTGCGCTTCCGCCGTCGCCTTGCGCACCACGTTCGCGGTCGCATGCTGGACGGTAGGGCCGG
>WNFH01001539.1_pt1 | contig 15689 bp, 13 predicted proteins | sample 5400411 | NCBI WGS metagenome assembly WNFH01 (sample SAMN13153347, study PRJNA577476) | soil metagenome | isolation source: 200 cm saprolite under Douglas fir tree site 2 hole 3 | place: USA:California | collected 2015-04-18
TGGGCGAGAACTTGATGGCTTGGGTCATGCCCTGGAAGATGCCGATGGCCAGGTCGACGTCGTCCCATTCTTCTTCCTGGATGGACATGAGCAGCAGCATGAGGTTGGCGCCGGCCGAGAAGTTGGGGGCGTCGTTGGTGATGACGAAGGCGTCGAAGTCCGACCCCAGCGCGCCCGAACCAGGCGCGCCGGGGGCCCCGTACTTGTCGCCGGGGCCGCCGGGCCTTAGCGATTGCGTGATGAGCTGAATGATGTCGCCGCCGATGATGTTCATCTTGGAGTGGAATTCGATGCAGGCCACGCCATCGCCCAGGTCTACAAGCGATGCGCCGGAGTTTTTCTTGACCACTCCTTTGGATTTTTTCGCGACTTCCACCGACCAGACACCGGTGGGGACTCTAACCGGTTCATAGTTCCCGGTTCTCAGTTCCCAGTACGCGCGGCCGGAGGCGGCTTTGGGATCGTCGGTGTACCAGGATTTTTTGCCGGAACCCAGCAACTTTTCAACGTTGGCCGCGAGGGGGCGGCCTTCTTTTTTCATGCGGGCGACGGCAGCTTCGACTCCGGCGGCGTCCCACAGTTCGAACGGGCCAAGCTCCCAGTTGAAGCCGAGGCGCATGGCGCGGTCGATTTCGACAATCGAGTCGGAAATTTCAGGGATGCGGTTGGCGGAATAAGTCCACAGATCCGACAACGCCGCCCAGAGAAATGCGCCTGCACGATCTCCTTTCTGCGGACCACTGCCATTGAGTCCGAGCAGCATACGCAGGCGTGCGCCGGTCTCTTCAACATTCTTGGCCATGTCGAGTGCCGGAAACTTCGGCTTCTGCCGCGGATGGTATTCCAGGGTCTTCCAGTCGAGCGCGAGGCGTTCGTCGTCTTTTGCTTTCTTGTAGAAGCCGCCGCCGGTTTTGTCGCCCAGCCACTTGCGCTCGAGCATTCGCTTATAGAAGTCAGGCAGCTTGCTGGTGTGGGGCGGGCACTCCTGCCCGCCAATTTTCTCCATATTGCTGACCACATGGCCGAGGACGTCCAGTCCCACAAGGTCAATCGTGCGGAAGGTCGCGGAGCGGGGCCAGCCGACGGCCTGGCCGGTGAGCGCGTCCACATCTTCGATGGTGAGGTCCATGTCCTGCATAAGGCGCATGACGTTGAGCACGGAAAATGTCCCGATGCGGTTGGCGATGAAGTTGGGCGTGTCCTTGGCGAAGACAACGCCTTTGCCGAGGTGAACATCGGCAAAGTGCGCGATGGCGTCAAGTGCAGCGCAGTCAGTTTCGGGCGTGGGGATGATTTCCAGCAAGCGCATGTAGCGCGGTGGATTAAAGAAGTGCGTGCCAAACCAGAAGCAGCGGAAGTCGTCCGAGAAGCCTTCGGCGATTTTGCCCACGGGCAAGCCGCTGGTGTTGGTAGTGATGATGGTTCCGGGTTTGCGAATGGCTTCGACCTTCTTTAATAGTGCCCGCTTAATGTCGAGGTTTTCGACGACGGCTTCGATGATCCAGTCCACGTCAGCGAGGCGCTTGAGGTCATCTTCGAAGTTGCCGATGGTGACCAGGCGGGCGAGGGAAGGTTCGAAGAAGGCGGCGGGCTTGGATTTCTTTGCGGCTTCCAGTCCCGCTGCTGCAATCTGATTGCGCGCGTCATTCTTAGCCACAGAGGACGCCGAGGGGTTGCCGGGAGGAACGATGTCGAGCAGATAACTCGGCACGCCAGCGTTGGCGAAGTGAGCGGCGATGCGTGCGCCCATGGTTCCGGCGCCGAGGACAGCGACCTTGTGAACGCGCTTCATAGGGATCTTCGATTGTCGATTGCCGATTTCCAATTGAGAACCCAAAGCAGCGGTGATCGGCTCGCTTTCAATTGACAATTGGAAATGACAATCGGAAATTCGTCTACGGCAGTTTATCTATGGCCCAGTCGTCTATGCCAGTCCTGATTACGATGATCTGGGAGAAGCGGGGATGGATCCACCTTTGGTCTTCCCTGATCTCGAACAGGGCCACGGGGAAGGTGTAGCGTCCGGCTTTCAATTTCCTGCCGCGGCTGATCTCGAAAGCCTGTTGCGTGGCTGGCCCTGGAGAGAAGAACTCCTGCAGGCGGTCTTCCGTGGTGTGGTGTCTCGCAGTGTTGGTGAGCATCAGGAGGCCAGTTTCATGATCCTGAGTCTGCCAAGCATGAAGAAAGCGGTTGGCGGCGGCGAGGGCGGAGACGTAGTCGGGGTCAGCGGCGCTGGAGGCGGAAGGTTTGGCTTTGGCCGAAAGAGACGGGTTCACAGCCAAAAGGCAGAGCAGCAGAACGCGGATGAGCCGAAATCGTCCGAAATCCACGACTCCCATTATGCGGGAAGAGAGGGAAAAGCGGGCAAAAACGCAACCGGCGCGTGCCGTATTGGATGTGGGGTGAGGATGGCAACGGCACGCGCCTACTAAGTTAGTTTTATGCTAGAAAGCGGCGGGTGCGGAGTCAAGGACAATCGTTTCGCTGCAGCATCATGCGATAATCTTCGCAAGCACAAATGCCGCCGCGGCGGCAAGGCCACCGATCACCATGGTTTGTGATGCGCTGCGAAGCGGACCCGTGCCCGTGAAACGGCCTTTAATATAGCCGAAGATACCGAGCGCAGCCAGGGTCACCACGGCCGACAAGACCAGTCCCTGCGACGCGCTGGAGAGCGCGATATAAGGGGACAGCGGAATCAGGCCACCGGCAATGTATGCTCCGGCGATAGTCGCTGCGCTGGTGAGTGCACGGCGCGGGTCCGGTTCCTCGAGGCCCAGTTCGAAGCGCATCATGAAATCCACCCATGCGTCGGGACGGCGGCTGAGCGCCTCGACCACGGGCGTGGCTTCCTCCGGCGTCATACCGTAGGCCTGAAAAACGCGAGCGACTTCGGCCATTTCTTCTTCCGGGATCTCCTTCACTTCGCGTGCTTCGCGCGCACGTTCCTGCTCATAGTGCTCAGCATCGCCACGGGCGGCGAGATAACCGCCGAGGCCCATAGCGATGGAACCGGCAGCGACTTCGGCCAGGCCGCCCACCACGATCAGCCGCGTATTCTGCACCGCGCCGGAGAGTCCGGCGGCGAGCGCAAAGGGCACGGTGAGCCCGTCGGACATGCCAATCACGACGTCGCGAACGAAATTGCCGGCGGTGAAATGTTTCTCGATATGCGGGGTACGCGGCATTGCGCTAAGCCTCCGGATGAGATTTCAAGTATTGTTGTGCGCGGCGAGCCATGTCCTGTTCGCCCCGGTAGGCGAGCTTCCGCGCCGCTTCGTCGAGCGGAATCCAGACCGCACGCTTAACCTCGACGCGCATCGCAGGAGCAATCTCGTCGATGCGGCCGGAGAGGTAGCGCAGGAGGTAGAAACTGACGATTTTGAAAACGCGCTGGCGGTCTCCCCAGGAGCGGACGTAAACGTACTTAATGTCACCCAGCTTGCTGATCGCCGTGGCGGTGAGGCCGGTTTCCTCCAGGACTTCGCGGATCGCAGTTTGCTCGGGTTTTTCGTCGCGATCCACCAATCCCTTAGGCAAAGCGATTAACACTTTCTGTGATGTTTTGTTTCCACTGGGGGAGGCGGAGGCCTCATTCTGCGGTTCAATGGCGGCCATTTCCCAGCCTTCTGCCGCACGTCGTACCACGACGCCTCCGGCGGAGATCTCCCGCACCATGCGCCCCAAGTTATCAGGATCAGGGGAGTTAGTCACCGGAAAGAACGGCAGATCGGAGTGTGTCTGACGGTAACCGGGGGTTGAAACGGACGTGACTGGAACTCTCCGTTGCTCTCTGGCATCTTACTTGCTAGATCAGAGACTGGTTCCGGCCAAGACCGGGTAGGGTGGGGTTCCCGTGAAGAGTCTGGGCAGGATTATTCGTTCGGTACAGGCGTTCGGACGCGGGCTTTCAGGGCTTTCGGCCCCCAAACCAGCCCGAACTGACGCAGGCATCGGTTTGGCCCTGGGCGGCGGCTTTGCCCGCGGCCTCGCCCATATTGGCGTACTCAAAGTTCTCGAAGAAGAAAACATTCCCATCGGTTTTGTCGCCGGCACGAGTGTGGGCGCGCTCATTGGCGCGGCTTACTGCAGCGGGGTTTCCATAGCGGAACTGGAGCAGATCGCCACCCGGGTGCGCTTCAAACACTTCGCCCGCTGGACCTTGTCGCGCTACGGATTCGCCAGCAACCAGCGCATGATCGGCTTCCTGAATCGCGTCCTGAAGGTTAAGACATTTGAAGAATTGCGCATCCCGCTGGCGGTGACGGCCACGGATTTTTCGACCGGCGAAGCAGTGGTCTTTCACTCCGGGCCGCTGGTCGATCCGGTACGCGCAAGTTGTGCTTACCCGGGAATGTTCTTGCCGGTTAAGGTTCGCGGGCGTCTGCTGGTGGATGGCATGCTGGCGCACGCGGTGCCCGCAATCCCATTGCGAGAGATGGGGGCCGAGCGCGTTCTAGCGGTGCATCTGAGAGGGAAATGGACGAATGGCGACGGGCCGCGGCATGTGTTCGAGGTGGTCGGCCAGTGCTTTGCCATCGCGCAGGAGATGAACAGCAGTTTCTGGAAGCAGGCCGCTGATCTGGTGATCGAACCCGAAGTCAATGGATTCGAGTACGACGATTTCGAACACGCTGCTGACCTGGTGCGTGCTGGAGAAACCGCGACCCGCGCGGTGCTGCCGGACATACGGAAGTGGCTGCAGGCGGAGACGCCAGAGCCGGTGAAGGTGCGAAAGGTGCCTGTGGCGCAGCCCGCGGTAATGCCGGCGGATTGAACGCGTGGCGATGAGTCAGTTTGGATTCTCCTCCGCATTGGCGTCATCCTAAGCTTGCGAGGGGTCTGGCTCGCCGCAATTCTCTGCAAGTAAGGTAGTCCACCCAAGATCCTTCCGGCCTGACGCCCTCAGGACGACGCTAGTGTCCAGCTTGCGCAAACTGACCCACCACCGAATGCGGACTCTCGTCGACATCCGGAAAAACCTGGAACCTGTCATTCCCGCCTGGGTGGAAGTGGCATCTACGCACAGCCGAGCTCAGTGATCAGAGTTTCCCTCCGGCTGAGCGCCATCCGGTTAACGCGATTGAGGACGAGAACGTACCCGCCAAGTGTGAGCGCAGCCAGCCCCAGGAAGATGGGTGCCGCCAGCCAAAAACTCCCATAAAGGCGTGAAATAAGGAGAACCAGCGCGGACAGACCGACGATGCCAATCTGAATTCCAAGGCTGGCCAGGACGGTGGTGTGCGATGCGCGCTGGCGGCCGAACGTCCCATAGTCAACTTTCTTTGGCGAGCAAATCGAGAACAGGTTTCCTGCGGCGAGATTCGCGGGCGCGGCAAAGAGAATTCCTGCGAGCGTGGCCAGCGTGATGTCAATCGAAGGCGGCCGGTACATCACGCACACTGCGAGCCAGACGAGCACCGTCTCCAGAGCGAGGACAGCCATGTGTGCGAGGTTTTTCCCCAGGACAATCTTTCGGAAGGTTACCGGCGAGGCGAAGAAGAGCTGCAGGCCGAGGCCATCGGCTCCGAAATTGTTGTAAACCAGATTGGTCAACAAGAGCAGTGCGTACGCAGCGCCCATGGGAAACGCGAGATTGGGCGCATGCACCAGGAAGCTACCGCTCCTCCCCGAACCTGCCGGCCCGAGCCGGAGGATCAGGAGCGCGAAAACCGGCATGATCAGCGTGAAGAACATGGGACCGCTCCGAGAAAGATAACGCAACTCTTTTTCGAAGACCGCCGCGATGGGCCCCGGAAGTCCAAGCACATTCCAACCTACGCGATACCCCTGGCCTGCCTTTCGCGAAACTGCACGACCGGGCGCCTCGCCAAGGTTCTCCCCGTGATATTGCGCGCGCAGGCGGAGGTTCAGGAGCCAGAGGGTGGCAATTCCATAGACACACAGCAGCACAAAGAAGCCCAGACCTGCGGAGAACTGGTGGCGCATCGTCTGCGCGATAGCTTCTGCGGCGAGCCCTGGCGGCAGCACCCGCTGTGCGGGCGAGAGTTCCCGGGCAACGTGCATCACTCCGGGCCGGGGTTTTTCACCGTAACGGTTCGTCAACGGTCCAATCAACTGAAAGCTGATCAGCAAAACGAAAAACAGAATGCCCAGAATTTCGCGCGTCCGCCGCTGGGCCAACCAGCGCTCGATCCACGCGAAAATCATCCGCGCTAGCAGGATGTTACAGATCGCAAATGTCAGCAGCACGAGTGCAGCCCAGAAAAACAGATCCGGATCAGCGATTCCGATGCCCAGCATGATTCCGAGCAGCCACAAGCTTCCCAGCGCTGTGGCGGGATCGAACGAGCCATAAGCCAGGCGAATCAGAAAATATGAGCGATAACTGAGGGGAAAGCGGAGAAGATTCGAGGAGTCGAGATTTTCGGTGAAGGCGGTCGACATCAGGGGAAAAAGCTGCCAAAACAGGAACACGCCCCAGAGCAGAAGCCCCAGCCATTCGACGCTCCCTTCCGACACCAGATCCCAGGCTGCCGCGCCCAGCCCGAAGGCGCCGCCAAGGCCGCCGAGGGCAAAGGCAAGACCGATGATGATGCGCGAGAACAGCTCCCAACGTCCGCGGGAGGTGCGAAGGGAGTTGACGAAAAGCCGCCAGCGGACCCGCGCAATGGCGGCGAATTGCCCGCGGGCGCCTGGCGAGAGACCCGGCACTGTGAAACTCAGCCAAGCCATGAGAGTTCCTGGTCGGCGACCCGCGCGCCGCCGACGGTACGGAGGAAAATCTGTTCTAGGGTCAATTTCGCGCCTGGGGACGGTGTGGGCCCATCGGCCATCGCAGCCGCCGGCAGCACCGCGGCCGCCTGCGCCTCCACGCCCGCGCGAAGCTCTTCCAGTGAACCCTGCGCGACCAGCCGGCCGCGATGAATGATGGCGACGTGGCTGCACAGCCGTTCCACGATTTCGAGCACGTGCGAGGTGAGGAAAATGGTGGCGCCGCGCGCAGTCATGCGCTGCAGCATAGCCTTTAGAGTGCCGGAGGCGACGGCGTCCACGCCTTCGAACGGTTCGTCGAGAAAGAGAATTTTGGGGCCGTGGATCACGGCAGCCGCGAGCGCGAGTTTTTTCTGCATGCCATGTGAGTAGTCGGTGACGAGCTTCTTGGGCTCGTCCGCCAGTTGCATGAACTCGAGCAGTTCGGCTGTCCGCTTGGCCGCGGTCTCGCGGTCGAGACCGTACATGCGGCCAACGAAATTCAAATACTCCGATCCCGTCAACCGCCCGAACAACGCCATGCCTTCCGGCACAACGCCGATTTGCCGTTTGACCTCGACCGGCTCAGCGATGAGATCGAGTCCGAGGATTTGGATGCGCCCGGCGGTGGGCGCGAGCAGGCCGGTGAGCATCCTGATGGTGGTGGATTTTCCCGCGCCATTGGGGCCGAGAAAGCCGAAAAACTGGCCGGCAGCGACGCGAAGGTTCACCTCCTCGACGGCGACCAGTTCGCCGAAGCGGCGGGTTAAGCCCTCGGTCGCGATGGCGGGAGCGTCCATGGAATTTCCGACTCTAGCACAAGTGGCTGGAGGGGAAGCGAGGCAGGCGAAAGGGAAGAAGGTGCAGGTGGGCAACCCGCGGCCGGGCCAGCGGAGTAAAGATCGGCTTAGACACCTCGGCGAGGGACAAATGGCTGTCCAATTGGAGGAGAATGTAGGTATTGACCGGGCGGCGGTAAAAAGTATTCCTGGCTCGCAGACTACAGATGGCCTTAATCTCCGCCCTTTGCGTATCTTCGGAAGAAGCTTTCCGGTTTCCATTGGGGACGAGCGTCGGCGTTGGCCACTGAGATCAGCAATTGCCGGACGATTGCCTCGTAGAGAGCGGCCGCCGAGAGATCTACCGGCTGATTGATATCGTCGGAAGGAGCATGGTAGCGGTGCGTGAGCCAGTCCTTGAAAATTTTCTGCTCCGGTGATCCCAGGTCGAAGCCGACGTCCACTTTCAAGGCTGGGATGCCGTGACGAATGAAATTGTACTGGTCACTGCGAATGAACACGTTGCGCATTGGCTCTGGGTCAGGCTGCACGCGCACGCCGAGGGATTGCGCGACTTCGCGTGCCCGGTCGCCGAGCTCGGATTCGGCCAGTCCCTGCACCCGAAGAACCTTCAAGGGAACAATGGGCAGGAACATGTCAACATTGATGTCTGCAACCATGGACTTTGGATCGACGGTGGGGTGAGCAGCGAAGTATTTCGATCCGAGCAGGCCCTTTTCTTCCCCCGTAACAAAAACAAACAGAATGCTGCGACGGAGTTTCTCCGGATGAGCTTTCAAGGACGCGGCCATGTCGAGCAACAAGGCACTACCGGAGCCATTGTCCATGGCGCCGTTGTAGATGCGGTCGCCGTTGATGGGCTCACCGATGCCGAGGTGGTCAATGTGCGCAGAGAGGACAACGTATTCGTTTTTGAGTGTGGGATCGGTGCCCGGCAACTTGGCGATTACGTTGGCGGATTCGACTTCCTTCGTCAGGACGCGCGCTCGCGCCTTGATTGAGACCGGCAGCGGGAAGCGCGGCAGCGGTTTGCGGTTTTTGCCCAGATCGGCGATTTCCTGGAAAGTGTGGCCGGAACCGGCGAAGAGTTTCTCTGCCTTCGCCGGGTTGAAGGTGAGCGCAATCTTCTCTCCTGTTGTTTCGTGGAAACCGGGATCGGCCAGATCCATTTGAACGTGCGTGCGGTTTAGCGCGATGCGGCTCCACGGAATGTCCATGGATGAAGGATTCGGGATGCTGATGATTCCGATCGCTCCCGCCTGCCGGAAAGCTTTCCATCTTTCGCCAGCCGACTGATAGTGTGAAGCTAAAGCTGCAGGAATATCGGAGGGGGAGCCGCTGAACACAACGGCAATCTTGCCGTTGAGGTCAAGGCCCGCCAGATCGTCGTAGTTCTTCTCTGGAATTTTCAGCCCATATCCGACAAAGACCAGTGGCGCCTGCACTTCGGGCGCGAGGTCCACACGCGTGTTGAAGTACGCATCTTCGCCAAGGATGAGTTTTTCCTCCACGGCGTTGCGGCAGAGGAATGAGGGGACAGCGCCGAACAGGGTAATGCTTGAATCCTTTTCGATGATTTGTCGCGAGACGAACTTCGCCGACTGGTAGAAACTTCTTGTGCCCGCGGGCTGCAGGCCGTCTTCCTTCAATTGCTCGACCACGTAGGCTTCAGCTTTGCGCAAGCCCTTGCCGCCGGTCTCGCGGCCTTCCATGCTGTCATCGGCGAGGACTTTGACGTGGTCCCACCAGGTCTTGCCGTCGAAGTTCTTTGGCGCCGGCGGTTGTGCGCCAACGCTGAGTGCCAGCGCTGAAGTCGCCAGCAGCAAGAGGAGCTTGGTCCGCATCCTAAGAGGCCTCCGCTCTATAAGGGGGAAGAAGCATAACAAAGCCTGAGCAACAAGGGCCAGGACTAGCAGGTTGCTTGGGAATGGCGACATCAAGTGCGCTGCTGATGCGCGCGAGATCCCTCACGGTTGAAGCTGGTTCGGGATGACGCATTCGAGACAGGGCACACACCCGGAATTATCTCGCGGATCGAGCGAAGCCATGTTCTGTTCCTGCTATTTCGCCTTTGATTGCTTGGGCAGCACTTCCACCCGCGCCGTGACCTGCTGGCCTTTCTCCATACCGCCGATGATGACCAGCCGCGCGGCATGACCAGCAGGCCGCGATGGTCCATCGCGGGGTTGGGCGTGTTCTCATTGATCGTTTCCCACTTGCTGGTGCGCAGGTTGAAGGCGAAGGTGGTGGGCGAAGGCTCGGAAGGTTGGCCGTCGTAGCCGATGCCGTTGAAGCTATGCGGATTTTCGGTCCCGCCGGAGAAATAGATCATCTGGTCTTTTTCTGAGCCCCCGGCGGCGATGCGGAGGCGTGCGTTGCCGGGATGGTTGGGCAGTTTGCTCCATTCGATTTTCGTCTGATCATGGTGATCGATTTTGCCGATCCAGCATTCGTCCGAGGCAACGTATGGCGGCCGATCGCCAGACGGATTCTTGTGGGCGCCATCGACGTATACGATTGTGTCGCTTACCAGGGCGCCAGCGTGGCCGAAAACGGGTGTGCCTGCAATGGGCGTGGCCTGCTGCCATTTGTCCTTTTGGGCGTCGTACACCTGGACATTTTTTACGGCGTCGGAGTTCGACCAGCCGCTGACCAGGTAGATATAGCGGTCGCGATAGACGCCGGCGACGGAATCATCCACCGGAACCGGGACGTCGGCGCCCCGGTACCAGCGGTCGGTGACCGGCTCATACACATTGAGGTCCGGCACGGTTATTTCCCTGTTCTGCCCGTCGACAACATAGCCGCCGAATAGAAACACCTGTTCGCGCGCGCTGGCTGTGACGGCGGCGATTCGCCCGGCCGTTCCTGGCACGGGCCGGACCTGCGACCATTTGCCCGTGCTGGTATCGAGGGCATATGCCGCATTCGTGATTGCGTCCCAGGTCTTCTTCGGCCCGATGCCCATGAACGAAAGCAGAAGCAAACGCCCGAGACTTTTGACGCTGGCCACAGCGTTGTTTGAGATCGGAACCGGAAGCGGTTCGAACTTGGGTTCGGAGGCGGCGAAGAGAAGTCCGCCGAGAATGATGAGTGGAAGAAATCCGGAGAGTTTTTTCATCGGATGCGATTGTAGCGTTTAGGAGGTCACATCGAAGCCTGAAAACCTCCGCTAGAACCAGGTTTTCTTCTTGTACTCCCGGTAGGCATCGCCGAATCTGGCTTCGAGCACCTCGGCTTCCTTGCAGGCCCGGACGATCTGGATTGGGATCAACACCACGAGAATCGGCAACAAGTAAGGCCTTTGCAGCGCGAGCAAGAAGCCTAGAATCAGCAATCCGCTGAACACGTAGATCGGGTTACGGATCTTGGAGTACACGCCGTGAGTCACGAGCACGCGGGCCTGAGGCCTAACTGAGAACGACCCTCCCAACTGATAGCGAGCCACGAAAAGCAAGACGGCAGCCGGAACAGCGATCAGCAGTCCAGCCCGGCGTGCTACGTTCCACTCTCCGGTTCGGAAAACCATCAGTCCGAGGAGGACCAACACGATGCAGAACTGGACCCCGAAAAACGCGGTGATCCTGCTCTTCCGGCCAGCATGGGGGTTCATTCTACAAGTCCCTGCCGGACGCCGTGAATGAAATCGGTGTAGGCTGGAGTGAATCCGGCGGCTCGCATATCAGTGGCGATCTGGCCGCGATGATAGGCGGAGTGCATGATGACGTGCAGCAGAATGTCATCCTTACGGTTGGTCCAGGCTTCGCCCTTGCTGTTCTTGTAGTTGACAAGGCGGGAAAGGCCCGCCTCCCTCGCGGCATCCAGGTAGCTCTTCCAAAGGCCCGGCAGTTCCGCGGCTTCGGTTTCACACTCCTGCAGGGTGAAGTCGGGCCACACGGGGTGGGTCTGCTTTTGCTGCTGCAGCCGCTCCAGCCAAAGTCTTTCAGCGGAGAGGACGTGACTCACGAGCTTGAGAGAGCGCGCAGGCACAGTTTCAGCTTTCTGCAGTACGGCCAGCACTTCGCGGTTGGCCCAGTCGTCGTAGACGAAGAGACGCTGGAGATGTTCGACCAAGTCCATGGAGCACGCTCCGGCGGGATTCGACATTACTCTAAGGCGGCGGAGGGAGTGCTGCAACCGAACTGAGGAACAATTGGCCAGCGGCGCTGAAGGCGGGCAGAGGAAAAGGGTTTCGCGATGGGCGCCGCGGAACCCGAAGGGACTTTGCTGCGTCGCACGGGTGGCCTGCCTGCAGTCCGAGAGCGCTCGAGGCGACGAACAACCTTATCAGGACGATTCGCATCGGCGGAGGGTATACTCCTTTTTCGTTTCCCCAGGAGGTCACCATGCCGAAGTATTCGGCGGTGGGGCTCGCATTTCTACTCCTCGCGGTTCCTTGCAGCTCAAAAGACAAGAAGAAGGAGATAATTCCAGAGCTGATTCTCCGCGCCCGCTACGTGACGGTTGTGGTAGATCCGGATTCCGGCATATCTCTCGCCAACCCGGCGGAGAACGGGGTTGCGCGAAGCGACGTCGAGACAGTGTTGGAGAAGTGGGGCCGGTTCAAGTAACGAGGGAAACCATCAATGCGGATCTGATTATGGTGGTTCGTAAGGGCGGAAAAGCGGTGAAACCAACCATAGGCGGAGGAACGCACAACGACCGTCCGGTCATCGTTAATCCCAGCGGCAACGGCGACATTGACGTAGGTGTAAGAGTAGGGGCACCGCCAAGTACCAGCCGGAGCGACAGCAACAGAAGCGATAGACCCACCTCGCGGACTGAAGTTGGCCCCACGGAAGATGTGCTGTCCGTTTATCGCGCGGGAGAAGACTACCCGCTGGACGCCCCGCCACTTTGGCGCTACGCGAGCCACGATGGCTTGCGGCATCCCTCGGTGCCTGCGGTCGAGAAGTTTCGCAAAGCCATTGAGGAAGCAGAGAAGGCAAAGCCATAGCTACGGTCGATCTCCGCAAGTGCTCTGGGGCTTCGGAGCGCCGGTTCCGACGCTGCCCGCCGCGAGGTGGCATTCATTACTCATTGCGCGACTCTTCTGCGAACATTTAGGATGCGGAAAAGAGCCCACCGATGCAGCCCACCCGGCCACTCTTTCCCGCGGGGCAGGTTGCGACCTGTCGTCTGCCGGCAAGCTGCGGGCGGTGGCTTCGAGTGAAGGGCCTCATTTTTTTCGGTTTGCTGCTTGCCAGCCTATCCGCCATCAGCGCCTCGCAGGCGCTGTCTCCACAGGTGCAAACCTTGGTTCGCCATGGGCAAGCGGCTTTGGATGCGGGCGACTTCGCCCGGGCGGCGAGCGATTTCGAGCAGGCTCGGCAATTGGCGCCTGAAAATCTCGAAGTGAGCCGCGGCCTATTGCTGAGCTATTTGCAGACGGGGCGGCTCGCCGAGGCAGTGGAGATCGGCCGTGCCGCAGTCGCTCGTTGGCCGGGCGATGCTCTGTTGCAGCATTGGCTGGGTCTGGCATATTTCAAGAGTGGGCAGAACGCGCTGGCGCTCGAGACTCTGAAACGCGCCGAGAAGCTGGACGGTGCACGCTCCGATATCCACCTTGATCTGGCGCTGGTGCTGCTCGCTGGAAACCAGTACTCACCCGCGGCGGACGAACTGGAGAAAGTCATCAAGTTCAAGTCTTCCGATACACTGGCGCACGTGCTGCTCGGACGCGCTTATCAGAATTCCAACCGCACATTACAGGCCATCGAACAGTTTCAGACCGCACTGCGGCTGGACCCCGATACGCCGCTCGGCCATTATCACCTGGGCTTTGCCTACGCCAGTTTGGGCCGAAACCAGCAGGCCATCGCGGAATACGAGAAAGAACTGGTAAGAGCACCGGAGAACCCTGAAGTTCTCTATCATCTCGGCCACTGCCTGCTGGAAACCGGAAACTGGAGGTCCGCAATCGTCCACTTGAAAAGAGCCGCGGAACTCGATCCGCAGAACGAAGACGTCTTTTACGATACGGGCAAAGCGGCGCTCTTGGACGGCGATGCCGAAGCAGCACTCTTGCCTCTGCGCCGCGCCATCACACTGAAGCCCAGCGACCCGAGCCCGCATTATCAACTGGCGCGGGCACTGGAAAAAATGGGAAAGGCAGACGAGGCACGGCAGGAGTGGCAACGCTTCGCGGAGCTGAAAAAAGCACAGCCGCAAACGGGAGGAATGGCCACCGGCCGCGTCCAGTGATGCTTACCTCGCGATTGTTCCCGGTGCTGATCGCAAGCGCATGCCTGATCGGCGCGGAACTTTGGGTAACCGCAGCCGCGCCACCGCCGCAGAAGCCACGCCGAGTTCCCGTAAAACATCCGCCTTCAACGAAAGTTGCGCCAGCAGGCGCGGTGTCATTCGCAGATGTCACGCGCGCCGCGGGCATTGATTTACATCTCACCTGCGGGGGCTTGGAAAAACGTTACATCATGGAGTCCATGTGTGGCGGCATCGCCGTCTTTGACTATGACAACGACGGCTGGATGGACATTTTCCTGGTAAATGGCTCGACGCTCGAGGATCTCCGGGCCGGCAAGTGCCATCCCAGCAAGCTCTATCGCAACAATCATGACGGCACCTTTACTGACGTCACCGCCAAGGCGGGCCTGACGCACTGCGGCTGGGGATTCGGCGTGGCCGTAGGCGATTATGACAACGACGGCTGGGAAGACCTTTACATCACGTACCTCGACGGCGCCGTGCTGTATCACAATAATCGCGACGGCACTTTCACCGATGTCACGGCTAGGGCGGGGGTGGGTAACTCCGACCGCTGGGGTACCAGTGCAGCTTTCGGCGACTACGACAACGATGGCTATCTCGATCTCTACGTCGCCAACTATGTCGACATGGATCTCGACCACTTGCCCCAGTTCGGGCAGGGGCCTTTCTGCCAGTATCGCGGGATAGCGGTCTCCTGCGGCCCGCGCGGGTTAAAAGGCGGGCGCGACCGGCTGTATCACAATAATGGAGACGGCACTTTCACGGATGTGACCGAAAAGCTGAATATCGATCCCGGCAGCTACTACGGGTTGGGCGTGCTCTGGCTGGATTATGACCTCGACGGATGCCTGGATCTTTACGTTGCCAACGATTCCTCGCCCAGTTTGCTTTATCACAATGACTGCAAGGGCGGCTTCACTGAAGTGGGTGCGGAAGCAGGCGTGGCTTACAGCGCCGACGGGCGAGAACAGGCTGGCATGGGTATTGATTCCGCCGACTACGATAACGACGGCTGGCCGGACATCGTCAAAACCAATTTCTCCGACGATGCCAACAACCTCTATCACAACGATCACAGCGGCCAGTTCACCGATATGGCCGGGCCGGCAAACTTTGGCCCCATCAGCATCCCGTTTCTAGCTTTTGGGGTGAAGTTCCTCGACTTGGACAATGACGGATGGAAAGATATTTTTGTCGCCGACGGCCACGTGAATCCTCAGGTGGACCAGCACTCATTCGGCGTAACCTACGCCGAACGCCCGCTGCTGTTTCACAATCTGAAGGGCGGGAAATTTGAGGAGATCGGGTTGAAGGCAGGAGCGCCGCTGGCTCGCCGCTATGTGGCGCGAGGGGCGGCCACCGCCGACTTCCTGAATAACGGGACAGAGGACTTGCTGATCAGCGTGCTGGATGGTTCCCCGGTACTGTTGCGCAATCAAACACGCCCAAGCGGACATTGGCTGCGCGTCCAGACGGTGGGCACGCGTTCCAATCGCGACGGCTTCGGGGCGCGGGTGGAGGTCAAAGCCGGAGGCCTGACGCAAAGCGCAGAGGTGCGCGCCAACAGCAGCTTCGAATCGGCTAGCGATCCCCGGCTACACTTCGGTCTGGGCGCCGCCACACGGGTGGACTCCATCGTGATCCACTGGCCCTCGGGCAAGGTGGACAGCCTAGGATCTGAAGCCGCCGACCAGGAGCTGTTGGTGGAGGAAGGGCGCGGCGTAACCGCGCGCGCCATGGCCGGTCCGCACGGACAGACTGAGCCTTCTGGAAAACGGCCTGCCAGCCATCGGCCCGGCGTGGCTTGACAGAAGTAGTCACAGCCCAACGTGATCTGACGCACAAAGGCTTGTGACAATCTTCCAATTCTTGGAGTGCCGTCGAGCGTCGTCTACAGTTACTCATATCGCCTAACGACAAAATATCCTTTAACTTATTGACCTGCTT
>WNFH01001541.1_pt1 | contig 15678 bp, 32 predicted proteins | sample 5400411 | NCBI WGS metagenome assembly WNFH01 (sample SAMN13153347, study PRJNA577476) | soil metagenome | isolation source: 200 cm saprolite under Douglas fir tree site 2 hole 3 | place: USA:California | collected 2015-04-18
GTCATCCGCGTTTTCAAACCGATCGAGCCGAAGCGGCACGCCTCCGACTACTCCGTGACTCCGAACACGGTCGCGGTGTTCCACACCCACCTAGAGGATCCGGAGCCCTCGATGCGCGATCGCAATTTGGAAGCCAAGTACCGGCTTCCCTTCTACGTCATCCACGCCGGCATGATCGTGGAGAGCAAATGAAAACGCAGTGGGAGCGCTACTGCGAGCTGCGGAACTTCGACAACTGGTGCCTCCGGAACCCCCGGAAGTCCAACCTGGTCGGGATCGCGGCCGGCCTGGTCATCTTCGGCATATCTCAGCTCCTCCAGCTCCTCCCTCCTGAAGTGCTACTCACTCTGATTTTTGGTTCCCTATTGTACTTTGCGTTCGCAGGAGGTGCGGAATGATCGAGGAGTGGGTAGAGCTGACTGACGGAAACCAAAAGCTTGTGATGACCCGCCGCGAATTGAGGAACCTGGCGCATCGAGTGTCGTGCATCTTCGCGACTGCCCGGCCCACAAAACCGCCGTTCGCAACCGAGCCGCGCGGCCTACATCTCAAACGGCAGCCATTGCTCGAAGTTACGGTTGCGCGCACAAAATTCGATCGCCGGAGAAAAGACGAATGAAGAAATTGCACCCCAAGGGCCCGCGATCGCTAGGTCGACGCAAACGGTCCGGATCCGGCCGGACCACAAAAGGGGTACAGGTCACCCTAGCCCCTAATCATCGTGACATCGATCTCCCGCAAATTTTCGTGAAGGTACCTCCTAACCCTGGCGGCTATGGATGGCGATTTGCGAAGGCCAGGATTGTTGTTCGGAGGCGCGGCAAAAAGTGGTATCGCTATCTGGCTTGGAAACAGAATGGCGAAACGCGAATGCACTACATGGGAAGCGTCAAGATTTCTGCCCCTCCTGCCGGCGCGGACCGCGCCAGGCCTGGCGCCGGCTGCAGCTCGAGCAGAAGGGGGGCAAGAATGATTATCGATGCCGTGGGATTCCGGATCTCTCACACGAAGTGCGAGAAATGCGGGAGTGACAACATTCAAGTCATCTGGCGCTGCGAGGAACCCTCGACGATTTCCTATGAGTGCCAGGAAACAAATTGCGGCCACGTCAGCAAGGAAAATCAGGAGATCGATCGCGCCGGCTTTGAAGGGGATCTTCGAGCACCCAGAAGGAAATGCAATTTTTGCGGGAAAAAATTCTGGTCAGCAAGGTGCGTCTGCACTAACGGACGCTGTGCAGAGTGCTGCCGTGTTTATTGCCGGCACAGCACCTACGCGGAGCTGGCCGGATGAGTTCCCCGGCGATCGCGCGGGCACTAAGAGCGGGCACTGCTGGAGAGCATCCCGTGACCTACACGGCTGGCGCGACGCCGGGGGCTGCTTTGGTGCCCCCCGTGCAGCCGGTTCGGATCAAAACTCCCGCACCGTCCCCCGACGCGGGTTTTGCGGCGGGGGGCGAGGGCGGAAGGGGGGCGTATGTTCATAACCATAGGAACATCTCCTCGTATCAGTTCGACGGCAGAACGGTGGATGAGAGAGAGCGCGACCGTAACCGTAGGCGCTACAAGACGTTGGCTCAAGTCTCTTGGGCTTTGCGGCGGAGCGGCGATGGCCAGGAAAAAGAGGCCGGCCTGCACCTTTTGGCCTGTGATCGCTGGTTCCGGCGCATCACTTTTCCCTGTGGTACTTCGAAGCTAGTTCCCTTCCACTGTGATTCCATGTTTTGCCCGCAGTGCGCGGGCCGGCGCTCGAAAGTCCTGCAGGACCGGATCCTCGCGAAGATCGACCAAAAAAAGTACGATTATTTTTTCCTGACGCTTACCGTCAAGAATTGGATGGTGTTAACACGTGAAGCAATTGATCGGCTCATTGGAATGTTCCGGGAATTTCGAGAGTCTGATGACTGGAGGGATGCTGGAATCACTGGTGGAGTCTATTCAGTCGAGTCGCCCTACACACGCGCGGGCTGGCATCCGCATCTACACGTACTCCTCGAGGTTCGGAAAGGAGCCCTTTCACTCGATTTCCTTGCGCGATTTAAGAAACTCTGGCTCTCGATCACTGGCGACAGTCATGTGCTCAACCTTAAAAAAATGCATGGAATCGATGAAAAACGCCGGAAGGTTCGAAGGATCGATGCTCGTTCTCTACGTGAATTGGTTAAGTACGCGACGAAGGCGGCGAGTTTTTCACACCGGGCAGATCTCGTTCTAGAGTTCCACCGTGCCTTCAAAAATGTGCGCCGCGCCCAGGCCTTCGGTAGTTTCCTCGGTTTTCTCGGTGAGTCGGAAGAGGAAAAAATCGAAGAGTCGAAAGAGTTTGCCGGCTGCGCGTGTGGCGAGTGCCACTGGAGCGACGGCTTCCCCTCCGGCCTGTTCCATATTTCGCAAACGCAGCTCGACCTGAACGGCGAGCGGCAACTGAAACTTTTTGCTTTTGACAGCAGTCCTCCGAATCCTCCTCCGGAGCCGGAAGCGCCGGCGCTGCCGACAAAAAATCTCGATCTGTTTTTCCACCAGCACGAATTCAGTTTGTGAAAGGGGAAAATGCATGTCTGTCAACAAAGTGATTCTCGTCGGCCGTCTCGGTCGCGATCCTGAAACGCGCTACACCGGCTCCGGCCAGGCCGTCGCGAATTTCTCGATCGCGACCGATGAATCCTACAAGGATAAGAACGGTGCGAAGCAGAAACGCACGGAATGGCACCGGATCATCCTGTGGGGAAAGCAGGCCGAGATCGCGCAGAAGTATCTCACGAAGGGCGCGCTGATTTTTGTCGAGGGGCGCATTCAATCGCGCGAGTGGGAGGACAAGGAAAAAGAGAAGCACACCGCGTTTGAAATCGTTGGCACGAATTTCCGGATGCTCGGTGGAGGCACGAAAGCTGCCGCTGCTACGGCGGGAGCCGGCGCGTCTGACACGGCAAATGCTGAGGCTGGGCATGAAATCAGCGATGAGGATATTCCCTTCTAGTTTTTCGTCCCAGTACAACCGTTCCATTCCGCTTCCCTGCCCTCCTGTGTGATCGTTTGAACACAGGAGGGCTTTTTTATGCCCAGGAAGAAAGCCGCGGCCGCGGCCGTGCCAGGTGAAACCCCCGCGGTGGCGTTTCAGGGTGAGTGTCCGGCGTGCAAAAGCAAGATCACTGTGAACCATCACGGCAATGCGGTTCTGCACGAGAAATCTGGATATCTCGAGGAGCTGCTCGAGACCGATGCTGGCGTGGATGAGCTGGAGAAAAGTATCGGCAAGAGACAGGCTGAAGCGGATGCGTTGAAAAAAACGATTTCGGATCTTGAAACGCAGCTCGAGGCGAAATCAAAAGCCGCGGCGCCCGCGCCGCAAAAGGAGATTGCAAATGTGGGGCAACAGCAAAAAGGAAAATCCTGGTGGGACTGATTTTGAAAGCGCGGCCGCGCGCGTGACGGCCGAGGTGCTTCCGAATCCGGAGGAAGATCCCGGCTTGTATGAAAAGCGTGGAGATGGAAACCCCAACGCGCCGGAAGATGAGGGCGATGGGCTCGAGATCCGCCCGGAGTGGGCTGTCGCGCTCGCGCGCGCGCCGTATGCCGTGGTTGCGCGGTTCTATCATCCGGCGTTTGCGCTCTCCGATGAACAGGCGGAAAAGCTGGGACCGAAACTGCTACCGCTCATTCGCAAAGTCACAGACGTTTGGATTCCCAAATGGTTGGCCGGCGCGTCGAATCGTAATCCGGAAATGACGGATGCGGTGCTCGCCCTCGCGTTGACGGGTTACGTTCAGTGGATGCACGTGCAAAAAATCCAGGAATCGGAGCGCGAAGCGGCTGAGAATGCAAAGAGGGTGAAAGGTGAGCGCGTGACGGAGATGCCGTTGCGATCGGATCCTGCGGTTGAACCGCGGATCGTGGGCGAGCGCCTGGCCGATGGCTCGCTGGCCATCTGATGTGGTTCGAAACTTTGCGGCTGATGTGGTTCGAGCCTCTGCCACTTTGCCGGCCGCGCAGAAGAGGAACAATGCTGAATTTGCGAATCGAAGTGAACGTTTCACAATCGGAGTATGGCAGCGGCGGTTTGCATCTTCGCGAAGAGATCGAGATCCGCGAAGGGGATTTCCTCGAGATGGCAAAAATTTTGGGGCAGTTCCACGATCTCGCGGAGAAAATCAAACGGGAGCGGAAACCATGAGCACCACTCTCCTGGATGCGGAGACCTACGGTTTTTCTCTCACCCGGTTTGCTGGTGGCATCGATCGCGGGGTGTGCTTCCAAATCGACGTGACCGATAAAAACGTGCAGCTTACTAGGCCGCAGATGGTTTTCTTGTTGGCTGCGTTCCTCACTTCGGAAAACGAAAGGATCCTCAACCATGAGGCACAAGCTCAGCAAGGCCGAACAAATTCGCGGGATCGGAAAGGCCCTGAAAAATAAGCGCACGCCGAAACAGTTTCTCGCTGGGATGCGGAAGCGGCTGGCGAAGCTCAAAGCCTGATGCTCGAGTATCTCGAGCTCTTTTTCGGCAAATCGTTCACCGGGAAAACGGCGCGGATGCTCCACGAGATCCGGAGAGAGAAGCGCGTCGTGCTGGTGGATCCGAAGTGCGCCCAGCTCGTGGAGCTGAAGGGCTTCGATCACGTTTGGCCGGAGTACATTCCTGGGAAGCGCGGTGGCTGGACCGGGGAACACAATCCGGCAAACTATTTCCGCGACCGGCAGACCGGAGACTTCCGCGTCGTGATTCACGTTCGCGAACATTTCTCCGAACAGCTCAATTCCCTCTGCTTGCTGATGCGCGCGGTCCGCAACCTGGTCCTGGCCGTCGATGAGCTGGGCCTATTCATACCCGCAGGCAGCGCAGCGCGGCTTCCAGCGGGGATCACGTCCGCGATGGTCTCCGGGTCGCATGAAGGGCTGATCTTCTGTGGGACGGCCCAGATCCCCTCCCTGGTGCACTTTATTGCCAAATCGAACGCCTCACGGATCCGCTGGTTCCGGATCGATGAGAAAAACTCCCTCGCGGACGCCCTGATTTACATGCCGCGCGAGCTGGTGGACTCCCTCCCTTCCCTGCCCGATTACGTCTGCATCGAAACGTCCGACAAAGCGCCCGCGTTCCGGGATGAGAGCATGGTTGGGAAGATCAAAATACTCGGCGCGCGCGCTCTCGAAAAAACCCCTCAAAAATAGATCCTGAAAAAGCTGTCAAGCACTTGTGCACGCGCGCGCGCGCGTGCGCGGGTACCCGTTTTTGTACCGGCTTTACTCTGTCCCGCGTGAACACTGTTTCTACCCCGTTGCTTCCACAGCAGTTACCAGCCATCACCCCCCTGAATGGGACGGCAAAATTCAACCGCAAACGTGTTCCTCCCCCTGGCGCACGTGCGTTGTTGTTTTTGGCCGCCCCTCTCCTCTTCGGGTGTGCCGCACGCGCGCACGTGCGCGACCGGATCCCCCCGGAACAGGGCCAGAAATTTTGGACCGGATGCCAGGAGACGGCGCCCGCGAACCCCGATGGTTTCCAGCACTTTCTCTGCGCGGACGTTCGCAGCCGGCAATGGGAAGTCCTGATTCGCCGGGAGCCAACGAAATGAAGCTGCCTATCGATCTTCCGAGCGGTTGGCGAAAAACCGTGGGCATCGCGGTTGTCGCGATCGTTGCCGTCGTGATTGTGGAAGGCACCGGCATTGGCGGTCCGGCCGTGCAGTTCGTTTCCGCGGCGACAAACAAAGTGAAGAGTTTCTTTTTGGGTCTGTTCAAAAAGCAAGCGTAGCAAAAAATTCGAGCGATTCCGGTTCTCACCGGGGAGGAAAATAAAGTGGCAAAGCCGAGTCTGTTTGGTTTCAAGAAGTTGGCATCGAAGAACTATCCCATCGCAGGCGCGGCAGTTTCGGCTGCTACTGCCCAGGCGACTTTCGATTTCAAAGATTTCCTCCAGCACGAGGTGATCTCGCGGGCCTTCATCCGCGTGCGCGGAAACCTTATCGTCGCCGGCGCGGGAGCTGGTGTCGCGACAGGCAAGGAAAATCCGGAAGGATTCGTCGTTGATATCACGGCGAAGCACGCTCCCGCGCTGGGCATCGTCAGCAAGAACTCACTCACCGCGCGCGGCAGCATTCAGCAAGGAATTTTCGACCGCGGCTATGCCATCCACGGAACCGCGATCGCGGACGCGGCCGGAACCGTCGCTGTCGATTTCCAAGTGCAGGTCAACTTCAAAATGCCTGGCTCGGTGAATCCTATCGAATGGGGTTTGCCGATGGCGCTGTTCTCGAGCTACCAGCTCATCGTGACGATGGGATCGCGCGAGCAAATGTTCACCGGCGGGACGAACACCTGGGATCCGACCGGCCTGGTCGTGGAGCTGTGGGCCGACTACGACGATGGCGTTGCTGGATCCTTCCACCTGGTGGAAGAGTTCGAAACCACGGTGCCTGTCGTGCAAACGCAAAAAGATTTGCAGGTCATTCTCGAGCGTGGCTACGCCTACACGCACCTGCTCTTCATTGCTGAAACCGCGAACGCGAAAGATGACACGATCATCAACAACATCAACGTGCAGAGCGCGGGCCGCATCTGGACGCCGGCCGGCGACAACAATGCTCCTCTCATTCATCGCTGGAACCGCGAAACGCACGTGCTCAACGCTGCGGAAAGCCTCACTGGCACGTACTTCATTCCGCTTTTGCGTGACGGCCTGGCTTCTCGCTCGCTGGACGCCACTCAGGATCGCGTCGAGGTCAAGCTCGATGTGACGTTCGGCGCCGGGCCTTCTCTGATCCGCGTGCGTGGCCGTCGCATCGTCCCGCAGGGTTTGCAGGTCAAGCCCGCGGTTGCGGCCTAAACCCTTACACCCGAGGGAGCCGATTTTTTTTCCCGGCTCCCCTCAACTTTTTTTCCCCAAAAGGGAAAGGGAAAACGCGAATGGATTTCAATTTACAAGATATCGGCATCGGAGCCGGCAGCACAGTCAACGACATGAGCGCGCCCAATGGCACGTTTAATTGGGGCGATGCACTCGGAGGACTTGCGATCGGAGTCGCCGCGAGCGCCGCGAATGTTGGACTGCAAACGCTCGCGAAAAACAACGGCGTCACGGCCGGCACGGTGAATCCCTATCTCGGAAACGGCTACGCGATCGTACCGCCGCGGCAAAGCTCCACTTTGTTCGCGCGTTCGCTGGGAACTACCAGCGGCACAGCTCTGCTGGTTGGCGCCTTCGGATTAGCCGGTCTTGGGCTGCTTCTCTGGGCTGCATTGCGAAAGGGCTGAAGCGATGCCTTGCGGGTGCAGTGGAACAAACACATCGGGTGACGGTGCGCTTCTTTCCGGTTCGCTGGACTCGCGTTTCGCTTCCCCGGCAGCGACGGCCGGCGACGGATCTGTTTCCGGCGAGCTGATGAGTCTGTTTTCGACGCCGGCCGGTTGGATCGGAATTTTGTTTTTCCTGGTGGCGGCCGGCGCTGTCGCCTGGGCTTCAGCAAGAAAAAGTGAGTGAGCATAGGATGCCGCTGAACACAGTCTCGCGATTGGTCGCTTCGAATCCGCAACCCACAGGGAATGCGGACACGATCACCAATAGCCTGGCGCCGTTTCCAAATGCCAGCGTGCGCGCCGCGGTCTACCAGGCCGCGAGCACCGGGATCATTCCGCCCTACAACGAACCGTCGTGCGCAGGCGCCAACATTCAGAGCGGCGACTATACGCAAGCGATTGCCCGGACCGGACTCGCAGCGATTCCGGTTGTCGGCAAGTTTCTCTCCGGAGTGCTCGGCGCTATCGGCGCGCATCACGCCGCGGCCGTGAAGCTCGAACAAGCTACGCTCTGTTCGGAAGTTCCTGGCATCACAAATTTGCTGGCTACCATTGACCAAGCCGTGGCCCAGGGTGGGGACCTGGACCAGGCGACTCAGGCGCTCGAGAACGGCTACTCCACTTTCGTTTCGCGCGTGCAGAGAATTTACAAAAGCTGCAACGCCGCGTGCGACTACGAGAAATACGTGCGCGCAGCCATCGAGTTCCGAAAACAAAATTACGCGCTCATCGCTGCGAACAATCAGCGCGGCGGCCAGGGCGTCATCGGCGGTGTGGTGAACGCCGTGACCGGCGCCGTCAGCTCGCTTCTTCCCACGACTCCGGGGTCAGCTCCCACCGTCGGATCGCAATATGCGGCCGCGGGGATCCTCGGCGGTTTCTCTCTGAATCCGGCGCAAGCGAAGCTCGCAATTGTTTTCGTCGTTGGGTTCATCGTCGTGAGCGGGTTCGTCTACATCGTTCGCGCAAACAAAGGAGTGGTACAGCAATGAAGAAAAAAGTCGGAGTCGGATTGATCGTCGTGGGTGGGCTTCTCGCCGCGGCCGCGGTTGCAAACATGCCGGCGATCACGGCGCATTTGCCTGTCAACGTCTCATCGAAAATTCCGGTCGTGCCTACCGGAAACAACAAGTGGAATGCCGCGATCGGCGTCGGGTTGCTGCTGGTGGGTTTTTATCTCCGGAGCTAACTGAAAGGTGGCCAAGGTGAATCCTCTTGTCTGGGCAGGCGCCGCGGTTGCCGCGGCCGCTGCGTTTTTCGCGTATCGACTTTTCAACCCGGGCATGGCATTCGCGGCCGAGAGTGACGTCGGCAGCGGCGGCGATGCTTCGAGCGGATCCGCCGCGGCTTCTCCCTCCGGAGCTTCTCCCTCCGGAGTCGCGATGCAATGGAATGCGGCGATCGCGCAAGCTGCGGCCGCGGCCAGCATCGATCCTGCTGTGTTGAAGGCGATCGTTGCCACAGAAACCGGTTTCAATCCGGACGCGATCAATCCCGAAAAAGATTTCGTTCTGAACGGCGTTAGTTACAAGCAGTACGACCGCGCCGGCCAGCGCGCGCTCGTCGCGTGGATCAAAGACGGAAACGAACCGGCGACGATCGGACTTAACCCTTCCTGTGGCATCGCTCAGGTGCGCGTGGGCAACGCGAAAAAATTTATTCAGGGGCTGAACGCCTGGGATCTCTTCGATCCTCCCACGTGCCTCGAAGCTGCCGCCTATCTCATCGCGGAGATGGGTCTGACCTACGAGACGCTGGATGAATACAACGTGGGTGGCGGAACGAACTGGGCGCGCGGCGTTCGCAATCCCGCATACCTCGCGAAGGCCGATGCCTTCGATACCGAGTTCCGGGGAGATTTCTAAAATGCGCGAGCACAACACTCCCGCGGTTGCTCCGGTGGCATCGCTCAGCGCTTTCGGCAAAGGGCACCCCGATCCGAAGGTGGACATCAAGCGACCAGCTCCGCGGCAGAACGGAATCGGAGATTTGCTGCGGGACGTTCAATACCGCACTTTCGACGGCAGCACGGATGGAGTGAACAACATTGCGATCGACACGCCTCCGGTTCCCGCCGACATGTACTGGGTGCTTCTGGGTGCCTCCGCGACTGCGGCCGCGACCATTCCGGGGTTTGCGATTTTCCTGATGCCGCCGCAATTCAAGGGATCCGCGGCGCCCGTTGTAAACGACAAGTTCGCTCACTCCGGAGTCCGCATCGATAGCGGGCTGAACATCGCGGCCATCGATCGCCGGATCATCGTGCCACCTGGCTGGTTTTTGCGGCTCGCTTCTTTCGGCGGAAACGTCGCGCCGGCCGCGGGGCTGCATATCGGTTTGCTTTTGGCATTTGTGGAGTCGGACCAGCTCACGGCCCAGGCCGCGGAGCTGCTCACCACGTAAAAAGGAGAAATCGAAATGTGGACAGCAAAACAAATCTGGGAAGCGGGAAAGGCCGCGCTCGAGGCCGCGGCCGCAAAGGCAGCTCCCGCGCCGGCCGCGGAACCGGCCGCATTCGCTGAAGAAGAAGATCCGGATTTCGAATTGACCGCGCTCGACGCTTTGCAGCTCGAGGACCGGCCGTATCGCGTGCATTTCCGCGGCGGAACCTCCGGAGAGTACGACGGCTACACGCTGCGCACCTCCGCGCCGTTTCCTTTGAGCGAAGTGGTCAGCATCGATCCGGTTTAAGGAGCTGGGCCTGTGGGCATTGCTATCGCAGCGGTTTGCCTTGGGTCGCTCCTGGCCGCTTTGCAGGCGGTGACTCTCTTCGTGGTGAAAGATCTTCGCGATCGCATCATGCGTATCGAGTCGCGAGAAATGGCAAAAGCGGACCGGCTGCGCGAATTGCAAGGTGTCACGTGAGGAAGAAACACCCGATTTTGTTTTGGGGCGGCCTGTTCATCCTTTCCGGATGGATCCTCGGGGCCGTTTTGAAAAGTCAGGGAGTGATTCCGGAATGAGCCTTTACGATTCCCTTCTCTCGAACACTGTGGGAGTCGCGTTCCGCGCGTACACCGGCAACGTGGATCCCTGGACGTTGCAGCAGCAAAAAGATGACGCGGCCGCGGCCATAAAACAGGCGCTCGGTCCGAATGCCACTCCGGAAGAGATCGCCGCGGCGCAATCGCAAGTCGAATCCGAAATCGATACGACGCTGAAACGGGCGGACGCGCATCCGGACCAGGCGAGTCTCGGTCCGCGGCTTCCCATCATCGGCGTTTTGGATCTGCCGAAAATTCAAAAGCTGGTGGACGGCGCTCTCATCGTTCTCGCCGTTGGCGCCGTGCTCTATTTCGGCGTGCTCTACCACAAGACGATTCGCCGGCAAATCGAGAAACTGAAAAAGGGCAGGTGAGCTGATGCCGGACGTGAAGGGTTTCATCAAAAAAGCTTTTCCGTTTATCTCCGCGGCGGCCGCTTTCGGCGGTCCGCTCGGCACGTTGGCCGCGAATGCGGTTGGCAAGGCCGTAGGCGTGTCAAATCTCGATTCCAGCCCTGCGGGCCTGGCCGCGGCGATCGCGGGGGCTACTCCGGAGCAAATGCTTCAGCTCAAGCAAGCGGAAGCGCAAACCCAGGCGCAGCTCCAGCAGATGGGCTTTACGCACGTCGAGGAGCTGGAGCGCCTGGCCGTCGAGGACCGCGACAGCGCGCGAAATATGCAGGTTGCCACCAGGAGCCGGACCGCGCCGGCGCTCGCCTGGATCATCGTGCTCTCGTTTTTGCTGGTCGTTCTGTGCGTGCTGCGCGGCTGGGGCCGTGTCGAGGCCGCGTTCGCGGGAACCCTTGTCGGGTATCTCGCGGCCAATTGCAATCAGGTTGTCTCGTACTACTTCGGCAGCTCATCCGGAAGCGATCGCAAAACGGAGCTGATGGCTACTTCAAAACCAGGAGGGTGAAAATGCACGCGATCTTTATTTTCTCGACGTTGTGCGGCGCGGTTGGATTCGCGGTGGGAATCTACTCTGCCGGCGGTGTGCGTGCGGAGCTGAAAAGCCTGCACCAAAAGGCCGACGCGATTCTTGCGGCCGTGCGCGCGGCCGTATGAACCTGACCGATTCCATCGTGAACGCGCTCGCTCCGGACCTGAGCACGCAAATCGCGGACGCGAAAACAACGGCGCAGCAAGTGGCCGGCGCCGTGACCGGCTGGGCCGTGATTATCGTCGTGGAGCTGGGGATCCTGATTTTTCTGGTGGCGAGAAAAAAGAATGTCCTATGACTCCGCGAGCGGAAGTGTGGGCGCAAAAGCGACCGCAATCAAGAGCGCGCCGACCGGGCTGAATGGCTGGTATCTGTTCAATTCCAACAGCACGACCGTCTATCTGCAAATTTTCGATGCAAAGAGCGAAACGGAAGTGAGTCTTGGAACGACGGTTCCCACTCTCTCGCTGGGCATTCCAGCCGGCAGCGCGGCCAACGTCTTGGTGGACTGCATCCGCGATTTTCTGAAAGGGATCGTCATCGCGTGCACCACGACGCGCCAGGGCAACGTCGCTCCCGCGACTTCACTAGATTTCAATTTATTTTTTTGCTGAGGCTGCGATGGCGCGAGCAAGCGTTGACGGCGTTTTCACAAAAACCGCGACGAGCAACACCAACAACATCGTTTCTATTTCCGTCGATGGTGTGGCCAGCGTGCCGAACGACCTAGCCATCGTGACGGCGGGGGGCTTCAACTTTGCGAGTCCCAACGGACAGGCTCCGGATGCGAGTTGGACGGCGCTCGGCGGGGCGTTTCAGAAAATCTTATCGGCGGCGGGACCGTTGACCGTGACGCAAGCGCTTTCGGGTTCCTTCACTGCCGCGCAATTGCTTGTCCTCTTTAAGACCGTGCCGGGACAGGCTCCCGCTTTCACGGTCCGCGGATCGGGGAGCGGTGGCTCCGTGCTTGTCAGCGCTCCCGCAACGTTCACGCCTGCGGCGGGTACTTCCCTGCTCTGGATGTGCTGCCAAGTCGCACAGTTTCCGAATACCACGTCTTTTGCGAGTGATGGCGGGCTGAGCTGGGTGCTCCTCGCCAATGTCGGAATAGATGACGGCCAGACACACCCGATTTCGATGCTGATGTGGTACGCGGAAAATGTTCCAGCGAATCCGGTCACGCTGAGGCTGAACGTGGGCAATGGCGGCGACTGGCGTCTCTTTGAGATTTCCAATCTGTTGTCTGCGCAGTTGCGGTTGCTGGCTTCTTTGGGAGTTGGAATTTGAACAGTGCGTGGCGTACTACGGATTTCGGAACGGCCGGGCTATTCCTTTGGCGCCTGGTGAGAGTTCAGAATTTGAGGTAACGAGCACAGATGGTCGGAGCCGAACAAGAGCTGCGGAAGTGGATCCTCTCGATCGGGATTCGCGCGATCGAGAGGGAAAGGAATTTTTTTTCGCGGGTGCGGTTGGCAGTCAAACTTTTGCGGGCGTGGGGAGCGTATGGGAACAATCGTCGAATTTCCTGAACGTGGAGCCGCGGCGAAAATCGAAAAGCTCAGCGAGTGGAAGTGTCCGCTGTGCCGGCAGGAGATGAACCTGGTCGAGTTCAAATCGAAGCCTGGGTTTGTCCTGGTATGCAAAGGCTCGGACAGGATCCCCCATCGTCTGCGGATCTATCTCGAAAATTTCAGCAAGGACGCATCATTCCTTCCCGGATCGGTGCAATCCAAAAAAGCGCGCGTCCAGCAGCTCCTTGAGCGCGTGAAGGCGGGCGCGTGACGCATCGGCAACAGCTCGCGATCGCTTTTCTGCTCGGCTTCGCGGCCGTCTATGTTCTGAAATATGGGATTTTCGGACTCGAGCTGTGGGATCGCACGCTGCATCCTCAACGCTTGGCGCCTGACACTCGCGCCAATCCGGTTTTCGCGAAACCATTGCTCGGTCTTTTTGGAGGCTGAAAAAATGTGGGACTGCACTCTTGTGGTCGCTGACGCTGGCCGCGTCGTTATTCAGCACTACAGACTTCTCGAATTGCCTGAGGCGAGAAGCGGCTATGTTGGATTTGTCACCGCATCATATCCGAGCGGCGATCGCAGCTTTCGGAGCTGGCTGGCGACGTCGATCCGCACGATGGAATTAAAGCCGGCGCAACCATGAGGCGAAACGTCGAGGCCACCATTCTGATTTCCCTGGCGATCCTGGTGATCGCCGGGCTGCTCGCTCTGGCAGCTCGCGGCCGGCAACACGCTTCGCTGGGGCCAGGTCCAGCTCCACCATGAAACGCTGCGATGCTTCGCGCCGGCACAAAGGCCCGTTCTACACCGTCTTGATTTTCACTCGTGAAGTCGGCCGCGGATCGCGGCAGCCTGGCTATCGGCGCGCCGCGCAAACGAAAATGGTAGCAACGCTCTGCAAGGAGTGTTTGAAGACTGCGAAGTTTCAGTTGGAAGGAAAAGAGTTGATGCTGGAGGCTGCGATCGGGGGCGTGTTTCGAGCTGGTGGAAGTGAAGCGAGTTCACTTCCACGAAGGAACTAAGCGGCCGCTTTTTTCGGATTCGGAGGACGTCCGCCAAGTTTTCCATTTTCGCGGACGGCTCTCACTTTCGCGGGCGATTTCGATTTGCCGCCCTTGCGACCGAGTACCGCGGCCGCTGAACTGAGTGCTGATGCTGACATCGTTGTACCTTTCGGCACGATTATACTCCTAAGATTGACAATGTAAACGTTTAGGTTTAGCCTCTGGACGTGCACTTCCCTTCCCTGCTGGGGTTGACGAGTCTGAATATAACTTATAGGACGCACTCGTGAAGACGCGCTGGGAGCGCTACTGCGAACTGCGCAACTTCGACAACTGGTGTCTCCGGAACCCCCAAAAGGCGAATCTGGTGGGCATCCTGGCCGGCCTGGTCATCTTCACCATCGCCCAGGTGCTCGAGCATTTGCCTCCGGAGCTTCTTCTTGCGTTGATTTTCGGTTCCCTCCTTTATTTTGCATTCGCTGGAGAATTTGAATGAAGCACTTACCCCACAAACGCCGGCGATCGCGAAAGCCGTCCACCAGGTCCAAGCGGCGATCCCCGCGAGATCTCAAAAAGTGTGCGGTAGAACCCCCGGAGATCGGAGTTAAGGTTCAGGACCACTCTTGGAACGGGCATCGCTACGCGCCTGCGAAAATCCGCATCCGCAATGGCTGCTATCGCTATCTCGTTTGGAGAGATGGCCTGGTCAAGCGGGAATTCTACCTCGGGAAAATTAAAATTCTTACCCCTCGCTCTCCTCGAGCTGAGCCGGCCGCGGCGCCGGCACCTGGTGGAGCTGCAGGAGATCTCGCGGGGGTACAAAAATGAAGCGAGGATCTGCCGAAACACGGCTCCTCGATACGAGTTCCCCGGCACCGCCGGGGGCCAAGGAGGCGGACACGCCCGGTTGTGGGGACAATCCCGTGCCCGCCTCTTGCAATTTCTGTGGGAGAAAATTCTGGTCAGCAAGGTACCGCTGCGCGAACGGACGCTGTGCAGAGTGCTGCCGTGACCACTGCCGGCACCGGACATACGCGGAGCTGGGCGAATGAAGCGAGCCTTCGGCATGGTGACTCGCATTCCCACTTCGCGTGGTGGGGCGCTCGCCTGTTGCAATCGATGCCACTGGGCACGCTTTTTCCACAATCACAAAAGGAAAACAGGGACAGCTCATCAAAGAGCGTGCCGTGCTCTCAGTTGTCACCTGGTGAGTGTCCACTTCCTAAAACCTTGGATTCCGGAGAGAGATCTCCAATGAGTTCCCTGGGCGCAAAGGTGGACGCCAGTGCCGGCAACGCAGGGATGCGACCGGCGACCGATACGCTTGCCAATGCGCCCAGGGGTGGTTTGGCGCGTCCCTTGCAAGCGGTCGGGAGTAAATCCGCTCCCCTCGACCCCGCGGATGGGGTTCCCGCGGGGCGAGGGGCGGGGGGGAGTGGGGCGTATGTTCATACCAATAGGAACATCTCCCCGTATCAGTTCGATGGGAGAACGGTCGATCAAAGGGATTACGACCGCAACCGCTTGCGCTACAAGACGTTGGGCGCGGTCTCCTGGGCTTTGCAGCGGAGCGGCGATGGCAAGGAAAAAGAGGCCGGCCTGCGCCTTTTGGCCTGCGATCGCTGGTTCCGGCGTATCACTTTGCCCTGTGGCACTTCGAAGCTAGTTTCCTTCCACTGTGATTCTATGTTTTGCCCGCATTGCGCGGGCCGGCGCTCGAAAGTCCTGCAGGACCGGATCCTCGCGAAGATCGACCAAAAAAAGTACGATTATTTTTTCCTGACGCTCACCCTTAAGAATTGGATGGTGTTAACACGTGAAGCAATTGATCGGCTCATTGCAATGTTCCGGGAATTTCGAGAGTCTGATGACTGGAGGGATGCTGGAATCACTGGTGGAGTCTATTCAGTCGAGTCGCCCTACACACGCGCGGGCTGGCATCCGC
>WNFH01001543.1_pt1 | contig 15673 bp, 13 predicted proteins | sample 5400411 | NCBI WGS metagenome assembly WNFH01 (sample SAMN13153347, study PRJNA577476) | soil metagenome | isolation source: 200 cm saprolite under Douglas fir tree site 2 hole 3 | place: USA:California | collected 2015-04-18
GACCCTGAATCAGCCTGGAGGCTCTGGCTCCAGCCTCTATTCACCTATATCGCCATCGCCGCCGTGGCAGTCGCGGGCGTATCGGCCGCTTTCCTAGTTCTCCGGCGCAGGAAGCGTCTCCCCCCGGGCCCAGTGCAGTGAGGAAAAATTCCGTTCCGTGTGGGTGGCTCCGGCAAGAGTTAAAAGAATCGTCCCGGGGCGGGAGCCTCAGAGTTGCAGACTGTAAAACCCAAGAGCCACCGGAGGACCATTATAGCTGTCGTTGTCCTCGTCGCCATTATAGGCGGGGGATTAGGCGCCTACTTGCTCAGAACACCGGCTAGCAGTGGTACTGCGGACTTTGGTGTGTCGGTCCTAGTCGGCAATCCTGAACATCCGGCTGGCACTTGGCTAAAGGTAGACCAACAAACAGGCATTTTGCTCGACGGCACCTCCAAGAGCTTCGTGGTGGTGGTAACCGCTACAGGGGACTTCAACCAGTTCGTCAAACTCTCCTTGTCAGGAACTATAACCGGTCTGACATTCCATTTCAACCAGACCGTCGTCCGTCCCGTTACGGGAGGATATTACTCGACGGGACTGAGCCTGACCGCGGCTCTAGGCGTCTTGACTCGTAGGGATCCTTACAAACTCAACGTAACGGCCACCAGCAACGTAACGGCCACCAGTGGCTCCGTGATCCACTCGGCTGTCTTCCCTGTTTGGATCAGAAGTACTACTATTTTTCTCGACCCGCCTACCTTGACTGTCTCCAACAATAATGTGTTCCAGGTGGGTCTCAAGATTCGGAACGTCTACAATCTCACTGCTTTCCAGATCACCATCGGGTATAACACTTCCCTAGTCAACGCCACCAAAGTTTCCTTATCTCACGAGTTTGACCCTGCCTATGGCTCTGCTTATGCTCCTCCAGAAATCAACAAGATCAACAACACCCTGGGGCAGGTCTCTATAGGGTCCACCCTGATAGGCCAGTGTGTCGTCAGCGCTCCCTGTATCAACGTGGAGGGAGCCCAGGAATATATCATTGCCAACGTAACCTTCGTTTCCAGTGCTAACGTGGCTTTCAAGGGCGACACTGCGCTGAGCCTGACCAACGAGATTCTCTACGCGGTAAATGGAGATGTACCAATCGCGTATCTCCCCCACCACACTGTCGGCGGCTCAGTTTCTGTCACCCTGGTTTCAGGTCCAGACCCTACGATCATCAAGGCTGGTCTAGACCCTGCATGGTACGGATCCTTGATCTTCAGCGTGGCTGTGGCGGTTCTCTTGACCGTGGGCTCCGGAGTCAGAGTGTTCCGTCGGCCTCGGAAGCATCTCTAGCAAAGCTACCAGAAGTCCCACGTAGCCCCTTCCCGGCTTCACGGGGAATTCTGGGAATATCTCAAGAGGTCTCTTGGTATACACCGTCATATCCTTCCAGAAACTCTTATATGCGTTGCACCGTAAACACACCGTTGAAAAGGAGTTAAGGAAAACATATTGAACAAGATAGCACTAGACAGGAAGCTAAAGACAATACTTTTGATACCAGTTATCCTCTTATCCGCAGTTGCTGTGCTCGGCACAACCCCGGTTCTCCCGGTCTTCGCCACGGCGAACCTCTCAATATCCCCCGCCGTTCTCAGTGACACATGCTTACCCCCCTCGCCAGGATCAGGATGTACTCATGGCTTGGGTGTAGGAGCGACGTTCAATTATACTGTGATCGCGTCGGGAATAGGCGGCACCACAGGGACCCTGTTTGCCTATCAATATGAGATACACTACAACCCCGCAATACTCCAGGCAGTAAGCGTCGTCTCTTTCGGACCGTTCTTCGACGCCCTACTCGGCGGCGGATTCGCCGTACCTGTTAGTATCATCGACAACGCCAATGGGATTGTCTCTATGGCTGTCACCTCCGAGGGACCATCAACGTCTTTCCTCACAACCACCCTCGTCATCGGCCAGGTCACTTTCAGCGTTGCCGGCCTCGGCCGGAGTGACCAGAGCCTCCAGAACGCGATCCTCCTCCACAACTCAGGCGGCGGCGTTATCGCGAACATCCCTGCGACCACTTCAGGCGCATTGTTCTCCAATGTCGGCCTCTTTGGACACGCCGACTTTCCCTCCGTCAGCTCTGGCATTCGCGCGGCATGGCCCGAGGACGTCACTTACTCTATTGCACTCGACAACAGTTTCACTCCGGGCATTGTAGATTTCTTCGGCAATGTCAACAGCACCGGGACACTCCCAGTAGTCGCCTTCATACGTTTCACACTGACGTCTGACTTCGGTACCTTCGTGCGCCAGACTACCACTCAGCAGTACGGCCCTGGAGAGGTATCGGTCGTCCCACAGTTTACCGGCTACGACCCCGCACCAGGAGGCACATTACAAGTTGGCACATTCGACGTACAAGCCCAGGTGTTCTACCAGCAAGTGAACCTAAACAACAGTCTAGGACCACTAACAGCAGGAGAGACAATAAAGAGCTTCCACTTCGTTGTAATACCCTCCAACCCAACCACTACAGCATTGTCTTGCTCCCCGTCGACAGGCGTCAATCGGAGGACCTTGTGCACTGCAGTTGTTGGCACAAGCGATCCACAACACCTAACAGGCAAAGTAAGCTTCGGGAGCAGCGTCGCGGGCATCTTCAAACCATCTACCTGCGCAGTAGACAACCAGGGCACTTGCTCTGTGTTCTTCTACCCAAGAAGCGCGGGCGGCGCGACAGTCACGGCTACATATTCGGGTGACACCGGTGGCAAGACTGGGCACGGCGCAAGCAGCGGATCAACGACTGTCACGGTGACCGGGCATCCAACCACGACAGTTGTTTCTTGCTCGCCAGGAACCGTCAACGCACCCACTCGTACAACCTCCACCTGCACTGTAACCGTCACTGACACCTCCTCAACACCCGAAAACGTAAACGGTACGGTGACTTTCAGGAGCACGAAATCCAGCTTCTGGGACCCCATTGCATGCACAGGCAACGCAGGTATTCCTTGCCCACCGATTTCTCCCGAATGCACACTATCCCCGACCAGCGTAACCGGCGTGTCCAGCTGCACAGTAACCTACAAACCGAATAGGAACAATGCTGCCGTCTGCAACCCATCGGCCGGCTGCATGGCAACAATTAGTGTCAGCTATGGCGTCAGCAACGTACCCAATACGGGTGGTTTCTTCATCCCAGATGGTGATTTGGGTGATGCAATCCACCTCACAAGCGCAGGTTCGACTACTATTAGCATAACCGGGCACCAGACAAAGACATCTGTGAGATGTTCGCCAAGTGCGATCAGGGTGAACGCGACCACAACCTGCACTGTCACCGTGACTGATACTGACGCTCTGAGCCCCGTAGCCCCTACGGGTATAGTCCTTTTCGGACACGACGGCGGTCTCAGCCCCAGTGGGTTTAGCCCAGACTTCTGCACACTCTCCCCCATCAGCGCATCGCAGTCGAGCTGCTCCGTGACGTACACTGCGAACAACACTGTGAGTGAGCACCTGATCTTCGCCCGTTATCGCGGCGACTCAACGCACGTCCGGACCACTGGAACAACCACCCTCAAAGTTAGTGCGTAAGAAGAACGGAACCCCAACCTTTTTTTCTTATATCTGTCAGTGGATACTGAGTTGAGACACTCTGTGACCGCAAAGCATCGAACTCTAGGACCAAGTGTAGTGCTCATCCTAGTCATGTCATTGTCCTTCGGTTCCTCAGCTCACGCAGTGACTTTCGCGGTGGGGTCGCAGATTACCTCCAGCAACTCACTTTCGAGCACAGACCCCTCCCTAGTATACTACAGCCAAAACAATACTGTCTGGTCCTTCTACTCTATCCAAGGACAGAACGGGAACTATGACATTTACTATAGAATCATGAACCCCAATTGTCTGCAGAACGCGTGTCTCCTAATTTTCTACCCTCAGCACCGGCTCACCTCCGGGCCCGGCAATAACGAGTTCGACTCCGTTGCCCAGACAGCCGACGGTACCGTATGGGTATTCTTCGGCTCTGACCGTACGGGAAGCTTCCAGATATTCTACAAGGCCTTGAACCAATTCGGCTGGTCAGCGGATACTCAGTTCACTTCTAAGGGACTCAATACTCACCCCTCGGTTCTGGTGACAAACTTCGACAACTATCTGTGGGTTGCCTGGGCTTCCTCGCTAACATGTCACGCAGGCTGTGTGGCCAGCATTGCGCTGAGGACTTTTAACGGGACCTTTTGGTCGCCGATCCAGAACGTTACTTCCTTCGGGCAAGACTTTCAGCCATCGCTGTCTCTGGCTAGTGATGGCATTGTCTGGCTAGCTTGGGCGAGGGTCACGGGCACAAAGGGCCAACACGACATCTTTTACACTGAACTAGACTTCAACGGAAATCCGTTAGGCCCCGATGTTCAGTTGACGTCCGATGCCAGCGACGACTCATGGCCCTCTATCATAGCTGTCGCGAACAGTCCTGTCGTTACAGTGGTCTGGTCCTCTAATCGGAACCTGGTCTTCGACTTTACAGCCAACAAAAGTATTGCGGAGTATGATCTCTTCATGAAAAGTTCCACAAACGCTGGCGGTACATGGTCGCCTGACACACAAATCTACTATAATCCTACAACTAACCCGCCAAGGGCGGTTGACAATACAAAGCCCGCAGCCCTACAGTATTCCAAGGGAAGGATCGGGATCGTATGGGTATCTGACTTGACGGGAAGCCAGAATATCTTCAGCATGACCCTTCTAATGGCAGATGTGGGGGTAACCGGCCTCTCCTCCTCCCAGACAGTAATAGGGCAGGGTCGTACCGTGAAGGTCAATGTCACCCTCGCCAACTATGGCTGGGAGCCTGAGTTGGCCACCGTGACCCTCAGAGCCAACGGCACACAGGTAGGAAACCCGGTTCAGACCAGCGTCCCCTACTCCGGCGCTGGAATTGCAAGCTTCGTCTGGAACACCACAGGCCTCCGCCTGGGGAAGTACATCTTAACAGCTACAGAGGCCAACCTGACGGGTGAGAGCAATCCTTCCAACAACATTATCACAACCCCGGTCACCCTAACCATTCCCGGCGACGTGAACGGTGACAGAACCGTGAACATTGTCGACCTGGTCGATGTTGCCCTTTCATTCGGAAGCCAGGCTGGTAGCTCCCGTTACAATCCCAACGCGGACGTGAACCAGGACGGTATCATAAATATTCTGGACTTGACATACGTGGCCGCTAGGTTCGGCAGCAGTGGCTAAACGAGACGGCTCTGCTATCAGGAAGCTCTCTTCATCCCACTGTAGCCATCTCAATATATCTCAGTAGAGCCACTGGTAACAATGGCAATTTTGCTCTTCTCATTTTCGGATAACTTTATATGGCGTGGGTCGGCACGTAGCAACGAAGAAAAAAGAGTGACAAAAATGCACAAACATATTTCTAGATCTATGCTAATGATCACAGTGACATTACTCGGATCCTTGGTGGTTGGCGTGGGAACCCATTCCGCATCAGCTCACCTGGGATTAACGAAGGCCTATGGTCCATCCATTGGAAGTGCTCAGCCCTACGAGCCCGCTGGTCCCTGGATTGATGGCGTATTGATCCCTCAGTTCCTGGTGACCCAGGACTTCGAGTGGCAGGCCCTGAAAGCCGGAGACATAGACGTTTACGACTGGGCTATGCGGAAAAGCCAGGTCGACGAGTTCAACGCGAACATCTGTATTCCGGCTCCTGACGCCGCTGCAGGGATAGCGCCCTGTGGCGCGGGTCAGGCCCCGATCCAGCACGAAATTGCAATCCAGAATCCTGGCGACTCGGGCAAGTTCGAGGTCGATATGCAGAACGCCCGGTTCCCCACCAACGTGCTCCAGTTCCGGCAAGCCATGGCTTACATCGTGGACAAGGAGAACTTCACCACCAACTTCCTAGGTGGTCTCGGCTTCCCCCTGTATACTGCTCTTCCATGCCCCATCATCTGCAGCTCGACGGGGCAGTGGGTTGACCCCTCACTGCTCACAGCCACAGCCGAGGCCAACCATGTCTACGGTAGCGGACTGCCCACCACGACACGTGTATCCATAGCCCAATCGCTACTGGACTCTGCGGGTCTCTTCGTGGGCCTAGATACAGGCTTCCGGGAAGACTGCAGAGGCCTGACAGCAGCCACCTGCACTGGTAAGCCGGTTCTTCAGCCCACCTTCAGGGTGAGGTTGGACGACCCCAACCGTCTGGCTCTGGGACGTTTCATTCGTAGCGCAGCTCAGAACCAGCTTAAGATTGACATGGACATCGGCGGAACCAGCAAGTACACTGGCGATGTCGCGAACTATTTCGAGCAGACCCGGTCCGCACTTTTCAATTCGGTATTCTTCCTGTTCGACTTCAACCTTTACACTGGGGGCTGGGGCGGTATCGCCTCCCCTACAATTCTCAATGATCTCTACAGCTCCAAGTTCATCAGGGCAGGCAGCACGAACTATCCCAACTTCAATGACCCAATCTTCGACATAGCAGCCGCAGCCGTGAAGAGTGCGACTGGCATTCCCAGTGCCGTATCCGCGGCTCATGCAGCTGAGATCGAATACAACGCCTCAATACCCGTAATAGATGTCTGGAGCAGCGCTGCTCCTCTAGCCTACAGGCTATTCCACAAGGACAATGACCTAACCCTCAACGGCCGTCAATGGGACGGATTCCAGCTTCAGACGGGAGTCGGATGGCACGGCGGTTTCTCATGGTTGAACATTCATCTTATCGGCGCCCCTCTCCATGACCCGAACCATCCTGTCTTCGTGAAGTGGGGATGGAAGACGGACCTCCTCGACTCGCCCAACCCCATCGACAGCTCATTCCTCTGGGACGCCTTCGCCATCGGTTTGACCTATGACTTCCTCAACAACGGGGCCACGGATGACATTAGCTTCAGCGGAAGCCTACCCTGGGCGGGCAGCCTTCCCCTAGCCACGCTTTGGACCGGCACTGGATGCGCCGTCTCAACCGGATGCTCAGCGCTAAAGTACCAGCTTCGGCCCGACCTCCACTTCGCCGATGGCTCCCAGGTAACAGCTCAAGACGTAGCCTTCTCCATACACGTAGGACGCGATAGCCCCACCAGCTTCATCACACCCCAATACATATTGACAAAGAACGTGACGGTAACAGGTCCCCTCACTTTCACTGTGTTTGAGACCAACGCCGGAATATTCAATCGCAATGACATTGGCGCCACACCCCTATTATCCCAGAACCTATGGTGTACATCGAGAGGCTTCACAGTCTGTAACCCAGACTGGGCTCTAGGAGCCAGTGGCTGGCCAGCGTTCCCAGATAGGACCCTGTCCGGCACTGGAGTGAACATACTTTCCTCCAACACGGGACCCTTCTCCCCTGGCACACCAGTGGGGACTAACTTCGGGTCATACGCGTTCGTCTATGACTCGACCACCTCCTTCACTGGAGGGCCTAGCGGGCCAATCCTCTTCAGGACTGCCGGCTATGCACCTACAGGAACGCCAGCCTTCGTTGCATCAGCACCCAGGTACTTCACAGACCTTTCAGGTGGATGGAAGAAGTTCCATCTAGCTGGGAACGTCAACTGGTACTGCACCGCATGCACAACCGGACCCTCCGAGACAGGTCCACTACCATCGGCTGACATGGTCATCAACATCGTCGACCTAGCAACCGTAGCCCTACACTTCAACCAGAACCCAGGCCTCGGAGGAACCTTGCCCTTCGGCAGCGCGCCGTGGGACATTAGCGGACCAACACCTGGAGTACCCGACGGCACCGTTAACATCCTGGACCTCGTCAGGGTGGCATTGCACTTCGGACAGAGCTTCCTAGGCGGCACAGACATAGGTGGCGGAGCAGAAGGCGCCGTCCCCGGCTGGGCCTCCGAACCCTAGAACAGCAACGGCAAACCCCAAATATTCCCCCCTTTTCTTTTCTTACGTGTCAGATGATAGTATGGAAGAATGGTGTTAGGGAGAGCTTGGAAAGATGGGGCTAAAGACGTACCTGGCCAAACGATTCGTCTACATGCTCGTACTCATCTACTTCGTCCTCACCCTCAACTTCATAATTTTCGAGCTGATCCCCGGGCAGGGCGGCGTCATCGAGAATTTGGTCGGGGCCGGAAAGAATTTTCCACCAGACCAGGTCGCGAGGCTGAAGGCCCTCTACGGCATCGACCAGCCCCTGGAGGTGCGGTACGTAAAGTACGTCACGAATATGTTCACCCTGAAGTTTGGAGACTCGATCAGGACCCAGCAGCCTGTCCTGTCAGATATGTACAGGTTCCTCCCGAACACATTGGTGCTCCTGGGGGTGTCCACAATACTTTCGATCGTCATCGGCATCGCGCTGGGAATGCTAAGCGCGTACAAGAGGGGCGGGGCGTTGGACAGCACCTCGGTAATAGCATCCCTCACCACGTTCTCCCTCCCCACGTTCTGGATGGGTCTCCTGTTCATAGCGGTCTTCTACTACCAACTACAATGGCTGCCCCAGGGGGGGAACCAGCCCGATTTCTGGGCCTACAACGCTCCCACCAACATTGGCTACATTCTACTAACCAGGATCAAGTACGCGTTGCTTCCCGTGGCAACCCTTACCCTTTTCCAGTACGGGTTCTATGTTCTCCTGACCCGGGCCACCATGCTGGAGTCTCTAACCGAAGACTACATTGTCACAGCTAGGGCGAAGGGTCTTCCTGAGAGAACCGTACTGGTGAAGCATGCTTTCAAGAACGCTTCTCTCCCCTTGGTGACCTCGGTGGCCCTGGCCTTCGGTAGCATCCTGGGTGGCGCAATCATTACCGAAACCGTCTTCAGGTGGCCGGGACTAGGGCTATGGACATTTCTCTCCATCACGTTCAAGGACATACCTGTGCTCCAGGCCATATTCTACCTGGGCGCCCTGGGCATTATCGTGGCCAACTTTATAGCGGACATACTCTACGGGGTAATAGACCCTAGAATCAAATACGGGTAGTTCAGGAGGGCCAGGTAACGTCCGCTCGCAATGAATGGCTACGATTCCAGCTAAACAGGTTCCGGGGTTTCTGGAGACAATTCCGAAGAAGCAAACGGGCCCTATTGGGAATCACAATACTCGTCGCCTACATGGCCTTTGGGCTCTCCGCCCCCATCCTGACCAAGTATGATCCCCTAAATTCCCAGTTCCTGTCCGGGGAACTCGGCCGTCCCACATGGTGGAAGTACCTCCCAGGCGGTGACAAGCTGAGCGAGAACTATAATCTTCTTGACAAGCCAGGCTTCACACAACTCTCGAGTCTGCAAGACCAGGGATGGGCGGTCAATAGCCAGCCCTCCACAAATTTCACGGTTCAGTACAACCCCTCGTTATCGATTTTCTTCCCCGGCACGCCCATTCTCTTCCCGGGAAGCGAAGGAATCTCCTACGCTAGAACAGCGGGCCGGCCGACCCCTGTTGGTGGCCAGGCCGAAGTGACGGTCTCGAAGGTTTTCCAGTGGACCTACAACGGTCCCCCGAAGAGGTTCATGGGATCTCTCTCCCTAGTCATGACCAACATGACGGGAGTAAACAATGTCGATGTTACAGTCTTCATCTCCAAGGAAGAGCAACCCATCCCAATCTGGACCCAGACCCTAACCACTAGCCTCCTCAATACCCCCATAATTCCAGGCTTCGCGCTGGACTCCTACTCTTCCTCAATGAAACTCCTCTTCGGACCGACTATTGACCCCGGCTCCTTCATTTTCTTCGAAAAGGGAACCTACACATACGGTCTCAAAGTCTCTATCTCCGACTCCAACCCTGCCAATGATGTAAAGGTCAAAATCAACTTCAACGGGTTCAACCTGCAATTCCAGGGAACCTCCTTCGGCCTCCTAGGCACTGACCAGTACGGCCGGGACATCTTCAGCCAGTTGGCCTGGGGAACCAGGATCTCCCTCCTGGTTGGACTGGTGGCCTCGATTCTCGCAATAGGCATCGGGCTTCTCGTTGGACTGGTTGCGGGTTTTCTGGGAAAGCTGGTCGATGAGGTTCTCATGAGATTTACAGACCTGCTCCTGGTCCTCCCCGGCCTTCCTCTTCTCATAGTTCTCGCGGCTCTCCTCGGGGCTTCATTCTGGAACGTCATATTGATACTGGGCCTCCTGGGCTGGCCGGGCTTCGCAAGAATCATCCGGTCCCAGGTACTCACCCTGAAGGAGAGGTCTTTCATCGAGGCCTCCAGAGCCGCAGGCTCGGGAATGTTCCACATAATATCGCGCCATGTCGTCCCCAACGTGATGGGCCTCACATACGTCAACCTTGCTCTCTCCGTTCCCACAGCCATCGTCTCCGAGGCCGCCCTTTCCTTCCTAGGCCTCTGGGACCCCACAGCCATATCTTGGGGAAGAATGCTCTTCGATGTGCAAAACAACGGGGCCACGGCCAGCTGGTGGTGGGTCCTTCCTCCGGGACTATCCATCGCCATTCTCTCCCTGTCCTTCGTCCTCCTGGGCTATGCCTTGGACGAGATGTTGAACCCGAGGCTTAGAATGAGACGTTAGGCAAGGCCAAACCATTCAGCCAGGATTCCCCCCCCAATCCCTCCCACCAGCATTAAGATTATGGTAAAGGGAAAGAAGGTCTGGAGGACTAGGATTATGGCCTGCCGCTGCGCCACCGGCTCATAAAGGGGTCCCGCTAGTCCCAGGGTGGCGGGCAAGGCCAAGATCGCTCCAATAATCAGCGAAGAAAGCAGCACAGCCACCGGGAATCCTAGAATGATATTTTCCAATATGCCAAGTACTGCGCCTGCAAAAATGCTGGCGAGGAAAATCAAGCCCCAATCCAGAGGCCCCAAACCAGGCGCCACAAAGAGCCGTTGGAGGGCTATGACGCTTACCAGGCTACTCCAGGAAAGGACTGCGAGAAGGAATCTTCTCTTCTCCTGCAACTTGTCGACCGGTCTCTACATATCTGCACATGTTAATTAACAGCTTCTCCCAACACAGAATCGCTCCATGCTACCCAGGCGGGAGATTCTAGCAATAACTCTTCTAGCAGTGGCTCTTGGCGCATGGATATCCATGCTTCCTTCCACCATGAACTATCTCCAATACTATTCGGCGCTGGAAAACCTGGTCGTGAAGGTTTCAAGCATGGTCATCACTTCGGGCTCGTCCAACGTCACGGTTTCGATCCGGTTCTACATCGGTAACCCTACACCCTACCTGGGGATTAGATTCGTAACCCTTGCCTACCAGGCTCTGCTTCCAAACGGAACCGACACCCTCGTAATTTGGGTGGGAGCAGAAAGCTCTCAGCACCCATCCCTAATCAGCGCGAACTCCTCACTCACCCTCAACGAAGACTTCGTCATGTCCGGGCTCAGGTGGCAGCAGTATGATCAGCTCTCCCGGGTTGGAAACGGGATCCTCAACTGGACCATCCGGGGCTCCCTGGGACTCGACACCAGAGACGGAGAGCTGGCACACCAGTTCGAGATCCCATTCACTACAACGCATCAATAACAGGCTCAACTCGGACTCTCTTCTGCCGGCAAAGCTTATCAGAGCCCGTTCGAGTCAGGCATGTCTGGCAAGCTCTCGATGCCAGTCCTAGACGTCCAAGGCCTCAAGGCCTACTATTCAACCCTCCGGGGCGACGTTAAAGCCGTCGACGGCGTCAGCTTCACAGTGGAAAAGGGCGAGGCTCTTGGAATCGCTGGGGAATCGGGCTGTGGAAAGACAACACTAGCCCTCTCCCTCCTACGCCTCTTACCATCAGGCGGGAAGATAATCAGTGGCAAGGTGGTCTTCGATGGAACCAACCTGGGAGACCTCACCGACGAGGAGCTGAGAAAGAAGGTCAGGTGGAAAGGCATGTCCCTGGTATTCCAGGGAGCCATGAACGCCTTCAACCCAGTCTTCAAAATAGGAGACCAGATAGTCGAGGCCATAAAGTATCATGAGCCAGGCACCTCCACAAAGGAAGCCTGGAAGAGGGCGGGAAACCTTCTGGAACTTGTAGGCATTGATCGGGATCGGGCACAAAACTATCCCCACGAATTCAGCGGGGGAATGAAACAGCGCGCCCTCATCGCCATGGCCCTTTGTCTCAACCCCCGACTCTTGATTGCGGACGAACCCGGTACGGCCCTGGACGTAATCGTCCAGGCCCAGGTTCTAAAGTTAATGCGAGAACTAAGACAGAAACTTGACCTAGGCATGATAATCATTAGCCACGACCTCTCTATCCTGGCTGAGACCTGCGAGAAACTGGCCATAATGTACGCGGGAAAGGTCGTGGAGTATGGCGACGTGTTCGAACTGTTCAAAGAACCCCTCCACCCCTATACTCAGGGCCTTGTGGGCGCGTTTCCGAAAGTCAAGGGGCCGAGAACCAAGCTCCTCTCCGTTCCCGGGTCTCCCCCGGATCTTCTAGATCCTCCTCTAGGCTGTCACTTCCACCCACGGTGTCCCTACGCAATGGATGTCTGCAAGCAGACGGAACCCGAACTCCTAAAGCTTGGCTCTAAAGAGCACTACGTGGCCTGCTACTTGTATCCCCACTAGGAGAAATTATCATGGAAACTGAAAACGCGTCCCAACAACTCATACGAGTGGAAGAGCTCAAGAAGCATTTTCCCCTCAAGACCGGGCTGTTCAAAAGCATCGTCTCCAGGACCGAAGTGTCTGTGAAGGCGGTGGACGGAATCAGCTTTGACATAGGCAAGAGGGAAATCTTCGGCCTTGCCGGCGAGAGCGGCAGCGGCAAGACCACCACGGGACGGTTGCTGGTCCGGCTCCTGGAGCCTTCAGGGGGCAAAGTACTCTTCGAAGGCAAGGATATTACAAAACTGACCGACCGGGAGCTTAAGCCCCTCCGGAGAAAGATGCAGATCGTCTTCCAGGACCCCTACGAGTCCCTCAACCCCAGGATGACAGTCAAGGAAATAGTCGCCGAGCCCCTGAGGGTCCAGCATGTGGCTAAGAATGAGGACGAACTGGACGAGCGGGTTAAGCAGATTCTCAGAGAAGTAGAACTGGTTCCCCCGGAAGAGTTCCTCTACAGATTTCCCCACGAGTTGAGCGGCGGCCAGAGACAACGGGTAGCTGTGGCCAGGGCCTTCGTGCTCCATCCTGATTTCATAGTGGCTGACGAGCCAGTCTCCATGCTCGACGTTTCCATCAGGGCTGAGATCCTGAACCTAATGTTGGGACTGGTGCAGAAGTACGGGATCAGCTTCCTCTTCATCACCCACGACCTGGCAGTCTCCCGTCATATGTGTGACCGGTTGGCCATCATGTACCTTGGTCAGATAATGGAGATCGGCTCCACGGACAAAGTGATCAGCAATTCCCTTCATCCCTATACCCAGAGCCTCATCGCCGCCGTTCCAGTTCCGGACCCGTCCAGCAAGAGGACTGGAGACGTGCTCCCAGGCGAGATTCCCAGCCCAATCAACCCGCCTGCAGGGTGCCGCTTCCACACCAGATGCCCATACGCCCACCCTCGCTGCGTCTCCGAGACGCCTCTGCTAGTAGAGGTTGAGGAAGATCACAAAGTGGCCTGCCACCTCTACAACGGAAGACTTCCCACCAGTTTCTCCTGACCCCCCGAGGACGCGATATATCCCAGCAGGGCAAGAATGGACAGATGATTCCTGGGTCAAGGCTGACGGGCGCCCTCATAGTTCTAATCCTCCTTCTCATGTTCTCCCAGGCAATAGTACAGGGACAGGTTCAAGGCGACTACACTGTCTCTATTGGCAATGCCTCCCTGACGGTTACAGTCCGAACTGTCTTTCTGGACAATATTACCCTCAACCCTAGCCCCAGCTACGTCCTAGCCCTGACGGGTCAGAACGCTTCCCAGGCACAGACAGCTATTTCTTCCGCCCTGGCGAGTCTAGTTCCCGGCGTGGGGGTAGCTGGTCTGGAGATAACGTCATCTTCCGCCGGCAACACCACAACGACCACTGTGAGGTTCACCGTCCAGGGTGCTGCAACCGCAAGGCAGGACGCCGTCAGGGTCAACATGGCCTGGAAATCCTTCAAGGTAATGGACGACATCAGAGTTGGGATGATAACCCTGAACCTAGTGGGCCAATATCTCGCCACAAGCCCTGTCCTGAACAATAACAGCACCTCCTTGATAAAATGGATATACTTTGTAGACGGGCGACCCATTCTGACCTCGCGCTCGGTACAGGAAGCGTCAGCCTTCCGTCTCCTGGACTTCTCCGGGCTTTCCGCACCGCTACAATCCTGGCCCAGCAGTTTCACTCTCCAGGGCCCCAGCACAACCCTCTCGAACAATGTCAAACACAACATAACAGCAAAACAAACGACACAAGAACAACCAGGTCCCATTGCGGCAGTCTTCTTCGCAGGCTATTCCCACACTGTGCTAATCTCAGCGCCGGCAGTCGCCACTGTTCTCGGTGACACCATAATATTCAGTTCCGGTGACTCTGGCGCAAAGACCATGGCAGCCTTAGCAATCCTCTTTCCCACAATTGGCCTCGCCGCCTTCCTTGTCGAACGGAGACTGGGAGTAGCAACCAAGAGATGGGGAAAGAAGAGGCTTGGAAGGACAATACGCTCCTGACACAAACACAGTCCCGCCCGTCCCGGAGGGACTGGCACGCGTCTCCCGGGAAGATAATTACGAAATGAACCCTGACCCGCTTCGAGCCGAAACCGGAGACCCGGGACAGCTTTCCTCCTTGGAGAGAAACACTTGTCGAAGATTGTTCTTGAACCCGAAACCATAACAGATATGACTGTGGGCCCAGGCTCACTCAATGGGCAAGTGCTTGCAAGCTGAATCGCCGGGCAGGGAGATTTTCTTCCGGTGTCCAAAATGCGGCCATATCTTCTCCACCACCAAAGCTTCTCTCGAACAGGACAAGTACACCAAAGCCTCTCTAACCCGGTTGTTCCTGGGAGGCAGACTATCCCCCCTAGCCCCTTCTCTCAAGTGTACTGAATGCTCGGGAAAATTGGAAAGGATTAGCCGTGAGGAGTTTGAGCATGCGGACAGTTCACCTAACTCTCACCACTAGGGCCGCCATAACAGGACCTATTTTCGGAGAACACATCCTTGCGCCAACCTCGGGTACGCGCTTCTTCGAACTTGCCATTTTCCTCTGCCAGTCCCCGCAGCGCCAGAGAGTTACCGAGGCAGGGGCCAAGCGAAGGACGAAGATGTCTAAGCTCGGACCCGGATTGTTTCCTAGGGAGGGCAAATCGAGCTTGATGCTTGCCTTGTGTCGGCCGGCCAGCGGATAGGCTTTAATGACGGTTTAACCCAGGCCGGGCTAATGTCAGGGTCTGACCCTTCCAAGGCGGCGGACCAGGCGGACAACGACGACCAACATCAGCGGCCTGGCGATTCCTGGAGGAGTGTGGAACCTGAAATCTGGAAAGGGGGCAAGGGGGCGGGGGAGTTCTTCAAAGGACGATTTCTCTCCCGGTTTGGGCGCATCCTTAGAATCTTCTCATCAGCCGAGTTTCTCGTCTTTGTATTAGCCCCTGTTGGCGGGCTTTCGATATACCTAACATTCTTCTTGGCCTACTATCTGGGTGGATTGAGGCTTTTCGGAGTCTACTTGATGGGTATGTGGTCCGCCGTCATAGTGGGAGTCGTGGCGGTCCTGGAGAGAACTGGCTACGCTCGAAATTTTGAGGGGTGGGA
>WNFH01001545.1_pt1 | contig 15669 bp, 10 predicted proteins | sample 5400411 | NCBI WGS metagenome assembly WNFH01 (sample SAMN13153347, study PRJNA577476) | soil metagenome | isolation source: 200 cm saprolite under Douglas fir tree site 2 hole 3 | place: USA:California | collected 2015-04-18
CCTACCAACTGACTTCACGCCATCATTGGTTGGGTAAGATCGTCGCCGTATTTTCTCAGACTGTTCGAAAGAAAATGTTTTTCTTCAAAGCGGCGGGAGACCCGGCCAGAACGATCTGAGAATCGCCTCGTTATCGAAAGGATGAAGGATGTCCGCCTGAGGCGGATCAGCCTTCGGCTGAAAGGCTGAAAGGAACAAAGGTAATAGAGTCGTTTCAGCGTTTCTTCAAAGTCGGATCGACTGAAGCTTAAGCCGGTACGGCAATCAGAGATCGAATCGCGGGCGGTAAGATTCGGGATACTCCACGCATCAAGAACTCCGCAAAAGCGTAATTTAATCTTCGCGGGGTTAATTCCCCACAGCTTGCTGCGTAAAAGCTATTCCCACACCTCTAAGAGTCTGTCATTCCCGAATGCTTCTATCGGGAATCCAGACGAATCAGGGACTGGACCCCCGATAAGAACATTCGGGGGTGACGCCTTTGGGATAAATTCTCATCAATGTTTTGATACCCCGCAGCTTGCTGCGGGGTAGTTCATTTCGCATAACTTACTCCCTACGTTGATACGAACGACCGAGAAGGGGTTTGTTTTCCATCCCTTCAACATGATGAATAAACCGGGCATGATGCTCACTTCTCGTAGAGCTTTTTGATGAAACCGGTTCTGTCGAGCTCCTCGACGAAGCTCCGGTCGATAAACTCTTCGGGTTTATGATTCCATACCTCCGGACGCGTGGCGGCCACATATTCGAAACTAGTTTTCATTCCCGTTGTATTCGGGTAGGGCGTCGGAAGAAATGCCTTGGAGAAGATCTCGTAGGATTCGTTCACCAGTTCTTCGTTATCCACGCGCAAAGTTTTCTTGATCACCTTTTTGCCGAACTCTCGGTCTTTTTTAAAGAGCGCAGTTCCTTCAAGATGTGCCTTCATGTAGTTCATCACCATGTCACGGTCTTTCTGGATACTGGCGCGCCGGGTCGTGATCTCAATCCAGGGATAGTCGATCTCTTTGGACGAATCCCATAGCATCGGGTAGCCCATCTTCATCGCTATGCCGTAACCCGGGAACGAAAGCGAAGCTGCGTCGATGGCGCCCTGTTTCAGCGCGGCGATCCGTTCCGGGTCGCCTCCTATTTGAATCAGAGCCACATCACGGTCAGGATTGAGTCCCTTCTTCCTGAGTATGTGGCGAACTAAGAAATCCGTGAGTGAACCAAAAGTCGTGACGCCGACCCTTTTGCCCCTGAGATCCTCGACTCTTTTAATCTCTGGTTTGACCATCATCGCATGAACGACTCCGGGAAGGGTGTGAGCGAGGATGACGAGATCGGAGCCGGAAAGACCGGCGTTGATAACCGTCGGCGTAGCTATCGGGGCGATTTGAATACTGCCGCCAATCATCGCCTTCGAGGCTTCTCCGGAGCCGCGCATAGCTACGGGATCGGCATAGAGACCATACTTTTCGAAGAGCTTGGCTTCTTTCGTCACGAAGATGATGATGTTGCCCATGCTGACGGAGGAAACTCCAACATAAATCTGCTTCAGCGGTTTTGACTGAGCAAAGGCGGAGAACGGGAAGACTAACACGACAGCCCATAGAACTGCTGCCGGCGTCATCCTAAGGGCAGAGATCTTATGCACCCGAGACATAGGTCACCTCCAGCCGTAGCGGCCAGCTACTACTGTGGGTCAGCTTTGCCGGGAGTGAGGGTCGAGTCTGTTTTGTTCTTATAGCACCGCTCCAGGCAATGTGAAACCGGACCAGAGCGATCTGAGAATCGCCTTGCCACGAAAGGATGAAGGATGTCCGCCTGAGGCGGATCAGCCTTCGGCTGAAAGGATGAAAGGGAAAAAACCGTGCTTCGTGATCGTAAAACGTGATCGTGTTTAGAACAGAATATATGAGATTCCGCAATTATCTCCACCCCAGTTCTTTCCATGTCTGTTTTAAGTAGCTCGTATCCACGTATTTTTCTGGACTGGGGATTGGCCCCTTCATCCCGGTCTGCTCTGCGTAGATCTCCACCACCGTCTTTAGCCCATCCAGGTCAATCTCCAGCTCTGGATGCCACGCCTGGTTCGTGAGGTAGTAATCGAGTCCCTTCTCTGCGAGACTGGGCGTGAGCTGAAATTCCTTGGCTAAGTATTCCGTAGCGGCATTTTTGTCCTCCTCGAACCATTTCTTGGCCCGGAGAACGGCCTTCAAAAAACGGACCACCAGAGGCCGATTCTTCTCCGCCCAACTGCGTCTTACTGAATAGGCCGAAAGAAGATAGTTGGGGAAGACATCCGCTACGCGCCCGATCACATTAAATCCCGCCTCTTGGGCCTGAAAGGCATTTGGAACGGCAAGCATGGCCGCCGAAATCTGGCCGGCAGTTAAGGCCGCGAAGGCCGGGCCGGATCCCCCTATGTTGAGCAGCTTGTAATCGCGCGGATACTCAAGCCCCTTGGTCTTCAGCACCCTTCTCAGAACAAATGCGGTGCCTGAGGTCAGAGTCGAAGAGCCGATAGTCGTCCCGCGCAGCTCCTCGTAGGTTTTATAGTTTTTTCCTCCGATCAGCATATGCGTAATCTTGCTCGCTCCGGCGACCATGGCAAGGTCCATCCCCTGTTCCACGGCCGCTATGGGTCCGTCATTCGCGACCAGCCCCACATAGATCGATCCTGCAATCAGGGCTTGCACGGCTGGAGCGGTTCCTCGCATCAGCACGACCTCCACGTCCAGCCCTTCACGCGCAAAAAATCCCTGCCTCCATGCCGCCCATAAATGTCCGTAGCCAAGGACCTTAGAAGAAACCCCGGCAGGGAACTTCACTCTCTCCTCAGTCAGTCCCAAAGCCGGAAGCAAGCACACCAACAGAAGCGCCGAAAATGTTCGCTTCATTGCGGTTTCCTCCCCTTCGCGGCCAGCTATAGCATCTCTCGGTCCGGTGTCAAGCTGAGTTCTATGATTGGATTCAACGACGGCTGGGTTGAATTCCAGCCTGCGAACGGATTGAAAGCCCGCCGTGGCGTGCTTCTTCCTGCACTTGATTATCAACTTGACAACTAGCACTTGACCGCACTACGCTCCTATACAGAACACTGATCCGGGTCAGCCTAACGCCTCCGGGTATTGTACGATCTCTCAAGAGTTGGCTATCGGGTCGTACTGAAGCGTTGCGATTAGACTGGTAATCGGAAGGGAGGGCCCATGGCGAAAAACGGGTTCTACGTCTTTGACAGCGACATGCACATCATGGAACCTCCCGACCTATGGGAGCGCTACATCGCCCCGGAGTTCCGGTCGATCGCGCCTCGCGGCAGGACGTCCGATAACGTACGCGACCTCGGCGTGATCTTCCCGGGCGACGAGTCCAGCGGCAGACGCACCATCGCGACCCCGCATCGGGGTCACAACTACGAACGGAACCAGGCGCTCTACCGAGACCACGCTCGACGCGGGTGGGGGCCCGATGTCCAGATCGAGGCGATGGACGTGGAAGGGCTCGACGTCGCAGTGCTGTTCCCCAGCCGCGGGTTGAGCGTGCTCACCCACCCCGATCGGGACCCACGGTTCGCCGCCGCCATTGCCAGGACGTACAACGACTGGATGTTCGACTTCTGCCAGACCGACACCACGCGGCTTCTTGGCGCAGGGATGATCTCTGTGTACGACATCGAGGACGCCGTCGAGGAAACGCACCGGGTGGTGGAGGAGCTTGGGTTTCGGGCGGTGTTTCTCAGGTCCAATATCGTCAACGGCAAAGCGTGGCACGACCCGTACTACGAGCCGCTGTGGAACACGCTGGAACATCTCAACATCCCGGTGGGCTTCCATGAGGCCACCCGGTCACGTTCGCGCCAGAGCGGCGAGCAGTTCGAGCCGAACTTCGGGCTGCGGCGCGTTTATGCCCAGCCGTTCGAGCAGATGCTCGGCCTCGGCAGCTTCGTCGCCGGCGCCATCCTCGAGCGACACCCAAGGCTCAAAGTCGCGTTTCTCGAGGCCAATTGTTCCTGGGTGCCGTGGCTGCTGTGGCGAATGGATGAGGGCTACGAGCGGGAGGGCGATGTGTTCATGCCGGAGCTCACCATGGCCCCGAGCGACTATTTCAAGCGTCAGTGCTACGTGTCCGTGGAGCCGGACGAAGCCCCCGCGCGGCACATGATCGACGAGCTCGGAAGCGAGCAGATCGTCTTCTCGACCGACTATCCCCATGGCGATGCCAGGTATCCGGCGGCAGTGGACTGCTTTCTCAAGCTGCCGCTGTCAGACGAGGACAAGCGCAAGATTCTCTGGGACAATTGTGCTCGCTTCTATTCCGTGAACGACGTGCCACGCTCGGCGAAGTCCGAACGTGCCGGGGTTAGTGTTTAGCCAGCCCACAGAAAAGGAGGATTACGTGATCATGGAAACCAAGAGCCAAAACGCACTTGAGCGGTTCATCAGCAAGACGCGTGAGCTGTTCGCCAAGGAAACGGACCTGGAAAAACGGTGGTCGGCGCTGTCGCCGATCCTGGCGGAGCTGCTGGCGGATCCGGAGATCCTTGAGGCTTCGAAGAATTGGCCGGATTGCGTGCCGGCGAGCGGACGGGCCGAGAACCTGCTGTTCTACGAAGACCCAGACTACGGATTTGCGATCAACGGCCTAACGAAGGGAGCCGCGAGGCAGGGCCGGCGCGCGCGCATTCACGATCATGCTCACATCTATACGCTTTACGGAGTGCTCGCCGGGCACGAGCGGATCGAGCGCTACGAGCGGCTCGACGATCGCTCCAGGCCAGGCTACGCCGAGATCAAGCAGACCACCAATGTTCTCGTCGGCGCCGGGGAGATCGATCTCGTGAAGCCCCACGAGATTCACACGGAGATCACCGTCGGCGAAAGGACAGTTGCGGTGATCATCCGCAGCGAGAAGGGAGGCGGGTTCAATCAGGGCAGATACAACCCGGAGACCAACGAGTACTACGAGAGCCTGGGGCCGCGCCAGACGCCCGTTGAGATGCTGCCGAAAAAGACTAAAACGGAACAGGCGCGCGATGCTCGACTGCCGCTGCAGGCCGACGTGCCTTCCGATTAGGGATTCAACCCAACCACTAAGGGAGGTTCGCAACGGCACGATTCGGACGGAATGATTCAAATCCGCAATACTCCCTCCGGCCTTCCTCCGCGTTCTTGGTTGCCGCGGCGAGTCTGTCCGCAAGGGATGCTTTACGATCTTGGGCGATCTCAACGCCAGTCGCACCTGTGACAGTCTGAGTGCAGCCAAGCAGGAGTAGAGCCGAGAGAAAGGCCTGGGCCACATTTTGCATCCCGAGCATCCTTATCTCTCTAGGGACTTTGCTGTCGCCCACGGTGGGCTCGCGTCCTCCATTACAACAATGTCGTTTGCCAGACCCGTCCCCACATTTGACTGCTGGGCGACAATTGCTATCTCAATACAAAACTAGATTCAACGATGCTTGGGTTCACTCAGTAAAAGAAGCTTGACTCGCGATAGAGCCGAGTGGTACTACAAGCGCAGCTTCAGGCCGGTTCTCAAATGCTCACTCTCCAACCTTAGTCTTACGGAGGATGCTTATGCGTAAACAAATATTCCTGGCGATGGCCGTCGCGGCTGCGGCAGTAGCTCTATCTTTCGCGGCGTCTGGTCTCATTAGAGCGGACGGTTCGCCCGGCATAGCGTTGACCGGGCAGGTAACCTCCACGGAGGAAGGCCCTATGGAAGGCGTGCTGGTCAGCGCAAAGAAAGCCGGTTCCACGGTCACGATCACCGTAGTCAGCGATCAGCAAGGCCGTTATCGTTTCCCCTGGGCGAAATTGGAACCGGGCCAGTATTCCGTCACGATCCGGGCGGTTGGATACGAGCTGGATGGCCCTGGAGCGGCGGAAATTAGCCCGCAAAAAACCACCACGGCCGATTTAAAACTCCGCAAGACAAAAAGACTCTCATCCCAGCTCACAAATGCGGAATGGCTCGCGAGCGTTCCCGGCACAGAGCAACAAAAGATCTCTCTGCTGAGCTGTGTGGGCTGCCACACCGTGGAGCGCATCGTACGGTCTCAGTACGATGCGGCCGGATTTATGCAAATCCTGCCGCGAATGGCAGGTTATGCGAATCAGAGCACGCCCTTGCACCCACAGAGGCGTCTTGCCGACCGGGATCGCGAAGTGATTGGTGAGGAGCGGACACAGCTCCAGCGGCGGCAGGCCGAATGGTTAAGCGCCGTTAATTTGAGTTCGGCTTCTAATTGGGAGTTTCCGCTCAAGACATTCCCCCGCCCTAGGGGCAGAGCCACGCGGGTCATCATCACGGAGTACGATCTGCCGCGGCCGACGATAGAGCCTCATGACGTGATCACGGATTCTGAAGGTATGGCGTGGTATTCCAACTTCGGTGAGCAGAGCCTCGGAAAGCTCGACCCCAAAACGGGGAAGGTCACGGAATACCCCATGCCCGAACCTAAAAAAGGTTCCCCGACCGGCTCGCTGTCCTTGCGATCCGACAAAGACGGAAACCTCTGGTTTGGCATGATGTACCAGGCGGGCATCGCGAAACTCGACAGAAAGAGCGAGAAATTACAGGTCTGGAACATTCCTCCTGAGCTGAACAAAGCCAATACCCAGATCAATATGACGAGCCCGCTGCACTACGCCGTGGACGGCAAGATATGGACGCAAAACAACGGATTCGCAGGCGTGCACCGGCTAGACCTCGCGTCCGGCAAATGGGAAACCTTCGAGCCGTTCAAGGGTTCTACTAAGACGCACAACATCTATGATGTGATCGCCGACTCCGGGAACAACGCCTATTTCACCGACTTCGCCAACGAGCACATCGGCAGGATAGATGCCAAGACCGGGAAAATCACACTTTATCCGATGCCGACTCCCAGTTCGGGGCCACGCCGGGGCGTGATGGACTCGCAAGACCGTCTCTGGTTCGGTGAATACCGCGGCAACAAGATCGGCATGTTCGATACCAAGACAGAGCGCTTCCAGGAGTGGGCTGCGCCAACGCCGTGGTCGAATCCCTACGATGTTGCGGTGGACAAAAACGGCGAAGCCTGGACCGGATCGATGATCAGCGATCGTGTGCTGCGGCTCGATCCCAAGACCGGCCAATTCACCGAATATCTGCTTCCCAAGTCGACGAACATTCGCAGAGTGTTCGTCGACAATTCGACGACGCCGGTTACTTTCTGGGTGGGCAGCAACCACGGCGCCTCCATCATCAAGCTGGAGGCCCTGGATTAGGGCTTGCCGCCAATTTTGCCGATCTATCCCGATCGAATATTGCGGAGGCCGCTCATGAAACAATTTACGCCGATGCACGCCAGAGCCACACGACGAATTTCATCATGGTCTGCTGCCTCGTCATCATGGGCGCCCTGCTCGGCGCGTCACGGTATGTCCTGGGGCAGGCAACGCCAGCTTCAGCCGGACCAGCCGACGCGCGATTGATCGAGGATCTGATGGCCGCAAACCGCATTCTGGTCGATAAAGGACCTGTGCTCGACCATAGCAAACGAAGCGATGAACGATAAATGTACGACGTCGATGGGAGTGCTTCAACTCAGAAAAAATTCAGGATCTCGCCCGCCAGTAAAGAAGCTTGACTTGAGCTAGAGCCGAGTGGTACTAGGAGCGCAGCTCCAGGCCGAGTCTCCAACGCTGATTCTCAGAATCTAGTCTCAGGGAGGATGCTTATGCGGAACAAAATATTTTTCGCCATGGCCATCGCGACTGCGGCAGTGGCCCTATTTTTCGCGGCGTCTGATTTCATTAGAGCGGACGGTGCGCCCGGCGTAGCGTTGACCGGGCAGGTCAGCTCAGAGAAAGAAGGCCTCATGGAGGGGGTGTTGGTCAGCGCCAAGAAAGACGGCTCGACCATAACCATTACTGTGGCGAGCGACGACAAGGGACGCTACAGCTTCCCTGCCTCGAAGCTGGCGCCGGGCAACTACTCCCTCAAAATTCGCGCGGTCGGGTACGATCTGGATGGGCCTAAGGCGGTCGACGTCGCCCCGGGCAAAGCCGCCACGGCTGATATCAAACTCCGCAAGACGAAAAATCTGTCCGCGCAGCTCAGCAATGCGGAATGGCTTGCAAGCCTTCCCGGCACGGAGAACCAAAAGAAATTTTTGCTCGGCTGCAACAGCTGCCACTCGCTGCAGCCCATCGTAAAGTCTACTCACGACGCCGACGAATTTGTCCAAGTCTTCCAAAGAATGTCGGGCTACTACCCTGGCAGCACGCCGCTGCACCCGCAAAGACTTGTCGGCGATGCGCGGCGCGAAGGGCTGCTTCGGGGCGCGGATGTGAAAGCCACCGCGGACTGGCTTGCCAGCGTCAATTTGAGCTCCAGCCAGACCTGGGAGTATCCGCTCAAGACGCTGCCGCGGCCCAAGGGCAGAGCCACCCGCGTCGTCATTACGGAATACGACCTGCCGCGGCAGACGATCGAGCCCCATGACGTGATCGTCGATTCCGACGGCCTGGTGTGGTATTCGAATTTCGGCGAACAGTTCCTGGGAAAGATGGATCCCAAAACGGGAAAGATGTCGGAGTACCCCATCCCCGAGCTGAAAAAGGGCTTCCCGACTGGCACGCTCGATCTGGAAACCGATAAAGACGGAAATTTATGGGTTGCCTTGATGTATCAAGGCGGCATCGCGAAATTCGACAAGAAGACCCAGACCTTTCAGACCTGGGCCATTCCGAAGGAATGGCAGACGGATGCCACCCAGCAAGCGTTTTTGTCGCCGAACGCCGCCCACGTGGACGGCAAGGTATGGGTGAAAAATTCGGACAAGGCCCTCATTTACCGGCTTGACCTCGCCTCGGGAAAATTCGAGAATCTCGGTTCATTCAAGGATCCCGTCACGAACCAAACCATCGGTTCCTACGGCATCCCCGCTGATCACGAGAACAATCTGTACTTGCTGGACTTCTCCGCCGGGAACATCGGAAAGCTCGATGCCAAGACGAAGAAGCTCACCGTCTATCGCACGCCGACCCCCAATTCGCGACCGCGCCGAGGCGTAGTGGACTCGCAAAACCGGCTCTGGTTTGCCGAATACGCCGGGAACGCTATCGGGATGTTCGACCCAAAGACCGAGCGCATCCAGGAATGGGTGCTGCCAACGCCGTGGAGCGCTCCCTACGACGTTGTGCCGGATAAAAACGGTGAGGTCTGGACCGGTTCGATGTGGACTGATCACGTTGTGCGCCTCGATCCCAAGAGCGGCCAAGTCACCGAATATCTGCTTCCCAAGTCGACGAACATTCGTCGGGTGTTCGTGGACAATTCGACGACGCCGGTCACCTTCTGGGTCGGCAGCAACCACGGCGCCTCGATCATCAAACTGGAACCGCTGGATTAGGCGTGGATGTGCAGCCATCTCGAGGTTGCCCAACCCGTGACGTTGGATTGGAGACCGTTTTTAACGTGAATGCGCCCAAGCGGGGAGGGAGGAAATACCATGTTGAAGCAACTTAATTTAATGATGGTTTTCGCGATATTGGCTGTGACTGCGGTTCTCTATCCCAGCCTCACTCAGGCGCAGGACAGAACCGGCATTCTACAAGGAGTGGTCAAGAATTCATCGGGGTCGCCGGTTTCCGGGGCCTTTGTGAAAATGAAAAATGCCGAGCGGCGCCTCACCTTTATGGTTATCACCCAGGCGCAAGGCCGTTACACGGCGAATAATCTCCCTGCCGGGAAATATGTCGTGCAGGGAATCGGCGGCGACTATCAGAGCGAGCCGTCCGCCCCGGTGGACGTGGCGGCCGGCCGGCCGGCGACCGTGGAGCTGTCGCTGACGGCTATGCGGGCGCCGCAGCTGGCTGGAGCGTGGCCAGGGAGGCTGCCGGGTGAGCAGGGCGGCGAGGCAGATGAGGCAAGAGGGGCGCCGCCGTCTCTGCCGGAGGGAGAGGGCAAACAGATCGTCCAGACAAAATGTGTCGCCTGCCATGACGCTCAACGGACCGTGAGAGCACGAGCCAGCCGGGAACGGTGGGAAGAAATTATCCTTAACATGCGAGCTTATGCACAAGGCTCCACCCTCGCCAAAGATTTGACCGATCAGGAAGCGAAAGTCCTGTTGGATTATGTGGCGGCGAATTTCTCAGGCAGCCGAGCGGGGAGCGGGAGGCCGAAGCCGGACCCCAATAGCCGCTTGCCCAGGACTCTGCTCCAAGACGAGGCAACCAAGTATATCTCCGTGGAATATGAACTGCCGAATCTGAACGCGGAACCGCACGAGGTAACGGTGGACTCCGAGGGAAATGGCTGGGTCACCCAGCGGATCGGCGGCAAGCTGGGCCGCTTGGATCCCAAGACATTGGTCTACACCGAGATTGCCCCACCCGCCGCGCCATCGAAAACCAATCGTCTGAACGGAATCATAGCAGCGCCGAACAATAAGCTTTGGTTCATCGATGGCGGCCCCAACCGCCGCTGGTTGAACTACGACACCAAGACCAGGGAGTTCAACGTCTTTGAATTGCCGAAACTGAAAACCGGCTCCGCCAGCGGGAACACAGTGCGTGTCCACCCGAATGGAACCGTCTGGTTGAACTCCATCGCCGCCAACCAGGTCATCCGGTTGGATCCCGCAACCAAGCAGTTCACGGTGTTTGAAGTTCCTGCCGGAATCAAAGCGGGACGGACCGCTAACCCGTACGGGATGGCGATATCGGGCGATGGCAAAATCTGGTTTATCGAGAACGCCATGAACCAAGTGGGCCGAATCGACCCGGTCACGGGGAAGATCGACGAGTTCGAAATACCCGTGAAAAACGCCGTCGCGCGGAAGGGCGGGATGGATTCCGAAGGCAACGTCTGGGTCGGCCTCCATGGCGCGGGCAAGCTGATGAAGATCGATTACAAAACCACCAAGATGACCGTCTATACGCCGCCAACCGAGGATGCGGGCGTCTATTCGGTGCAGGGAGACCCAAAAAGCAAGCTGGTTTGGTTTAGCGAACAGCACGTGGACAAAATGGCGCGGTTCGATCCGAAGACAGAGACGTTTACAGAGTTTCCCTTAGCTAACGCGGAGTCGGATCCGAGAAGGATTGAGATTGACCCGAACAATCCGAAGCGCATCTGGTGGTCCGGCAATCTTTCGGGCCGAATAGGTTACATTGAACTCTTGAACTAAACTGCTTCGTTTATCACTATGCGAATGGACTGTGCGCGAATGTCAGTCAAGACGCCTCGGGTAAGCCGGCGTTGGACTCCCGAAGTCGGAGTGGGAAGAGACGAAAGGAGCGAGACATGAAGACGACAAGACTATTGTACTCAGGCATTGTGGCGGTCGGCGTCGCCGCGCTTTTGGCCGCTTCGGCGGTCCGGCTGAGCGGCCAACAAAGCACCGGCGCCGCGGTCCGCATCGACAACGACGACATCGGCGGCGTGGTCACGAGCGCGAACGGGCCGGAAGCCGGCGTCTGGGTGATTGCGGAAACGACCGACCTTCCCACCAAGTTCGCCAAGATCGTGGTCACCGACGATCAAGGGCGCTACGTGCTACCCGATCTTCCGAAAGCCAACTACAGCCTTTGGGTGCGCGGCTACGGGCTGGCCGATTCGCCGAAGGTAAAAGCCGTTCCCGGCAAGATCGTCAACCTGAAAGCAGTGGTGGCGCCGAGTCCGGCCGCGGCGGCGGAGTACTATCCGGCCATCTACTGGTATTCCATGCTCAAAATTCCCGCTAAGAGTGAGTTTCCCGGAACGGGTCTCAAAGGCAACGGCATGCCGGAGAACCTAAAGAGTCAGGCCGAGTGGCTGAACGTCGTAAAGACCAACGGCTGCATAACCTGCCACCAACTGGGCAACAAGGCGACGCGCACCATTCCGAAGGAGTTAGGCGAATTCAAATCCTCGGCCGAGGCGTGGCAGCGGCGCATCGTGTCCGGACAAGCCATGACTACCATGCTCACCAGAATCAACGAGCTCGGCGCGAATAAGGCCGCGGCGCTATGGGGTGATTGGACCGATCGTATCGCCGCCGGCGAATTACCCGCGTCGAAGCCGACGCGGCCGCAGGGCGTAGAGCGCAACGTCGTCATCACCTTGTGGGACTGGAGTAACCCCAAGGCCTATCTCCACGACGAGATCTCCACCGACAAGCGCAATCCAACGGTCAACGCCAACGGTTTGATCTTTGGCGCTACTGAGTTGAGCACGGACTTGGTGCCGGTACTGGACCCGGTGCGCCATAAGGCGACCGAAATCAAACATCCGGTGCGCGATCCGAAGACACCCTCCGCGAAGACAGACCCGCTAACACCATCTCCTTATTGGGGGGCCGAACCTATTTGGGATAGTCAGTCCAATCATCACAACCCGATGTTCGATGAAAAAGGACGGGTCTGGTTTACCGCGAGAGTTCGTCCGCCGGAAAACCCGGACTTCTGTAAAAAAGGATCGAGCCATCCGTCGGCCAAGGTGTTCCCGCTCCAAAGCGCCACGCGGCACCTTTCCATGTACGATCCGAAAAGCAAGAAGTTCACGCTGATCAGCACCTGTTTCCCCACGCACCATCTGGTGTTCGCAGAGGATGCCAATCATACGCTGTGGACCAGCAGCGGCGCCGCCGCCAGTGGCGTCGTCGGCTGGCTGAACCGGAAAATGTTCGAGGAGACCGGTGACGAAGAGAAATCGCAAGGCTGGGCGCCGTTCATCCTCGACACCAACGGCAACGGCAAGCGCGACGACTATGTGGAGCCCAACCAGCCGGTCGATCCGACAAAAGACAAGCGAGTCGTGGCAGGCTTATACGGTGTCGCCGTAAGCCCGGTGGACGGTTCCGTGTGGGGAACGTCGCTGGGATTCCCCGGTTACGTCGTTCGGGTCAACCCGGGGCCGAATCCAACGGAAACTGCTTTGGCGGAAATCTATGAAGCGCCAGTAGAGATGAATGGCTATGGCGTGCGCGGCATGGATATCGACCGCAACGGCGTCGTCTGGGTCTCGCTCGCAAGCGGGCATCTCGGAAGCTTCGACCGGCGCAAGTGCAAGGTCCTCAATGGACCTTCCGCAACGGGAAAACACTGCCCCGAAGGCTGGACGCTCTATCCGTTACCCGGACCGCAATTTCAAACCTTGACCGACTCGGGCAGCGTCGAGTCCAGCTATTACACCTGGGTGGATCAGTTCGACACCTTCGGCCTGGGCAAGGACGTGCCCATCGCTACCGGCAATTTGAATGACGCGCTTTTGGCATTGGTCGACGGGAAGTTCGTCAACCTTCGCGTGCCTTATCCCATGGGCTTCTACGCCAAATGGATGGACGGGCGCATCGACGATCCGAAGGCGGGCTGGAAGGGCAAGGGTTTGTGGGCGACCTTCGGCAACCGAACACCTTTTCACATCGAAGGCGGCAAAGGGACGTTGTCCAAGGTCGTGAAGTTCCAGCTTCGCCCCGATCCGCTGGCGAAGTGATTGGCGCGGGTGGCGATCGCACGAGGTCGGACGGGAAGGAACGAAAGGAGAGAGACATGAGGACGACAAAGTTGTTGTACTTAGGCATGGTGGTGGTCGGCATCGCGGTGCTTCTGGCTGCCTGCGCGGCCCTGATGAGCGGCCAACAAGACGCCCAAATTCGCATCGATAACGACGACATCGGCGGCGTGGTCACGAGCGCAAAGGGGCCGGAGGCCGGCGTCTGGGTGATCGCGGAGACCACCGACCTTCCCACCAAGTTCGCCAAGATCGTCGTCACCGACGATCAAGGGCGCTACGTGCTGCCCGATCTTCCGAAGGGCAACTACAGCGTATGGGTGCGCGGCTACGGGCTGGTCGATTCGCCGAAGGTTAAAACCGCGCCCGGCAAGACTCTCGACTTGAAAGCGGTGGTAGCACCGAGCGAGGCCGCGGCGGCGGAATACTATCCCGCCATCTATTGGTACTCCATGCTCAAGATCCCCGCAAAGAGCGAGTTTCCCGGGACGGGCCCGAAGGGCAACGGCATGCCGGAAACCCTGAAGAGCCAGGCCGATTGGCTGAGCAACATCAAGACTACGGGCTGCATGTCGTGTCACGCGCTGGGCACCAAGGGGACGCGGACGATCCCGAAGGAGCTCGGCCAATTCAAGTCATCGGCCGAGGCGTGGGCGCGGCGCATCACGGCCGGACAGGCCATGACCCAGATGGTGACCGTGGCCGGGCGCCTCGATGCGCAGCGCGCGTTCAAATTGTGGGGCGATTGGACCGATCGCATCGCCGCCGGCGAGCTGCCCTTCGACAAGCCGTCGCGGCCGCAAGGCGTCGAGCGCAACGTGGTCCTTACGCTCTGGGACTGGAGCACGCCCACCGGCTATATGCATGACTTGATCTCGACGGACCGGCGCAAACCCACCGTCAACGCCAAGGGCAAGCTCTACGGAGCGCCCGAGGAGAGCACGGATTTCTTCCCGGTGCTCGATCCGAACACGCATACGGCGACGCAGGTGAAGCACCCGGTGCGCGACCCGAAGACGCCGTCCTCCAAGACAGCCGCGATGGCGCCGTCTCCGTACTGGGGAGCCGAGCCGATCTGGGACAGCCAGGCGAGCATTCACAACCAGATGATGGACGAGAAGGGACGGGTCTGGATGGCTGCGCGCGTGCGTCCTCCAGCCAATCCGGATTACTGCAAGAAGGGTGGGGACCATCCCTCGGCGAAGGTGTTCCCGCTCGAAACGTCCGGCCGGCATCTATCCATGTACGATCCGGCGACCGGCAAGTTCACGCTGATCAGCACGTGCTTCCCGACGCACCACCTGATCTTCGCCGAGGACGCCAACCAGACGCTGTGGACGAGCAACGGGGTCACCGGCCCGGGCGCCTTCGGCTGGTTGAACCGCAAGATGTTCGAGGAGACCGGCGACGAGGTGAAGTCGCAAGGCTGGACGCCGTTCATCCTCGACACCAACGGCAACGGCAAGCGGGATGAATGGGTGGAGCCGAACCAGCCGGTCGATCCGACCAAGGACAAGCGGGTCCAAGTGGCCATGTACAGCGTCAACGTCAATCCGCTCGATGGCTCGGTCTGGGGGACGTCGTTGGGATTCCCCGGCCACGTCGTTCGGGTCAATCCGGGATCGGATCCAACGCACACCGCGATCACGGAAATCTACGAGCCGCCGTTCCCCGGCTACGGGCCGCGCGGCGGCGACATCGGCCGCGACGGCATCTTTTGGGCGTCGCTGGCGAGCGGCCATCTCGGGCGCTTCGACCGGAGCAAGTGCAAGGTTCTCAACGGGCCGAACGCGACCGGCAAGCACTGCCCCGAGGGCTGGACGCTCTACCGGTTCCCCGGACCGCAGTTCAGGGACGTTCAGGACGACGGCAGCGCCGAGGCGAGCTATTACACCTGGGTGGATTGGTTCGACACGTTCGGGCTCGGCCGCAACGTGCCGATCGCCTCGGGGAACATGAGCGATGCGTACTTCGCCCTGGTCGACGGCAAGTGGGTCACGCTTCGCGTCCCCTATCCCATGGGTTTCTTCGCCAAGTGGTCGGAAGGGCGCATCGACGATCCCAATGCCGGCTGGAAGGGCCGCTCGCTGTGGGCGACCTACGCCACCAGAACGGTGTTCCACGTCGAAGGTGGCAAGGAGAACCGGCCCAGGGTCGTGAAGTTACAGCTTCGCCCCGATCCGCTGGCGAAGTAATAGGCGTGAGGCGTAAGGC
>WNFH01001547.1_pt1 | contig 15669 bp, 14 predicted proteins | sample 5400411 | NCBI WGS metagenome assembly WNFH01 (sample SAMN13153347, study PRJNA577476) | soil metagenome | isolation source: 200 cm saprolite under Douglas fir tree site 2 hole 3 | place: USA:California | collected 2015-04-18
CCACACCGCCGCTGGTGATCATCTATTCGGCGTCGACTGTCCCGGTCATCCAGATCGGATTGACCAGCGACACGCTTAGTGAGCAGCAGCTTTTCGATTACGGCAACAATTTTATCCGCACGCAGCTCGCGACCGTGCCGGGCGCGGCCACGCCGTTCCCTTACGGCGGCAAACAGCGCGTCGTCAGCGTGGACATTAACCCAACGTCGCTCCAGGCCAAGGGCCTTTCCGCCGTTGACATCGTAAATGCGGTCAACGCGCAAAACCTGATTCTCCCCACCGGAACAGCGAAGCTCGGCACGCTTGAATATAACGTGGAGATGAATGGCAGCCCGCAAACCGTCCAGGAACTCAACGATCTCCCTGTCAAGACTGTCAACGGCGCGACGATTTACATGAAGGACGTCGCTCATGTGCGCGACGGCTTTTCCCCGCAGACCAACATCGTCCTGTCCAATGGCCAGCGCGGCGTGCTTATGAGCATCTACAAGACCGGCACGGCTTCGACCATCGACATCGTCGACCGCGTCAAGCAGATGCTCGAGTACAACAAAGGCGCGATCCCTGAAGGGATGCACATCTCTACTTTCTTCGACCAGTCGCTCTACGTGCGCGCTTCCATCCAGGGTGTTATCCGCGAAGCAATCATCGCCGCCTGCCTCACGGCGGTGATGATTCTGCTCTTCCTCGGAAACTGGAAAAGCACGCTGATCATTGCCGTCTCCATTCCTTTGTCCATTCTCGTCAGCATCCTGTGTCTCAGCGCTCTCGGCCAGACCATCAATATCATGACTCTGGGCGGCCTCGCGCTCGCTGTCGGCATCCTCGTCGACGACGCCACCGTTGAAATCGAAAACATCAACCGCAACCTGGCCATGGGCAAGGAAACCGTCCAGGCCATTCTCGACGGCGCGCAGCAGATTGCCGTGCCCGCTTTCGTTTCCACGCTGTGCATTTGTATCGTCTTCATTCCCATGTTTTTTCTGTCCGGCGTGGCTAAGTTCCTGTTCGTTCCGCTCGCCGAGGCCGTAAGCTTCGCCATGCTCGCCTCCTACATGTGGTCGCGCACCATCGTGCCGACCCTGGCCATGTATCTCCTCAGCGCGGAAGACGAATATCACGCCGAGGAGCACAGCGGCGAAAAGATGGGCTTCCTCCGCCGCTATCAACAGGGTTTTGAGCGGAGTTTTGAAAAATTCCGTGATGGCTATCGGAAAGCCCTGGGTATCGCCCTGCACTCGCCGAAGCTCTTCTCCGTATGCTTCCTGGCCTTCTGCGCTTTCTCCATCTTGATCGGCGGCGTTCTCGGCCGCGATTTCTTCCCGAAGGTGGACGCCGGGCAAATTCGCCTGCACATGCGCGCGCGCACAGGTCTGCGCATCGAGGAAACGGCGCGCCTCGCCGACCAGGTGGACGGCGTCATCCGCGAAACCATCCCCAAGGACGAGCTGACCACGGTTATCGACAATATCGGCTTGCCGTACAGCGGCATCAACCTCACTTACAGCAACGCCGGCACCATCGGGACCTCCGACGCGGAAATTCTTGTCCAACTGAAGGGAGTGGGAGTGCGCGGCAAGCCGACAGGGGCGTACATCAATGATTTGCGCGAAAAGCTCCCGCAGCGTTTTCCGGGCGTGCAGTTCTTCTTTCAGCCGGCGGACATCGTGACGCAAATCTTGAACTTCGGCACTCCCGCGCCCATCGACGTGGAAGTCACCGGCATGAACCAGCGCGGAAATTATCTCATCGGGGAAAAGCTCGCCAACGAGTTCCGGCACATTCCCGGCGCCGTGGATGTCCACGTTCAGCAGGCCTTTGACAACCCCACGCTGTTTATGGAAATCGACCGGGCCCGCGCGCAATCCGTTGGCATGCAGTCGCGCGACGTGGCGCAGAACGTTCTTGTTTCGCTCAGCTCCAGCTTCCAGACCGCGCCGGCTTTCTGGCTCGATCCGAAAAATGGCGTGGAGTACAACGTCGCGGTGCAGGAGCCGCAGTATCGCGTGGATTCTTACCAGGCGCTGCAAAATACGCCCATCAGCGGCAGCACCCCGGGTTCCCGGCCTCAGATTCTGGGCAACCTGGTCAAGACCTCGACGACCGCCCGGCCCGCGGAAGTATCCCACTACACCACGCAACCGATGATCAATATTTACGCGGCGGTGGATGGCCGCGACCTCGGGGGCGTCGCCGGCGAAGTGGAAAAGCGCGTCCAGGCCATCGAGAAGGATTTGCCGAAGGGCAGCCACATCGTGATTCGCGGCCAAGTCCAGACTATGAAGAGTTCCTTTACCGGCTTGGGTTTTGGCTTGCTCGGCGCGATCGTGCTTGTTTATCTCCTGATCGTCGTCAATTTTCAGTCTTGGCTTGATCCATTCATTATCATTACCGCGCTGCCCGGCGCGCTCGCCGGCATTTGCTGGACGCTGCTGCTGACACATACCACGCTGAACGTCCCTTCGCTGACCGGCGCGATCATGTGCGTGGGCGTGGCCACGGCCAACAGCATCTTGATGGTTTCCTTCGCGCGCGAGCAGTTGGACGAGGGCAAGAGCGCGCAGGATGCAGCCATCGAAGCCGGTTTTGTGCGTATCCGGCCCGTGCTGATGACCGCGCTGGCGATGATCATTGGAATGGTGCCGATGGCTGTGGGCCTCGGCGAAGGCGGCGAGCAAAACGCTCCTCTGGGCCGCGCGGTGATCGGCGGGCTGGTCTTTGCCACTTTTGCCACGCTCTTCTTCGTGCCATGCGTCTTCTCCATGATCCACGGACGCCGCGGGCGGAGATCGGCGCAACGCGAGGCAGTCTCGCCGGCAACGGGTTGAAATTTTTCGTTCTGGAACTGAAAGTAGAGATGGGGTAATGATGGAAGGCGGAGTTCAGATGGACCCTGTAGACCGGGAGCAACCGCGTGGAAGGGGCAGCCGGGTCTTCACGATTCTTTTCCTCGTCGTGATCCTGCTAGTGGCGCTGGGAGCGGTAACGCTGTTCCAGCGCCGCGCCCAGTATCAGGCGCTCGCCAAGGAGACGGAAACACTGGCGATTCCAACGGTGGCCGTGATTCATGCCTCGGTGGAATCCGCGCAGGAGGACCTCGTGCTCCCCGGCGCCATGCAAGCCTATGTCGAATCGCCCATCTATGCGCGCACCAACGGCTATTTGAAAAAGTGGTATCACGACATCGGCAGCCGCATCGGGAAAGGCGACTTGCTCGCGGAAATCGACACTCCGGAAGTGGATCAGCAGTTGTCCCAGGCGCGCGCCGACCTCACGACCGCGCAAGCTAACGCGAATCTCTCCAAGATCACTGCAACGCGCTACCAGGAACTCATTAAGACCGACGGCGTTTCCAAGCAAGAGGTCGATAACGCCACTGGAGATCTGGAAGCCAAACTCGCGAGCGTAAAATCGGCGGAAGCCAACGTGCGCCGGCTCGAGGATCTGGAATCCTTCAAGCATATTTACGCGCCCTTCAGCGGCGTGATCACGCGGCGCAGCGTGGATACGGGCACGTTGATCAACGCGGGGAACGGCGGCGCCACGCAGCAGCTCTTCTCGCTCGCCCAGACAGATCCCATTCGCGTTTATGTCAGCGTGCCGGAAGCCTACGCGCCTTCGATTCGCGCGGGACTCGGCGCCTTCCTGGAGCTCACTCAGTATCCCGGCCAGAAATTCGAGGGCAAAGTGGTGCGCACAGCGGAGTCCATCGACCCCGGCACACGCACGCTGCTTACCGAAGTGGACGTGCCGAACCACAATGGCGCGCTGCTGCCCGGCGGTTACGCTCAAGCGCATTTGCAAGTGAAAGTGACCGGAGCCCGCCTTGCCGTGCCCGTGAACGCGCTGCTATTTCGATCAGAAGGACTTCGGGCCGTGGTAGTGGATGCAAATCATAAAACGCACCTGAAATCGCTGACCATCGGCCGCGACTACGGCACCACTCTCGAAGTCCTGCAAGGTCTGGACGTCAACGACTGGATCGTGCTGAACCCCGCGGATTCTCTCGACGAGGGCCAGGAAGTCCACGTCAAGGAGATGGCGCCGAAACACGCGCCGAGCCAGCCTGCTCCGCAGCCAAACACCGCGCCAGGGGCCAAGAAACCGTAATGAAACGTATGAGGCGATTCCCCGCCCTGATCGGGTTTGCTTTTTGTGCCGTCCTCAGCGGTTGCACCGTGGGGCCGAAGTACCAGCGTGCCTCGGCGCCCGTGCCCGCAAAATGGGACGTCTCGGAACCCTGGCGAGAGAGCACCCCAAGAGATGGCCTCCCCAAGGGCGAATGGTGGAGCATTTTCGGTGATGCCGAATTAATCGCGCTCGAAAAGCAGGCGCTTGATGCCAACCAGACCATCAAAGTTGCGGCGGCGCACCTCGAGCAGGCCCGGGCCTCGGCGGCTGTTCAAATTGCAACTGAATTTCCTTCGCTTTCCACCTCTCCCAACGCGCTGCGCCAGCGGATTTCCGGAAACCGGCCCGCCAACAGCAACTTTCCCGTAAGGTCGGCCATATCGCAATCCAACAATGTTTTGCCTTTCACGGTGGGCTACGAAGTGGATCTGTTTGGCCGGCGGCGCCGCAGCATTGAGGCTGCGCAGGCGTCGTATCAGGCAAGCGCGGCCGATCTCGAAAATGTGCGGCTGGTGATCACGGCGGAGCTCGCGGGCGATTATTTCACCTTGCGGCAGCTCGACACGGAGCTGGGAATCCTCAATCGCACCGTGGAGACTCTGCAAAAAGGTCTGCAACTGGTGGATTCCCGGCATAAAGGCGGCGTGGCCTCCGGGCTGGACGTCGCACAAGAAGAGACACTCCTGGATACCACGCGAACACAGGCCATCCTGCTGCAACAACAAAGGAAGCAGTTCGAAGATGCCATCGCCGTCCTGATCGGAAAACCTGCGCCGGACTTTCATCTTTCACCCGGGGAATTGAAAGACGTTCCGCTAACGCTGGACGCGGGACTTCCCTCCGATCTCCTGGAGCGGCGGCCGGATATCGCGGAAGCCGAGCGGCAGATGGCCGTGGCGAACGCACAAATAGGAATTGCCCGTGCAGCCTACTATCCGTCGCTGAATCTTTTTGGAAATGGCGGGTGGCAGGCCGCCGATATCGCCAAGCTGGTGAACGTGCAGAGCACGTTCTGGGCGGTCGGCGGCACCATCGCGGAAAGCATCTTCACAGGCGGGTCGCGGCGCGCGCAGGTGCAATTCGCCAACGCCGGCTACGGCGCCAGTGTGGCCGCCTATCGTGACAGCGTCTTGAACGCCTTCCGCGAAGTGCAGGATGACGTAAGCGGCTTGACCGTGCTGGACCAGGCGAACCAGTCGCAGCAGCAGGCCGTCGATGCGGCGCGGCGCACGCTGGACATCGCCAGCGGCCGCTACACCGGTGGCCTCGTGAGTTACCTGGATGTCGTAAACGCGCAGCAGAATCTGCTGAACAATGAACAGGAACTCGCCGTGATTCACGGACAGCGGCTGGTGACGAGCGTGCTCCTTGTCAAGGCGCTGGGCGGCGGCTGGGATGCTTCGAGTCTTTCCGCAGTTCGGGTGAAGCCGAAGCTGAAAGACGTTGTGGCGCCATAACCGGCTGCTGAAAAAGTATCCAACTTGTCATTCCGAGGGCGGGGTTCGCCCGGGAAATCTGCTGTTTCCTGGTTTATTGCAGGAAGCAGATTCTCCGCGCAAAAACCGCGCGGAGAGAAAGAGGTCCTCGCTCCGCTCGGAATTACAATCAACAGCGCCTTTCAGCGGCCTGTTGGGAAAAAGAACGCAGCGAAGCGGTGAGGAAACATTCAAGTTCCTGTTGCCGGAGTTGCGGCCCGTCCCTTCGAGTTGATTCGCGCCGGCGTGGAGTTCAGCGGAGAGTCACCGGCTCACGGATTGCCCGTGTCGTGCAGCGAAACGACGCGGCCGTATGGGGACGCGCGGCTGAGGCGGTCAAACATTTGGTACGCTGCCGTCGCGATCCGAACGATCGCTTCCCCGCCGTCTTTTTCCCGGCGCAGATAAGTTGTCATCACACTGATGACGAACGGCCGATTGCCCGTAAAAACGATGCCGGAGTCATTGCGCACGCCTTCAAGCTCCCCGGGCTTATTGGCAATGCGCAGATCTTCGGGCAATTCCCGGGGAATGTAGCTCTCTTTGTGCACGCTGAGGAGCTCAAAAAAATCCTCGGTCAGCTGCTTATTCAATACTTTTCCGCGGTACAAATCTTCCAGCAGAATCATCATCTCGCGCGGGGTTGCGATGTTCTCGCGGCCTTCGGCGGCGGCTTTCACATCCATCATCTTCCGCCGAAGACGGGTATGCGTCAGGCCGAGTGCATCGAGAAGCGCATTTACGTTTTCCATGCCGATGCGGTCGATGATGATATTGGTTGCGGAATTGTCGCTTACGGAAATCATCAGCGCGGCGATGTCGCGAATGGTGAGCCGCGTCACGCCGGGAGTCAGCGCGCCTGCGAGGCCGCTTCCGCCAACGAGATCAGACGATTGCAGGGTGTAGAGCTCGCCAAGCTTGATTTTGCCCTGTTGTGTTTGATGATAGAGCTCCGCGAGGATGGCGATCTTGATGGAGCTGGCAGTGGGAAGCACTTCATCGGCATGGAGAAAATATTTTTGTCCGGTCGTGAGATCGAGGATGGCGACGCCGAGGACGCCGTCCAGATTGCGGTCCACCCCAGTGATGGTCGCTTCCAGCTTTTGCCACAGAACTTGCTCGTTCTCCTGAACTGCTTTTTCTTGGGAAAGCTGTTGCGCGCAGGACGGCATGGGGACGCACGCTGCGATGGCGAGCAAAGAGAGAAAGAAAAATCGTTTCAGCACGGTGACCTCCGGCTCAGCGGGATTATAAGGCCGAACGGGCGCGAACAATGAAAGAGCCATGCTTGTAAATTTCGGCAGCAGAAATCCAGCCGGGATGTAATGCAGCAAGCGCGATGCGGCAGCGGGGCGTACCTTATGTGAAACACATCGTTCTTGGCTATTGAAGGGGGACACTCGAAGGCCCACAATTAGATTAGGCACCTACCCGCCTGCGAAAGGCTGAACCGATCGACAAACAGCAATTGGGGAAACAAAGATCGATGCCAACGCTATCCTGGGAGAGATGACTTATGCGCAAACTTTTAGCGGGCTTGTTTTTCATGGCGGTAGCAGGAGCACTGTCGATCGCTGCCCCGCCTCAAGACCATGACGACCGCCACGACAACGGTAAGCATAAAGGATGGGACAAGCACGAAGATCGCGACGGCGACCGCCATGACAACGGGAAACACAAGGGCTGGTACAAACACGGGGACCGCGAGGACTACGGGGATTGGGATGACGATCATGACCGTATCCGGCCTGGGCGCGCCTATCCGTATGGTCGCTACGATCACGTAAGGGCCGAGTTTATCGCCCGGCGGATCGATTTCCGGACCCGGCGTGTCGTGCTCTACGACAATTCGAATTGGGTCGTGGCGAATTATGATCTGGACCGCTGCCGCGATTGGGAATGGGAGCGCGACCACGTGTATGTTTACGACGACGATCATCACCCCGGCTGGTACTTGCTCTTCAATGCCCGGCTCGGACGCTACGTCCACGTCGAGTATTTCGGCGTTCACTGAAATGCGCGGCACCTGCCGGCGCTAGCCACAGAAATGAATCCGCCGGGCGAAGCAAGTGCTTCGCCCGGCGTTTTTCGTGAACAAGGTTTTGCGAATTGCGCGTTATATGGGCACGCGATCAAGCGGCACGATGAACTGGATTCCCGGAATCTGTTTCGAATGCAGCCGAACATCGTTGGTAATGAAGAGGTCGGTTCCCGCTGCTGCTGCGCACGCCAGTTGGATCGTGTCGGGAGGCCGCAGTGAGCGATCTGCCCTCAAGTGCGCGTAAGCCAAGGCGGCCTTCTCCTCGAAAGGGATCACCGCCGCCGTTGTTGCAATCAGCTTCTGGTAATAGGCCACTGCCTTCGCGTCACCTTTTTGAATCGGCTTGACCAGAATCTCGCCGAGCGTGATCGCTGAGGTCATTAGCTGATCTCCGCGCTCCAACATCCGGCTCCTCAGAGCCAGGACCTGAGTCGAAAATTTCCCCGAGCCCTCGAAAAGATAGATGAATAGATTGGTGTCCCAAAAGACGCGGCTCATTCCCAGCCGTCTCGCAGCCGGTTGACATATTCGTCAGCATGTTCATCCGCCCAAATATGTTTGCCGGACCCGCGCGCTTGTAGAAGCGGATCCGTCTCTGCGAGATTTCGCGTGGCCGTCGCACTCCATTCCCGATACCACTCCAACAGTTCTGCATATTCAGCGGGAAGTTCTCCCGGCTCTGGCGTGATTTTTGATCCCTCGCGGTCGGGATGATAAAGGTCACCCTTTCGATAGAGCCGGCGACGGCCTTCCGTCGTTTCATAGAGCATGCGGTAGCGGCCTGGATTGGGTGGGCGGTTAGCGACACTATGCAGAACGACGTGAACATAAACACCCTTACGAAGAGGTTCGTGGAGGCCTTCGCGACGAGCGCGTTCAACTATTTCGTCAATCAAGAAATCGGGAGCCTCAGGGTGTTCGCGATGAAGGAGTGCTGTGGCAATCCAAACTTCATCGGCGACTTTGACTTTGGCAAGAATTTGGGATTTCATAAATCCCCCCAGTGATGTAATACATCACAACCAAGTATTACAATAGAGTCCAAGTCGGCGTCAAGAGAAATCTAAGCAGTGCTCGAGATCACGCTATCTTTAACAGAATCTATAAGTTGTCGAGGAAAAACCGCGTCACGCGCTGCATCAGGACACGCAGGGCAGGAGGGTCGCTCACGCCGTGGCCGCGTCCCGGGAAAGCCAAAACCTCAACATACTTCCCCGCCTCGATGAGATCGTTGATCACGGAGAGGGTGTTCGCGAAGTGCACGTTGTCGTCGGCGGTGCCGTGAGCAATGAGCAGTTTGCCTTTGAACTGCGCGGCATATTTCACCGGCGAAGAATCCTGATACCCCTTCTCGTTTTTCTGCGGCAGCCCGAGGTAACGCTCGGTATAGATGGAATCGTAGTAGCGCCAGTCCGTAACCGGGCCGCCCGCGAAACCCACTTTGAAATCGTCGCCGGCTTCAAACATGGCGTGCAGGGTCATGTGGCCGCCGTAGCTCCATCCCCAGATGCCGATACGGTTCGAATCAACATAGGGAAGAGACTTCAGATATTGCACGCCGTCGCGCTGGTCGGAAAGCTCCTGCGAGCCCAGTCGGAAATGCAGCGGCGTTTCGAAAGCATGGCCGCGGCCCGCCGACCCGCGATTATCCAGTGAAAAAATGATGTAGCCCTTTTGCGCCATGAGCTCGTTCCACAGGAAATTCGCGCCGCCCCAAACGTTGCGCACAACTTGACTGTGCGGCCCCCCATAGGTGTAAACAAGCACGGGATATTTTTTCTGCGGATCGAAGTCCGGCGGCTTGATGATGCTGGCATTGAGCTGCACACCATCGTGCGACTTCACGGTGACAAATTCCGTGGGCGAGAGACGGTAGTCCGCAAGTTCCTCGATTTTGTTTTCGTTAATCGTGGCGATGTGCGATCCATCGGCGCGGTAGAGGTCCTGGCGCGGTGGTGCCTCGGCGTTCGAAGACGTGTCGTAGAACGCGGCAGCATGAGGCGCGAAAACCGCGGCGTGTGTGCCCGCGTCCTTGGTGAGCCGGGTGAAGCCAGTTCCGTCGAGAGCCACGCGGTAGAGTTGGCGTTCCAAAGGAGATTTTTCCGTGGCGGTGAAATAGACAAGTCCCTTGGCTTCATCGATCGCTTCGACCGCGGAGACTTCCCACTCGCCCCTTGTGAGCTGCGCAAGTTGTTTGCCCTCGAGGTCATACAAATACAGATGGCGATAGCCGCTGCGCTCGCTGGACCACAAGAAGCGCTTGCCATCTTTCAAGAAATACAAATCGTCGCTGAGGTTGATCCAATTGGCGTCATTTTCGCTAAGAGCGGCGCGGGCCTTTCCCGTGGTGGCGTCGGCAATCAGGAGGTCGAGCGTGGTTTGCGTGCGATTGAGACGCTGAATGCCGAGACGTTTCGAATCGTTTAGCCAGTTCACCCGCGGAATGTAGATGTCGGTTTCCGCTCCAGTGTCCATCGCGCGAGGTTTTCCGCCGCTCAGCGAGGCCACCAGAACCCGCACGATGGGATTAGCGTCGCCCGCGACAGGATAACGCTCCATCTCGGCTTCCCCGCTCGGCGACGAGAAATCGACCAACGGGTACTGCGTGACTTTGCGCTCATCCATTTCGAGGTAAGCGATCGCAGAAGAATCGGGCGCCCACCAGTACGCCGTCTTAATTTCCAATTCTTCCGGATACACCCAGTCGAGTTCGCCTTTGCGAATCTCTTCCGTGCCTCCTTGCGTGATCGCGCGCTGTTTGCCGTCGGTGACGCTCACGAGACAGAGATTGTGATCGCGAACGAAGCTGACAAAACGCCCATCCGGAGAAATCTTGGGGTCCGCGATGGACGCTCTACCGGAGACCAGCGTGCGCGCCATTTGCGACTTCACATCCAGCCATACGAGCGCCGTGGGACCTTGAAACAGGATTCCCTTGCCGTCGGGTGCCCATTGATATTGAGAGGGAGCGCGGCGGCCAAGGCCGGTGGCCTGCGTAGGTCTCGAGGTCTCCCCCGGCAAAATGGATTCGAGCTTGTCGGCCGCGACGAGAAGTCGGCGTTGCCCTGTCGCCGCGTCCATCGCCCAGAGTTCCGTCTTTGCGTCTTTACCGGAGCCTCTTGTCTCGAAATAGCTGAGCTGCTTGCCATCGGGAGTCCACGCCAAGCCCCGCGTCAGCCGTCCGCTCAAACTCGGCTGCGAATAAATGCGTTCGACGGTGAGCGTCTTACCCGCTACGGCGCTCTGCGCCCGTGCCGCCGGCGACACAGTAACAAGCACGGTGAAGCAAGAAATCAGCGAAATCATCGGGTCGAGGCCGCGTGAGCGCATGTCGTCATTCTCCAAGAACGCGCAATTTTACCGTGAACGCGGTCCAAGTGAAATTGGAGACTGTGGGAGAGATCACGTTAGCGCGGCATGACGATCAGTATCTAGCCTGGCGGCCAGCGGAAATGGCGCCCGCCGAGCAAATGCAAATGTAAATGGAAAACGGACTGCCCCGCGCCGCTCCCGCTGTTTAAGACGGTGCGATAACCGGAGAGAAGATTGCGCTCGCGCGCAAGCTGCGCGGCCACCAACTGCAGCTTGCCAAGAATTGCTTGATCTTCCGGCGCGGCTTCCGTCAGCGATTCAAAATGCTTCCGCGGGCAAATGAGGATGTGCGTGGGCGCTTGCGGGCTGATGTCCTCGAACGCGAAGAGATCAGGATCCTCGTAGACGATCTTCGAAGGAATCTTCTTCGCAGCGATTTTGCAAAACAAACAGTCGGCGCTCATCGGTTCCCTCCTGCGGGTGTGCCTTCGTCGAGACGCGTAACAAACGGAGTAAAACCTTCTCGATCGCGGAGTTGCTCGCCAAACTGGTGCGCCGCGTCCTCGCCGGAAATCCTGCCGACGCGCACACGATAAAATACGCCGTCGGGAGAATCATATTGCTGAATGAAGATGGGCGAGTAGGAAGCGCTGAGGTGGTCGCGAAGACGTTCGGCGTTGTCGCGGTCGCGGAACGCGCCAACCTGCACGGTGAAAAAACCGGCCGTGGGATCGACACCGCCAAGAACTTCCACGCGCACCGGCACGACGCCTGCGCCAACCGAATCCACTTCTCGCGCTGCGGCAAGCGAGAGATCGATGATGCGATTGTCAACAAACGGGCCGCGGTCGGTGATTCGAACCACCGTGGACTTGCCGTTGTTCAGGTTGGTGACCCGAACCATCGTTTCGAAGGGCAGCGTGCGGTGCGCCGCCGTGAGTTTGTTCATGTCGTAAATCTCGCCGTTCGAAGCGCGCCGTCCGTGAAACGGCACGCCATACCAGGAAGCGCTGCCTTGCTCCGCGTAACCGGAGGGAGCAGTCGCGAGAGCGGGCTTGCTGCGCTTCGGGGACGGCGCGGTCGCCGGAAGCCGCCCCGGAGTCTCTGGCACATTGGTCGAGCGCCTGGCGGCATCAGCGGTTTCTGTGGGCGTCTCTGTGGGCTGCGCCGGAGGCGGCTGGCGCCGGTTGACGACGGGTCTGCGCGAACCGCAGCCGGAAAATGCTCCAACACAGAGAGCGCAGAGTACGATGAAAAAAAAAGCGGGCTTCGCGGGACTTGAACCGAAAGCCATCGATTCGGCTGAAATCCTCACAGGGCCGCCTGCATCATGAGGATGGAGGATTCCGTGGAGACGGGGGGCGCTGGGCGCTCTGCGCATCGCGCGCGGCACTGCGGGCTTCGATCCACGCCGCCGCCTCGGTGAGTTTTTCGGAAACTTCGCGCAAAAACTGCGCGGTCCGTTTTTCCGTTTCCGGCGCGACTTCCTCCTTTACAAAGCTTTTCACCCGCGCAAGTTCTTCGTCCACCCGTTTGCCAAAGTCTTCGAAGTTCTTCATGCTCTTCAACCTTGCGAACTCCTCGTCGATGCGCTTGCCGAACTCTTCGAACTTGTCCATTGGCGCCAGGTCTCCGGAAAAATCTCCGCACAGAGAAGAAGCGCGGCGACTTGGGTATTATAGGAACGCGGTGAGCAGGTCGCAAGGAGGAGAATTGGCGCTTCCGTATCGGTGGCAGTGGCGCGTGGAAAAATGGACAAATGCAATACGTGGATTTTTCGGCGGAGGCGAGCAGCCGCCGCGTCCGAAACTCTGCCCGGCATGCGGATCGCTGGTCGGAATCAGCGCGACGCGCTGCCACGAGTGCGGTGCCAGCCTGCGGTTTTCCCTCGCGGCTTTGAGCAAAAAACTTTCCGGACTCTTCGGTGAGCAGGAAACTCCCGTGACTACGGCGCTGCTGGTCGCCAACATTTTGATGTTCGGCATCAGCTGGGTGGCCCTCGCCAGCGAAACGGGAGGCGGCGGTTTTCGAATCCTCTGGGGAATGGGCGGCGAGACCGTGTACCGCCTGGGGGCAAGCCATCCCTACCCGATATTTTATGAACACCAGTGGTGGAGACTTGTAACTGCCATGTTTTTGCATGGCGGGCTGATACACATTGGGTTCAACATGATGTCGTTGATGCAGCTCGGTCCGGCGCTGGAAGAGTTGTACGGGTCCGCGCGTTACTTTTTCTTGTACATCGCCACGGGGATGTTCGGCTTCCTGGTCAGCGCGGCATTCCAGCATTATTCCCTGGGAGCAAGCGGCGGACTCCTGGGGCTAGTTGGAGTAATGCTGGCGATCACCACGAAGCGCGGTGGAGCTTACATGCGCGAGTTGCGGTCAAGATTGGTCAGTTCGGTTGTTGTCCTTTTTGTTCTCGGTTTTTCAGGCGTGGGGATCGATAACTACGCGCACTTTGCTGGATTGGCCGCTGGATTTGGACTAGGAAAACTGTTTGCCGATCGCCAGCCGATGAATGCTGCGGAGCGTAACCGCGCGCAGGTTCTCGGTTGGCTCGTGGGAATTGTAATTATCGCGAGCTTTGTTCTGATGATTTTGCATTTTCACGACCCGTTGCCGGGCCGCGGGTAGCCCTACGGATTTTGTTTTGCTTGCAAGGCCAGCGAGGAGCTGTTCTTTTTTCTATTTCAGGTCGCGGGGTGAGAGGAGCTAAGGCGGCGGGCGGTTGTGAAGGAGTAGTGAAAGCCGGAGACGATGCACAAAGTGGTGACCGCGTAGATAAGGAGATGGTTCAGAATGGCCAGGCGATGATCGGGGTACGCGGCAGCGAGAACGACGGTGAACACCAGGATGATCTGGGCTGCGGTCGTCAGTTTGCCATAGATGCTTGGTGGAAACGGGCGATAACCGCCGCTCAGAATGATGACGACAGCGACGATCAGAATAAGAACGTCGCGGCTGAGCACAAGAATGGTGAGCCACCAGGCGAGGCGCATTTTGAAGGCGAGAATGACAAACGAAGAAGAAAGCAGTAATTTGTCGGCAATGGGATCGAGATACGCGCCGAGCGAAGAGCGCTGATTGAATTTCCGTGCGATCAAGCCGTCGACGCCGTCGGAAAGGCCGGCAACAACGAGCACCAGCAGGGCCAAGCGGAAATGTTCGTAAGAAATGAGAATCAGAAAAAACGGCAGAAAGCCGAGCCGGAGAAACGTGATTTGATTGGGCACCGTCCAGATGCGGTCTTGCATTTCAATTGAGAATATCGCAGTTCATCTTTTTTTTCAGACAAATCGGGAGCCAGCCGTTTCGCGCCGCGCAAATCGCTCCCACTCAGACAAAATGTCTTCGGAAAGATCGCTCGTTTCCTGAATCTTGTCACGCAAATTGGGCGAGATATTCGGCGAGGGAGCGGCCCACTTTGCGGGCAAAAAGTTCGGCCATCGAGGGGATCGAGCCGGAACTCTCATCCAGAGAAATGCGTTCGATGCGATTCATAGGGAAGAAAATCGTCGGCAAGCCAACGCGTTCTCCGTCCGGCTCATTGATTTGCCGCACAAAGTGGTCGAACGAATTCAGGTCAATGCCGCGCAGGGTGATCCCCGCGGGGTGAATGGCCAGCAGCTCGCCCCAAACTTTCTCCTTGGGTGTGTGCAAGCTCACGACAACAATGGAATGTAGATCCATTAGTTTTGTATTGTGCGTCCCTTTCCAGCTCACCGCAAGCCTCTGTCGCGGTGTTTCCTGGCATGGAAACGCACGCTGCAACTCCCGAAGGGTAACCCGCCCGTGGAAGAATCGAGAGTCGGCTGTTCGGAGCATGCCAGGAGTAGCAAACGCGATGGAGCTGTGAGGCGGCTACTTTTTGGCGGCTTCGTACGCGCGGCCGATCCAGCCAAGAGCGCTCTGCGTGGCAGAGGGTGCGTTCAGCTCAAAGAAAAACCATCCTGCACCGGGCACTCTCGAAACTGTATCAACTCTGGGATCTTTCCTGGCAGAGTCGAGGATGGCAGGTGTCACAGAAGCAATCTTGAACATGATGGACGTCGGCGATTTCATGGCGCGGGAACGGGGAAGCGCGGCAAAAATCGTGCCGTCTCGATAAAGACCCTGGTATCCGAACATGGGCCTCATTGACACACCGGGCCAGTCCGAGACTTCTTCTTCGAGCATGGCCGAGAGTTCCTTCATCTCGTCGTCGATGGGGAACCACTTCGGCATCTTCGAGCGCTTGGATTTTATCTTGGCAGTTTTTTTCTTGGGCTTCATGGAGAACGCCTTTGCACACAGCATTGGAATCTTACACAGGCATGGGTTTGGGGCCGCCGGGAGGAAGAAGGAGCCTGGGCTCAGTGAGGGACCGCACAATTTCGAGAGTGGCGTCAGGAGCAAGTTCGCGAAGCAGAAGGCCTTCGCGGATGACGTCGATGACGGCGAGTTCGGTGACGATGTGGTTGACAACTTCAACGCCCGTGAGAGGAAGCGAGCATTTTTTCAGGATTTTTGGCTTGTTGTCGCGGGTGGCGTGTTCCATGGCGATGAAGACGCGCTTGGCGCCGGCGACGAGGTCCATGGCCCCGCCCATGCCCTTCAACATCTTGCCGGGGATGGCCCAATTGGCGAGCGTGCCCTTTTCGTCCACTTGAAGAGCGCCGAGAACGGTCAGATCGACGTGGCCGCCGCGAATCATGGCGAAAGAATCGG
>WNFH01001734.1_pt1 | contig 15658 bp, 13 predicted proteins | sample 5400411 | NCBI WGS metagenome assembly WNFH01 (sample SAMN13153347, study PRJNA577476) | soil metagenome | isolation source: 200 cm saprolite under Douglas fir tree site 2 hole 3 | place: USA:California | collected 2015-04-18
ATCCCTCCGCTTTCCCTGCTGCCAGTGACATGCCGCAAGCAACTGCGAATCCTCCGCAACGCGAAACAGCCGCGCCTCCGCCTTCGGCAGCGCGAACCGCCGCGGCCAATACACCGCCGCGATCGTCATCGCATGCCCATTCCGCAACCATGCATGCGGCTCAAACTCCGGAATCAGTTCGCTTTCCCCCACAATCTTCAGATTACGCCTTTCTCAGAGAAAACGATGTCTCCGCGTGTTTGACCACCCTCAGCCCTTCCGGTAAGATAGAATTCACATGAAGAAATCACGCGGCCATTTCAACATTGTTTTGCGCCCTGAACCCGAAGGCGGTTTCACGGCTATGGTGCCCATCTTGCCCGGCTGCGTGACCTACGGACGAACCTTAGCCGAGGCAAAAGAAATGGCTAAGGACGCCATTTCCGGCTACATCGAGAGTCTCAAGAAACATAAAGAGCCAATCCCGACTGACGACGAATCGTTGGTTGCATCGCTCGACCTCGAGTATGCCGAAGCTTCCCGCCGTTAAGCCACGCGAAATCGCTAAGTTCTTGGAGCGCAATGGTTTTGTGCTCGACCATGTCTCAGGGAGCCACCATATTTATTATCACCCTACCTCGAAGCGCAGAGCGGTTGTTCCCCAGCATAACCGCGACATTCCAAAAGGCACTATTGTATCGCTGCTCAGGGAGGCGGGTTTCACTCGAGAAGCGTTAATCCAGTTCCTTGAGGGAAGATAAACGCTCTGCACAACTTGACCCAAGCTCCATCCGCCCCTACAATTGAACATTCACAGTGACGCATTTTTTCGATCTGATGAATTTCCCTATCGGCCCAGCGGCCACCCGCTGGGCTGCGTTGTTTTATGGGCTATCCCGCTGTCCTTTGCGGCCGCCCACAGCCCCAAATCGACGACGTGCTGCTACTCCCTGGCAAGTCCGCGGTTCTCCCCGCCGACACCGACACGCGCACCTGCTTCACCCGCAAGCTGCCCCTGAACATTCCTCTCGCTTCCTCCGCCATGGACACCGTCACCGAATCGCGCCTGGCCATCGCCATCGCTCGCCAGGGCGGCATCGGCATCGTGCACAAAAACATGCCCATCGACCGCCAGGGCGAAGAAGTCGACCGCGTCAAGCGCTCCGAAAGCGGCATGATCGTCGACCCCGTCACCATCTCCCCCGACATCACCCTCCGCCAGGCCCTCGAGATCATGAACAAGTACAAGATCTCCGGCCTGCCCGTCACGCGCGGCACCCGCCTCACCGGCATCCTCACCAACCGCGACCTGCGCTTCGAAAAAAATCACAATCAACTCGTAAGCTCCGTGATGACCAAGGATCACCTCGTCACCGTTCCCGTCGGCACCACGCTCGACGAAGCGGAGCGCCTTCTGCAAAAGCATCGCATCGAAAAACTTCTCGTCGTCGATCGAGACTTCAATCTGAAGGGTCTTATCACCGTAAAGGACATCCAGAAAAAACTCGAATACCCGCGCGCTGCAAAAGATGAGCAAGGCCGCTTGCGCGTCGGCGCGGCCATCGGCGCCACCGGCGATTTTCTCGAGCGCGCCGTCGAAATGGCCAAGTACAAAACCGACGTCATCGCCATCGACACCGCCCACGGCCATTCCGCGCGCGTTATGGATGCCATCAAAGCCATTCGCCATCGCTTGCCAGACGTGCAGCTCATCGCCGGCAACGTCGCCACCTACGACGGCGCAAAGGATCTCATCGCTCTCGGCATCGACGGCTTGAAAGTCGGTATGGGACCCGGCTCCATCTGCACCACGCGCGTGGTCACCGGCGCCGGCGTCCCGCAAATCACCGCCATCATGGAAGCCGCGCGCGCCACGGAAGGCACCGGCATTCCCATCATCGCCGACGGCGGCATTAAATTCTCCGGCGACATCACCAAGGCCATCGCCGCCGGAGCTTCCTGCGTCATGATCGGCAGCCTTTTCGCCGGCACCGAAGAAGCCCCCGGCGAAACGATTCTCTACCAAGGCCGCACCTTCAAGTCCTATCGCGGCATGGGCTCCTCCGCCGCCATGGAAGAAGGCTCCGCCGACCGCTACTCCCAGGAAGACGAAGTCCAGCGCGGCAAATCCGTGCCCGAGGGCGTCGAAGGCCGCGTCCCTTACAAAGGCTCCTTGGCCGCCCTCACCGATCAACTCGTCGGCGGTCTGCGCAGCGGCATGGGCTACGTCGGCGCCGAAAACCTAAAAGCCCTCACCCAGCGCAGCAAATTCGTGCGCATCACTTCCGCCGGACTTCGCGAAAGCCACGTTCACGACGTAATCATCACCCGCGAAGCCCCCAACTACCGCATCGAATAATTTGAAGTGCGGCCGTCTGGCCGCTGCTTTCAAGGCGTAGAATTCTCAGATGACTGAAGGGAAGGACACAATTTGGAGGGCACGTACGACAAGCTCCACAAACGTACAATCTCTCTCGAAGGAATAACCTCGCGTGCCTGATCAACCCTGGCGCAATCCGCGTCCCGCGCCGCACCTCCCAGAAATGCAACCGCGCCTCAAGCAACTGTTGATCCCCGCGTGGCTGCGCACCTGGTGGCCCGCTCTCCTATGGGCCGCCGTTATCTTCACCATGTCCACCGACGCCTTCTCCGCGCAACACACCGCCTCGTTCTTCGAGCCCATCCTCCGCTGGTTCATACCCGGCCTGACCCGCGAACAGTTTCACGTGATCCACCACTACATTCGTAAGTCTGCCCATTTCACCGAATATTTCATTTTTTGCCTGCTTCTCTATCGTGGCATTCGCGGCTCCCGCATCGGCTGGCGCTGGTCCTGGGGACTCACCGCGCTCTTCATCGCTTCCAGCTATTCCGCCCTCGACGAAATCCATCAAGCCTTCGTCGCCAGCCGCGAAGCCTCCCCATACGATTCCCTTATCGATTCCACCGGCGCCCTCTTCGCCTTCGCCATTCTCTGGCTCTGGTTACACTTTCGCAATCGCCAGAGCACGGTTAGCGGGTCTTAGCATGAAATTACCCTGTTTGTTTTGCTTCGCTTGCGGCTGTATGCTGATCTTCGCCTCTACCGGTTTCTCCCAACAGGTCGCTCTCACGATCGACGACCTGCCATCCCACGGCGCACTTCCTCCAGGCATGACGCGCGCCGACGTCGCGAAAAGCATCCTCAAGACGCTGCAAGACGCGCACGCTCCCAAGGTCTACGGCTTTATCAACGCCAAGAAACTCGAAGAGCACCCTGAAGACATGGAAGTGCTCAAGCTGTGGCGCAGCGCTGGTTTTCCCCTCGGCAACCACACCTATGCCCATCTCAGCCTAAATGCCAGCAGTGCGGACGATTTCGATCAGAACGTTGCCAGGGACGAACCCACGCTGAAATCCTTGATGGGCCATCAGAACTGGCATTGGTTTCGCTATCCGTACCTCTGGGAAGGCGACACCCTCGAAAAAAGACACGCCGTGCGGCAATACTTGAAAGACCACAAATACCACATCGCGCAGGTCACCCTCGATTTCGAGGACTACCTCTGGAATGGACCGTACGCCCGCTGCGTCGAAAAGAACGACGCCGCCTCCATCGAATGGCTCAAATCCAGCTACATGAGCACGGCCGCCGAGTACATCGCCCTCGACCAGTCCATGTCAAAACTGGTGTTCGGACGCGACATCAAGCACGTCCTGCTGTTGCACATCGGCAGCTTTGAAACCGTTATGTTGGCGCAGCTCCTGGATTCCCTGCGGCGCCATGGCTTCAGATTCATTACCCTGCCCGAGGCCGAAAAGGACCGCGCCTACAAAAGCGATCCCGACGTGGCACTGAAAGAGGGCGGCACGCTGCTGGACCAAATGATGGAAGCCCGGCACCTCGACTTCCCGCCCCACAACGACAAACCCTACGACCAGCTCGACGCCCTCTGCCGCTGAGCGCCAACGGCGATTTTCACTACACCGGAATAAACAGAGGAATCTCCCTTGACTTACCGTAACCCTTCGGCTATCATAAGCCTCGTAAGAATCTGCGCCTTGACTGCGGGAGCCCTCTCCCGCTTTTTCTTTTCAGAGATAGGATCATCCCTCACGGATTAGGAGCATACCCAAACAGCTCCCGGGCAACGCGCAAATGCACACGTTTGGCGCATTAATTATGCTTCCGTCCAACTCCTTTGGAATCAACACTTGCAAAAGTGTATCAAAACAAAGGACTTTAAGTCCCTCTAGAATGAACACTTATGCAAAAACGGGGGGAGGGGGGCCCCCTACGCAAGGATCCCCCCGGGCCGCACAAGAGTCCAAATTTTGGATGTCGCCACTGGGTTGTTCGACAATATACTACCAGTGCGTCCGGACGATCATGCCAAGTCGAGAACAATTCCAGATCGACGGACGCGTCGAGGATGCGCAAATTCTGCCCCGAAAGCACCCGCCAAAAAGTTGCTCCTGATGAAACTTTTCGCCAGGTTTTACGTCTTTAACTATGAGGACCGAGCTAAGCTTCATGTGGCGAAAAAAGATCATGACCACAAATTTTACAAAGCAACCTCCTCTGCTCGAAGACCTTCGGAGTCATACACCGGAGCAAATCGCGGAACTCCGCGTGCTCCTCGCTTCCGGCGCGCCCTCGCGTCCGGATCCCCGGCGCCCGGGCTTTTTTGAGCTGGATGGCGCAGAAAACGTTTTTTACGTGTTCAAATACCCCACTGGCACGAAGGTTTTGCTGGTGGGCGTGTGGGAGCGGGAACGCGATCGCGTGGCCGAAATCGCTGCGTGTTCCTGTTTCTCAGCAGCCTAATCACATTTCTTAGAACAATTCCCAGGCGCGCCGCACTTCTCAGGGCGCGCCCTTTTTCTTGTCCTCGTCCAATTTCAGCGCCGCCGAATTGATGCAATATCGTAGGCCCGTCGGTTGCGGTCCATCCTCGAACACGTGCCCCAGGTGCGCTTCGCATCGGCTGCATTTCACCTCGGTACGCGCCTTGCCATGGCTCGCATCGCTCTCCTCTGCCACGGCTTCCTTATCCGCCGGCGCGTAAAAGCTCGGCCAACCCGATCCCGAATGGTATTTGGTCTCGGACCGAAAGAGCGGCTGACCGCAGCACACGCACTTGTACGTTCCCGGGTTCTTCGTGTCTTCATATTCGCCGGTAAAAGGAGGTTCGGTCCCCTTCTGCCTGGTCACAAAGTATTGATTCGGCGTCAATTGCTTCTTCCACTCCCCCTCATTCTTGCGCACCTTTTCGCTCATCACCGTCCTCCAGAAGCATCGTCAAAACTGGCCGCACCGTGCTATCAGATTCGCCATCTGTCCCCGAGGATGCAACTATCTAGAACACGTGCCCCAACTGAAAGAACCATTTGTGGTGGCTGCTATCCCCCACACTTCCACCTACAAAAAACGGCCCCAGCGCCGTCTCTGCCAGGACGCCCGCCGCAAAGTCATTCGGAAATTTGCTTTCATTCGCGGCGCCATACATCTTTCCTGCTTCGTACGAGCCGATCGCGTAAACTTTCTTGCCCACGAACTGCGGCAGTGACGCGATCTCATGCAAGTATCCGCCGCGAAACAGATAGTACTGGTTTCCGAAGAGCTCATTCACTCCGTAAGCGCTCAGCCGTGCCGCTCCGCCCAGAAAGAATTGCGGCACGCCCGTGTTCCGCGAACCAAGCGTGCTCCCGCCTTCGCTGCTCAAGAAAAATGACGCCCCTTGCGACACCGGCTGAAAAAACTCCAGCCGCGCATCCAGCGCGGGAAACGCGCTGGTCGTGCCAGGGCTTGTGTCAAACCAGTGAAAATTCGATTCCACGCGGAATCCGCGGCGTGGAATCACCGGGTCATCCGTATGGTCCATTACATAGCGCATCCGCGCCGCACCCGCCCGGCCACTCACGGCCGGAATTTCGGGCGTGCCCAATCGCAATTTCGTGCTGAGCTCTCCCACCTCGTATCCTACGCGCACTTCGCTAAAGCGGCTAAACCCGTAAGCGAGGTCCGCTCCGATATTCATGCGGTAAATGCGATAATCCGCCAGCGGATCATTCTTCGCATAAATCTGGAATGCGGTGTCGCTGGCGTCTGCGTGTGGCGCAAAAAACCATTTGCTCTCCGCGCGGAATGGCCGGTACAGCTCGCTGGATACTCCATAGGTATTTCCAAACAAGAAATCCGTGCGCCACTCCGACCGGAATCCCGCGACGTCCATCAGCGTCAACCGCGTGCCCAGCGTGAATTCGATGTCTCCGGCTTCCGAACCGTCTACTTCAAAGGCGGGCTGCAGGGTTGGCGGCGCAAAATCCTTCTCCTTCACGACGATTAGCAGGCCTTGCGTCCCGTTGCGCTCCACGATGCGATAATTCAAGGTGTTGTAACGCCCGCCTCCGGTCAGTTGCGTTAGCGCCCGGTCCAGCTTTTCTGCGTTGAGTGGCTTCCCGATGAACTTTTTCAAGTAGCGCCGGATATCCTCCTGCGCCGGCGCGCTGGTCCCTTGCACGTCGATGAACTGCGGCACCGGCGTGGTCGCCTGCTTGCGGCTGTCGCGTTCGTGCACGTACTCGTTCCAGGCAGCATCGTCCAGAGCAAAACCGGCCAATAATTTCGATTTTCCTTTCGCCGCTTCGTATCCCGCCTCCATGATGGAAACGTTCTTGGTGAAATCCCTCGTCAGAAAATGCCCCAGCGGCACGGAGACGACGGCATCCGCGTTCGCCAGCCCGCGTACTTCGCTCTCCGAAACCACCACCCGCACGGACTGTTCCAGAACGCTTACCAGGGACTGAATGTCTCCGGCCTCCGCAGGCTGCCTCTCGAGGTGTACCGCAATCACGATGTCCGCGCCCATCTGCCGCACGACGTCGGTCGGCAAATTGTTCACTAATCCCCCGTCCACGTATACGTGCTGCCCGTCGTGCACCGGCGAAAACGCCCCTGGGATCGACAGCGTCGCGCGCAGCGCCTCCGCGAGCGACCCGTCCTTGAACACAAATTGCTTCGCGCTCACCAAATCCGTGGCCACGCAGCGAAACGGCACGGGTAGCGCGTCAAACGACGGCAATCCAAAGTAAGGGAGCATCTCGCGATCGATCAGCAACCCGATCTGATGCCCCGCGCTCAATCCGCCAGGAAGATACAAACCTTTTCGTAATCCCAGCACCAGCGAATTCGGATAGGCCCGCTGATCTTGCTTCCGCAAGAACGACAAATCCTCATAAGGCGTGTGGTCACGCAGAATCTTGTCCCAATCGAGCCTTATGATCAAATTCTTCATTTCCTCGGGGCTAACTCCCGTGGCATAAAAACCGCCGACCAGCCCGCCCATGCTGGTCCCCGCGATGTAGTCCACCGGAACGTGCTGCTCCTCGAACCATTGCAACACGCCAATGTGCGCCAGCCCCAGCGCACCGCCGCCCTCCAATGCCACGCCTATTTTCAGCCGCCGCTTCGCCGTAGGCGGGGGCGCTCCTTGCGGAGTGCCCTGCTCTTGCGCGGCGGCGAAAATGGGAAGCATGAACAGCACAAGGAAGGAGAAAGCGCGGCGCATCGAGGTCCTCCGGGAAAACGTGAACAAAGGCTGGAGTTAAGTTTGTAGCAGGCTTGCGCTTCCAGCAAGCCAGGACCTCGTGCGAGTTTCACAATCAGACTGATTTATTTTCCTGGAGGGTGTTCCTGCCAGTCACGATCGCTATTTGTCCGTGCAGAAGCTGCTCCATGACACCTCTAGCCAACAATTCACTCGTCCAATCGCACGCCAGCCTTAATCGTCCGCTTCGCGCGCGCAATCTTCAGCAGTTCCGGATAAAACTGCACAAACGAATGTTCCACCGCCGCGTTCTGCTCATGGCACTTCCAACAATCGTTTTTGCCCGGCGTGTCGGCACTCGCTGCTTTCGTCGCGCTATCGAAATTGAAGTACGCCCACTTGTCCGCAAATCGCGTTTCATCCTTTACTTCCACGTCCAACCCGGACAGCTCCGTTTGATAACTACCGTGCTTATTGATCGAGCCGCGAGACGTGGACGCATACACCTCTAGTACGAACATCGTTTTGTCCGGCCACTTGCCGTTAGCTACAAAGTAGTCATACGCCGCAGGCGTCACAAAAACATTCGTGAACATTTGCATTCCATTAGGGCTTTGGCTATAGCTCATCCCGTAGCCCGACGAAACGTACACCCATTTCCGATATCCTTCCGGCCGCATCAATTTCCCGTCCGCCGTGAATTGCGGCGCGGCGCTTTGCGGCTGACCCGCGGCTCGCGAGAATAAGGTCAGACAAACACTTGCCACCCCGAAACCGCAAACCAGCAAAACCCTGCTCACCATAATCCCTCCGTTTGCTTGTGCGCCAACTATGGCGTGACACGCTGTAGTGCTAGACGACCTATCAACCATTCCGTTTCTAGTCTTATCCACTTGGTCGCGCCTGCACCCGCGTTCTCTTGTCGTAAACCCTGCAACCTTCTACGGTTTGTGTAGGGCGATTGCGCTTAGCCCGCAGGGAGCCGCATCATGAACGCAACCGCCATACCCGGCAGCGGTACGAGCTCCGATAAGTTGCCGCCGCCCAAGCCCAGCGCTCTGCGCCTCGTATTCCGCATTTTTCGCTGGACCACCTATGCCGCCGCAATCTTGACCCTGCTGATGGTTTTTCATGCCGCGCCTCCTCCGGTCATTGCCACCAGCCCGCAGGCCGCTGCCCGCGTGGAGCAAAAAGTGGAGGCCGTCGAGCAAGCGGTGGCCAGCGGCCAATCCGCCACGCTTCGCCTCGATCAGGCCGAGTTGAACTCCTATCTCGCTTCCCATCTCGATATTTCACCCGTCGCTCCCACTAAAGCCGCGCCGAACACTACTCCCGCCGGCGACGGCAACGCTAATCTTCCCACCCCGTCCGGCACTCCCGCCGAGCAGGTCGAGCAAGTGCGCTCGTCCGTGCGGGACGTGAAGGTGGAACTCGTTGAGGATCGTGTCCGCGCGTATGTGGTCTTCGACTTTCATGGCAAAAATTTGACTCTGCAACTCGAAGGCCGCCTCGCCTCCGCAAACGGCTATCTGCGCTTCGAGCCCGTCAGCGGCCAGCTCGGTTCGCTGCCGATTCCGCAGTCCGCGCTGGAAACGGCCGTGCAAAAAATGATGGACTCGCCGGAAAATCGCGAAAAGCTGAAGCTGCCACCAGAAATTGCCGACCTGAGAATCGAAAACGGCGAACTCCTGGCCACATTCCGCTAAACCAGGAACACAAAAAGGGGCGTGCTAAAAACCTCCAGCATCGAGACTCCGCAAAATTTCCTCGCTATGCTCGCCCAGCATCGGCGGGGGCAAACGATAACTCACCGGCAAGTCCGAAAAATTGACGGGATTGGCGATGCTGCGAACCTCGCGCAGCGCCGGGTGTTCAATCTTTACAATCAGTCCGCGCGCCAATGCCTGCGCGTCGCGCAATGCCTCCGGCACGCTATTGATCGGCGCCGCTGGAATGCCGGCCTTGGCAAATTTGTCCAGCCACGCGTCTCGCGTTTCCTCATCGAATCGTTGCTGCAGCGACGCAAGGAGTTCCACACGATGCTCGATGCGCAGCGAGTTGTTCGCGAACCGAGCGTCCTTGCCGAGGGTCGCCTCGGCCCGCAAGACCCCGACGAACTTCCTCCAAAGCCCTTCCGTACCTACGCCGACCACAAAGTGTTTCTCGTCACGTCCTCGAAACACTTGGTACGGCACGATGTTCGGATGCGCGTTTCCCCAGCGCCGGGGTTCGGCATTGGCATTGAGGTAGCTGCTGCCGGCATTCGCCAACCAGGTAAGTTGCGAGTCGAACAGCGCCATATCCAAGAATTGCCCCTGGCCCGTCTTCCCGCGCGCAAACAGCGCGCCCAGAATACCCATCGTCGCGTACATTCCGCAGGTCATGTCCGCAATGGCAATTGGATAGCGCATCGGGCCGCCTTCCGGCTCGCCGGTGAAGCTCATCAAGCCGGATTCCGCCTGCGCCAAAATGTCGTAGCCGGGCCGGCCCGCCTTTGGCCCGCTGAATCCGTATCCGGTGATGCTGCAATAGATCAGCCGCGGATATTTTTTGCGCAGGGCTTCCGGATCAAGGCCGCGCCTTTGCAACGAATCGAGCGATGGTTGATTGCTGAGGAACACATCGGCCGATGCAATCAGCCGCTGCAGAATTTCCGCATCGTGCGCATCATTGTAATTGAGCGTGATCGAGCGCTTATTACGGTTCGCCGCCAAAAAATACGCCGATTCCCCGCCCACGAATGGCGGTCCCCAGCCGCGCGACTGATCTCCGGTGCCCGGCCGCTCGACCTTGATGACGTCCGCCCCGAAATCGCCCAGCAGCATAGCGCAATAAGGGCCTGCAAGCGCCTCGGTCAACTCAACCACACGGATCCCGTCCAGAATGGTGTTCACGCGCCAGATTATAGAGCGGAAGCTAATCTGGAAAAATGAAAGACTGGAAGAGTGCTGGCCTCAGGCCGCTGATCCAAGATAGTGCAGGGTCTGCGCGATCAGCGCGGCAGTTCCGGGGTACGGGTCTCCGCTGGCGTCGAATTCCATGGAGCAGTAACCGTGATAGTTGGCGCCCTTGAGGATGCCGAACGTCCTGGGCATGTCGACCCGAAAAACCTGGCCCTTTTCGTTGTTTTCCATATCCTTGACATGACAGATGCCGTAAGCGTGCTGGAACATCGCGGCGATGCCCTTGTAGGCGTATTCCTCGCGGCCCGTCACCAGCGTATTGCAAAAGTCGGGATTGGAGTGCAGCCACGGGCTGTTCACCTTTTCAATCAACTGCACCAGGAAGAAAGGATCTTCAGCGATGGGGTTGTCGTTCTCGACGTGCACGACGACGTTCTTCGTAGCGGCAAATTCGGCCACGCGCTTGAGGCTGTCCGCGGCGCGGTCCAGGTCCGGCTTGGAATCCTTAGCTTCCGCAATGTTTGTTCGCACACTCGGGGATCCAATCGCCACTGCCACGTCGATCCATTTCTTGCTGAAGGCCACGGCCTGATCGCGCTCCGAAGCATCCGCGGCATATAGGCTGTGGTCGCCGTCAACCGCGATGTTCACAACCGCGCCGCGCGCCTTCTCGAGCGAGGCGCGAAATTCTTCCAAATACTTGGCATCCGTCGAGCGGAAGTGCCGGTTCCACGGCTCAACCTTACGGATATTGAATCTCTCGCCGCAGTGAGCCGCGAAGTCCTTCAAATCCATCTTCTGCGGCGCGGCGCCGTCACGCGGACCCAAAATGAAGTCGCGGAACGGGTACGATGCGATGGCGACGCGCTCCCGCGGGTCGGCAGGGAATTGCACATGGGGCGCGCCGTCGGCGGAAAAGGCGAGGCGCGGGAACAGCGAAGCCCCTGCCGCGGCCAGAGCGGACTGCGCAAGAAAGCTTCTTCGTGTGCGATACGACAAAGCGGGCACAGTCTAGCAGATTCAAGCCTCAATTATGGGGCGCTAAGCCCAATCCGCGGGTGCGAAAGTCGGCCACATTTGGTCCACCTCGGGATGGCAACACTCGTTTCCAATTGCTTGCGTGCCTGACGGTTCTCCAAGACAATATGTAGTCTATGGGGTGCGAAATTTTGGTTGCGGCGAGTGACTTGGAAGTCCGCGGAGTGTCGAGGGAGATGGGGACGCAGTTCAATTCAGGCAAACGATTTGTCGCCTATTTTTCCATGGAGATCGCGCTGCAGAACGCCATGCCCAGCTACAGCGGGGGCCTGGGCGTCCTGGCCGGCGATACCATTCGAGCAGCCGCGGATGTCCGCCTGCCGATGGTGGCCGTGTCTCTCCTTTATCGCAAAGGATATTTTTCGCAGCGCCTGGCGGAAGACGGCACACAGACAGAGGAATCCGTCGAATGGCACGTCGAGGATTTTCTCACTGAAGAAGAGGCCCGCGTAACTGTCCCGTTGGAGAACCGCCGCATCGAGTTGCGCGCCTGGCGCTATACGGTGAAGGGGGTGCGCGGATTTGAGGTGCCGGTCTACTTTTTGGACGCCGATCTGCCAAGCAACGCGGAGCGCGACCGCAGTCTGACCGGAAGCTTATACGGCGGAGATGCCTACTACCGGCTCTGCCAGGAAGTGCTGCTGGGCATCGGCGGTGTACGCATGCTGCGCGCGCTAGGCTATAACGAGCTGACGCGCTATCACATGAACGAAGGGCACGCGGCCCTGCTCTCTCTGGAGCTCCTGGGGGAGGAGGCGGAAAAAGCGGGCCGGACGTCGATTCGCGGCGAAGACATCGAGAAGGTGCGGAGTAAGTGCGTTTTCACCACTCACACACCCGTGCCCGCCGGACATGACCGCTTCCCGATGGAATATCTAACCCGAGTGTTTCCGGACCAGAATGGATTTTTCGACCTGAAGGATGCATCCTCGGCCGACCTCGTAAAGCGCGCGCTGCAAGCGGAACGTGATTACCCCGATATGCAAGAAGCCGCGCGAGCCGGAGCTTCCCTGAACATGACCTCCCTGGCTCTGAGCCTCAGCACCTACGTCAACGGCGTCGCCAAGCTGCACGGTGAAACCTCGCGCAAGATGTTTCCGCAGGTTACCATCGAGGCGATCACCAATGGCGTCCACGCTGCCACCTGGGCTTCACCCGCATTCCAGGAGCTGTTTGACCGCTGCATCCCGTCCTGGCGCGAGGACAATTACAGTTTGCGCGGCGCGCTCGGGCTGCCGCCGGAAGAGGTCTGGTCCTCGCATTTACTTGCGAAGCACGAGCTTTTTGAAACCGTGCGCAAGAAAACGGGCTTGGCCCTCGATCCCGAAGCGTTCACCATCGGCTTTGCTCGCCGCGCCACGGGATACAAACGCGCGGACTTGATTCTTTCCGATTTGGATCGCCTGCGCCAGATTGCCAAGAGCGCCGGAAAGTTTCAGATCGTGTATGCCGGCAAAGCCCATCCCCACGACGGCGGCGGCAAGGATATCATCCGCAGAATTTTTCTGGCCAAGAAGGCTCTGCGCAAAACCGTGTCCATTGTTTTTCTGGACAATTATGACATGGAGGTCGGCGGGCAAATCACTTCTGGCGTGGATCTATGGCTGAATACGCCGCAATACCCGCTGGAAGCTTCCGGAACGAGCGGTATGAAAGCGGCGCTGAATGGCGTGCCCAGCCTGAGCATTTTGGACGGATGGTGGGTGGAAGGGCACATCGAAGGAATTACGGGCTGGTCCATCGGTGAACCGCGGCTGCCGGGGTCCCTCCCGGTAGCTACGGACAATGCCAGCGAGGCGCAGTCGCTATATACCAAACTGGAAAACATAATCTTGCCGATGTACTACAAAGAGCGGGCGCGCTATCTGACGGTCATGCAGCACGCCATCGCCATCAATGGATCGTTTTTCAATACCCAGCGGATGGTGCAGCAGTACGTCACCGACGCGTATTTGCGCTAAATCCCAGCCGCTTCATTTTCTTCAGCAACAATTCCATTTCCGCCTGCGTGCCGATGGTGATGCGCACGAACCCCGGTCCGAGGTCCTTGGTGCGCTCGCGCAGCAGAAGCCCCTCGCGCTCCAGCCGTTGAAACAATCGCGGGCCGCCCGGTCCGAAATTGGCTAGCAGAAAATTCCCCGCGCTGGGGAACGTCTTGACGCCCAAACCGTGCAGTTTTTTTTCAAACCAGGCACGCAGGCGGCGAATTTCGCGCACATAGGCGCGTATCGTGCGGCCGTCGCGCACCGCGGCGTCCGCCGCCACCAGCGCGGCCAGATTCACCGGAAAGGGCGGCATCGCGCGCCGCAAGTAAGACAGCGACTCGGCGCCGGCGATGACTGCACCAAGCCGCAGAGCGGCAAGTCCTGCGGCCTTCGAGAACGTGCGCGTGATGAACAGATTTGCATACTTACCGATGTATGGGACGAGTGTCACTCCCGAAAATTCCGCGTAGGCCTCGTCAATCACAACGGCGGTGTTCGTCGCGGCCCGTAAAATCTTCTCGATCTCGGCAATCTGCAACAGCGTTCCTGTCGGATTATTCGGATTGGCGATGAACAGCACGCGGGGCTTCCTTCGCAGCGCGGCAAGAATGCCCGGCGTCGGGAATTCCATGTCCGGGCCGTAGCGCAGCGCCTCTACCCTGGCTCCCGCGATTTCCCCGTAATAGCGATACATCGGGAAAGTAGGCTCGCAGATCAGGATGCTGGACCCTGATTCCACAAACGTATCGAAAAACACGCGCAGTGCGTCATCGCCCCCGTTGGTGAGTAACAGCTCACTTGGCCGAACGCCAAAATGGCGCGCCAGACGCTCAGTGCTCCGCTGGTATTCGGGATACATCGCGATCTGCTTGCGAGACATCTTTCCGAGAGCGCGGATGACGGCAGGCGAGCAGCCCGCGGTATTTTCATTAAAGTCCAGCCGCACCTTGCCTTCGCGGCCCTCGGCGGGGGCCTCGTACGTCCGGCGTTCGATAATAGCCTTGCGCACGGGAAGACGAGCGGTCATGCAGGAAACGTTAGCACAGGCGGCGTTCGCATAGGCGACGAGCTGCGCCGGGCCAAGGCGCAGCCGCTAAACAAAATGCGTAAAGAGGTTGTTTAGGGATTCCGCCAGGGTCGGATGAGCGAAGGTGGCCTCGCGCAGCCCAGTGAATGGCAGATGGCCCATCATCGCCAGTTGCAGCATGGTCATGATTTCGCCGCCCTCGATCCCCAGGACGGCTGCTCCGAGAATCTGTTTGCTCTCGGGGTCCACAATGGCCTTCATGAAGCCGCGGGTTTCATCGACTTCGAGCGCGCGGGCCACGTAGTTCATGGGCATTTTGGCGACGCGAATTTTCTTGTTTTGCGCGCGTGCTTGCTCTTCCGTTATGCCCACGCGCCCAAGCTGCGGATCGATGAAAAGCGTGTAGGGCACGAAGCGATTCTCGATTGTGGCGTTCCCCTTCTCGATCAAATTCGTGCGCAAAATGCGGAAATCGTCGTACGAAATATGCGTGAACGCCGGACCGCCTTTTATATCTCCCAGCGCGTAGATACCGTCGACGTTGGTCTCGAGTTTTCCGTTCGCCTTAATGAAGCCTCGCTCGTCTACAGCAATTCCAGCGGCGCTCACATTCAGGCTGTCCGTGTTGGGCGTGCGGCCCGTCGCGGTCAGCAGGTGAGAGCCTTGCACCACGCGCGGTTCCTTGCCGGCACGCACCGTAAGCTGAATGCCTCCGCCCGATTTCACGACGCCTTCCGCTTTGCTGCTCAGCAGCACATCAATCCCATCTTGCTTTAGGATGGCCAGCACCTCTTCGGCAACGTCCGCATCCTCGCCGGCCAGTAATTGCTCCCGGGAGTGCACGATGGTGACGCGGCTGCCGAGCCGCCGAAACAGTTGCCCGAACTCCAGGCCCACGTAGCCGCCGCCGAGCACGACCAGGTGTTCGGGAACAGCATCCAACTCCATGATCGAGGTGCTATCGAGAAATGGCACGTCCTTGAGGCCCTCCAGCTTGGGCACCGATGGACGCGTCCCGGCATTGATGAAAATGCGGTCCGCGGAGAACGTGCGTTGCGCACTGTCCTTCAAGCGGACGCTCACCGTCTTGGGGCTGGCGAAACTCGCTTCCCCGAAGATCAGGTCAAGATTGGCCGTCTTTTCCAGGCGCTTCTGGCTGCCGTTGCGAAAACTATCGACAATGTCGCGCTTGCGCTG
>WNFH01002357.1_pt1 | contig 15636 bp, 19 predicted proteins | sample 5400411 | NCBI WGS metagenome assembly WNFH01 (sample SAMN13153347, study PRJNA577476) | soil metagenome | isolation source: 200 cm saprolite under Douglas fir tree site 2 hole 3 | place: USA:California | collected 2015-04-18
TGATCTATGTGTTGGAGGGTTCGGCAACTTTTGTCACCGGCGGCGAAGCCGTTGACGCCAAGACCACAGCACCCGACGAACTCCGGGGATCCAGCATCCGCAACGGGGAGACGCGCAAGATCGCCAAGGGCGACGTCATCGTGGTGCCTCACGGGGTGCCGCACCAGTTCCTGGAGGTCACCAATCCGTTCCTCTACTACGTTGTGAAGGTTCGCTAAGCGAGACATGAACATGAAGAAACGACAGCATGTGTGGAGTGCTTCGACAACGCTAGCGTTGGTTTTGTCGTTGTCCTTGGTGAGGGCGGGGGCACAAACGATCCAAGACCCTCCTGTGGGCCCCCCGGACGCAGTGATTGACCTGGCTTCCCACGAAGGGGTGCAACTGGTGAAGGGCCAGTGGCGCTACCACGACGTGAAGATAGTGGACGCCGACTCGCGTGCTGTTGGTCCGGACCTAAAGCCGAGCGGTGCACCGATCAAAACCTATGACTACACTCCGCATGCCGGTGCGGCGGATTTCGATGATTCCCAATGGGAGGCGATCGATGCGACCACGCTCGACCAGCGACGCTCCACGGCCAAAGTGTGCTTCAACTGGTACCGGATCGACGTAACCATTCCCGAAAAGGTGGGCAATTTCGAAACCGCAGGCTCGACCGTCGCTTTTGAAATCGTGATCGACGACTATGCCGAAGTTTGGGTCAACGGCAAGATGCCACGGGTTCTCGGCCAACTTGGCGGGCCGGTCATCAGGGGATTCAATGCTCCCAATCGCGTGATCATCGCGAGAAATGTTAAGCCAGGCCAGCAGATTCAGCTTGCTGTCTTCGGGATTAACGGGCCAATTTCCTACAGTCCCCAGAATTTCATCTGGATCAAGTCGGCAACCCTGGATTTCTACAAGTCGCCCAAGGTCGCGATCAGTGAGACTCCGGCGCGGGTCATCAGGAAGGACCCGGCGCTGGACGAGATTGTTCCATCGGGCGCGAAGATCGAGAAACTCGCCGGCGGATTCCTGTTTATCGAGGGGCCCATTTGGGTGCCGCGCACGGAAGACACGGACGGCTATCTTCTTTTCAGCGATCCCAACAACAACCTGATCTACCGCTGGACGCAGGACGGGCAGCTATCGATCTTCATGACCAAGAGCGGCTACCGTGGGATGGATATCGGCGAGTACGGCCAGCCCGGGTCGAACGGGCTCACGCTCGATAAGCAGGGCCGTCTCACCATCAACCAACACGGCAATCGCCGCGTGGTCCGCATGGAGAAGAACGGACAGCTCACCGTATTGGCTGATCACTACGACGGAAAACGGCTCAATAGTCCCAACGATCTCGTCTACAAGTCGGATGGAGCTCTGTATTTCACCGATCCTCCCTTTGGACTGCCGAAGTTTTTCGACGATCCACGTAAAGAATTGCCCTACAGCGGTGTGTTTCGCGTCTCGCCCGATGGCAAGCAGGTCCAGTTGTTGACCACCGATTTGAAGGGACCGAACGGTCTGGCCTTCTCTCCAGATGAGAAGTACTTCTACGTTGACGATTGGGACACCGAGAAGAAGGTCGTCATGCGTTACGAAGTCAAGTCCGATGGCACGCTGTCTAACGGGAAGGTCTTTTTCGACATGACATCTGCCGAGGGGGAAGACGCCCTCGACGGCATGAAGATTGACCAGAAGGGCAATCTTTATGTCTCAGGCCCGGGTGGGCTTTGGATCATCTCCCCTGAGGGCAAACACCTCGGCACCATCGTCGGACCCGAGCATCCGCACAACTTCGCTTGGGGTGACGATGATGGAAGAACGCTGTATTTGTGCGCTCGTACTGGCCTGTATCGTATCCGGCTGAGTATTCCCGGGATTCGTCCGTAACGCGATCCTGGGGCTGCGGCTAAGAAAACGGACGCCAGATTTGCTAGAGGAGATCAATCATGAAAGCCTTTTGGAGCTTGGTTCTGGCACTCATCTTGTCAGCGGCGCCGGCTTTGCAGGGGGAGTTGCCGACCAAGAAGGTGTTAACCCTCGGGATGGCAAAGAAGTTGGTCGCGGCCGCAGAAGCCGAAGCCAAGAAGCGAGGCGCCACAGTCGTAATTGCTGTTGTGGATGACGGGGGGCAATTGATTCTGCTCGAGCGCCTGGACGATACTCAGGTGGCAAGCGTCGAAGTCGCCATTGGCAAGGCTCGGACGGCAGCCATCTTCCGTCGGCCCAGCAAGGTGTTCGAGGACCAGGTTAAGAACGGTCGTGTGGCGGCGCTTGCGCTGCCCGGGGCCACGCCCCTTCAGGGCGGGATTCCTATTACCGTCGAGGGCAAGGTCATCGGAGCCATCGGTGCGAGCGGAAACAGTCCGGGGGAAGATGAAGAAATCGCACTGGCGGGTGCAGCTGTGACCGCGACGGCTGTCCAGGAAGAAGGTAGGTGACTGTGAGGCCACCTCGCCTTCGAGGGTTGTCGTGGCAAACCAGTATGGCGACCTTGCCGGTTGGCAATGAGTCTTGACCTGAGAAAAACCATGGACGATGCCTACGCTATTCGACTTGCAAAGACAGAGTTTCGTGACGCGTACAACAAAGGTGATGTGAGTCGCGTCTCGGCGGTTTTTGCAGACGCGTATAGCGACATGTGAAGCACAGGCTGTTCTCAAGTACCATTTGAAGAAACTTTTCGCGCGGTATCGTGCCGAACTTGCGGTCACGATCGTCTCGATTCGAGTCCAGGGCCAATTGGCTTTCGACTGGGGTTGGCACAAGCTCACGCTGACGCCCAAGACGGGTGGGAGGTCAATCACAACGCGCACACGATACCTCGAGATCTGGCAGAAGGACGCCGACGGCAGGTGGAAGATCGCGGTTTTCCTCGACAACGTGGATGTTCCGCCGCAGATGCCACCGAAAGAGGTCTTGGCAGAGATGGGAGGCGGGCGCGCCGTTGGAGTTCGTCGCTCCGTGCACGGTAGACGGTCGAAGATCGACCAGGCTGCCTAAGTTCCTGATTATTCTAAGGATCGACTTCTTCCGAACCGGGCCCGGGTGGAAGTCTCACCTTTTTGGGCTTGCCGTGTCACATGGGAGGACAATTGATTCCTGATGGCAACTGCAAGAGTCCAACCCGAATCAGAAGTCGATCTTATTGCACGTGTCCGTTGCGGTGATCATGAGGCGTTCTACGAGCTGGTGCGGCCGCATGAGCGTGGAATTTACCTGGCGGCGCTCTCCATCGTCAATACCTGCGCAGACGCCGAAGAGGTCGTGCAAGAAGCCATCCTGAAAGCGTTCAAGGCAATCGGGCGTTTTCGTGCAGAGGCGAAATTCAGCACTTGGATTATCCAGATCGCGATCAACGAAGCGCGAATGAAGCTGCGAAAGAACCGCCGCCACCTCTACGAATCGCTTGATCAGCCCAGAAGGGGAAACGAGGAAGGCGACTATATTCCTCGGGACTTTGCTGATTGGCGGGAAATTCCCTCTGAAGCGCTCGAGAATACGCGCCTGCGCGAGGCCCTCAAGAAGGGGCTGGCTTCCCTGCCTCCCAAGTATCGGCAAGTGCTGATTCTGCGTGACGTGGAACAATTGAACATAGCCGAAACAGCAAAACTGATTGGAATTACGGAAGCGGCAGTCAAAACCCGCCTGCTACGTGCCCGGTTGATGATGCGTGACGCGCTTGCACCGGGTTTTGACGGAGCTTGGAAGAAGGGGCGGGAATACGAGAAAGTCCGACCCTGGTAACGAGAACGAAGAGCACAGGCTAGATGTTAGATCTGGAACAGGAGCAAAGGACGTGGCGAAAAAACCCATCGAAATCGACTGTGAAGAAGTGTGGCGACAGATCTCGAATTATCTTGACGATGAAGTAGATCCTGGACTCCGCGCCATCATGGCCTCCCACTTCAAGGACTGCGCTCATTGCAGTGCCATCCTGGATGGCACCAGGAATGTAGTGAAGCTTGTAGGAGACGGAAAGGCTTTTGAGATTCCCGCGACTGCGAGTCAGAGGTTCTACACGAAACTAAACGATCACCTTGCAGCCCGCGCGCCTAGGAAGAGTGGACGCTAGTAACCTCCAGAAGAATTCCATAAGTCCGTCGGTTGCCTCGGACGAAAGTCCATCTTCCGAACACTTCTACCGATGCCACGCGTAACTTTCTTCCCGGCCTCGAATCAGCATGGACATCAAGGGGACGGAGGGAAACTGGTGTGCAAGACAGTGCTGACTCTCGCGTTGGCTCTTTTCCCGGCGTACGCGCAGGCCCATCGGAAGAATGAGATAGGACTGCTTGGGCGCCACGGTCACCCCCGGGCTTGAGGTCGCGGGATCAAGCAGCAGTAGTCTGAAAATCGGATCGGGCATCACGTTTCAATTGACGTACGCGCGGCAACTGACTACAACTCGGTCCGTTGCTCTGTATTTTGAAGTGCCCGCGCTCGCGATTCCGCTTCAGGACATCACAGCTTCAAATGGCGCTGTTCCAGCCAACTACGACTCCTTTTTCGTGACACCAGGACTACGGGTGAAGTTGGCCCCGTCTGCCCATGCATCGCCATGGTTTTCAGCGGGCGGAGGCTATGCTCTTTTCGACGAGAGCGCGAGCCGCATCGAGGGAACGCATAACATAACCGCGAGGAACGAGCGGAAGCGCCGTACAGTTCGGCGGAGGTGTCGACATCCGAACGCCGATCAAGGTGCTGTTCCCGATTGGTCTCAGGGCTGAAGTGCGAGATCTCTATACCGCAAAACCCAATTACAACGTCAGCACGGGCGGAGGTTTTCAGCATAACGTTGTGTTTTCGGGAGGATTAGTGCTGCATTTCTGAGAGGCTGCAGACTCCGCCGAAGATCATTGAGAAAGTTCTGGCACGTGTTCGTCCTGAAGCAGGGCGGGAAAAACAATGAATTCACTAATCCAATCGCAGCAAGCGCCGGTTATATCGAAGCCGAGTTCATCATTCCCAGAGGTACACTGGCTAGCATCAGTGGGCGCTCACATCTCACGGTACTCGCTCGTGCTAATCCTGTTCTGGATTGGCATTCAGAAGTTCACGGTAGCCGAAGCAGAGGGCATCAGGCCTCTCATCTTGCACAGTCCGCTCATGTCCTGGATGTACTCGTTTCTGAGTTCACGCGCGGCTTCCGGCGTCATCGGTGTGGTTGAAATCTCAGTGGCGCTTCTAATGGCATTGAGGCTGATCTCGCCGAAGGCGTCTTTTCTCGGAAGCGTGGGAGCAGTCATTACTTTTGTGATAACCGTGAGCTTTTTGTTTACAACACCAGAGTGCTTGATCACAGTCACGCCGTTCCGCTGCTGGGGGACCTGGGAGGATTCTTGATCAAGGATCTGGCGCTTCTCGGGTGCGCAGTGTGGACCGCCGCGGAAGCACGAGGTTCGTATTCTTTAAGCTGAGACGTTGCTAAGATCTTCCAAAGCATCGGCGCCGATTGGCAGCTATATGCTTGCGAGAGATGGACAGGCTGGGCGCTCCATCACTAGCCGACCGCGGGTACCTGGGTCTCCTGGTTAGCGGCTCGAGCCTTCCCTAATTCTTCCGCGATTCTTCGGTTGTGGAAGTCCGGTACGGTTCCAAGACCAAATGCGACCGTGTTGGCGAACTTCGCCCAACCCACCAGGAGGACGGCCTCCAGGATTTGCTGCTCGCTGAATCCATAGGTACGAAGGCCTTCGATATCGCTGGATCCGATTTTGGCTGGCTGGCTGTTAAGCTTGGCGCAGAAGTTCAAGAGAGCCTTGTCGGCGATCGGAATCTTGGCATGAACGTGGTCGATGGCGATCTGCTCCGGTTCCGGACCCTCAAGATGTAGCATGCGCACGATTTCGCAGTGTGCGGTCACGCAATAGGTACTGAGGTTTGCCGCCGAGCACACCAGGAAGATGTATTCCTTTTGCCTTCGCGCAAGTGCGCCTTCCTGCAACAGGAGATTGCCCGTCAGGGTCACCTCGGCGTCAATCATGTCGGGGCGCGCGGTTTGCGCGGGGAAGAAATTCGGCAAAAATCCAAACTGTTCCCGTATCGCTGTGAACACAGGGAAGTTCTTCTCGTCAAACGGCTGGTTGCGAAGATAGGTCATAGCCTCAACCCCAAGTAGTCGCACTAGTCTACACCACGGAATCAAGGAACACTGACCGCACGGACGGTCGAGACGCGTCGCGCGCCCGTCACAGCCGTTCTGGTGACGTCCACGGTGCTACGGCGGAGCAGGAACACTACAGTCTCGCGATATACTGACTCGCCACGAGTCTCATGAGCGAGTCTCACGCAATCCGGAACGAGCCGTTTGGCCAATGCCCCGGGCTTGTCGAAGCGTACGGTTTTGTTCCCAACTTGTTTCGTGCGCAGAGCGAACTGCCGCGGGTTATTGAGGCCGAGGAGCGACTCATCGACGCGGTGGTGGTTCAAGAAAACGCGCTGAGCCGACGCCAGAAGGAGAGCCTTCTCCAGACTGTGGCGAGTGTCGGGGAGAACCACTATTGTCAAGCGCTCTATAGGCAAGCGATTCCTGTCGAAGCAGATTCTGCGCTACTGAAGTTCGTGCTCAAGCTTGCCAAGCACACCCCGTGGTTTTGCGCGAATGATGTAGAGGCACTGAGGAGGAATGGGTTCGATGACGCGACGATCCTGGAAGCCGTCGTCACGACGGCCGTAGGCCAACTGCTTTGCACTTTGGCGGATGGGCTCCGTCCGGTCCCAGATCCAGGATTGGCCTCACTGGTTTCAAGCGAGCTCCCGGAACTACCGGAATCCTTCGACTGGGTTGAAAGCCCGGGGCCGTATCTCCAGTCCCAGCCGCGCCCGGCCGACGATTTTCGGCCTTACGCCCTTCTTCGGGAGCAGGTGGGCTTCGTTCCTAACCTTTTCCGGGTCCAGGCCCTGTGGCCCGAGGTAGTGGAAGCGGAGGTCCAGGCGTTCGAACAGATCTTGGTCCCCGAAGACCTCCTGAGCCGTGTCCAGAAGGAGAAAATCCTGCTGGTGATATCGGCAGCGAACCTGAACACGTACTGCGTGGCCGTGCACAGCCAGATACTAAACGCTATGGGTGTGCCCTCAGAAGACTCCGACCAGATCGTCGAAGACCACCGTCGCGCCGCGATATCCTTGTCAGATATGGCCTTGCTGGACGAAGTCCGCAAGCTAGCCCGCCGTCCCGCACGGTCGGGGGCCGGGTTTGAAACGGAGCTCCTGCGGACACATGGGTTCAGCGAAGCTCAGATCGTTGAAGCCGTGGCGATGGCTGCACTGACGAATTTACTGAATACTTTGCAGGCTGGCCTGGGGGCCGTACCCGATTTCCCGCCGCGCCGCGTCTTCAGTCCAAAAGATTTGTATCGTTTTTCCAGGCAGGCCCGTCCTACCTCCGATGCTGCTTCTCCAGACGATCCCGATGCTGAAGTCGTTGCGCGGGTTCAGAATGGGGACATCGAGGCGTTCGAGGAACTGGTACGCCGCCATACGCGGCGAGTTATGGCGACTCTCGCAGGGCTTGTAGGGAACATGGATGACGCTCGGGATGCAACGCAAGATGTGTTCTTAAAGGCCTTCGAGCATATCGACCGCTTTCAGCGACGCTCCAAGTTTTCGACTTGGCTCATCAGCATCGCAATCAATACGGGAACTGAGCTTCTCCGGCAGCGCAAGCCCTCAGAGCCTCTGGAAGACGTCAAGGATGAGGAGGGATTTCGCCCACGGCAGATTCAAAGCTGGGCGGACAACCCGGAAGAACTAGTTGCCGCCGCACAGAGGAGTGGCTTGGTCAGGGAGGGGGTACTGCGACTCCCAGAGAAGTATCGTGTTGCCGTACTCTTGCGTGATATCAGCCAATTTTCGACCGAAGAAGCAGCGGTCGCATTGGGACTGAGCGTTCCCGCGTTGAAAGCTCGGCTATTGCGTGGGCGATTGATGTTGCGAGAAAGCCTCGCGCCCTATTTCATTCGCACTGAGAAGAGGAGCCCCGATGCTCAGTTGTGCTGACTTTCTGGCCGAGTTCGGAGACTACCTGGAGGATTTGGCCGATCCTGAACTTCGAACCCGTCTCGAGGAGCATCTGCGCGAATGCAAGACCTGCCAGGTAATCGTGGACAGCACCCGCAAGACGATCCGAATTGTTACGGACAGCGATTCGTTTAGCGTGCCAGCCTACAATGTAGAGCTCATCGTCAGAGATGTCATGGCGCGTATTCGCGACAAGAAACGCTGAAAGAGACCTTCCCGTGAGTAAGTCGCAGTCTTCGCCGCATGTCCTTCAGCAGACTCACCTTATGTTCAATTGGCCCCGATTTTCGCTCTTCTCTGGGCGCCGTCCCAAGTCCGAGGGTAGTGGGCTAAACCGGGTGCAGTTTGCTTCTTGGGGCGACAGCGGATAGGCCAGCCGATCAACTGCAGATTTCTTGCATCCTGTCCGTCAGGAATCCGTCTTACGTGATGAATGCCAAGAAGCCTTCGGACAGAAGGGACGTTATGAGTAGCCTGCCGAGTTTGAACGACGCTGAGCAACCTCCTGCTTTTCATGCAAAGGTTTCCCAAGTGACGTTTGCACGGCCGGCGGCTCCTGCTGGGAAGAGACTGGACAAGAACGAAACCGAACTCATCGGGCGGGTCAGGGCGGGAGATGTGGAGGCGTTCTACGAGTTGGTCCGTCCTTACGAGCGCGCTGTCTTTCTGGCTGCGTTGTCGCTGGTTAAGAATGATGCGGATGCAGAAGAAGTGGCGCAAGAAGCAGTTCTGAAGGCCTTCAAGAACCTTTCCCGTTTTCGCCAGGAAGCCAAGTTCAGCACGTGGCTGATCCAGATCAGCATCAATGAAGCGAAAATGAAGCTGCGTAAAGACCGGCGCTACCTGTATGAGTCTCTGGATGAGGGACACCAAAACGACGAGGGTGACTACATCCCGAAGGACTTTGCGGATTGGCGGGAAATACCGTCGGAGGCGTTGGAGCAGAGCGAGCTTCGTGAGGCACTTACCAAGGCCCTGGATTCTCTTCCCGAAAAGTACCGCACCGTGCTGATCCTGCGGGACGTGCAGCACCTCAGTATCAACGAAACTGCACAAGCCCTCGGTCTCTCAGAAGCAAATGTGAAGACAAGATTGTCCCGTGCTCGGCTGCAGATGCGTGACGCGCTGGCGCCTGGCTTTGACGGAGCGTGGAGTCGAAGAAGAGAGTACGAGAGAGTCCGACCGTTCTGAAAGCGACCTCGCAATAAGAACGAAGAAGTGCTTAAACTGGTCGGCGCGATTTGGAACAGCGCGGCGAAAAAGAGATTCACAGTGTGTGATCTCGCCGAGGCAGCAGGCTGGAGGTGCTGGTTCCTGGATGAACGCCTGGTTTGGGGCACCCATTCAGGGGCACCCATAAGAAAATGAATGAGAACGCCGAGCAAGAAACACAGCAGTTTATACGGTTGAAGCACCACTCACATTGATTGAAGTCAAACGTTTTAGGTGAAAGTTCTTCCGTAAAACTTCGCGAGACCGGCCACGAAACCTACGCTGTCAATAGCAAAGGCGGCGAAGTCGATGGCATACGTCTGCACCTCGACCTGACCTCAATCCCCACACCGGATGGCGTGGTTGTGGTACCCCTGCGCCAGCGGCGCTCGGCGTGGTTGAGGAATGTGCGCGGTTGGGCATAAAGCGGGAATGGCTATATCGAAGCTAGACGGTGGAAGCACCAGCCTATCGTTGCACGTCGGCCCCGGCTAGCGCGGAAGGTTTCCAGTCAGCCGCAATATCCAACGGATGCATCTGTGCCCAAGGCCCACTGGCTCGCAAAACATCATGGGGCAGGCACCGGGGATCACCGAGATGCCCGCCGAACGACAGGAATCACGCTTCTTCAACCTTTCGGAGAATGCCACGGTTCCGTCCTTCCGCTTGAGCCGGGAAAAGCGTTCCGCACCCAGACTGACAGACGCGATTACAGGCCCCATCTCCGGTTCAGCATCCGCATGGAGCCCAACGCTGTCGCGGCTCCCGACGTACTCCCACTAAGATGAGCGGCGCATATTCAAGACGCAAGGGACGCAGAGGCGAACGCGAGGTCGTCAGACTGGCGCGTAAGCACGGACTCGAAGCCGTCGCGCACCTGGATGACAGCGCAAAGTCCGTCCGCAGTCGAGCGTGCGTGTGACGTGATCGTGGTCTGGTCGCAGATGCCAGGTGAACTTTAATACAAATTTTCTGCTACTTTTTCCCCAGCTTCGTCATCTCAAGAAGTGAATGCGAAAGAATCTCAGGCACCGTCTGAGCCGGGAGAAAGATGATGGCAATCAAAATTAAACATATGGGACACCGAATCCTGAGTTATGGCGTCACTCTCATCGAACTCTGGTTTGAAGCGACCAAATTCGCCCCAAATTCTTCTAGACCGGAATTTCCGCTTTAGTGTTGACACGGGCACGCGAATCGGTGCAATGCTATCTGTGCTATTTGCCAAGTAACGTTTGGTTGGAGCAGCCCTGCCTCACTCCGGTGGGGCTGTTCTGTTTTGTACCCTGGAAATGTTGTACCGAGCCCTCAGTCCCCATCGGAGGTGCTTGAGAGGGGGACGCCCCACATCCGGCGAACGGGGCGGATGTGAAGCTCACAGAGGTGCAAGTGCGAAGGTCGCTATTCTTGGCACTTGGCAATTGTCAGTTTGGTGCCCAACATTTCCCGAGTCGCATGATGCGGAAGAGAATCTGCATAGCGAAGATCGAGACGCGGTTCATGGCCAAGACGCACGTCTTGTAGGAATTTCTGTCGGTCTGTCCCACGTCAGCACAAATGGGACCGTGTGAGACCGGAAGTTAAGCTACAAATTTGAGCATCTTTGCGTGTGGACCCTTAGATCTGGCGAGCAACAGCGCTGAAGAAAGTGTGTAAACTGTTGCTTCGGCGGTCCGGACAAATTTTTGGCGAATGACAGGTATCGACAGATGCCGTTTTCTCTGCCGAGCCATGGCGAAGGAAATGAACGTGGTTCGACGGCTCAGGGCCGCACTGATTGCTTTGGGGTTCATCTCTTTCCCACTTCTCGCTCAGCAGAATGACCAAATCCTCTTTGACAACGGCGCCGGCAGCCTCATCGGTTCCAAGTTTGGTCCAATCGCCTGCTTCCAGCGTGCTTTATCTGACGCTCTGGAGAAGTGCGGTAAGCCACCTAGAGCAGTGGATGGCAAATTGGGGAGAAACACCCAAAGAGCAATCATGGAGTTTCAAGCTTGTCACCTCAAACCAGGTGACACTGACCCGCCCTCGAAAAACTCCACCAGCTAGAATTGGGGACCTCACGTCGCGGCGATAGCGACGAAGGAGGACCGTGGCCATGAAGAGAGGGCGTTTCAGTGAGGAGCAGATTGTAGGGATTCTGAAGGAGCACGAGGCGGGAGGGAAGGTGGCGGAGCTGGCCCGGGAGCACGGCGTCAGCGAGGCGACGCTGTATGGCTGGAAGAGTAAGTACGGCGGGATCGAGGTTGGCGAAGCGCAACGACTGAGAAGTCTGGAAGACGAGAACCGCCGTTTGAAACATCTGGTAGCCGATCTCAGCCTGGACAAAGAGGCGCTGAAGGCGATCGTACGAAAAAACGGGTGGAGCTTGCCGGCCTGAGAGCGGATGCGGCGTTTGCCATGGAGCAGTTCGATCTGAGTGAACGCCGAGCCTGTAAGCTCGTGGAGTTCGACCGCAGCAGTTATCGCTATGAGCCGCGAGCGGACCCTAACGCCGAACTGCGAGAAGAGTTGGTGAAGCTGGCGCGACAGAAGCCGCGCTACGGATACCGGCGTCTGCAGGTGCTGTTGAGCAAGCGCGGACATCGGGCGAGTGCCCAGCGAATTTACCGGCTGTACCGGGAGGAGCGACGGATGGTGCGACGGCTGCGGAGGAAGCGGTTGGTGCGTCCTGCGAACGAAGGTCGGCTTCTGTTGCGCTCGAACCAGGAGTGGGCGCTGGACTTTGCCTGCGATGCCTTGGCGACGGGCCGCGGGATCCGCATCCTGGCCATCGTGGATGCATGCACCCGCGAGTGCCTGACGTTGGAAGTGGACACGAGCTTGTCGAGTCAGCGTGTGACCCGCGGCTTGGAGCAAGCGATCGAGCAGCGTGGCCTGCCGGAATCGATTCGCTGTGACAACGGGCCGGAACTGACCTCGCGGCACTTCCTGGGCTGGTGCGAGGAGCGGAAGATACAGCTGATCCACATTCAGCCGGGACGGCCGATGCAGAACGGCCACGTGGAGAGTTTCAATGGACGACTGCGAGACGAGTGTCTGAATGCCAGCTGGTTTCGCAACTTGGCTGATGCCAGGGAAAAGATCTCCCGCTGGCGAGAGGAGTACAACGGCGAGCGACCGCACAGCAGTCTGGGCTATCGCACGCCCAACGAGTTCGCCGAAACGTTGAGATCCTCAGTTCTACATGGATGAGAAAAGCGAGGCAGGTCATAGATGATTTTGTAGACGGTCAGATCCTCAGAATTCAACAAGCCATACACTTAAGAACTAGATTGAGCTGCCTCTTGGTAGATGGGACAAGTTTGCTGGAGTGGTACTTCGTTTGGCGGAGGGAGAGGAATTCGGCTATGAAAACAAGCAAGTTATTGATTTGATGCCAAGATGGAAACGCGAAAAACGGCGGAATTATTGGGTACACGACAGGTACACACATCCTTCGTGTTCTCTTCGCGCGAGTGATGAATTGGTTTGGCCCAGCAACCGGATCTCGCGAAATGCGACTCTCCCTTCACTCCGCAGCATCGGGCCGGCGACGAAAGCGCGCATGGGTTTGCACGGGCAAATCACCCTCTGCTACCAATGCGATCCGCAGCGCGAGGATACCTGTAAGCAAAGTTGCAAAAGGACCGCCCGTCAGCATACATAGGTAACGCCAGCGAGGCAAATCGGCAGTAGACGGGACGACGCCCGTTGCGCCCTCTACCGAGAGAATCTCGCTAGGCTTGAACTGAAACTCCCATTTGCCATCGCTAATACGCCATTGAAACGGGCCGGCGACGAAAGCGCGCAGTCTCATGCCGAGCGCCAGGCCCGTCGCCGTATGACCTAACTCATGCAAGGTCGTGATGATAAGCACGACAAGCGCCGCGATCACGGCTCGGTGCCAGATACCATGATTCGCGAGAACACCTTTCGCCCGGAGCCAACTAATCCACCAGAAGTAAGCCCCAAGGCTCACAGCGAAGATCAGGAACTCGGCCGTTTTGTTGACGAGATCGATGGTCCGATCACCCGGAACCCGTAAGTTCGCTTGGGCTCGGGCTTTGGAATTGGGTTGCTCATATCGACGCGAAAAGGCAACCAGTCCGGCAACTCCGATCGCCCACAGGACCCCGAGGTCGCGCCAGGAGGAGAAAAAAACTTCCGCCGCGTCTTTGAGAGCCTGCACCTTTGGGCAGACGATATACGAGGTGCCGCTTTCGTACGCGGTAGCATCCCCGCTGTTATCCTCAGGGAAGTGTCCGTTTGCGTCGCCCTGCGTAACCCATCTGTTCAGATAGCTGTTCCGAATAGTCGTCTGGCCCCCCCCTTTGTCCGGGCCTCCTGAAATGGTGTAATGTTTGCCGTCTTCGGTCTGTATCCACCAGAACGAGTGATTACAGCGAAGAAAGGCATGCCTGTACTTCAATTGTGCAAAGCAGCGCGGGATATTGATCTGAACTGGTTGAACGAAGTGAATTAGAAGCAGGTACTCAATAATTGCCTGTCGGCCTGTCGGATCGACACTATCGACGGGGTCGTCAGTAGCGTAAATGTACGGGTTGAACGTCAGCGGAGTGCATGGGACACCCTCCTCTGGGTCTCTGGCCCAGAAGCGCCCCGTTGCATGGTTGTAATGTCGCGCTCTCAGATGATACAGGCCGAGATTCGAGTCAAACCACTCGCCGCTGTATCGGAAATTGTTCGCGGTCGCGCCGCTAGTCCTGATAGGCATCCCAAAGGCGTCATAGTCGTAGCTGTCGCTCACCGCGCCCGCCGTGTTCGTCAGCAACCGGACGTTCCCGTGGCCGTCGTAGCCGTAGAAACTCGGCTTCCAGGTGCCGCTGACCAGTTGATTCTCGCTGATTCGGGTCAGGCCGTAAGCGTACGTGCGTGTGACCGCGCCGCTTACGATCTCGTCCAGCACTTGTGACAAGCCAGTTGGATTCAGCGTGTCAACCAAATACTTGGTCGTAGTTCCGCCAACGGTTTCTGAGACCCGGTTGCCGTCGCCATCGTAGGCGATGGTTGTTGCGTTATCCTCGCGCAAATTCGCAGAACTCGTCAGGACTCACCAACAAAGGACTCGTCGGGTGCTTTAATGAAATCATCCATCAGCGGGTGGAACGCTCTGAGTCCTCCATCATCAATAGACACCATAACCCGAATATTCTCGTGCGAATTGGGGCTGTCCCATCTCACCTCGACTTCCAACTGATACAGGGTTCCAGACAATCCGCTAACTTCGACCTCTCCCGGGGGATTGTCCATAAGACGCCTTAGCTCGGCGTACGAAAGTTTCCTCAACTCGCCAAGCTGTCGCGTCAGAATCTCTCGTGCCTCGTTTAGCTCCATTACTTCTCCCCTTCGCGCCCGTTGGTTCCGCAATCTTTTCTAGTAGGACGCTGGGCGATTTTCAGAACCAGTCAAAAACGGTACTGCATAGCGGAGGTAGCGGAATTTGCCATCTACTACCGCTGCCAGGAACTCCTGGGAGGTACGTCAACAACTGGAGATGGACGCAGTAGAACTTAACGCCGAGAATCGTCCAAGGATGAACCGCAGAGTGGACCGCGATACTGTACACGCGGTTATATACCTGAATGCTCCATTCGGCGAGGGTAGCTTTGCCTGTCGGATCAAACCGATTAACCGGGTCATTGTGGGCATAGACATACTTGTGTAGAGTCGCTGGATCATCGAAATCGCCCTCACAGCAATCCATCGTTTCGAAGCGGCCAGTCGCCTCGTTGAAATATCTTGCTCTCAGGTAGTAGAGGCCGACATTGGAGTCGAGCCACTCTCCGCTATATTGAAAAACGTTCGGAGTTGTGCCGGTGCGCGCGATCTGCATACCGAAGGCGTCATAGGTGTAGGTATCAGTAATCGTACCGGCAGGGTTGGTCAGGAACCTCACATTCCCGTGCCCGTCGTAGCCGTAGAAACTCGGCTTCCAGGTGCCGCTGACCAGTTGATTTTCGCTGATGCGCATCAAGCCATAGGCATACGTTCGCGTGACGGAGCCGCTCACCTTTTCATCGAGCACCTGCGGCAATCCGGTAGGATTCAGGTCATCTACCAGATATTTCGTGGTTACCCCGCCCGCCGTCTCCGATACCCGATTGCCGTCGCCGTCATAAACGACTGTCACTGAGCCGTGCGTCAGCAGCCGGTTCTCGAAATCGTAGGTGTTAGTAATGCCTCCTGACGAAGTGGTATTCCCGTTGTTGTCGTAGGTATCCACGCTCAGCCGGTCATTGTTGTCGTAGGAGAACGACCCGCCCGGAACCGCGCTGAGGGTTGAGGTCATCGAGGTGCGGTTGCCCACATTGTCGTAGCCAGTGTAACTGACCGTGCCGTTATTCCATGCGGGATCAGCAGTGATCGCCTCCGAGGTCAGCCGGTAGTCGTTGTCATAGCCATAGACCACATTGC
>WNFH01001554.1_pt1 | contig 15622 bp, 16 predicted proteins | sample 5400411 | NCBI WGS metagenome assembly WNFH01 (sample SAMN13153347, study PRJNA577476) | soil metagenome | isolation source: 200 cm saprolite under Douglas fir tree site 2 hole 3 | place: USA:California | collected 2015-04-18
AGCCACTCCTACCACCGGTCAGGTCCTGGGCGGCGTCTCGCGAAACTGCTCGGCCGCCTTCAGATCGTTCTCGCTCAGGTCCTTCATCGGGCTGCCGGCTTCGCCGCGGTGCTTCTTGAAGACCTCGAGCACGTGCAGCTTGTGCGGCCGCGCGGCGGAGAGCGGGCACGCCTCGTAGGCCTTGAGGTCCTCGTCGCAGTACCCCATGCGGCGCTCGCCGCACTTGGGCTGCAGGTAGCGGGCGAGCTCGGGGACCCGGCGCATCAGCTCGGCGCGCATCTTCGCGACCATCTGCCGGATCTCCCACTGCGCCCGGGTACAGAGCCGGAGGTCGGCGATGTGCAGGAGCTCGGCGAAGTTCACCATGATCTGGAAGTTGGTCGGGGCGGCGTTGGGCAGGACGAATCGGGCGTCCTCGGCGGGAATCCCGGCGGCGACCGCCTCCCGGTACACGCGGGTGATCTCCGCCATCAGCCCTTCGAACTCCTTCTCGCGGCCGGCGTCGCGCCAGGAGTCGGGCATGACGAACTCCAGCCGCTCCTCGTTCTTCCCGGTGAAGCGTACGTAGCGCTGCGACTGCTGCTCGAAGGAGATGCCGATGCGGTGCCGCACGAACTGGTGCGACAGCGAGCGGGAGACGCCGCCGATGCCGAACCAGAAGACGACCTGCTCGAGCGGAGAGACGTGCCCTGTCTTGAGGCGCTCCTCGACGAACTGGGCGATCTTCTCGCGGCTCACCTCGCCCGTGGCGATGTCCTCCCACACCTCCCGGGGCGTCTTGGGCGTGTAGCAGGTACGGTAGGCGCCGTAGAGCTTGGTGAGAGGGTCGTTGGCGAGGTCGATGAGGACGACGTCCATGCGCGCGTTGTAGCACGGGATGCAGCCGTTCAAGGCGCTGCGCAGTCGCCGCCGCCAGGCCTGGCGCAGTTCACGCCCCGCTGACCGCAATCCTGGCAAAACAAAACGCACCACGGAGTAACCGTGGTGTAATCGTTTTGACCCATCAGATGCGTCGCTCAGGCCGACAGAATCGCGGGAGCAACCCGGTCCGACCTGCGCTCGGTCCGTTCGCCCGCGCCGTGCGGCGCATCGTCCGATCCATCCCGCGAGGGCGCGTGCTGTCCTACGGCGAGGTCGCGCTCCGCGCCGGCCGGCCCGGAGGGGCGCGCGCGGTGGTCCGCGCGCTGCACCAGCTCGACGACGTGCCCTGGTGGCGCGTGGTGCGCTCGGACGGCACTCTCGCGCCCCTCGTCGCGCGCGAGCAGGGGCAGCTCCTCGCCGCCGAAGGCCACAGGGCGCGGGCGGGAAGGGGCGCGCGGCGGAGGGCGCGGTAGACTCGCGCGCCGCGATGCCCACCCTCTTCGTGGTCAGCGACCTGCACCTCGGCGAGACCGGCCTCGCGAGGATGTTCCACGATCAATCGCAGGGGATGCGGTTCGCGGAGCTGTGCTCGCTCGTGGCGCGCACGCCCGACAGCGAGCTGGTGCTGCTCGGCGACATCTTCGACCTGACCGCCTCGCTCCCACCGGCGCGCGGGCTGGCCGCCTTCGGGCGCGCCCTGGAGGTGCCGCTCGAGGACCGCCCCGCCCGGCCGCTCGCCGACATCTGCGCGTCGATCCGCCACAACAACCCCGTCGCGCTCGACGCGCTGGAGGCGCTCTGCGAGGACGCCGCCGTCACGCTGGTGACCGGCAACCACGACCGCCACCTCGCGACCCCCGAAGGGCGCGCCGCGCTCGAGTTCGCGGGGCTCCCGGGCATGAGCGTCGACACGATGGCGGTGCGGAAGGCGGGCGAGCGCGTCGTGGTGCTGCAGCACGGCCACGGCTGGGACCCGTCGAATGCGACGCCCACCGGCGGGGGCGAGGTGATGACCTCCATCCTCCACCACGCCATCGTGCCGTTCCTGCGGCACCAGCTCCCGCGCAGCAATGTGGCCATCGATCCGGACCGCGTCATCGCGCTGCGGCCGGAGGAGCGCGTGGTGCCGGTGCTGGAGCGCTGGCTCAAGGCCGGCATGTTCGAGCGCTTCATCGACGCCTTCGTCGAGATCCTGGTGGCGAACGGCTACATGTCGCGCGCCCTCTCCTGGCTCGCGACGGCCGATCGCATCCGGGGGCGGCTCAAGGATGACGACGATCTCTGGGAGCGGGCCGGTCACGCTGCGCTGGGCGCCTTGACGGGATCTCGCAAACTTCCGGGAAAACCTCCACCGCCCGACATCCTCGTGCTCGGACACACCCACGTGATCGATTGGGCCGTGCAGGAGGGCCGGCCGGGCGTGCAGAGGCTGTACGTCAACCTGGGTACGTGGGCGGCGCGCGCCTCCGATGCAGCAGGCCCGGTGGAGGCGATCCTGCCGGTCTTCCGCCTGGACGCCCCGGATCGTGGCAAGGTGATCGCCACGCTGCGAGATCTGTCCAACCAGGCGCGCCTGCTGCAGCGGTTCGAGGTGAGGGCATGACCGAGGCGGGTACGGCCGGAGCCAAGACCCCGCGCGCCTCGCGGGTGGTGATGACCGAGTCGGTGCTGCCCGGCGACGGCAACCCGCTGGGGACCGCGTTCGGCGGGCGCATCGCGCAGTGGATCGACGTGGCCGGGGCGATCGCCTGCCAGCGCCATTGCCGGCAGCGGGTGGTGACGGCCTCGATGGACGACCTGCACTTCCTGAAGCCGATCCGGGTGGGGATGATCGTCGAGCTGCGCGCGCAGGTGAACGCGACGTTCCGCACTTCCATGGAATCCGGAGTGCGGATCGAGAGCGAGAACCCGCTCACCGGCGAGCGCGCGCACGTCTGCAGCGCCTACCTCACCTTCGTGGCGCAGGACCAGCACGGACACCCGGTCGAAGTGCCGCCGCTGGTCCTCGAGAACGAGGAGGACCGCCGGCGGGAGCAGGACGCCAGGCGCCGGCGCGCGGTGCGGCTCGAGCACGCGCGGGTGAAGCGCGCGCGGCTGCTCGCCGAGACCAAGGAGCGCGGTTGAAGGCGGTCGCGGTCGCGCTGCTCCTTCCCTCCCTCGCCCTCGCCGCCCCGCGCGGCGCGGGCAAGGCGCGGCCCGCGTCCGCGCGGAAGCCGGCCGCCCCGCCTCCCAAGAAGCTCGCGCCCGAGGAGAACCCGAGGCTGGGCGGCGCCGCCAGGGCATTCGCGAAGGCCCGCGTCCGCTTCGAGGCGCCCGGCGACCGGACCCAGGTCGCGACGGGCGAAGTGACCGTGCGCCTCGCGATCACCGGCTACGCGCTCGTCGGCGGCGCGCACGCGCACCTGATCGTGGACAACCAGCCGGCGCTGCAGGTCGACGACGTCTCGCGCCCGCTCACGATCGAGAACCTTCCGCCCGGACCCCATCTCCTGCGGGCGGTGCTGTGCAGGCCGTGGCACGAGGTGGTGAAGGCGCCGCACGCGTTCGCGCTGGTCCGCTTCTGGTCGGGCCCGCGGACGCCGGGCCGTGCGGGAACGGTCGCCGAGCACCAGGCCTGGCCCGACCCGCGCCGTCCGCTGCTCACCTACGTGCTGCCGCTGGGCACGCCCCGCGCCGACGACGCGCGGATCGCCGCCGGCGTACCCGTGGCGACCGCCTCCGTGGCCGTGCCGGCCAGCAACGATCCCAACCTCGGCGGGAGCAACGGCACCGATCCGCCTCCGCCTCCCCCTCCCCCTCCTCCGCCGCCCGCTCCCGCGCCGGCGCGGGTGCACCGCCCGCGGCCGCCCGCCCTCGACTTCTATCTTTCGCGCGCCAAGCTCGGCCGCCGCTCGTACAAGGTGCGGGTGGTGCTGGACCGGGCCGAGCTGCAGCTCGTCAAGGCGTGGGAGCCCAGGCGCCTGCCGCGCCTTCGCCCCGGCAGGCACCACATCTCGATCGACCTGCTGGACCGCCGGGCCCTCAAGGTACCCGGCGCGCTCAACCGCACCGACCGGACGTTCCACACGCCTTAGTAGAAACGACTTCAAGAACAACGCGGAGGCGCGGAGGCGCGGAGATGTTCTTGAACCCAATCCTCCGCGCCTCAGCGCCTCCGCGTTCGTCTTGTAGGCTGTTGAGACTTCAGCCCTTCTCTACGGGCTTGCCGGCTTTTTCCCAGCCCATGATGCCGGCCGGCATGATGTTCACGCGCTTGTAACCCATCTGGAGCGCCGCACGGGCGCCCTGGTGACACGCGTGTCACTTCTCGTTGGCGCAGTAGAAGATCAGCGTCCGGTCCTTGTCCTTCGGCAGATCGGACGCCTGCACGTTCTTGAAATCCACCCACCTGGCCGTCGGAACGTGGCCCTTCTGCCACATGTCCTTCGGGTTGTTGTCGAAGATGGACGCGTCGCCCTTGGCGACATGTTCGGCGACCTGATCGACGGTCAGGCGGCCGAACTCCTCTTTCTCCTCGGCCCGCGCGGCAGCGCCGAACAGGAGCGCAGCCAGCGCGAGCGTGGTGCAGATGCGGACCATCGGGCCTCCTGCAGCGTTTGCGCAAGTAACCCCTGGCGTTCCTTCGGTCAAGCACAACGCCCGGCGCGCCCGGCATTTCCGAAGGGTCAGGCCGGGCGGTCCATCCGGACGTGCGGGATGTTCGCGTCGTCGAAGATGGCGCCGATGGCCTGGTACCCGGCCTTCTCGTAGAAGCGCCGCGCCGAAACCTGCGCGTTCAGGGTGAAGCGCTTCGCCCCGCGCTTGCGCGCTTCGTCCTCGAGGAAGCGGAGCAGCGCGGTGCCGATGCCGTTGCCGCGCGCGTCGTCCATCACCGCCATCCGCCCGATGCGCGCGACGCCGGGCTCGACGAAGACGAATCGCCCCGCCCCGGCGGGCACGCCGTCGAGCAGCGCCAGCGCGTGCACGGCTCCCGACGAGTCGTCCGCGTCGACTTCCAGGGAAGGCGGGACGTTCTGCTCCTCGACGAACACCGTCCAGCGCAGGCGCAGGCAGGCGCGCCGGTCGGCTTCCTTCTCAGCCAGCCGGACTTCGACCATCGGGCGCGCTCCGCAGCAGGCGCTCGCTGGCGACGAGGAACAAGACCCCGGCGAGGCCCAGGAAGAGGAGGAACGAGACCAGGTCGCTCGCGGCGAACCGGCCCAGCTTCTCCGTCACGTTGATGCCGCGCAGGAAGTTCCGGGTCGGCTCGGACAGCTGCAGCATGGCGAGCAGGGTGCCCGTCACCGAGGCGCCCGCGATGAGGCCCGAGCTGAAGAGCACGCCGGGACCGCTCTCCGCCTCGGCGTCGCTCAGCTTGCGCTTCTGCCGGCGGTCGACCAGCCAGCGCACGATGCCGCCCACCATGATCGGCGTGGAGGTGGAGACCGGCAGGTACACGCCCACGGCGAAGGCCAGCGAGGAGAGCCCGCAGAGCTCCAGGACGATGCTGATGAAGACCCCGATCAGCACCAGCCCCCAGGGGAGCTTCTGCGACATGATGCCCTCGATGATGAAGGACATCAGCACCGGCTTGGGCGCGGAGAACTTGGAGGTGACCTTCTCGCCGTTGTCGCGCTGGGTGAGCTGCCCGTTGATGCCGGGGTCCTCGAGGTACTTGATCTGCCCGCCATCGTCGACCAGGTACTTGCCGGGCGGCACCGGGCCGCGCGGATCGCGCAGGCGGACCACGTTGTACTCGGCGCCGTCGCGCCCCGCGTCGGGCCCGCGCAGGCGCTCGCGGCCGTCGTACTCGCCGGGGGAGAATTTGACCTGAGGGTAGTCGCGACGGGCGAAGACCGTCCCCGCGTCGTTGAGCTTGAGGATCACGAACCCGAGCAGGAGCGCGCTGGAGAGCGCGCCGACCAGGATGGCGATCTGCTGCCGCGAGGGCGTGGCGCCCACGATGTAGCCGGTCTTGAGGTCCTGCGAAGTGGTGCCGCCGTTGGAGATGGCGATGCAGGCGATGGCGGCGATGGAGAGCGCCGCGATCTTGTAGGGCGCGCTCACCCAGCCCAGCGAGAAGAAGATGAGCGAGGTGATGAGCAGCGTGGCCACCGTCATGCCGGAGATGGGGTTCGAAGAGCTGCCCACCTCGCCGGTGAGGCGCGAGCTGACCGTGACGAAGAGGAACCCCAGCACCAGGATCAGCACCGACCCCAGGATGTTGATCTTCAGCGACGGCACCAGCGCGCAGACGACGACCAGCAGCAGCGATCCTGCCCCCACGACCCACAGCGGAATGTCCCGATCGGTGCGGGGGATCTGCACGCGCTTGCCGCCCACGCCGCCGGACAGGCTCTTCATCCCGCGCATCGCGCCGCCCACGATGGTGGGAAGCGACTTGAACAGCGAGATGATCCCCCCGGCCGCCACCGCCCCTGCCCCGATATACAGAATGTATTGATGCCAGACGTCGTCCGGCGTCATGTCGCGGATCAGCTTGGTGGCCGGGTAGATGGGCTGGGTGGCCGAGTTGCCGAACAGCTTGATGGCCGGCATCAGGACCAGCGAGCTCAAGATGCCGCCGGCGCCCATGGTGAGCGCGATGCGCGTGCCGATGATGTACCCGACCCCGAGCAGCTCGGGACCGACCTCGAGCGAGACGTTCCCGCCGTCGTAGGTCTTGCCGAAGATCTTCTCGGGGATGTCCTTGAAGAAACCGAACGCCTTGTAGCAGAGCGCGAAGAGCGACCCGACGCCCAGGCCGGCGAAGACGGTCTTCGCGGTGGTGCCGCCCTTCTCGCCCGAGATCAGCACCTCGGCGCAGGCGGTCCCTTCCGGGTAGACCAGCGTCTTCGCTTCCTTGACGATGAGCGCCCGCCGCAGCGGGATCATCAAGAGAATTCCGAGCAGGCCGCCCAGCACGGCGACCACGATCAGCTGGCTGATCTCCATGTCGTAGCCGAGGATCAGCAGGGCGGGCATGGTGACGCCCAGGCCGAAGGCGATGCTCTCGCCCGCGCTGCCCGTCGTCTGCGTGATGTTGTTCTCCAGGATGGTCGCGCGGCGGACGCGGAACACCTTGGTGAAGGCGCGGAAGATGGTGATGGAGAGCACCGCGACCGGGATGCTGGCGCTCACGGTGAGGCCGACCTTGAGCACCAGGTACATCGAGCTGGCGCCGAACAGGATGCCGAGCAGCGCGCCGACGATGAGCGGGACCGGGGTCAGCTCGGGGATGTCCTGCGAGGCCGGGATGAACGGCTGGTGGGCGTCTTCCGCCTCGGCGACGGGGGCGCGATCGACGGTGGCGGCATGCGGGTGCTTGGATTCGGGTGCGGTAACCGGCATGGACATGAAGTGGGGAGAGGTAGCACACGCCCGAGGGGCGAGTCACTGTCGTTGACCCATCCCTCGTCGTAAGATTGCACGGTGTTCAGCGTGAAGATGGTGGCGCGGCCGGACGCGCGGATGGTGGAGGTGCCGCTCGAGATCGAGGCGGAGCTGCCGCGCGATTTCGAGGGCGCGGCGCTGCTTTCCTCGAGCGGGCTGCCGCGCAAGGTGCGGCTCAAGGCGCAGCGCGACGCGCTGAAGCTCTCGACGGCGTATCGCGCGGACCAGCTGCTGGCCGACCTGGTCAAGACGGCCCTGCGGGGATCGCCCCTCGACGTCGAGAAGGTGCAGATCGCCGCGCGGAACTTCGTCCGCTCGGTGCGCGAGCGCCGGCAGGACGGGGCCACCCTGACCGTCGAGTCGAACGGCCGCGGGAAGATCGAGGTGAGCGAGTCCCTCCCACCCGCCCCCACCCCGGCGCGCGTCACGCCGGCGGACGGGTCGCGCCCGTCGTCCTTCAGCGTCACGGACCGGGTGGCCGCCATCGAGCGGCGCCTGGACCAGATCGAGGGCCGGATCGGGCGCCTCCTGCCGCACGGGGACGAGGCAGACCGCGTCTCGAGCCTGGAGAAGCGGCTCCTGGCCGTCGAGGCCCGGCCGCAGGCGCCGGGTGTGGGCGAGCCGCCGCGTGGCGTTCTGAAGGGGCGCGGCACCGCCATCGAGGCCTTCGCGGACGGCTTGCGCGCCGAGCTGCGCGAGCGGGTCGCCTCGCAGCGCGCCCAGGCCGAGCAGGCGGCGGCGCGCTGCGACAAGGCGGCCGCGCTGGCGGTGGAGGCGGAGCGCGTCCTGCGCGCGCCGCAGGAAGGCATCTCGCAGCACCTGCGGGCGACCTCGGCGCAGGCCGCGGCGCGCGAGCAGTCCCTGCAACGCGTGCACGCGGAGGTCGACCTGTACGCGGCTTCCGACCTTCCCCTCGCCGAGCGGCTGGTGGCGCGGCTCCTGGAGGGTGCCTCGACGCCGGATCCCGCGGCCCCGCTGGAGCGGCAGGCGCAGGCGCTGGTACGCGCGGCGCGCGGCGAGAATGCGGAGCTGCGCGCTTGGCTCGGGCGCGCGGCGGCGCTGTGCGGGTGGGAGCTGATCGATCCGCCGGCGGGCGAGCCGCTCTCGCCGCAGCTCCACGTGGCCGTCGACTCCGGCGGGGATCGCGTGGCTCGCGTGGCGGCGCCGGGGGTGCGCCGCAGGGACCGCTCGATCCTCTGCCGCGCCCGCGTCGAGGTGTCGCCCGAGGCGCGAGCGGCGGAGGGGCCCGTCGCCCCGGCGGATGCAGAGGAGGTCGAGCTGCTCGCCGAGGAGGTGGTGATCGAGGTGGCGCCGGCGCGGCGGAGCGACGACACGCCGCCGCCCATCGACGAGCGGACTCCCGTGCAAGGGCTCCCGGCCGCGCCCGCGGCTCCGGCGCAGCCCGAGCAGACCAAGCGGCTCGCGGCCCCAGGCGAACCTGAGCGCACGAGGCGGCTCGCCGTCCCGCCGGCCCAGGCGGGGGACGCAGCGGCGCCGGCGCAGGCTCCCCCGGCCGCCGGGCCGCAGAAGAACGCCGCGCCCGCGAGCGCCGGCCCGGCCGGGGAAGCTGCCGGCGGCCCGCAGACCGCGCCCGCCGCGGCCGATCCGGCGCCGGAGGAGGCCGCACCCGCGCCCGAGCGCGTGGCGGGACCCGCCTTGAAGCTGCCCGGGCGCGAGGCGCGCGACGTCGAGCGGCGTCCCGCGCGCCGGAACCAGCCGGTGCACGTCGCCGAGCTGGCGCCGCCAGAGGAGCCAGTCAACGAGCTCGATCGCGACGTGGCCGCGGCCGCGCGGCAGGTCCCCGAGATCAGCGGGGACGACCTCGCGCTGGCCACGGAGGTGGCGGCCGCGGTGGAAACGGAGACCGACGAGGACCCCGAATGGGCCCAGCTTGCTCGCGGCCCCGAAGCCTTCCCGGGCGACCAGGGTTCCGACGCCCCCGGCGAGGGCGAGGACGAATCCGCCGGCCCCGACCGGCCGCGAGACTGACACCGCTTACGGTTTGCGGGCGTGGAGCCAGTGGACGGCGTAGAGGCTTGCGGAGCGAGCGTCGCGGCGGAGCGTCCACGGCACCTGGTCGTCGTCCTCGACGACGGTCCAGCCGAGCTGGGCGGCCTCGGTGCGAAGCGCCGCGGCGGGATCGGCCCCGCCGAGCCGTTCCGCCTCGTCGGTGATCCCGCTGCGCCAGGCGTAGGGCGAGCCAACGGCGATGTCGCCGCCAGGCGCGGTGAGCTGATCGAGGTGGTGGAGCAGCTCGCGCGGCGAGCGCACCGAGTCGAGCAGGTTCAGCGCCACGGTCCGCTGGAAGGTGCCGGGAGGGAACGGCGGGGCCACGGCGTCGGCGCAGATCAGCTGCGCGCCCGGAGCAGCGTCCTTGTGCGCGCGCACGGTGGCCGGAAGGTAGGTGCGGCCGGCGGCGCGGCGCGGGTAGCCGACCTCCTCGCCGCGCAGGATGCGGCGCGCGAGCCGCAGCGCCCAGGGAGACTTGTCCACGCCGACCACCACTTCCGCGCCGCGCGCCAGCGCGGAGAGTCCGCGTCCGACTCCGCACCCCAGCTCCAGGCACAGCGGCACGCGCACCGACGAGAGGTCCCGCAGCTTGCGCGCGAGCGCGGCGAACCCGGACGGCGGCGACGGTCCGCCGGGCGGCGGATCGGAGCGGTCTCCCCACTGCGAGTCCAGGTAGCTGCCCAGCTGCGCCAGCGCGTGCGGGAGCGGCGCCTCGTCCGGGCCGGGCTCCGCCAGCACGGCGGCTACCTCGGGATCGAGGGGCTGCGACAGGAGACCCAGCAGATGCGCCTCCCCTACTTCGCGCAGCAGCACGGGGATGCCGTCGACCACCGCGAAGCGCCGCGCGCACCCCGTGCAGCGCAGCACTCCTTCCACCAGCTCCTCGCCCTCGGTGCGGGAGCGCGACTCGATCTCCAGCGCCGCCAGCTCCACGCCCCGCTCGGAACGCTTGCGGCACCCGGGGCAGACCAGGGGCAACAGCCGCGGCAGATCGAGCCGGATGGGCTACCCCATCTCGGCGGCGAGCGCCCTGGCCGAGGGCAGCCCCGGGAAGACGAGCAGCGCGTCGTGCACCAGCCGCTTCGCCTCGGCGCGCGCGCCGCCGTCCTGCTCGGACTTCCAGCGCTGCCACTGCTCGCGCGCTTCCTCGACCATCCCTTCGGCCTCGGCGCGGACCTCGGCGGTGCGGTTCGGATTGAGGAACGGGGCGACGGCCTTTCCGGTCGCCGCGGCGTCGCCCACCTGGAAAGGATGCGCCGCGCGCTTGCCGTCGCGGGAGCGGACGAGGACCGCGTACCAGCCCCGCGCGTCGCGGGGAGTCACGTTGTCGATCACGGCGCTGACCGAAGGAGCGACTGCCACCGCCGTGGTGAAGTCGGCGCGGCCGGCGAGGGCGTCCTTGAGCTCTTCCGCGAAGATCTGGTGGTCGGAAACGATGACCTCGTAGGCCACGGCGCGGGGATCGCGATCCCAGCAGATGCGCAGCCCGTCCCAGGTCTGGTCGGCGCCGCTCATCCGCACCTCGAGGTCGTGCTCGAGCGGGATGCTGGACGGAGGGGCGGGAGGCTCGGGTGCCGCCTGGGAGGCCGCGCGCGTCGGTTCCTGGGGCTGGCGGGGGGGTTCCGGCGCTGGACGGGCAGGCTGGGCCGCGGCAGGGGGAGGCGGCTGGGCGGCAGCGCGGGGGGATTCCGCACCGGGCGCGACCCGGATGAACGGCTGCCCGCGGCCGAACACCTCGGCGGGACCAGGCGGTTCGGTCAGCGATTCCGCCGTCACGCGGGCGCGGGCCTCGCGCTGGGCGCGCTTGCGCGCCTCGAGCGGATCCTCCGCGGGCACCGGCGGAAGCGGCGCGGCGGCAGGTGGAGGCGGCGCCCTGCGTGGCGGGGCGGCGGCGGGGCGGGCGGCGCCCTGCGCGCTGGAGAGCGCTAGCGAAGCAGGCGTCGCGCCGTCGGGCATGGCGCGGAAGCGGGCCGGCTTCACCGTGCCGTCGGCGAAGATGATCGCCACCGCGTAGAAGCGCGGCTCGCCCGCGGGGGTGACGTCGTCGACGACCGACTTCACCTCCGGCCCGACCTTGGCGAACAGGCAGTCGTCCGTTCCCCCCAGCGACTCGGCCGCCTCCAGCTCCTCCGGCGACAGCCGCTTGTGCGCCACGAAGACCTCGTAGGCCTGCACTCCTTCCATCTCGCCCCAGGCCAGGGCCATTCCCTTGCTGCTCTGCCGCTGCGGGACGAGGACCAGGTTCAGCGCCATGGCGGACCCCCTCCGATGTAGGGGGGCAGCCTACCAGATGAGGCGGCGCTCGAAACCTGCGGTGCGGCGTTTGACTTCCGCGAATCCGTGGTCTATGTGCCGCCCCGCTCGGACCTCCGAGGGGGACGATGGCGCGCGACCTGGGCACCAAGTACGTCTGCTTCAAGTGCGGCACGAAATTCTACGACCTGAAGAAGCCCTTCCCCGCGTGCCCGAAGTGCGGGGCGGACCAGCGCGAGGCCACGTCCGGCAAGCCCGCCGGCAGAGGCGCCCGCGCCGCACCCCCGCGCCAGGTCGAGCCGGAGGAGCCGGCGGCCGGCGACGAGGAAGAAGCCGAGGCCGAGGAGGAAGACGACGCGGCCGAGTCGGACGAGGACTGAGCCGCTATTTCAGTCGCTTGAGCAGCGCGCCGGCGTGGAAATAGTACGCGGCCATGTCGTCGACGCGCGGGCCCGACCATCCGAAGTCGTTGCCGGTGTCCACGCCCGTCCAGCCGGTGCCGTCCGCGTTGGCGCGGAACAGGCCCTTCGGCGCGGTCGACGCATCCCCCCACATCCACCACACCACCGAGGCGTTCACGTCGAGGTCCGAGCCGAGGAAGTTCACGCTGGAACCGTTCCTGCCGGAGAGCAGGCGCGGCTGGCCACCCGACTTGCTGAGCGCCCAGACGGCGCCGCTGGTCTCGCGGTAGTAGACGTTCTGCGAATCGACGCGGACCGCCGCCGGATCGGAGGCGGTGGTCGCCAGCGTCTCCACGGTGCCGCCCGTCCTCGGCACGCGCCGGATCGCCGGGTCCCCTCCGTTGAGGATCCCGGAGGTGAAGTACGCGAAGGTCGAGTCGACGGCGACGCCGGAGTTCTGGTTCTGACCGGAGGCGATCACGCTGTCCACGCGGTTCTGCATCCGGTGGAGCGAGCCGCCCCGGAAGCTGGTCCGGATCGACACCCAGTACAGGGCCCCCACCTCGTCGAGCGCCAGCCGGCCGATCACACCCGTCGCGAGCAGCGAGCCGCTCCCGCCCTCCACAGGCGCGGAGTAGAGCCCGGTGGAATCGGTCCAGTACACGAACGCGTCGTCGGCGACGATGTAGACCGGTATCCCGGGAGACACGAGCGCCGGCGTGCCGCCCGCCTTGGGGACCGACCAGATGCCCGCGCCCTCGGAGGTCCTCCGCCCGAAGAAGACGCGCGTCGAGTTCAGCGCCAGAGCCTGCGGCAGGTTCGTGCCGTCGTTCGCCACCAAGGTCTGCAGCTCGAACTCGAAGGCGGCGGTGACCGCGGTGTCGCTCTGCACGGTGAGCTGGCAGGTGGGCGCGTTCCCGCTGCACGCGCCGCCCCACCCCATGAAGCGGGCCTGTGGGGCCGCCGTCGCGACCAGCGTGGCGGGGCTGCCTGTCGCCAAGGTGGCGCTGCAGGCGGAAGCGCCGTTTCCGCAAGTCAGGGTCCCCGTGACCTGTCCTGGGCCGGAGACCGCCGCGGACAAGGTCACCTGGGCGGGAGGCGCGCCGTCGAAGTGCGCGAACACCTGCACGTCGCTCCGCAGCGTGACGCTGCACGCGCCCGGACCGCTGCAGCCGACGCCCCATCCGGCAAACTTCGAGCCGGCGGCGCTCGTCGCGGTGAGCGAAACAGTGGTTCCGTCGGGGAACAGCGTGCTGCAGGGCGACTGGGTGCAATCGATGCCGGCCGGATCGGACACGACGCGGCCCTGTCCTTCCACCACCACGAGCAGGCGGCGCGTACCCGCCGGCGGCTGGCCGGACCCGACGTTGCCGACGGGCGGGGAGCTCTCGCCGCAGGCGAGGCAGAGCGCGAGGACGGTTGCAACGGTGGTGAGCGGGCGCACGGGACCTCCAACGTTCACCGCACAACGTGGGGCTGCGTAGCGCACCGGACAACGGGAAAGGCGTTTCCGTCCCACACTCCGACGGCGGGCGCCCGCTCGGTTCCTCGCTGAAAGACAGCGCCGCCGAATACGGCGGCGGCGGGCGCTCAGGCCGCGCGTTCGACGCGCGAGCTCTTCAGCCAGTCCGGCACCTGGTCCTTGCGGTAGATGAAGATGGCGTCGTAGGGGCACGCCTTCTCGCACTCGCGGCAGCCGGTGCAGTTCTTCTCGATGACGGAGACGATGCCGAGGAAGCTGGAGGGGTCGCTCACCGGCACCATCTCCAGCGCCTCGAACGGGCAGCGCTCCACGCACTTCTCGCAGCCGGTGCAGCTCTGCTCGTAGACGAAGGCGATGGGACGCTCGTGCTTCTTCAAGAGCCGCTGCACGTTGCCGTATTGGTCGAGGATGGCGTCCACCGGGCACACGGGCCCGCAGGCGCCGCAGTCGATGCACAGCTCGGGCGAGATGATGTGCAGCGCCTTGCGGTCGCCGGTGATCGCGTCGGTCGGGCACCGCTTCACGCACGCCGTGCAGCCGATGCACGTCTCGATGATCCGGTACGCCATGCGCTCACCTCTAGCATGCCGGCGCTCCCCGTGGCAGGCAACCTGCGGCGATCGGTCGCAGTCAGGCCATCCAGCGGGGCAGGTGGTAGAGCATCACGTACACGAGGACGCCGGTCACGGAGACGTACGCCCAGATCGGGAACGTCCAGACGGCGATGCGCTTGTGCCGGGCGAACGATCGCTTGACCGCGGATAGCCAGATCGTGCGCAGGACGAAGGGCAGCGCCACCACCGCCAGCACCGTGTGGCTGCCCAGCAGGAGATAGTAGAAGGTGCGGACCGGACCTTCCAGCGGAAAACGATGCACCCCTGTGAGGGCGACCCGGGTCAGGTAGCCGGCCAGGAAGAGCGTCGAGGCGCCGAAGGCGGCGGCCATCAGCTTCCAGTGGAGCTCCCGGTTGCCGCGCCGGATCGCCGCCCAGCCGGCGATCAACGCGGACGCGGAAACTGCGTTCATCGCCGCGTTCCAGGAAGGCAGGGCTTCGGCGAGCGTCATCGGGCGGCGAGGGCGCGCGCTGCGCGCAGCACGGCGTTGAGCCCGGCGTCGTCGGCCACGTAGTAGCCGCGGATGCGCGCGTCGGCATCGACGAGCACCAGCCGGTCCCCGTGCATGATGTCGAACGCCTGCGCACGCAGCTCGTCGTCGCTCTCCCGCGCGTCGTCCTGGAGCGGCACCTTGGCCATCGCCATCTTGAACCCCTTCACCACCGTGCGCTGCACCTCGGTGGGAGAGCCCGTGAGGAAGCGCCACAGATCGTCGCGGGCGCCGTAGGCCTCGCCGTAGCCACGCAGCTTCTCGGGGGTGTCGCGCTCGGGGTCCACGCTGATCGAGAGCAGCCCCACGCGGCCGTGGGGATCGAGCCGGTCCTGCAGCGAGCGCATCCGCTGGGTGAGCCGCGGGCAGGCATCGGAGCAGCTGGTGAAGACGAAGTCCGCCACCCAGACCTTCCCGCGCAGGTCGTCGCGTCCGAAGGCGCGCCCGCGCTGGTCGGTGAGGGAGAACGCGGGCAGCTCGCCCAGGTCGGGGAGCGCGGGCGGCCGCCGGGACAGGAGCAGCGGCGCGACGGGGATGGCCAGCGCGAGCGCCGCGAACAGGAGCCACCCGGGCGAGAGCCGCAGGTGGCCGGGAGTGGTCGGTAGGGATGTCTCTGCCACGATCTCCTCGGGTCGGCGGGGAAACCACGGCCCGCTCCGGTTGTCAAACACCGGCGGAGCGCGGCGTATTTGGCAGCCGCCGGTGTATTCGGCGGCGGTGCACTTTTCATGGCGCTTGCCCCTTCAGGCATCGTGGCGTTCCTGCAGGCAGAGAAGGTCACCCCCAGGAGGATCTCATGCCGCGAGTCGAGATCCGCGATGTGGAGGAGCTGCGGCGGCAGCTCGGACGCGAGGTGGCGGTCAGCGACTGGCTGACGGTCACCCAGGAGCGCATCGACCTGTTCGCCCAGGCCAGCGGGGACCGGCAGTGGATCCATGTCGACCCGGCGCGAGCCGCCGCCGAGTCGCCGTTCGGCGGCGCCGTTGCGCACGGGTTTCTCCGCGATGGAAACAAACCACCCTGGGTCTCTGCTGCTTTCGGGGTGAGTTTCGAGCGGAGCGGTGGCGAGGAGCTCAGCTCGAACGTCAGCGGCGGCAGGGTTTGCCGCGTCGAGTGCAACGAGCAGCTGTCGGACCAC
>WNFH01002084.1_pt1 | contig 15608 bp, 12 predicted proteins | sample 5400411 | NCBI WGS metagenome assembly WNFH01 (sample SAMN13153347, study PRJNA577476) | soil metagenome | isolation source: 200 cm saprolite under Douglas fir tree site 2 hole 3 | place: USA:California | collected 2015-04-18
CACCGTTTTTATCCATAGCGATGCTTCCCATCCAGATGGAGAAACCGGCGGGCGCAACTGTGCCTTGTTGGAAGACCACCGGCGTTGTCCCGAGACTCCTCCGAATTTCGTACCACCGGACTCCCGAGGCACTACCCGTTCCGGGTCTGACCGAGTGCGTGGCGACGAGAGATTCGTGGTCGCCGAAGTTGCGATAGGCAAGGCGGTGCATCAGCCGGTCGCCCAGAGAGTCAAGTTGTTGCGAGGTTCCGGGTTGGGGAATGCAAGTCCCTGTTGAGGGGCAGGCTTGGGTGTATGGCGCCACGGGGATGGTAATCGGTCCGGTAAAGGTCGAATTGCCGGGTGTCCCGAAGTCCACGTGGAACCCGTACAGTTTCAAGCTGTTCGAGTTGGCCAGTTCGAGTTCATATTCCCGCGAGCCTGCCGGCGGCGGTGTACTCCCATCGAGGTCGGCGGGCAAAAGACTGAAGTCGGTGGAAGGGCGCTGAAAACAAATGGCAGTCATCGGATTTCCGGCCAGCATGGCGGCGCGGTCCAACGCGCAAGTTTTCGCCCCGGTAAAGATAAACCCGAGGAAGAACATGTTCCACGTCATATAGTAGCCGTCCGACCAAGTCCCTAGCTTCCCATAATCGGGCAGATTGCTCCCGAAGGACATCGCATACCTGTTATAAGAGAGAGTGGCGTCCGAGCTTGCCGAGACGGCAAAGCACTGCGCGAACGAAGTGAAGCTGCTGTCGAACGCCGCCTGGGTGATAACCCAGCGCCCTGCAGACTTGTCGTAGAGCACAACAGGATCGCTCTGGTTCCCTGTTTCGCATAATCCTCCAAAGCCGGACCAGAGGGTGTTGACCTCAACTGGCCCATACTCCGATGCGCCGGTGGCTTTATTGAAGACCTGGAAAGAAGTATTGACGGTCTCAACGAATTGAGTGGCCCCGACGGCCCCGTTCGTATCAGGCGGCGCAACTCCGTCACGGTCGATGACCCCATCGAAGTTTAGAAAATTCGTGGTAGCCGCCAGCGGCCCTGCGGTCTGCTGGACTGCAGGGTCCCGCTCAGTGCTGATATCAGGCCGGCCAGGTCTCCTCATTACAGGCAGCACGCGACGGGGACCTGCCTTGGGTGCCGCGGGGACCATGTCGAGCAGGGGGAGCGAAAGATCGTGTGTCTCTTCATGAATTACTTCCGGGTTCGTCTGAACGTCCTGCGCTGGGGCGGCCGGAGTTGACAGGCAGGCCACGCCGATCGAGACGAAAACAACGAAAGAGGCTGGTGCTCGGCTCATTGGATAATCCCTCGTCGAAGGTGTGATTTGCTGGCGACAACCCCAAAACGGGAGCAATCCGGGTTCCCTTTTACAGGCCTTTTGCCGGGCGATGACGCCGCTTGGCTCGTGCTGATCCAGTGCTTTACCAAGTCTTTCGGGTTTGTGCGCCAGAGGGTATTGCTAATCGATCTCACAGCTTGGGCAATTTACTACCATCCGGCGATCATACGGGTTTCTACATTAACACGGACCGAAAGTAAAGTGGGATTTGGTCGCGGGTATTTCAGTGCCGTGGATCTACATGGAATAACTCCACTTTGCCTTGTCTCTCGGTTCCCGGCTCGATGATAGAACCCTTGCCAACCTGTCGTTAATCCCCGCTCTTGCAGGTGAGGTGATGATTTGCGAGGATATCCGCCGTCATGCGCTTGATCCGAATCCGGCTCGAGGGTTTACCCGGTTACCTCTTTTGGCTGGCTGTAGTGTTGTTGGCGGTGTTAGGAGCGGCCACGGTGCCGGTCGGTGACGAAGCTCCGCCCGTGGTGATCACTGTGGAGAGCGCGCGGGGGAACCAGACTCTCGAGGGGTCCGTTTAAACACGGGTAATTTGGCGGTCGCCATTTTCGAGGCACCTCGAGGCACGATTAGACTTGGGGAAAAGCAGGCCAACGATGACGGAGACCCGTTTCACTTCAATTGGGACGGATTCAACTTTGTAATATCGGACGTGCTGAAACAGAAGTTGATCGACCCGGCCCGGCGGTTTGGATTCGATGACTTTTACCTGGGACTGGGAATCAATGTCCGTTGGGGCAGCAAGTGGCTGAAGCCTATCCGCAATAAAGATTACATCCGATACCTTGATGAATGCGCCGAGCAGGTTCTTGCCGCCCAAATCCATTGGCGGGATGCCTACGGAATCGTTCCCCGGTACACGCAGCTTTTCAACGAGCCCACCAGCGGGAATCGCGAACTCGACCCGGGCAGCGTTCGGGAAATCATCGACATCATCAAGCGGACGGGCGATCGGGCGCGAAAGGAAGGCTTTGCGGATGTCAAATTTGTCGTGCCCGGCGAAGAGACCGAGGCGATATCGTTGCGCGTCGCCGAGGCGATTCTTGCCGATCCTGACGCGCGACAATACGTCGGCGCCATCGCCTATCACAGTTACCCGTACGGATCGACGTATTCCCTGATCGCCAATATCCTCAACACTTCGGGTCGGGGGAGGCCGGATCCTGAGAAGGTCGCAATCAGAAACCGTCTTCGGGACCTCGGGAAAAGGTATGGGAAACCTGTCTGGATGACGGAAGTCTCACATGGAGGCGTTCCCGCGCTCTCGTTCGAAGGCTTGCTCGGGCGAGCCATTCACATCCACGACGAGCTGGTTTACGCGGATGCCGCCGCCTACTTCGCGATGAATAATCTGCGGGACACCGTGCCGCTTCACGGACACGCGGTCAGTCTCGACCCTTTCGCCGACGAGGGGGATGTCGCGATTGTCGATATCCCCGCGCGAAAAGTGTTCATTACTGGGATGGGCTATGCCATCGGTCATTATGCCCGTTGGATCAAGCGAGGGGCGGTCCGCATCGACGCGACCAGCAGCGATCCTCTGGTCCTGGTGACGGCGTTCCGCGACGACAGAGAGAAGCGGCTCGTGATCGTCTTGATCAACAACGAGGGACACGCCTCCAGGCTGGTCGTGGCATTGCGCGGACTCACGTCCAATGTACCGCTGGTGTTTAAGGGCGAACAATCCACGCCCCAGGCGCCTTGGGCTCCGGTGGGGCCCTTCGTGCCCGATGCGGCTTCTTACACGGCCATCACCGTCCCCGCCAAAAGCGTCACTACAATTGCTGCGAATTTGTGAACGACGCCCCGCGGCGGCGCCTCAGCCAAAGGAACCCGACCGAAACAACCTTGCACTATCTTTGGGTCGGAGGCTTCCTTGAAGCTGTTTCGAGCACTTCCAGGCTTTGTCCCCGGAGTTCGCGACGAATTTTAAGACGCTGCGCGGCGCACCCCGACCTGTCCGCCCACTCCGGCCGGACGTCGTCCGCCCTCACTCGACAGCTTGGCGGAAACCCGCCCGGGTTTTTCAGGAGCTTTGCCGGCGCGCACGTTTATAGCGCAGCCTGACGAGCTCAACCAAAAACTCGATTTTATCGCGAAGGGAAAGCTTCGACTCACCTTGTTTTCTCTCGCCGAAGAGAATGGGTACTTCAATGACGCGGGCGCCGTTTCGCATCAGCTCGAAAAGAAGCAAAGACTGGAATGAATACCCTCGCGCGGGGAGGGTTTTGAAATCGCATCTGGCGAGAAGATCAGCTCGGATGCAACGATACCCGGACGTGCAATCGGCGAGAGGCGGCAATCCTCCGAACCACCGGACAAGCCTTGTCCCCAGGATACTCACCCACCTTCGATGCCACGGGAAATTAGGGGTCGAACCTCCGACAACGAAACGCGAACCGATGACGAGACTAAATCCGTAGTGGGCGAGCGCTGTGAAAAGGGGCAAGAGGGAAGGATCGTGTTGAAAGTCCGCATCCATCTGAAAAATCAGGTGAGGATTCAGGTGCGCCAGGGCATAGGCCATGCCCCTCTTATACGCCTCGCCGAGCCCCCTTCTTTCTCCTGTCAGGAGATGGAGGTTGCCGTGGGTCCGCATCATTTCCCCGATGAGGTCTGCCGTTCCATCAGGTGAGTTGTCGTCCACCACGACAATGTGCAATTCATGGGTTTCGATGCTCTCGGCCTGCTTGAATATGTTCGGAATCAGGATCTTGATGTTCCCTGCCTCCTGGTAGACGGGGAGAATGACGCAGCCGATGCGTTTCATGAAGCCGCCTTACGCTCCCTCCGCCCCACGCGCGCAGCCGCGAGTCGTCTCCCGATCCCGCATCCGGCTACCAGCAGATCCCTTGGTATGATAAGGCCCCATCGACGCGACGGGTCTTCTCGAGGTTGGCCAGGTCGATCACGATTTGATGAGGACGCAGGCGGGCTGCCACCTTTTCTTTCTGGAGGGATCGGGTTGCGATCACGATCACCTCCGCGGTCTCAAAGACCTGATCCAAGTCGGCCGCAATCAGAGAAGCGATGTGGGGAATCACTTCCTCGATGAACTGCTGATTGGAACCCACCAGCCGGCCCAGGGACACGTCTTCGTCCCAGACGCGGATTTGACACCCCTCACCCAAAAGCCGCTTGATGAGCTCAACCTGCGGACTCTCTCTTAAATCATCCGTCCCGGCCTTGAAACTCAAGCCCAGGACACCGACCTTCTTTTTGTTTGTTTGCAGAATCGCATCGATGGCCCTCTGGATATGTTGCTGATTGCTGGTCAGAATTGCTTCGAGCAAGGGCAGCCGAAGATCCTGTTCCTTGGCGCGATAGGTGAGAGCCCGGAGGTCTTTCGGGAGACAAGACCCTCCGAAGGCGAAGCCGGGGTTCAGATAGGCGCTCGAAACGTTCAGCTTCGTGTCAGACGTAAAGATTCCCATCACAGTTTGTGAATCGACTCCGAGGGACTTGCACAAGGTTCCGATCTCATTGGCGAAACTCACTTTGAGGGCATGGAAGGCATTGGAGACGTATTTGATCATTTCCGCCACAGCGAGAGGCGTCTCGAAGATCCGGCCGGGCACCCAGCTATAGAGTTCGCGCAACAACCCGAAAACATTCGGGTCTCGTGCTCCCAAAATCGTGTAAGGCGGTTTGAAAAAATCCTCGATGGCGCTTCCTTCGCGCATGAATTCCGGGTTGTAACAAACGCCGAAGTCAGTCCCGGCCCGTCTGCTGCTGGCGGCCTCGAGGGTGGGGATGACGACGGATTCGGTAGTGCCAGGCAGGACCGTGCTGCGGACCACCACCAAGTGGTAGGTGCCTTTTTGCCGGAGTCCGCGTCCGATTTCGCGACACGCGTGCTCGACGTGGCGGAGGTCCAGTTTCGCGTTGCGCTGGCTCGGCGTCCCGACAGAGACGAACGATAAATCTGTTTCACAAACCGCAGAAGCGGGGTCGGCGGTGGCACGCAGAAGACCCGCCCTGTGCGCCTCCGACACAAGCTCTTCCATTTGCGCCTCAACGATGGGGCTGTGGCCGGACTGGAACTTATCCACTTTGGCCGCGTTAACGTCCACGCCGATGACGCGATGACCCTTGTGAGCAAAACACGCAGCCATCACCGAGCCGACGTAACCTAAACCGAAGACGCTGATAGCCGGCTTCTTTATGGCCATGGAGGGTTTTTCTACCGGTTCTTTTTGTTTAGTTCCGCCGACAGCGGCCAATGACTTGTCAAAAAGCCCGTCAAGTATAGCACGTCGCCCAGTGAGGAATTTATTGAGGCGATTCTACCGCGGCGTTCGGGCTGGGCCAACGGATGGTCGTCCGGCGAGTCGATTTGGACATAGCGTCTCGGAGTGGCCTCCCACCGACATGAGCTGCGAATCCTTCGATTTGCCGGAGACTATATCCAACCTCGCGCAAAGTAGTATCCGATTTTCAGCGTTTCCTCGAGCAGGTCGAGGAACGCCGGCCAGCGGCCTCGCCAGCTCGAAGCCCGGTCACTCACGTCAGGGATCGGTTGCTGGAGCGTTTCCAGTCCGAGTTTGCGGAAAACCCGGTGAGCTCGAAACATATGGAAATCGCTCGAAAGCAGAACTTTTTTCCCGGGCATGCCCTCCAACAGCTTCGCAGTGAAGAGAGCATTCTCTCGCGTGTCGTTCGAGGCGGTTTCGGTGAGCATCGCGGCGCGAGGCACGCCCTCGCAGGCCAGGAAGTCGCGCATGGATGTGGCGACCGGGACGGGCTGGCCACCACCAGCGAGCACCAGAGTATGGAACCTGCCCCTTCTGTAGGCTAGAACTGCGTAGTGGCTGCGTAAATATGAGCTTCCGCCGATAATTCCGTCCGGGCCGTGGGACCCTCCTAAGACAATCAGCAGGTCTCCCTTCGGGTCGTTCCAGGGGCCTGCGAGGATTCTGCCCCACCAGGAGACGAGCGGAGTAAAGGTCACGACACACACGAGGAGGCCGAGTGCCGCAAAGGGATACACCGCCGCGAAGAATAAAAAGCGTCGCACGGGTTTTTGACCGGAATTCACGGATGGATTCATTCTTCCTCCTGAAAGATAGAACAGCGGTATCCGCAGAGCGGGTGGTTTCGGAACCCTCCCGGGGACCGTTATCCTCGGGTCCCGAGCCGATCTCACGGCTTCGCTCGGGTCGGCCGAAGTGGGCCTGCTGCGTATTGTAACGCCGGAGCGTTCGTTGGAGGAGATTGGGGCGTGGCGCCTTTGAGAAGGATGAACCACGGCTGATTCTCGCGGCGCGTGTCGGCTACCCTTAAATCGGGTGCGGTGATATAGTTGTTCAGGGTAGTCGGCATCTCTATCAGCCGGATGAGGATAAGCGGAGATGAGGATCGCAGTCGTAGGTTGCGGTTATGTCGGATTGGTCACAGGGGCATGCCTGGCAGAAATCGGTCATGAAGTTGTGGGCGTCGATTCCGACAAACAGAAAATCGAAATACTAAAGCGGGGAAGAGTCCCGATTGCCGAGCCCGATTTGAATGACCTGATCGGGAAAAATTGCCGGGAGGGGCGCCTGAGATTTACAGATGAATTGGAGCAGGCTGGAAAAACCGCTGAAGCTGTCTTCATTTGTGTTGGGACTCCGCCCCTTCCGGATGGCGAGGCCGATCTCACTGCCCTGGACCGGGTCGCGAGAAATATCGCACGATATTGCCCCAAGTCAACCCTCGTGGTGGAGAAAAGCACGACTCCGGTTCAGACTGCCGCATGCCTGCTGCGGGCGCTCGAAATCTATTCGGGTTCGAACGATTCCTGCTTCGAAGTGGCTTGCAATCCGGAATTCTTGCGGGAGGGCTCCGCAGTGCGCGATTTCTTACACCCGGACCGGGTCGTTTTCGGAGTCCAAAGCGAACGGGCCAAGGGTCTGTTAACGGAGATCTATCGGCCGATTCTGGACCAGACCTTTAACTGCCCCCTCCATGCATCCCATCACGGCAGCCCGCGTCCAATGCTGATTTCCACCGACATGAATACGGCCGAACTGGTTAAACACGCCTCGAACGCTTTTCTGGCGCTGAAGATCTCCTATATCAATGCGATCTCGGATATTTGCGAAATCTTGGGAGCGGACGTTGAACAGGTGGCCCGTGGAGTTGGCTCTGATCCCAGGATCGGCCCGGATTTTCTCCGCGCAGGTTTGGGTTTCGGAGGTTTTTGCCTTCCCAAGGACATCGAGGCCTTTGTTCGAATTGCCCAAAAGTCCGGCTATGACTTTGGCCTGTTGCGCGAAGTCCAGGCGATTAACCGGCGGCGCATCGAAGTGTTCTTGGACAAGGTCAAAGACGCTCTTTGGGTCATTTCAGAGAAAAAGGTCGGGATTCTCGGACTGGCATTCAAGCCCAACACGGACGATATTCGGTTCGCGCCTTCGGTTGAAATTATTCGTCGTCTCCTTGCGATGCAAGCCGCGGTGCGGGTGTACGACCCCCTGGCGATGGACAAGGTGCGCGCGCTTTTTCCGAAAATCGCGTATTGCAAAGACGCCTATGAGTTGGCGACGGGCTGTGAGGCCATCCTCTTGGTAACAGAATGGAAAGAATTCCAGGAATTGGATTGGCGGAAGATCAAGAGTCTTATGGACCGGCCTCTGGTCATCGACGGGAGAAACCTGCTCAATCCGGCGGAACTCAGGAGTTTTGGTTTCGAGTATATTTCGATGGGCCGACGGCGATGATGCGGGCGGGTCAGGTGACGGGGGCGCGGCGCACCCGGATGGGCCTCATCTAAAAAGGCGATACTTCAGCAGCCAGTAAACAGCGGCGACTCCGTCCTTCCAGGTGATTTTTTTCCCCTCGGCATAAGTCCGACCATGATAAGCGATCGGGACTTCGTAGATTCGGAGCCCGAGACGAGCCACCTTCATCGTGATTTCCGGTTCGAAGCCGAACCGCTCCGAACGGAGATCGATCTTGTCGAGCGCGCTGCGTCGGAAGACCTTATAGCCTACCTCCATGTCGCTCAAGTTCAGATTGCTCAGAATGTTCGAAAGCGTGGTCAGAAAGCGGTTCCCCAGGTAATGCCAGAAATAGAGGACTCGATGCGGGCCCCCGTGGAACCGATTCCCGAAGACAACATCCGCTCGCCCATTCAGGATGGGTTCCAGCAGCTTCGAGTAGTCGTGGGGGTCGTATTCAAGGTCGGCGTCCTGGACCAAAACGATCTGCCCCGTCGCGTGCTGGAGGCCGGTCCGGATTGCCGCGCCTTTTCCTTTATTCCGGTCGTGGAGCACGACCTTCGGCTTCGCGGGCCCTCCCCCCCGGGCGTCCACCCTGGTCGATCTTTTGAAGGACTTCCCGAGTCCCGTCGCTCGAGCAGTCGTCAATGACAACCAGTTCCTTTTCGAGACCCACTTCACTCCCGAGGACTTGATCGATCACATCCTCGATGGTCGCCCGTTCGTTATAGACGGGAATAATGATGGAAAGCGTCGTTTCACTGCTCATGGGGCTGGTTCCTGCTGTGTGAGGGCTTGGCGCTCATTCACCATACTACCGGAAAACTTGCGGGTGTGCGGGGGCCAGCCACTGGGTTTGTCCCGTGCGGGCGGACTCGTAACAGGCAAAAACGGTCCGGAGGACCTCGCGGGCGTGGCGGGCCGCGTCGTTGGACCCTTTGCCCGACTGGATTTCCCCGATAAACTTTCGCAAGTGCGCAGCCGTTGCGGAGGCGTATGCCCGGGTTGCGTCGCGGGCGACGACGCGCGAACGGCCTCCGGCTTCCGCGCGGGCTTCGCCACCTTTGACGATGGTCCAGCGTAAGACCGGCCGGCGGATGAGATACGACCAGTCCAGGGCGGCGCGAGCAATCCCTCCGAGCGAGATGCGCACGGACGCCCGCTCGCAATCGAGTCGCATCTCCAGGTACCGGTTCGGCGCGTGGCTGACCCGGTTCAGGGCAAGCGTGGCCAGCCGCTCTTCGGGAAAGCGCAAGGTTGCCTGGACGAGCACGTCTGAGTCAATCTCCGGCCGCACCCGCGGCGTATGGGCGCTCACGGAGGCCGGCAAGGCGTCAAAGAAGAAACAGATCAGGTCGAGCGCGTGGGTGCCGAACTCGTATAGAGTGGACTGCTTCAACCGGGCGCGCCAGCCACGCTCCTGGGTGGGCGGGTGAAACATCTGCTGCCACACCTGCACGAAGAATAACCGCCCGAATTCTCCCTTCACCAGGCGTTCCCGCGTGGAGCGATAAATCTCCATATAGCGATACTGGTTATTCACGGCCACCAGGAGGCCCTTCCGGTCGGCGGCGCTGATCACCGCATCAGCTTCTTCGATGGTGTTGACGAAAGGTTTTTCGCAAAGGACGTGGGCCCCGTGTTCCAGCGCCAGGAGGCACAGTTCCTTGTGTGAATCGGGCGGAGTGCCGATGATGACGATCTCGGGGCTCCCTTTTTTCAGAAGGGTTTCGGCGTCCGCATAGACGGCCGGCAGTCCGAAGCGGCGCCTCATCAGTTCTCGCCGCTCGTCGTCGGGTTCGCACGCCCCGACCAACTGGACGTCCGGCAGAGCGGCGCACGCCGGCAGATGAATTCGTTCCGCCACGCCGCCCAAGCCCAGGATGGCAACTCGTGCCATAGACCTCAGTGATTCCGAAACCGCTCGACGCGACCGCGCTTGAAATTCGTGTCCGAGCGTTGGCGGCGCATCTCCGGAATCCCAGGAGGATTCATGCGCCGGCCGCTTGTTTTCTCCCGGCGTCCCGGCTCTCTTCCTGTTATCGCTCGGTGAGCATCCGCTGGAGTTCGGCGGAAAGCTGCTTCGGGTCCTTGGTGGAAAAGTACCAGTCGATGGTGCGGTGCAGCCCATCGATAAACTTAACTTTCGGTTCCCACCCCAGCAGCTTTTTCGCCAAGGAGTTGTCGGCGACGCGATTATAAGGGCCGGTCGGCATTTCGGGGTGGAGCTCGATCCTGGCGTCCCGGCCCGTGTAGCGCAGGATTTCTCGAGCCGCATCAATCACCTTGATTCGCTCCATCGTGCCGAGGTTCACTGCCGCGCCGTCGTCGATCTTCTCCGCCGCGAGGAGGGTGCCTTCCACAATGTCATCGATAAAAGTCCAGTTCCGGACCTGCTCGCCCGTCCCCCATACGACGAAGGGGTCTTGTCCGAGCAGCGCTCGGGCGGTCATCGCGATGACCGCATGGTTTTCGACTCCTCGAGGACCGTAGGCGGTGAAATACCGGCAAGAGGCCGACTTCATTCCCCAACTGTGATAGAAGGCGCGGAGGGTCATCTCTCCCATCAGCTTGGCCCAGCCGTACATGTTATCCGCGTCGTAGGGCGGGCCCACCATATCCTCTTTCAAGTAGATAATTTTGTTCGGGTCCGTCTGGAGGTTGTTTGGATAAACGCATCCGGAGGAGGCGTACACGACTTTGTCCACTTTCGCCTTGACGCAGGCTTTGAAAATGGCCCCATCCAGCATCAGGTTCGTCGCACACGCCGCCTGATGAAGATCCACATACCCTCGACCTCCGTGGTCGGCCGCCAGATGGAAGACGACACTCATCCCCTCGACTGCACGCCCGGCCGCGCCGCCTTCGCAGAGGTCGCCCTGAATGAACTCCATCTTCTTTGCGTCGATGTGGGCCTGAATGTTTTCGACCCTGCCGCTGCTCAGGTCGTCCACGACGCGCACTCTGGCCCCGAGACAGACCAGCCTATCGACCAGCGAGGAGCCGATAAACGAAGCTCCCCCGGTCACCAAAACTGGACGGTCCTGCCAATTCATCTCAGCGTCCTCCCCGCGGGAGTCTGGGTCGTTTCTTGACTGCCGTCAGCCAATGGCGTGCCCGCTCCGCTCAGTTTGCCTTCGCACGACCTGTCATGGGACGGGCCGGTTTACGGGCGGATCCCTTCGAGTCCCTGATTTCGCGCGGTCCAAACCAAATCTTGGATCTTGGACTCTGCCCAGGACATACAAACCTCCGCCTCAAGGGACAGAAGCTGCCGACAAAAGCAATCTGCCCTCGCTCCGCCATTGATGACGAGTCTAGTCCGGCTCGTACGAGAAGGGCTGCTATGCCGTCGCTTGCATCATCTCTCAGTCCTTCTGAGGACCTAGGGCGATTCAAAGTATAGCGTATTCGGCCGCATGTTGTCGTTACACAAGTAGTAACAATGTGCGGTTGATGTTTCGTATCGTGCTTCGTCCGGCGTTCGTGTGCCTCGACGAGCGGTCACCGACATCCTCGACGCCCCTGAAGCCGACAGGGCGATCCTGCAAGTCCTGCTGCACAATACAGTAGCGGGCGTCCACCAAACAGGACTGGAAGGCACGAGCTCTGATCAGGCGCACACCACTGATAAATTTGAAATTCCTGCGTGGACACGTTAACCTTTCAATTTGGAGTTCAAGCGGGTCGCTCACGCCATCGCCGGCGTGGAGTAGCCGCATTTTGACGAACCATGGCCTCCACTTCAACGTCCGAAGGCGTTCAAACTACCGACCGGCAGAGGGGTTCGGCGGCGCAGGCGCTTCTTGAGAGCTTGCGCCCCGGGCAGTGGGTCAAAAACGGGTTTGTTTTCGCCGCTTTGATATTTTCCCGCAGTCTCACCGACTGGCACCGCAACTTGATCGTCACGCTCGCGGCCTTATTCTTCGCCCTGATTTCGAGCGCCGTTTATCTCCTCAACGACATCCTGGACGCGCCGGAAGACCGCAATCATCCCGTCAAGCGGCGGCGGCCGGTGGCGTCAGGACGGCTCAGCGTAAGAAAGGCGGCTTTGGCCTCAGGTCTGCTGGCTTGCACGTCGCTTGCCGGCGCGTGGGTGCTCGACCATCGGTTTTTTTTGGTGATGGTATCCTACGCCGGCATCAACATAGTTTATTCATGGCTGTTGAAACGGCTCGTTCTGCTTGACGCCTTCGTAGTCGCCGCCGGATTCGTTTTTCGCGTGGTGGCCGGCGGCGTGGTCATCCAGGTGCAGATTTCCTCCTGGTTGATCGTTTGCACCACAATGGTTGCCCTCTTCCTCGCGTTGTGCAAACGGCGCCACGAGCTGGTGATTCTGGGAGAAGAGGCGGCCGATCACCGGCCCATCCTCGCTGACTACAGTCCGTATTTTCTCGACCAATTGATTGCCATCGTCACTGCTTCGACGGTCATGTCTTATGCGCTTTACACGCTCTCACCGGACGTCCGCGCCAAATTCCCCGGCAAGCGCCTGGAACTGACCATTCCTTTCGTTCTCTTCGGAATTTTTCGCTATCTTTTCCTCGTGCACCAGAAAGAGCGCGGAGGCGACCCCGCGCGAGTCCTGGTGAGCGACCCCGTTCTGATCTCCGTCGTTTTAATGTGGGCGGCGGCCGTCATTCTTATTATTTATCTGTAGCGGGAAGATACTTGGCCCGCCCGGGACTTGCTTGTCCGGGGCTCCTGCCGTAGAGGGCCGGAGCGAATCCGCGGCGTCTTGGGCCCTGTGATGGAGTGGAGCCTGTGAGTCCATCGAACGGCGACTATGTAACGCGACCCTTGTCGGGTTGGGGCCGGTTTCCGGTGGAGCAGTGCCACATCTTCCGGCCGGAGAAGCGTTCTGAGGTCGGGAAGGTCCTCGCCTCGCGGCTACAGTCCTCCTACATCCCGTTTGGACTAGGCCGTAGTTATGGCGATGCGGCGCTGAACTCGGACCGAGGCGTCCTGATGCTTAACCGCCTGAACCGCTTTCTTTCGATCGATCCTCAAACGGCGGTCCTGGAATGCGAGTCGGGCGTAAGCTTGGCTGAAATCATCCACTTCTTCCTGCCGAGGGGATTCTTCTTGCCGGTGACCCCGGGCACGAAGTTCGTGACCGTGGGCGGGGCCATCGCCAGCGACATTCACGGAAAGAACCACCACCGGGACGGGACCCTTGCCAACTTCATCCTGGACTTCAAGCTTCTGACGCCGGGCGGGGAAGTCCTCCTCTGCTCGCCCACCACGAACCGCGATGTCTTCTGGGCCACGTGCGGAGGGATGGGACTGACCGGCGTCATCCTCAGCGCCGCGGTCCGGCTGCAGCGGGTTGAGTCGTCTTATGTCCTGGTCGACCTCCAGAAGACAGAAAATTTCGACGATGCGTTCGGCCTGATGGGCGAGTCGGATGATCAATACCAGTACTCTGTCGCATGGGTGGATTGCCTGGCGAAGGGGAAGTCCACCGGCCGGAGCCTGCTCATTCGCGGTAACCACGCAGCGACGGCGGACCTTCCACCGAATCTCGTAAACCCGTTCCCCGTTCCCGCCGAGCCTTGGCTCTCAGTCCCATTTGACCTTCCTGCAATCGGACTGAACCGGCTTACGGTGAGACTGCTGAATGCCCTCTACTATCGCCGGCACGCGACTGCGATGCAGCAACTCGTCGCCCTCGACAGCTTCTTCTATCCTCTCGACGCGATCGGAGACTGGAACAGGATGTACGGGCGGAGAGGCTTCGTCCAATACCAGGTTGTCCTTCCGCTGGAAAACGCCCGTGACGGGCTCCTGGCCCTGCTCGAAAAACTTCGCCAGTCGCGCCGCGCGCCCTTCCTCGCCGTGATGAAGAGGTTTGGAGAGGCTAATCCGGGGCTGCTCTCATTTCCGATGAAGGGTTACACGCTGGCGATGGACTTGCCCGTGACGGGCGGGCTCGTTGAGGTCTTGCATGACCTCGACAAGCTTGTCCTCGACTATGGCGGGAGGGTTTACCTGGCCAAAGACGCGGTGCTCACGGCAGAGAGCTTCGCGGCCATGTATCCAAAACTCGACGAGTTTCGGGAAATCAAAGAGAAGATTGATCCTCGAGGCGTATTGTCATCGTCCATGGCCCGAAGACTCGGAGTCGTCAAGGACTGAAACGCTCGTTGTGGGGAAAATTCTTCCGGGGTGACGCGCGGTGCAAACGGTTCTGATCCTGGGAGCGACCTCTTCGATTGCCCGGGCAGTGGCTGGCGAGTTTGCCTCGCACGGGTACGACTTGATCCTGGCGGGGCGGGACTGCGAGGAAATGCAAACGCAGGCAGCCGACCTCGAGATCCGCTACGGCGTGAAAGCCCGAGTCTATCCCTTCGACGCCCTTGACCTTGAAAGCCACGAGACAATTCTCGCCCGCTGCCTCTCCGATGCCGGGGAGCGACTCGCAGGGGCAGTTCTTTGCGTCGGATATCTCGGTGACCAGAATGCCGCACAAACGGACTTTCGCGAGGCAAGGCGCATCCTGGATACCAACTTCACCGGATGTGTCTCGGCACTGAATGTCATTTCCAACCACTTCGAGAAACAGGGCAGCGGGTTCATCTGCGCCCTGTCCTCCGTGGCAGGGGACCGGGGCCGCCAGAGCAACTATTTCTATGGCGCCGCCAAAGCAGCTTTGTCCGCCTACCTTCAAGGCCTCCGCAACCGGCTTCATCGGGCAGGCGTCCGTGTGGTCACCGTGAAGCCAGGTTTCGTGGATACACGCATGACCTTTGGGCGACCAAACCTTTTCCTTGTAGCGTCACCCCAATCAGTCGCCCGCGGGGTCTATAAGGCAGCGACCGATGGGAAGGATGTCGTCTATCTCCCTTGGTACTGGCGGTGGATAATGCTCGTCGTTCGCTTGATTCCCGAGAGGCTATTCAAGAGGATGCGCCTATAACCTATAGATTCTACAGGGGCTAGCCTAGGCGAGCCGGCCGGTCCCCCTGGTAGACGATTCGCAGGTGTGGCCCCGCCCTTAGCCTGAATTTCACCGGCTCCGAGAAGGAAACACGAACGGCACCTTCCGAGCCAGGAAACACTCAACCGAATGGTATAATCCGACGATAATAGTTATCGGTCGGCCCGAAGGGATCAGTATCCATGAAATCAGAAAAGGCTGTGGAGTTGGTTCAGGACAGCTTGAACCCGCTCCTTTCGAAGCTCGAGGCCAAGACTGCCGACGTGGGTGTAATTGGATTAGGCTATGTGGGCTTGCCCCTCGCCCTTTTATTCGGCCGCAAGGGATTTCGAGTTACGGGCTTCGACATCGACCCTGACAAAGTCGAGAAACTCGAGCGCGGCGAAAGTTACATTCATCACATCGGCGGCGGAGCGATTTCGGGAATGATGCGGGAGAAGCGTTTTGCTCCGACGGCCGACTTCGCTCGCCTGCGGGAAATGGACGCCATCGTCATCTGCGTCCCGACTCCGCTCGATGCCCACCGGGAGCCGGACCTCACCTACATTCGAAACACGGCGGAATCGATCAGCGCTCATTTGCGTCGGGGCCAGCTTGTGGTGCTGGAGAGCACGACCTACCC
>WNFH01001709.1_pt1 | contig 15604 bp, 18 predicted proteins | sample 5400411 | NCBI WGS metagenome assembly WNFH01 (sample SAMN13153347, study PRJNA577476) | soil metagenome | isolation source: 200 cm saprolite under Douglas fir tree site 2 hole 3 | place: USA:California | collected 2015-04-18
GCCAAATAGGTCCCAGTGCCCGGGTGGAAGTTCTGTGCGCGGACCATTGGCCCAGTACTCGGCAATCATCTTTTGTTCGTCCGTGAGGCTCGCGCTTATGGTGACCAGATCCTCGGATTGTTGGAGGTAGGTTTCCGAACCGTACAAAGCCGGACCGAACTGGGCGACGAATGATCGAAACTGGTCAGGCGAGGTCATGGCGAAGGGGACTACGCGATACCACTGCGCTCCCACAAACGATTGGGTGACGATGTGCGGTATCGGCGCCGTCGCACCATCGTCGTAGGTCAGTCGCTGCCAGTGGTTGGGATCCAACACCAATGCTGGATTGGCCGGCACTGTGCTCGCCGGATTCACCGAAACGTATCCAGTCCAATCAGAATAGGCGCCCGGGTGCAGGTCGCCGAGTTGGTTGGAACCGTCGCCATGACGGAACGCGAGTACCGCAGCGCAAGCCACATTCCCAATTCCCGCCGGAGTGTTTGTATTGATGGTTAGATTGTTCGGATCGTAGCCCAAACTAGCCATGAGGGGATCAAAGACGTTTGCCTTGTCGAGCGGGAAGAGATCCACTAGCGCGCGATAGGCTGCAAAGCTGATAGCTTCATTCTTGTTGGCCAACGTGCGTTCTCTCTTGGGTTGGCGCAGCTTCTCTCCAAACTGTGTGCCGACAGCTCTCTTGTCGTATGCGACCCACGCGTCGAAGATGCAAGTGTGCACAATCGCCAGGGCCCGGGCCACCATCGGCGGACCAATGCGGGAATCGCGCACACCTTGCAATGCCGCGACGTTCCATTGCACCACCACGTTGTCGCTCGCACTGGCTTGGCCCATCGCGCCTATCGGCCAAATCAGAACAGCAACAATAAGTAAGGATCGAAAAAATAAAGGGAGCTTAGATGTCGACGTGGACGGAAGGCGTATGCTCGCGGCCATTGTGATACTTCCTCCAGCTATCGTGGGTACTCGAATCCATGCGAATTACTACACTAGCTGCAGTTTGACAGCGCCCCGGCGAGCCGGATATCGATTGCGGCTCGCCGCGGAAGTTATTTTACCCGTCCCTCAGGGCGAAGGGTTCTTCAGCACCTCAGGAGAACAGAGCGCCGTTGCGCTCGTGACCAATTTGTGCAAAGTGGGTAACCGTCGATGCTGGGTCAGCAACGAATTGGAAGCCATCTTGTGTAGCTGGTGTGAACGGGGGCTTCGTGTCTGGCGTCCTCACGGTTACGGCAATGGTAGCGGAGTTCTCGACGAAATCGCCGGCGAAGGTCGTCCCGTTGTTGAAGGATGTCCTCTTCGTTATGCCGTGCCATTCAATGCGGAGCGACTTGAGGAAAGCGCTTACCAATCCCAAGGGATGAAGGGGGTTTAAGCTGTTCGGCACGGTGAACGCGTCGAACACGCGGCAAACGTTCTCTATGTGGAGAACTGCCTCGCCTTCATCCAAGTCCACCTCCACGCTTCCGTTCGGGATCTCAATAGTCCAAAGACCTAAGGTTGGAGAAGTCCCGGGGTCGTACGAATGCGCGCCCAACGGGCTCGCTGTTATGCTGTCGATTCATATGAACGCAAAGGTGCCATGGTGCCTTCGCTCATCTGAAGCGATAAACACGCCTTTCATGAATCGCGTGTCTGTGTGGAACTGATACGGAGCGGTCGCGCCGGTTTTGGTATCCATTCCCGTGCCGCTGAAGGTGAGGTCGACGTTACCGACAAACCCTTCAAAATTCGTGACAGTGGATGGGTCGCGTCCTTCCGGGTGGGTACCCGTAGCATCCGTCGCCGCGGCTGAGCCATCGATAGGGCCCGGGAAATAGAAGTGAAGAGGCCCAAAAGGGCCAGCAGTCGTATGCGGTAGGGGGAGTGGAAGACCACATTTTTCCTTGTCCTCATCGTCATCCGCAAGCGCCGGCAACCGCATTCCAGACCCGAGCAAGAGTCCAGCACCTGCCGCAGTGCCTGCTGCCCCTCGGATGAGATTGCGTCGGGTTAGCCATTTCTCCTGAAGCTTATTCCACGAAATGAACTTTTCGTCATTCATTGTCCTTCTCCTTCGCCTAATCGGCTGCGCACACAAAAAGTGTGGGCTCGCCGGTGAGTGATGGCCCAGGGTTCCGAAAATACGTGCTCAGAAAGCATGCGAATAAATTGCGGGAAAAGGGAATGGGAAAACTGGCGCAAGACTGCGCCCCGAGCGAGGAAATGTCAAGTACAAAGACTGGTAATGAGAGTACCCACGCTCGCAAAGCTCTCAAAGAGTGTTTCAGTGTTCATTACGAGTAGCCCGATTGCATACGTTCCGTTTCCTGGAATCTGCTTGACACCTTACTCCCCCGGGGGAAGCGAAACACAAAGCTCTGGACGAATTGTCGGCAAACCGGAATGTCCGGGTTCCACGGTGCGGATTAGCCCTGAGAAGTCGGCTTATGGAAAGCTATGATAGTTCGTTGCCTTGAATGCCCGTTTTATCGCCTGGGTGATAGGCCTCGCAGCCACTATCGGCTGCCTGAGAACATTGCGCTTGAACCAACGCCGGAGACGGCGCAGTTTTTTCGCGGTGAGGATGCTGCGTGGGCCAAGAGTCATGGCAGAGGTGCTGCTCGGCGGCGAAGCCTAATCTAGAAGAAGTGAATCGCCGACGCGCAGGATTTTACCTGATTTGCTGGGAGCGACGCGCGTGTTTGTGGCCAGGGCGACTGGACAACACCCAGCAGACCGAGGTCGACGACTTGATCATCGGACGACAGCAGTCTCCGCAGTCCGTCGAGACACGTACTTCTTTTTTGGCTCTCGACCCCTTGCTCTAATTGAAGTTCTAGTCGAATCAGACCAAAAGAGCACTCGCAAAACCATTTTGCTTGTTGATTAGGGGAATTTATCGGTAGCTACGGGTCCAGTGGGGGCTTGGCATAACCGTCGGCTTGGCTGGGTTTCAAGTCTTGATCGCCGGGAAGTGGCGCACCCGAGGCTGACGCGGCTTGGGTACGCGGCGCGAGGGATCGGGACAGCAAGGATAATCGGCCGATTCCGAAAGAATATGCGGATCATACCGGATGGATTTCGTAACGCTTTACTGTTTCACAGCTTCTGCAACTCCGGCGTTATCGGTTACATGGAAATACCTCTCACATGACGACCTACAGAAAAGTGCAAGTTAGACATGTTCCACCTCGATGGTAGTATTGACCCTTCTTATGACTCAGTGACCTCGAGTTCCAGACCTCGAAGCTCAACGCGTGGCGATGAGAAAGGTCGGCTTTCTGATTGGCAAATGGGTTGGAGAGGCGCGTCTGCTGCGCGGTGCGGCTGAGTCGGTGGAATTGCTGCAAAGCGAGGAAGCCCAGTTCAAACTTGATGGCTTGATCCTGATGATCGAGGGAGTCGGACGGACGAAAAGGGCGGCCAGTGATTCGTCGTCGGCGGTCAATTTCTGTTGACACAGTGGGCCGTCCGTTGGTCCACAAGCTACGCGCCGTCAGAGAAAATACCGAGAGGCTCGTGCTCTCGCAACAACCGGGGAAAGCACTGCGGCAACAGCCGTAGTTCGTTTTCCAGAGACTTGCGATTCCGTGCCTTTAGCACGCACTATATGTCAGCGAGTTTGTTGAGTTTCCTTGGTAGGACATGCCCGAAGCTTTATACCGGATTCTTATCATCTGTTCGCACCCCGTTCAGTATATGTCCCCTCTGCTCCGGCGGATGGCACAACACCCCCAGATCGACCTGCAAGTCGCCTACTGTTGCTTGCGGGGAGCCCACTCCGGCTACGACCCCGAGTTTGCAACAGCCATTCAATGGGATGTTCCTCTTCTGGATGGCTACAATTGGGTCGAGATTCCTAACGTTGGAACGGGCGCCGAGACGTTTCTCGGACTCTGCAATCCCGGCCTCTGGCGACTCATTCGGCGGAACAACTTTGATGCTGTCTTCTGTCACACTGGCTACCTAAAGGCCTCCTTCTGGATCGCCTTCCTCACCGCCCGTCTTAGCGGCTCCGTTTTTCTCTTTGGAACCGATGCCAATAGCCTGGCTCCCCGTGATTCCCTGTCCTGGAAAGTTACTCTGAAGAAGCTTTTGTGGCCACGACTTTTCTCTTTGGCCGATCAAATCATCGTGCCTTCTTCAAGGACCCGAGATCTCATGAGGTCACTAGGCTTTGCGGAGGACCGCATCACTTTAACCCCCTATTGCGTTGACAACGATTGGTGGGCCGCACAATCGGCACAGGTTGACCGTGCCGCCATGCGCTCCGCTTGGAGAGTAGAGCCATCCTCTACCGTCGTCCTTTTCTGTGCCAAGCTGCAGCCGTGGAAGCGACCAGGCGATCTTCTGGAAGCATTTGCCGCAACAGGAATCGCCCGTGCTGTCCTAGTTTTCGCCGGCGACGGACCGCTGCGACAAACTCTGTACCAAAGGGCTCTCGACTTGGGAATCGCCGATCGCGTTCGTTTCCTGGGTTTCGTAAATCAATCGGCGTTGCCGGCTGTGTACAAGGCATCGGACTTGATGGTTCTTCCTTCTGAGTACGAACCCTTCGCGGTCGTCGTGAACGAAGCCTCATGCTGCGGATGTCCCGTTGCCGCGAGCGACCGTGTTGGCGCCAGCACCGACCTGATAGCTCCCGTGAATCCTGATTTCGTCTTTTCCTGCGGCGATGTTCCCGCGCTCACCGAACTACTGCAGAAAGCGCTTTCCGATCCAAATGAATTGGCCCGTCGCGGCCAGGACTCTCTTCGAAGGATGCAGTCTTGGTCCGCCCGAGAGAATATCAGCGGAGTCTTGGAAGCCGTCGAGCGAGCTCTCTCACGAACCAAAGCAAAGAGAGCCGTTCCTTAAAATTCGGGAGAGCCTTATTTTTTTGAGGGCCCACAGATTATTCTCAAATGCTAAAATCAATCCAGCATGGCCAAGACAGATTCATCTGAGATCACAAAGGTTTCTCCCCTAAAGTGGGCGCGCTACCTTCCCCGGGCCCGCACATGAAACTCGGCGCGTTGAGAGATTCTTTCGATTTTTTTCACAATAGCCGCAGCAATCTGCTCACGGTGGCCCTCATCGCGCTAGCAGCCTACCTGTGCGCAAACCTTATCATTGAAGACGATCTTTTTACTTTGTACTACGTGGGACTAGTCGTCTTGCCTACCAGGATCTCGTCATGAACGCCTATTTTTGGCTGATGCTTGGCATTCTGTTCCGGGTTTCGGAATTTCCAGGAAATCTTCATGCCGTGCTAACAACTATGTGAAACCGATAGGCAAATGGAGGCCTGCTTGCAGATTGTTGTCGTGTCGCCATTTTTGGATCGTCGGCATGGTACTGAGCTTTGCGTCATTGAACAGATCGAGAGACTGTCGTCGAAGTATGGCTGGGGGATCCATTTGTTCTCCCAACACGTCGAGAACATCGATGGTCTTCTCACAGAAGATCCCAAAAATTCAGCGACCGGGTTCATCTGTTGGCACAAAGTTTCTGACATTCCCGCCCCCCATCTTCTCAAATTCTTGTGGTGGTTTTTTGCGAATCGATCCGCAAGAAAGAGGGCGCTAAAGCGACTTGAAGAGCGCCCCTTGCTTGTCTACTCACCGGGAATCAACTGTCTGGATGCCGATGCCATTGCCGTCCACATCGTTTTCCATGAGTTCTATGCACGAGTCCGCGGCGAACTCAAACTCCTCAAAGTACCGGTCAGCAGGTGGCCTGTCACTCTTCACCGGAGAATGTACTACAAATTGATTATGGCTTTGGAACGCCGCATCTATGTAAACCCTAAAGTCCGTTTGGCATCCGTCTCGAAGCTTGTATCCGCACAACTTGAAAAACACTTTGGACGAACCGATTCAGTCGTTATTCCCAACGCCGTGGACACATTGATTTTTAACCACGAGGCACGCCTTGGTCGCAGGTCAGTTTCGCGCCAAAGCATGGGGCTGGATGATTGTGACTTCGTCGTTTTGTTGATTGGCAACGACTGGAAGAATAAGGGACTCGACCAATTGCTCCGTGCTTTGGCCTTCATCGAGATTCCGGTCCAACTCTTGGTGGTCGGAAAGGATGATCCGGGACTGTACAGGTCCGCCCTTCGGCAACTGCGGCTGGAGGACCGTGTGCGTTTCCTGGCGCCCTCTGCCGATGTGCTTTCGTTCTATGCTGCCGTCGACGCCTACGTCGCGCCGTCTCTCGAGGATGCTTTCGGCCTGCCCATATTGGAAGCAATGGCTTGCGGCTTGCCCGTGATCGCGAGTGTCCAAGCAGGTGCGAGCGAGAACATCATTGATGGAACAACAGGATATCTTTTGCGAGACCCAATGAACCACATCGAACTTGCTGAGATCATTTTCCGACTTGTCGGCGATAGACCAGCGGCGCAGAAGATCGGTGCCGCCGCTGCCAAGTACGTGCAAGCTTCGGTCAGCTGGGATCACAATGCTGCAGCGACCCGCGAGTTTTTGAAAAACGCGTTGGCTTCGAGGTAGATCTAAAACTCGCCGCTTTGACGCGGCTCACGACTTAGGCGCTCAACAGTATGAAGAGGCTCTCTACGTAAATGTCTTTCAATAGATCGGTCTTGAAAGTTGCCCGATACGCTGCCTGAGCCCAGCAGCTCACCAGCGACAGCCGCCGAATTTTCAATGACCGAATACCGGATCTTGCATGCCCGGATTCGCTTTCACCTTCTTCGCCGCCAACGCAGCCGGGCATGTATGCCATCCGCCTGCTGCCGACCGTCTTGGTTAGATTGTTGGGTTGGTTCGGCTCCGGAACCTTCGCGACGAACTCACGATGGTTTGACGGTCTTTGAAGCCGGCATTAGGTGTGCTTTGCACGACACAATCGACGGTAAAGCTGCGCGTGCGCCGCTATCATTTGGCTCCGCTGGTAGTTTTCTAAGATGCGGCTTTGAGCGCGGCTACCAAGTGCAAACGCAAGTGCCGAATCATCAAGAAGGCGCGCTATCTGCCTGGCAAGATCCTTCGCATCTCCCACGCGAAATGTGAGACCAGCATCACCCAAGACCTCGGCGAAGCATCCAACGTCGGATGCAACAACCGGGAGACCTCGCGACATATTTTCAGCGAGAACCAAGCCGAAGACCTCACCCCCTAGTGATGGCACTATGACAATGCTTGCTTTCGCAAGCGTGGAGTCGAGGTCGGCTGCGCCAATACGTCCTACAAAGCGCACGCACGAAGCAAGCTGCAGTTTCTTGGCGAGCTCTTCAATGGCGGATCGTTCTGGGCCATCGCCGATCACCATGAGTTCGAATGCATGATTCTCCGATCGAAGAAGGCTTGCGGCTTCCAGGAGCACTGGCAAGCCCTTGGTCGTTACTAACCGTCCTTGGAAGATGATCAGAGGAGGTCCGGGAGAGCGCGCGGACTCGGAGCCGCGGATCATCGATTCGATGCCGTGCGGAATAGTTATAGCATTCGAAAGGTGAACTAACCCGCTGAGCCATTCCGTGGGCATGATGTTGGTAGCTACGCGCGAGCACAGGAATCTCCGCAAAAAGGTTAGCAACCACAGCTTCCAAGAATTCAACCAGTTGCTATCAGAGCGGCAACGCAAACACTCGCGATGACGTCCAGCCATAAAATGGCCGGGACAAGGGGCCCTGCTCGGTTCAATCAGCAGCTGGCCCGTAGGGCAGATCGTTTGAAAACCATGATGCTCAACAACCACTGGATTGCCGGTCAGCAAACCCAGCAGAAGCGGAGAGAGAGCCGGACCGGCAATGTGGATTATGTCGGACGAGCGGATTGTCTGCAGCAACTGGACAAAGCTGGGTTGGCGGAGAACTCGAAACGGAAGCAAGCGATCATCAAAGTCTTCGGCAAGGGTCTCCGTTACTAGAGTGATGTTAAATTCAGGGAGACCGTCAGGAGTGCGTACCTCGGCGAGACCGCGGGCGAGTGAGAGCACAATGGTCTCGACTCCCCCGATGCTTGGCGCAAAGAAGTGAGAATAGAAAAGAAGCTTCACGCCAGATTGTTCCTCGATAGATGAAGGCGGAGGTAAATTAGGGCGAGCAGGCTTTTGCTCATCGGAATGCATAGTCGACCGAATGACTCGAACAAAAGTCTCTTTATCCTCTGCTGCCTGCCACTGCAGCGATCCAGAACGGACCAATTCATTGTCCGCAGTGTGCTGAAAACCATGGCTTTCGAGGAGATTTCCGCCACGGCGGGGGATTTTGTAGATGACATCTGTTGTACTCTACACCAACTCTCTCCGCGCGTACGAGTCGCAGGCTCTGCGTTACCGACGCCCTCCGTGACACTTCCCGTGACAACCAGCGCAAAGCGTTATCAAGTTGTCTGTCACATCGTCACCGAGCCGACTCCGGGGCTTCCTGTGATGGACCTCCAAGCCTTCCAACCGATTCGCGGATGAGTGATTTACCGTTAGCGGTTCTCCTGCGTGGATGTTCTCCTCGTTTTCCGTCCCGGCAAGTTCTCAACAAGATTCAGCAACGTTTGCCTGTCATCTTCAGCCATACGGCTGAGCCACGAGAATAAGAGGACCATTGTGCTGCAGCCTTTAGCGGCGGGGCGCTACATGATATAGATGTATTCCCGCTGAAGATAAATCGCTCTTCCGGTGGATGTTAGAAGTTGAAATTGCGAAACGAACTAGACTAAGTGTCATATATACAGGTACATAGCGGTTCCGAATCTCTTTAAATGGGTAGTCTTAAAACGATTGTCACGGTCGGCGAGAAATGTTTGATTCCTTGATTTACAACTGCCAACGAAACGGACTCCGCTTCATTCTTTGCTTTACACACTTACTTCAGCTCCGGCATGGATGCGCTGGTGATCGGCAGCTTCCTGGTCGAGAAATGAGCATTCTAAAGTGAGTGCGCAGCGCATCATCGCGCTCCTCGGGCGGCGCGACTCACCAACCGACGCGGTGGAAGAGTATTGTCGGTATGTCGGCGAAGCGCTGCAGGCCGAAGACTACGATTTGAAGATCGAACGAGTCCCCTGGGAAGAGCACGGGTGGGGCGCCGCAGTGCGAAAACTTCGCACCCGAGCCAAAGGGTGGAAAGGGACGTGGGTTCTGGTGCAATATACGGCTCTCGCGTGGTCCGCACGGGGATTCCCAATGCGGTTTGCACGCGTTCTCAAGATTCTGAAAGCCGCCGGCGCCCGCGTGGCCGTTGTCTATCATGACGTCGAGCCGTACGGCGGAACGCGGGTGATTGACCGGTTGCGTCGTCGCGCCCAATTGCGCACCATGCGCAAGGCGCTGCGCGTTTCTGAGGTGGCGGTCTTTACGGTTCCGCCGGAGAAACTCTCCTGGCACAAGACTTCAGACAGCAGAACACTCTTCATTCCCGTCGGAGCGAATCTGCCAACGTCGGGAGCAGCTGCATTGAGGAAGAATATTTCCACCGATGAAAAGCTGTCTATCGCGGTGTTTGGAATCACCGGAGGGGAAGGGGGAAAGAAAGAAGTAGAGAATATCGCGGAGGCAGTGCGATTCGCGGCCTCGCAAGTGAGGAACCTGCGGCTGATTGTTCTGGGACGCAATTCCCAGAGTGCTGAAGGACAGCTCAAGGCGTTGCTGAACGGCAGTGCCGTCGAACTCCATGTGCTGGGGCTTTTGTCGAGCGAAGATGTGGCGCGAACTCTTTGCGCTTCGGATGTACTGCTGTTTGTGCGCGGGCACATTTCCACGCGGCGAGGCAGCGCCATCGCGGGGATCGCCTGTGGGTTGCCGATAGTCGCTTTTGAAGGAGCAGAGACTTCGCCGCCGATCACCGAGGCGGGGCTGGCGCTGTATTCACCGCAGAGGAAGGCCGACCTAGGTGATGTGCTGGCCCGCGTTCTGAAAGATGAGCACTACCGAACGTCGCTGGCACAACGAAGCTGGGTGGCGCACGCCCAGTATTTTTCGTGGCGCGCAATCGCCGCACGCTACGTTGAATTCATGAAGCAATAGAAGCAAGGCTTTGCCGCCTCGGAATCCAGCAGAACCGCGAATCTCACCGACAGAGCGCTTCGATTAGGACTTCCTTCTTCTTTTCTGCGAGCTGGGTCAGAACGTCGAGTGACGCGACGTAGCCACCCACGGCGGCAGCCGCCAGAAACGCAAAGGCTTCCGCAGGGAGCCAGGGATTCCCTACCCAGCGACCCGTGAGTAGGATCACCGCGGAAATTGCTCCCGTCAAAATCTGCGAACCAAACGCAACAAGCACGGCCATCCCGGACTGACGTTGCCCGCGCATCTGGCCGAATTCGAGTTTGCGAGGAAAGCTGAGCGAGGACCAGTTCGCCACGGTGAGCTGGCCAACGATGGTGAAAATGATCGCGACAATCGTGGCGACGAGCCGCGGAACTGAAGGCAAGCCCACGCGCCAGGTCAGCATGGCCATAGACAGTGCGATTTCCAACGTCAGTATCGAGACTAGCACCAGGTTTTTTCCAAGAAAGACATCGCGAAAACGCAGCGGCGCGGTGAAGTACGTCTGAATGCCGCGGCCCTCATAGGCAAAACTGTTGTAGGCCGGCGCCATGAGAATGAGGATGAGATAGGCCATCATGCCCGGGAAAAACATTTCCGCTGAGACTGCTTTGCCAGAGACGGTCGGGTGGCGGCCTGCAAACTGCGAGCTGAAGACCAGCACCAGCAGCGGCGGCATCAGAAGTGTCAGATACGCAAATCCGTTGCGCGTGAGATAACGAAACTCTTTTCGAACGACCGCGGCCACCTGCGGCGAGAGAAGACCCAGGCCATCTGCGCCTTGTTCTGTTTTCGCGATGTGTCCAACTATCGTGCGGATCGGCGCAGCGGTTTCGCTGAGCTCTTCGCCGCGATATTGGGCAGCGAAACGCCTCCACAGGAGCGCGCTGAAGAAAAACACGTAGAGCAAGAGTCCACCCGAAGCTAGAAGGAACCCTGCCGGATGAAGTTGCGAGATGGCCTCAATAGAGCGGCCCGCGAGGGCGGGCGGGAACACAACTAGGTAAGGCAAGAGGCGCAGAACGAAGGGGCGTGCTTCCGTGCCGTAGCGTTGTAGGAGCGGATTGATGAAATTCAAAGAAATCATTGATAGGACAAACAGTCCCAGGAAGATCTCGCGAGTCCTGCGCCGGGACAACAGTTTTTCCAGCCACGAGCCAATCAATCGCTCCAGCGTCACGTTGAACAGCACGAACACTGTGACGATCAAAACCATGGCCGGCAAAATGCCAGGTTTAGCTACCGTGGCTCCAAGGGTCATGGACAGAAGCCAGCAGACCGACGCAATCGCGGAAAAATCAGCGAGCCCATAGGCTAAACCGATGACGTAAAACGCGGTGAGGCTCAACGGAAAGCGCAGAAGCGTACGAAACTCGAAGCTCGCGCCAAACCCCGCGACAAAAACCGGGAAGACCTGCCAGAAAAAGAAAATGCCCCAGAAGAGCAAGGCCATCCAGCCGGGCCGGCCCTGCGAAAGAAAGAAATACCCACCGGCATAAAACGCAAAGCACAATCCGAGAACAAAAATTCCGCTAAAGACCCCGGCAAAAATAAGACCGATTAAATCGAGGCGATTGTTCTTCTTTCGAAGGCTGTTTCGAAGGATTTGCCAGCGGAGTCCGGCAACCAGGCGAATTTGTTCGGCGATTCCTGTGGCGCGCGTTACATCAGCCACGAGAGTTCCTCGAGCTGCGGACGCTCCGCGCCTTCCTGGCCGACGATCGACAGGAAGATCTGTTCGAGCGTGGTTTGACTTCCTTCCGCGCCCGCGATTCCAGCGCGCAATTCGTCCAGCGAACCCTGAGCGACGAGCCGCCCCTTGTGAATGATGGCCACGTGGCTGCACAGCCGCTCGACAATTTCCAAGACGTGAGAAGTGAGGAATATAGTTGTGCCGCGTTCCGTCATCCGCCCGAGCAATGCCTTCAGCGCACCGGCGGCGAGCGCGTCCACGCCTTCGAAGGGCTCATCGAGAAACAAAATGCGCGGCCCGTGGATGACGGCGGCAGCCAGCGCCAATTTTTTCTGCATGCCGTGCGAATAGTCCGCGATCATGGTCTTGGGGCGGTCGGCAAGCTGCATGAAATCCAATAACTCCTCAGAGCGCCGCTGCGTCGTTGCGCGGTCCAAGCCGTACATGCGGCCCACGAAGTGCAAATACTCGGTCCCCGTCAATCGCTCAAAAAGGCCCATTCCTTCCGGTACCACGCCGATCTGCCGTTTGACTTCGACCGGGTTCGCGGCAAAATCCAAGCCTAAAAGCTGCATGCTCCCAGAGGTGGGAGCCAGCAAACCCGTCAGCATCTTGATGGTCGTGGATTTTCCGGCGCCATTCGGTCCGAGAAAACCAAAAAACTGTCCGGCAGCAACCTGGAGATCGATGGCCTCGACAGCCGTGAGATTCCCGAAGGTCCGCGTCAGCTTTTGGGTCTGAATGGCTATCTCCGGCATCACATCTCCCTGTTCGACCTCGAAATCAGAAGCAAAACTCTAACACGAGTCTTGCGACGCTTCGGGGAGCACACCCTTTGAAAGCCGGGAATCGAGAATCTGTCAGGTGGGCTTGGCTGGCTCCGCCGAAGTGCTGGTGAGTTGCAGATCTTTGGCGAGGAAGGCCGCCAGAACTGCGGGCAGTTCCACGCGGAAAACTGCGCCGCCTTCCTGACGGTTGTAACAGAAAATCTTTCCGGCATGTTCCTGGATGATGCCGAAGCAGATGCTGAGACCCAGACCCGTGCCTTTGCCGACGGGCTTCGTCGTATAGAAAGGATCGAAGACACGATGCGGCTCCTTGATGCCGGGGCCGCTGTCGGAAAACAGAACCACGACGTTGGAGCGGTCTCGGATGGTTTTGACGGTAAGAACGCCGCCATTGGCCGCTTCCATGGCATCCAGACCGTTGCTGATGATGTTGAAAAAAACCTGCATCAATTGATTGCCATCGCCGCGTACGCCGGGGAGAACGGATTCGAGCTGCAATTCCACGCGCGTGGTGGCGGAGCGCAAATCGAGAGCGCGGAGCTGCACGGCATTATTCACAACCGTGTTGATGTCCAGGAGCGTGCGCTCAGGGGGAACTTGCCGCGCGAAGCTCAGGAGATTGCCAACCAGAGTTTTTGTACGACGCGCCTGCTCGCGTATTTTTGCGGCGGTCGCACGGGCCTTTTCCGGAATTGTCGGGTCGTCGGCGAGCAAATCGGAAAACCCAAGAATCGCTGCCAATGGATTATTGATCTCGTGGGCCGCGCCCGCGGCAAGCTGGCCAAGAGAAACCAGTTTCTCCGATTGCACGAACTGCGCCTGCAGCCGTTTCAGATTCTCGACCGATTGTTGCGATTGAGCAAGAAGCCGCGAGCGGTCGCGGTCGGCCATTCGCGTCCGCAGGAAGACAACTAAAGCGAGGGGAAGGGCGGCAACGAGCGTGGTCATCAGACGGAAATCGCGCACCTCAGGTGTGTCGTGGCCATACCGCAAGGTGTAGATCGCAAACAACGGGAGAGAGATGACCGCAGCCATCGCCAGCCACGAAGCCCAGACGCTTCTTTCCTCGCCACTGGGGTCCGGTTCGGATTCGTAAAAATCGCCGGTCGGAGCGTCGAGCTTGTCTCGAAGCTGATAGGCGATCACTCCCGCCAGCGCGAACCACAGGAAAGAGGAGATCAAGGGGATATCGTAGAGACTTCCCGTGTAATATTCTTTCACATCCGAGGCCACGTCGAGCGCCAGCGAAGCAAGCATGTACAGCGTAACGGCTCCGAAGAGGTTGGCGTAAACCGTCCGCCAGGCGCCGCGCGTCCGCAGCGCGAGAATGCCGAATCCCACGACGACGACCATGTTTTGGATATTTGTAACGACGTTGTAATTGTGGTTGTACTGTCCCAGCGACGGCGTCGCATACATCCAGGGCAGCACGCTGAAGATATAGAAAAACGTCCACCACATTAACAGCAGCACAAAATCCAGATACCCAAAGCGGAGTCGATTCTCTCCACCCCTGCGATGCGGAAGCAACGCGAGCGACGCCATGAGCGGGATGCCCCGCAGGAAGAACACGACGTCGCCTGGATACAGGTCGGGGAGCGGCCTATGTTGATAGACTTCGTAGTAGGTCCACTGGAACAACCCGAACATCCAGAGTGTGCAGCTCAGGGCAATAAGCATCCAGAAGAGGTTTCTTCGCCAGTGAGGCGTTCCTGCGTTCAGCAACAAGCCTGCGTTCGCTAGCAGCGGCACGACACACTGCACCAGGTTGCCAAATGTCAAAAGCGTTTCCGCGCCGCGGGGAAGCGACAGTGAGACTGCCGTATAGACGATGAGGATGAGCAACCAAATCCCCAACATCCAGACGATTCTTCGCGAAGAAGACATACGATACGTCTTTCCAGTGTAGGCGTGCAGAGGAGGGCAGGAGCGGACAATCACACCGGACTTGCGCAATGATAAACGAAGATCAGTCCGCTATTTCGCGCAACAAAGGCAGCCCGCCTCGAAGGTCTGGCGGAGGAGGAGGGATTCGAACCCCCGAGACCCTTTCGGGTCTAACGGTTTTCAAGACGAGTGATTGCGCTCCGGCTCCGGCCTAACCTTATGATAACGCAAGACGGCGGTCGGCAGGCTCTGGACGATTTGGGCAGGAAATTCGGCGCATTGGGATATCCACACTGACATGATCCTATACTCATCTTCCTGTTCGTGAAAAGAGTTTCGTCCGGACCGCCCCTGACAGTCTGCGATCCGCACCAAGTCAGCGCAAATTGGCCATGTCTGCCCCACTTTTGCGAACACTTCTCCTCATTATTCCGAGAGGTCTATCCGCTATCGGGTGAGCACAAGGCGCTCGTCGACAAATCCCCCGTACTTGTCGCTAGTGCCGCGTAGATCCTCGCACCATAGTTCCAGGCAGAAAGGAAGCAGGTATGCGAGAAGCGAGCCTTGGATGTCGGTATGGCGGAGATCTTGCAAGTATTCCCAAAGGTCCTGCACATCCGGTCGTTCGCCGGGCTTGATTCGTAGCAGCCGACGCACAAAAGCCTCCTGGGTGAGCTTCTCGGGAGGAGCTGCTTTTCCATATGCGCGCCGAAACGCGATTGTTCTGTCAGATTGATAGAGAGCCATCCCTTACTTGCCCTTGCCAGTCCGCCTGGAATGTCTCTTACCGCTCGCCGTTCGCGTTCCTTCACTGAGATGAGTCATAGCTTGCCGCAGAAGCCAGTTCGCTTTGGTCTGGTAACCGCGGCCATCTGCTTTGAGCCATGCGATGACGTCGGAATCAAGACGCATCGTAACGGGCTTCTTACTTGGTCGATAGAACTTGCCAATTTCGGCTCCGCTCCAATCGACAACCGCCGGAGCGTCCGAGAAATCAATGTCCTCGTCTCTTTTTGCGGCGATAGCTCGGATGTCTCGTTTCTGTTCCTTTGTGAGCTTTCTCATAGGCTCTCCTTTCGTGCGATTCGGCAGCGCGAGCCGAGATGACACGAATGACTTCTTCGTCGTGTTCCTCATAAAATGTATGAACGACCAACAGAATCGAACCCGGCCCTATGGCTCCGACTGTTATCCAACGTTCCTCATCCTCGAAAGTGACGTCACGCTGCGTAATCGCATAGGCATCGTCGAAAACGAGAACGGCTGT
>WNFH01001561.1_pt1 | contig 15600 bp, 11 predicted proteins | sample 5400411 | NCBI WGS metagenome assembly WNFH01 (sample SAMN13153347, study PRJNA577476) | soil metagenome | isolation source: 200 cm saprolite under Douglas fir tree site 2 hole 3 | place: USA:California | collected 2015-04-18
TACTGAGCGGCACCAACCATTTTCTTACGTCCAAACAAGAAGAGAGTAGATTATTCTTTCTATGATTTCGAGGAAGGGAGACCAAGATGACGCGGCAGAACATATCGAGCGGGGCGCCGTGGGAGCCGATTGTAGGGTACTCGCGCGCGGTTAGGATCGGCAATGTCATTACCGTGTCGGGAACAACGGCGACGGGGCCGGATGGAAAAATCGTGGGCGTGGGCGATTTGCGCGCGCAAACGGTGCAAACGATCAAGAACATTGAGGCCGCGCTCGTCAAGGGTGGCGCGAGCCTGAAAGATGTTGTGCGGACACGCATCTTTGTGACCAACATCGCGGAGTGGGAAAAAGTCGGGCGCGCACATGGCGAATTTTTCGGCGACATCCGGCCGGCAACGAGCATGGTGGAAGTGAGCAAGCTGATTGCGCCGGAAATGCTGGTGGAGATTGAGGCGGACGCGGTGGTGGAATGAGGTAAATGGGATTAATGAGCTAAAGGAAGTAAAGGAGGCAGAGGAAGAGCGGCCTTGTCTCCATTGAGCTTTAGGATTCAGCCGGAGAATTTTCATGGCGTCAGAATTATACGATTCGTTTATCGCGGATTATTACGACGAGTCGCCGATTGTTAAGGGGCGGCTGCAGGACGTGGCGTTTTATCGCGAGGCCGCGCGCGACTTCGGCGATCCCATTCTGGAACTGGGATGCGGGACGGGGCGCATCACGATGGCGCTGGCCGAGGCGGGAAAGCGGGTCACGGGACTCGATCTTTCCGAGCGCATGCTGGAGCGCGCGGCGCGAAAGCGGGCTGCGCTTTATACCGAAGAGCGCGAACGGGTGCACTTGGTGCAGGGGGACATGGCGCGGTTCGATCTCGGTGAAACATTTCGGGTGGTCATCATTCCCTTCCGGCCATTTCAGCACCTGCTGGAAGTCCGGCAGCAGATGGATTGTCTGGACTGTGTGAAGAAGCATCTGGCGCCGGGCGGGCGGCTGATTCTGGATGTGTTCCAGACGGATGCCGAGCGCATGCACGATGCCGTGCACATGAGGGAAGCGCTTGTTACGGAGTACAAAACCGGTGATGGCCGGCAAGTCCGAATCAGCGAGCGAATCGCCGCGTTCCATCGCGCGGAGCAACGGAACGACGTGGAGATGATTTTCTCCATCACGCATCCTGGCGGCCGCCAGGAGCGGCTGGTGTTTGCCTGGCCACTGCGGTATTTCTTCCGGTACGAAGTGGAACATCTGGTGGAGCGATGCGGTTTCAAGGTTGCGGCGGAATATGGAGACTTTGACCGAACGCCGATCCGGGACGAATCACCGGAGATGATCTTCGTGGCGGAGACCCGCCAAGGAGATGGCAGGTAGGCTGCCCCCGGCCCCCTATTTTTTGTAAGTGTTGCATCTAAAGGACTTAAGCATTGTACAAGTCCTTTGTTTGCAACACATACGAGATGGTTAGGAAGTGTTGCATCTAAAAGACTTAGGAGTTTACATAACTACAGAAACGGAGTTTCGTTTCTTACGCAAAGCCAGGGCTAAGGATGCCTTGCGTGGCGACGACGAAACGGACAGAAAAGCGGCAGCCGAGACCGCCGCTTCTTGAAGCAGGTCATAGCTTGACCTGGAAGCATTATACCAGATCCGCTCTGACCGGCCGGGGAGAGCCTCCTCTATGAACCGACGGGCTACCAGCGCGCGCGGATGCGGTACTTCAGCACCGAGGTGCCGTCCTTCGCCACTGGCACGATGAATTGCGCCGCGAAGGCCGCCGTCTTCGTGTACTTATAGGTGGAAGAAAGCATCTCCCAATCGCCGCCGATGGGTTCGTTCACCTGCACGGTGACGAGCGCGTCTTTGTGGTTGCGCAGGGTGATTTCAAATTCCATTTCCCAAACGTGGGTGTCAATGCGCTTGAAGTCCGTCTGCTTGTGTTCGGCGACGACGTCGAAAGCGTTGCCGATGTGAATGCTGATGTCTTCGTCTTTCGGGGTGTGATCGATGCGGTCTTCGCCAGCGAAGAGAATGCCGCCCTTGGAGTCCTTCTGGTAGACGCGGACGTTACCGGCGGGAAGCGGGATGCCGAGGCCGTTCTTCTCTTCATTTCTGAATTTGTAATAGACCAGGACGGGATCTTTCAGGGGCGCGCCGGGAGTCTGTTGATTGCGGTAGTAGTAGCTCTGGCCGTTGACCATGAAGATTTTTTCGACAGGAACGCCGGAGCCCTGGAGAAGGCTGATCTGCTTGGTCTCTTTGTCTTCGACGGAGGTCTTGCGGCCCAGCGAATAGAGATGGTATTCGCTGAAGGCTTCCTGCTGGAACTGTGGCGCTGCTGCGGCTTTATTCATCAATCGGGCCTCGGCTACGTCACCGCGAGTTCCTGCCGCGGGGAGACGATTCAAATCGCCGGCGACGAGCTGCAGCTTGGCATTGTGAAAGGCCGTGCCGCTGTTGTTGACCACAGTGACCCAGCCATCCAGGTCCGCGTTCTTGTCGTCGCGCGCGACAGTAAGAACGTAATCGGCATTCCAAGACAAATTGCTCGCCAGATAGGAAGCTTCGACCTGCTGTTTTTTCGCGCCGGAGTTTTCGAGCGACATCAGGAGCGTGGGGCGCTCGTAAAGATTCGCCGGGACTTCGGGGAAGCGGAAACTTTCGGCGTACATTCCGGTCACGATGTCGTTGCCGATTTTCCAGACGGGACCGTTGTTGTCGGAAAGCAGAGTGGCTTTGATTTCCTCGCGCTTGGTGGTGCCGTTTTCCTGATACGAGCGGACGAGCGTGACTTCCTTGCCGACGTACTTGTGGAGGAGCTTGGCGGGCTCAAGCAAATCGTATTCGTAATTTTGTTCGATGACGCCGAGCTTTTCCGGATCGTTCAGCGAACGGAAATGGACGGTGGCGGGATTGACGGTTGCGGCGATATCCATGAACTTGAGGCGAAACGCGCCGCTGGGAAGCGCGAGATTGCGGACATCGCGAATCAGCGCAATGTTGGAGTTATAAACGGTGACGTTCAGATCGGTCTGATCATTCAAGCTGGTGGATTGATCGCCGGCCGTGGAACGGGCCGCATCTTTTTCCTGTGCGGCGTAGGCTTTGCTGCCACGCACCGCGGGATAGAGGATTGCCGCGCCGGCGGCAAGAACCGCAGCAGCAGAAATCATCCAAAATACCCGAATCGACGCCTGAGTGCCGGAGATCTTCATCACATTCACCTCAATGTGGATTTGCCTTCCCTCTTAGAACGATGCGGGCGAGATTTCTTGCACTGGACGATTGCGGCCGGGGTCTTTCCCGTCATGGATTCGGGACGGGCTTCCAAGTCTGGCCGCCGTCGCTGGTTTCAAAACTCTTGGTATTCCGGGCGTTCCAAATTGTGGCGTGCAGCTCATCCGTGGCGCGGATGCCGCCAAGATCCTCCGGCAGCGGCGAAGAAATCAAGGTCCAATGCGCGCCGCCATCGGTGGTCCGGAGAATGGCTCCCACACGGCCCACGATCCAGCAGATTTTGTCGGAAGGAGCGGAACCGGTCAGCAAGTCGGCGAGCACGCCGCTGGTTTGCCGCGACCAAGAGGTTCCGTTGTTGGTGGAAAATTCGATCAGGCCGGCGCGGCCGGGGCGCCAGATGACGCTCGAGCCCGGCGGTGAGATCAAACGCGGATTGGAAATTGCCACAACTTCCATGGAAGCCGCGGAGTTAAATCCTGCCACCCCGCCGACAGCAGATGGCGGCGGCGCGGCAGGAACAGCCTTCATCCGCTTTGCCTCAGTCCGCCCGGGCGGGGCGGGAGCCGCTAGCTTGGGAGAGACGGCATTGGATCGATTCTGAGATTGAACATTTGTTGCTTGTGCTTGTAATTGCGCTTCAGCATTTTCCTGCTTTCCGGCTGACGGGGTCTTGGCATCGCGATCCATCTGATTTTCGTCACGAAGCAAGGCAACGGAGGAGTCGCTCTCCGCGTCTTTTCGCAAGTCGGCCTCTTTGTCGGCCAAAGGTTTCGAAGGCGAAGCTTGTGCAAGATAATCCCGCTTCTCGCTCGGTTTCATAGCGCCCCGTATACCCCGGGCATGCGCGCCGGCAATTTCATCGACTGCGGATGGAGGCTTCGTAACGGGTGTGCTCGGCGGTGGAGCAGCCTCCCGCTCCGCCGGGGAAGCGGAAGAAACTGGAGGAGCAGGCGCTTGATTTAGCGCTACCTTGTTTTCGCTCTTGGACAAGACCGGAAGGGGCTGCGGCTGTTTTTCATGTAGCGCGACCCAGACAAGTAGGCTGGCGGCGAGGGCTCCCGCGGGAGCGAGCCACCGCCAGCGCGCGCCCCGCAGAAGAAGGACCCGGCGTGACTTCTTGGGTGGCGCCGTTCCGGTTGCGAGTTGGCGCCGGCCCGGAGCCTTCGCCGTTGGCAATGATCCGAGATTCCGCGCAGCCATCACCGGCGCGGGCTCCCTCGCAAAGCGGACTTCCTCTTGCTCAACGGCTTGCAGTGAAATGTCGTCCGTGGCTTCGAGTTGCGCGAGGATCGCCAAGCAATGCGCGCAGCCCGCGATATGTTCTTTCCAGGAATTCAATTGCTCGGGAAGCAAAGACCGTTCGTGATAGGCTGCGAGCGTCTCCGGATCGGGGCATTCGCCGGCGGGAGAAAGCTCGCGGGAAGGCGAAATGGCACGGTCCGGCGAAGAGCCATCGGAACGCAGATGGCGCGCAAGCGCCCTGTCAAAACTCCGATTGCGTTCGTCAGGCGCCATAGGCTTCTCCCTGCTTAGTACGAAATTCCGTCGATTTCTTGCATTGCGCGGTCACGTCGTCCTCTTTCCGGGTGCCGGGCCCGGCGAATTTGAGCGCGGCAGCAATTTTTCCAAGTCGATAGGGCTGTCATCCGCGCAGTATTCGAAACAGAGAGCGATCTCTGCATCGCTGAGCCCAGGTTGAACAGCGAAACCATTCGCTCCCCCAAGGCCTTGTCGAAGAATCACCTCCACGCCCTCCCGCAAATCGCGCCGCAGGCGATCTAGATGACGCGAAACGCTGGATTCGTGCTCTCCGAGCAGCGCCCCGATTTCCGCAAGCGTTTTTTCTTCCGCGTAATAGAGGCGGAGTCTTTCCTTTTCCTGCGGTTCGAGGCGTTCGAGGGCGGTGTGCAAGGCGCGCGTGAATGATGCGACGTAGCGCTCGCGGTACGGATCGGCGGGCTGCAACTGCGGCACGAGGAGCTTCTTCGACGGGCCATCGCCAGCTTCATCCTCGCCAAGCTCTTCGAAGCGGCGGCCGGCGCGGATGGAATCGATGTGCCGCTGGGCAAGAACGGCGCGGAGCCAGGTCTTGAGCGAACTGCGTCCGTGGAAGTAACGGAAGAGCGACCGTTCCGCCCCCTTGTCACCGGACAAACCATACAACTCCGAAAAAATGGAATCCGCGAGATCACAGGCTTCCGCGGAACCCGCTTTGCAGCGGAGAATGGCAGCTGCCGCCGTGCGCAAGTAACCGCGATAAGTGGTGAAAAAATGCTCCCAGGCGTCTTCGACTCCCTCGGCGCAAGCGGTGGCCAGGGCAAGATCTTCGAGATGCAAGCCGCGGAGATATTGTTCGAGCTTTTGGGGTGTTACCGTTTCCGGCGTCAAGGCTTTCTTCGCGCTGCGCTGGAGCGCGGAGGCGAATCGTTCCTGCGGAAGGCCCCAGCGGCCCGCCTGGGACTGGGCGTAGAACCACTCCAGGAGAGCAGTCTGGCAGTCGAGCGGCCGGGCGAGATCCACCGGGGCATCCTCACTGCCGCGTTTTGGCGTGTTTTCAGTCATTTATAGAGCGAGAGGGGCAAAGCCCCGATGGATAGGAACCACCGCCCTGTCCATCAGTTGCATCCTAGAGCATAAGCCTGACGGGTGGGAATTGGTGCGCAAAACTCGAACAACCCCGCCTGAACTTGCGGTATCCTATAGCTTGTTGCGTCCCCAGACCCGCAACCGAAACTGCCTCGCCGGGTTGGAACATGATGCGCGACGGTGCGTTCGCGGGTACATTAGCGACTTCGCGACGCTAGTACGAAAGTTCTATTCGAGCTCCTTCAGCCTTCTCAGTACTCTCGTACTGCTAGAGCGCATTTCCTACTTTGCAAGCGGACTTGGGAACGCTTGGAACCCAAGACTACTCTCGTCCGCAGGCCGGAAATTTCACGAGGCGGCACGCGGATGACTACCATGCTTGCTGATCCACCACGGAAGACGACGATGGGCGTCGGTTTTGAGGCCAACCGCAGCCGCGCAGGAGATCCGCAAGCGTGGAAGAAAGCGATTGGAACCAAACCGGTGGCGGCGCGCCTGGCTTTGCTCCCTGATTCCACATCACGCTGGGACCGCATCGGCTTGAGCGCCTTTGGACAACTCGCGATTTTGGGTTTCCTGCTCATGACTCCCCTGCTGTTCCCGCAGCAGATGAAAACGACGTTGAACTACCGCATCGTGGAGCTGATGCAGCCAGTTACGGAAATCCCGGTTGCGCCGCCGCCTCCCCCACCGCCGAAAGTGAAGCCCAAGGTTGTACCGCCGGAACCAAAGCCAGTCGCGCCCGAACCGGTGAAGCTGAACCCCAAACAGACGCACGTTTTTCTCGCACCAAAAGCCGAACCACCCAAGATCAAGACCATTGAAGCCAAGCCCGTGGAACTCAATCCTGTTTTCGACCGGGTAAAGATCGACACGCCGACGAGTCAGCCGAAGCGGCCGAAAGACGAAGTGAAAGTGGGCAACCTGGGATCCGGCAGCGCCGCTCCGGCGACTGTTCGAGCTCCGCTGGAGAAAGTACAGACCGGTGGCTTTGGCGATCCCAACGGAATCCCCGGCAAGGGCGATCCGAACAAAGCCACGAACGTCAATCGTCTAGGCTCACCCGCATTGCCAGGTGGACCGGGATACGGTAATGGCACCGGCGGCGACAAAGGAATTCGCGGCACAGTGGCGAGCACCGGGTTCGGAAACGGCATAGCGATTCCACCTCCAAGCAGCGGCAAGCGTGGCACACTGCAAAGCACGGGGTTCGCGGATCAAACGGTGGCGACCGAGGCGCCCAAGAAAAAAGCCTCGGCCGGCGAAGGCGCCACAACGCCTGTTAACATCCTGGACAAACCGCGTCCGGAGTACACTGGGGAAGGGCGTAGTCTGAAAATAGAAGGCGACGTGGTTCTCGAGATGGTATTCCTCGCAAACGGCAGTATTCAGGTGAGCCGGGTGGTAAGCGGTCTGGGCCACGGCCTCGATGAAGCAGCAACTCGCGCGGCGCAGCAGATCAAGTTCAAACCGGCAAGACGCGACGGCCAGCCAGTGGATTTCCCGGCGCGCGTACGAATCGAATTCCGTCTGGCTTACTGAGGGGGAGAGAGAAAATGTGCAAGGTAGCGAGAACTATTTTCGTACTGATTTTGAGCGCGCTGGGCGCAATGGCCGCCGCGGCGGCCCCCAAGCCGGCCGATCAGCCGCGGACCATGGACGAAGTCATCGACCGCGTGATCACCAATGAAAACCGGGCCAACCAGCAGATCAAGCAGTATTCGCCGCTGGTGGAGACGTACATCCAAAACCTCAAGCCCGACAAGGATCTCGGCTACGCCCCCGCGGGCGACAAATATTTCCTCGGCCGCGCTGACTTCTCGAAGGGCGTGGCCCTGGTCTCCTTGACGGACACCAACAGCAAGGGAAAGAAGATCTTCGGCTCGATTGGCAACTTCTTTTCGTTCGCGCTGCAATTCCTGCCGGACGGCTTCCTGCAGATGATCTTCATCGACACCAATGGCTTCGACAAGCAGCACTACAAGTTCGATTACGTGCGCCGGGAATTCCTCGGTGAAGTGCGCTGCCTGGTGTTCGACGTCACCCCGCAAGAGAAGGCCGGCAAGGGCCGGTTCCTTGGGCGCATCTGGGTCGAAGATCAGGATTTCAACATTGTCCGCTTTAACGGCGGCTACGGCGGCGGCGGGCACACCAGCTGGTATTTCAATTTCGATAGCTGGCGCACCAATGTTCAGCCGGGCCAGTGGATGCCATCCTTCGTGTATAGCGAGGAACGAGATCTGCACTATGCCTTGTCCAAGAAGCTGGACTTCAAATCGCAGACGCGGCTGTGGGGCTACAACCTCGGCCACGCCAGCCAGGAACAGGAATTGAGCAAGATCCTGGTAGAAACGCCGGTGCAGGACGACACCAAGACGGCGAACGACCTTTCCCCCATTCAGGCGCAACGCTCGTGGGACCACCAGGCGGAAGATAACGTGATCGATCGGCTGGAGCGCATCGGGCTGATCGCACCGCACGGCGAAGTCGACAAGGTGCTCGAGACGGTGGTCAATAACCTGGAGGTGACCAACAACATCGACGTGGAACCGGAAGTGCGCTGCCGGGTGATGATGACTTCCACCCTCGAGTCTTACACCGTCGGCCACACCATCGTGTTGAGCCGCGGGTTGATCGACGTGCTGCCGGATGAGGCCAGCCTGGCGACGATGATCGCGCACGAACTGGGCCACGTCATTCTCGGCCATCGCCTCGATTCCACCTATGCTTTCTTCAATCAATTGCTGATTGACGACAAGGAAACCTTCCGCCATTTTGGATTTGCGCGGACTCCCGAAGAGGAGAAGACCGCGAACGCCAAAGCGATCCAGTTGCTGAACAATTCGCCGTACAAGAACCAGCTCGGCAACGCGGGCCTGTTCCTCACGGCCCTCACCACGCGCGAAAAGGAAATTCCGAATTTGATCAGCCCGCACCTCGGCGATCGCGTGCCGGTGATTGGGGATCTCAGGTCCTCGTTTCCGGTCGATCAGAAGGAGAATCCTCAGAAGATCGTGGCGCTTCCGATCGGCGGGCGCGTGAAGCTGGATCCGTGGAACGACAAGCTGGAACTCATCAAGAGCAAGCCGGTGGGCGCGGTGGCGGAACGGGAGAAGATGCCGTTCGAAATCACGCCGTTCATGCCGTACCTGTCGCGTTACGGCGCGGAGGCCTCGAAACCCATTGCCGCCAGCGCGGCGACGCCCACTGATCCGAAAACCGCCGAGGCAGCACCCGGCAAACCCTAGTTAGACTCTTCACTCACGTATGTATTATGGCCTGGAGAAGACCTCTTCTCCGGGCCGTTTTTTTTCACGAAAAAGGCAGTTGCCCCGTCGGCGACGCCGGACGCGCCGCCAGCGCATATCGAAGGCAACGCGATAGATGCGACGCGGCCCAGAACAGCAGAATCATGCCAACTCCCCGGTCCAGAACAAGAAACACGGCAAAGGCGATAAAGACCGCCAACCCCGTTCGATCGGGCCTCATCAGCGGCGCTTCCAGTCGGCTGTTCACAAACCGGGCCAGTTCGCGCGGCCACTTGAAAACCCAATACAAGTTATAAATGGGAATCAAATGAAACCACGCCGCGCGCAACGGCTTAGTGGAGTACGAGCCAGCCGTGGCCTGCGCGAGGAGGACATGATATTCATAGACGCAAACAAGCCAATAAACCAGGCTGATAAAATTCGCGAGAAATAGATACAGAGGAGGGATGATCAGAGGTCCTTTAGCAAGTTCCGGATGCAGGGTGACCGCAATCATTTCCGCGATCAGCGTCGCGACTCCCAACAGATAACCAATCCAGATACGCGGAAATGGGGGCAAAGCGCCGCGTTCCGCCTGTCGCTCTTGTGACTCTCCGCCGGACCAATCCATTCCGCCCTCGATGAATCCGCCTTGCGAGCGTAGCGGCCCTGCCGCTGCCGCGTCAAACCATTTGGGCGAGCGCGCCATTAGCAAAGGAAAGGTTCGCTTTTTAGAGTTAGCCCGGGCGCCGGCAACTGACCACGGATCACTTTCCTTCAGTGGTCATGAGACATGCGCGCCATGTCATGCGCGGGCTTCGCGACGCGGTGAAGTGCCGCCAATTTCGCGTCATCGGCGGCGACAAAATAGCCGACGGCGATGCCCATCGCGCCGTCGGGCAGCAGCTTCCCGGTGGGATTGTCGTATGTTGCAGAAATTTTCAGGGCATCGCCCTTCGCAAATTTGTACCCGCCTTCCTGGACAAACAATTTCACGGGCACAGACTCAAGGAGTCCCTGAGCGTCCGCCTTGGCATCAAGAGTCGCCACCGTTTCTTTGCGCGAAATATCCTGCAGGACAATCTGCTTTCCGTAGTCGTGCAAATGTCCGCCCACACCGAGCAGTACACCGTCGTATTTCACCGTCACCGTTCCGGTCTTCTCGCTTTTCCCGGCCGGCAGGTCATAACTGGAATCCCCGCAGGACGCCACATCCATCCATGCGGGATAAACATTTTTTCGCGGCGCGGCGGCGCTTGCATCTCCCGGTGCCTCCTGGAAGGGAATCACAACTTCGAGATAAGCCTTGTCGTATGAAATCGCCGTGGGATTGTGAACCATCGTCTCGATGCGGATGTTGTCGCCCTTTCGCACGCGATAGCCGTAGCCGGGCACTTCAGCCCAGTCCGTCATCTCGCTGCCCGCGCCGAAAATATGTTCCTCTTTGTTGGGGCAGAGAAAATCGGGGCGGTTCTCGTTCCAGAACGCTACGTGATGCAGCACCGTTCCCGGCACGGCGTTCCCATTCGAATCCACGAGCTTCGGATGATACGCGAGCAGCCAGCCCTCCACAGGCACTTCCCAAAGCAGATCCGGCGGCTGCGGCATTTTCATGTGGCTGGTGTTCGCCGGCAAATTCATCGGGCCAACACGGAGCGTAACCGTATGCGCCGCGGCGTCCACTTTCGCATCGAGTGTGACGCCTTTCGCGACCGCATGGTGCATGCCTTCCCGCATGAAACCACCATGCTGCATGTGTTTCATGTCGTGCGGCGGCACGGCGGGTTTTTCCTGGGCCTTAGTGACGACGGCAGTCAGCAAAAACGTTCCGCAAATGGCGATTGCTTTGATCATCGGACTTCTCCGCGAATCTCCCATCACTAGGATGAGATCTTCCTTCATCATACCCCCGACGGGAAGACGGTGAAATGGATCGGAGCTCGGCGGCGTGGGAACCGCGGCACATCGCTGACCCTTCCGCGCACTTTACCAGCCTTTCTAAAACTGATTTGTGCGATCGAGCCGAAGGCGTTTGCAGCACAACTATGCGGCTGCCGTCTTTCCTCTGTTCGGCCCAGACTTCGGAGTCGCTGTATCAAACAGCGAAAATGAAAGGTTCGGTGGTGGAGCGAGAGGACGTGTCTTAATTAGAAAAGGCCCCATCCTCCGATCCTATGAAGACAGGGCCTTCTTTCGCAGGCCAGCTCTCTTGACTTCGCTTATCTGAGGCCTTTATTTCAAATCAAGCAGGCCCTCAGTTCTTGGCGGCGGATTTGCCAGCGAGCGCCGAGATGATCGCTGAACCGATCGGGCTTCCCCAGCCGGTGCAAGCGTCCCATCCGGGCCCAGCGGAGTATGCGCCGTTGTTGCCGTTGGTGATGTCGTGGAAGGTCCCGATGACCGGCGCGATCTGGAGGTAGATGAGCGAGGAAAGCGCGCCGACTTTCTTGCCGAGGATTTGGTTGATGCACGCAGTGAGGCCAGCCCAAAGAGGAGCGACAGCGCTGGTGCCGCCGATGACCGAAGCCTGTCCATCAACGTAGACATCGTATCCCGTGACCGGGTCGGCATCCCCGGAAACATCCGGGAGGCCGCGCCCGATGAAATTGCCGGGATTGACGGATGGCGGCACGTTCAGGTTGGGGGCGTTCGCCTGATACGTTGGCTTGGCGAAAAAGTCGCTGACGCCGCCGCCGGTCGAGCCTTCCTGATTTGCCATTTCGTTCCAGACGACTTCGCTGCTGTATTTGTTGTTGGCGGCGCTGAGTTTCGTGCCGCCGCAAGCGAGGGCAAAGGGACTGGAAGCCGGGAAGTCCACGTGCTGGAGTTTGTCAGCCACGCCGTCGGTGGAACCATTATCGCCCGCAGCGATGCACACGGTGACGCCGAGGGTTGCGGCGTCTTCGAGGAGGGTGTTGAATTCGTTGAGGGATTGCTGGCTCCAGGATGACTCCGGGCCGCCCCAACTGATGGAGATGACGGAGGGGTTGTTCTTGGTGTCATGGAGAGCGGCCGCGATGCCATCGTAGAAGCCCTGGTCGGTGTTAGGGGCGAAGTAAACGGCAAGAGTGGACTTGGGAGCGACAGCGCCGGCGACTTCGATGTCCAGCATGACTTCGCCGTCAGGACCATTAGGATCACCGGTGGGCTTGTTGTGCGCGCCGTCCACGGAAATGGCCAGGACCTTCGGAGGAGTCATGTTCAGAGTGTTCTTGAAATAGGTCTGAATGTCCTTGGCTTTGAAACCGCCGCCTAACTCGATGATGGCGATGCACTGGCCGGTGCCATCCGCTTTCGCGGGGAAGTCATAGAGTTGGGCAACTTGAACCGGGGTAAATGTTCCGGCGGGCTGTGTCGTCCGGGCATGCGAGGTCGTGGGTGGGTGATGGATGCGAAAGTGCGGCTTTGCTTGCGGACGGTTGTCGAGACCGAGCACCGCGGTCACGATGCCATCCAGCTCGGATGGGATGTGAATGGGTCCGGTGCGGCCGCGATACGATCCGCTGGAAGTCTCGTAATTGAGTAACTCGACGTTAAACGCTCTGCTGAAGTTTGCGACTGTGCCCGTCAGCGTTACGGAACCCTTCGCCAGGTTTGCCTCCGAGACGCTCAATCCATACTCGTGGGCAAACTCTTCCACCTTTTGTACGTCTTCTTCCAATGCTCCCCGCTGCGCCAGGAACTGTTCGCGCGTCAGATGCTGGCGTTCTGCCGCACGCTGTTTCAGCAAGGATTCGACGGCCGCCTTCTCTTTGGCGGTCGCCTCCGTGGTTCGAGTTTTTGCATCCTGGGCTTGGGCCCTGGAGCGCAAGAGCACGGTAATTTGAAGACTCTCATCGGGATTGGCCGTGCCAATTGCCTTCGCTCCGGAAACAACGACTCGTTCGCTTCCCTTGAGGGGGATGTGTTCTTTGTAATTTGCCATAGGCTCCTTTCGATTCCGGGGGCTGGAATGGAAAGGGAGAGTTAGACAGGTGAGGAGGGGATGGGATCAACGAATCACTTGGGCTCAAGAAAAGCGTGGCCCAGGCCTTCCCACCGTCCCGCGGGTTTATCCCCGGAAGTTCACGAAATTGAGATTAGCAAAACGCTTTACTGTTGTCAAAGTAAATTTTCTATAGCCGCAGAAGCTCAAAGATTGCGTTGGCTCAAAAATGGAAGCGTTCTTTGGCATGTTGAAACACTTTGAGAATCGCGCCCACTTTCCAACGAAGAAGTCCGGATCGTCAGATTTGCTGGCGCTTCCACCGGCCGCGCCTGAAGAGGACGATGCCGACGGCGGCGATGGAGCCTTCGGCGATGACGATGGACCAAGAGACGCCGCTGGAGCGCATGCGGAGGGTGATTGCCAGAAAGTAAGCCAGGGGAATCTCCACCAGCCAGAAGCCGAAGAAATTCACAATGGTCGGAGTGACGGTATCTCCCGCGCCGTTGAAGGCCTGAAGCATGACCATGCCGTAGGCATAGCCGATGTTGCCGTAGCTGAGAATGCGCAGAGCGGAGACGGCCAGCGGGACGACGGAGGGATCGCTGGTGAAGAGACGGATGACCGGTTCGGCGAAGAGGACGAAGAAGAGACCAATGCCGCCTAGGAAGATCATGTTGTAGAGGCCGGTGCGCCAGACGGAAGTTCCGGCGCGCTCGGGCTGCTTGGCGCCGAGGTTCTGTCCGACCAGGGTGGCGGCGGCGTTGCTGAGGCCCCAACTCGGCAGGAGGACGAAGATGAGTATGCGAATGGCGATGGTATAGCCGGCCAGGGCCGCCGAGCCGAAGATGCTGACGATGCGGATGAGGCCGATCCAACTGGTATGAGCGATGGCAAATTGGAGGATGCCAGTGAACGAGACACGCAGCAGACGGAGCAAGACGCTGAACTGGAGGTGAATCTGGCTGCGGAGAATGCGGATGCGCTCCGAGCCCCGGAGGAGACGATAGAATTGATAGAGAACGCCGATGCTGCGGCCGATGAGCGTGGCGAGGGCCGCGCCGGTGACCCCGAGTTTGGGGAATGGACCCCAACCGAAGATGAGGCAAGGATCGAGGACGAGATTGATGATGTTGGAGACCCAGAGCAAACGCATGGCGATGGCGGCGTCACCGGCGCCGCGAAAGATGGCGTTGTTAAGAAAGAGAAGCATTATTACGCCACCGCCGCCGAGGGCGATGCGCGCGTAGCCGGAACCGGAGGCGAGGATTTGCGGGGACGCGCCCATCAGGCGAAGCAAGTCTGGCGCGTAGAAAAGGCACGGGATGCCGAGGATGGCCGAGACAGCGAGTCCAATGGCGATGGCTTGAACGCCTGCGACGGCCGCGCCAACGGGATTCTTTTCGCCAATGCGGCGAGCGACCATGGCGGTGGTCGAAAGGCTTAAGCCCAGGCCAATAGCGAAAACAAGACTGAGAAGCGATTCGGTGAGGCCGACGGTGGCGACTGCGTCTGCGCCAAGGCGGCTGACCCAGAAAACGTCGACGACCGCGAAAAGGGATTCCAGCACCATCTCCAGAACCATGGGAATGGCGAGCAAGAGAATCGCGCGATTGAGATTGCCGGTGGTGAAGTCCTGGTGCGAGCCACGAAGGGCTTCACGGACGGAGCTCCACCATGTGGGCGGCGGCGCTGCGAGAGCAGTTTGTTCCAATGACATAAAGGCCTTTACGTTCTGCGTGGGCGCTTCCCAGAATTGGAGAGCCGACGCGGCTGCGGTAGTGAACTAGTGGAAGCCAGAGAAGATCAGGTCCGCGCTAGCGGATTAGATGAGTACAGCGACTTGCGGGAGGAACATGGGCGTTGTCCTTGGCGCTTTCTTTGCTTGACGACCGCGCCCGATGTCCGAACTTTCACGGACACAAATTGAACAACGAAATTCTACCCTGAATCGGTGCGGGTTGGCTACTGGAATATATTGAAGCGGCGCGATCACTACGCGGCGGCGCAGCGATTCATAAAATCTCGCTGCGGCAAACGATCGAGGCGGCCTGCCTCTTCGATTGGCGTGCAAGAAAAATGCTTGATTATTCGGCAGACGGGTTTAGTTCAAATCTGGGTGAGGCCTGCGGGAACATGCGACCGCTTCTCGTGCTGATCGTGATGGGCCCACCACTCGCGCCAGGCGCTGGGATTTTTGCCGAACGAGGCGCCAGTGATGGCTTGCAATGACGTGTAGACCAAGTCCCGCGTCGCAGGGTCGAGGGAATCATCTTCCAGGAGATTCAGGAGTTGGGGAACGGCGGTGAGGCGCTGCTGGCCTGTAAGCATGCCGGAACGCGCGAGGTTGGTGGCTGCGCGTTCGCGAACTTGTTTCGCGGGATCGTGGGCCAGAATCGAAAGAAGCGGATCAATGGACTCTGTGGTGCCCAGCATGGCCAATCCCTCGACGGCCCAGAAACGCGTCTGCTGATTCGAATCGCGAGAATAGCGAAGAAGGGTGGCCAACACCGTGGCAGGCTCGACGCCGCGATTGCCGAGGGCGCCGAGTCTCCAGAGCGCGAGATAGCGGCTGTCGGGATCGTTGTGGATTTGATCGAGAAGTTTTGC
>WNFH01001563.1_pt1 | contig 15595 bp, 15 predicted proteins | sample 5400411 | NCBI WGS metagenome assembly WNFH01 (sample SAMN13153347, study PRJNA577476) | soil metagenome | isolation source: 200 cm saprolite under Douglas fir tree site 2 hole 3 | place: USA:California | collected 2015-04-18
CGATGACCTGGGTCGCCGCGGCAGGGAACACGCCCGGAAAGGCTACGGACACGATTTTCTCGCCCACGACTCCCACGTCCCAATCGCCGACCCCGGCCGGGGTGACGACGCGACCGCCTTGAATGAGCATGTCGAGCATGGCTCACCTCCCTTGTCCGGGTGTGGGGTCTGATGTAGATGACGGTGAAGAGCTGCGGTTGATCGTGCGTCGCCGCGGGGGCGTAGTCAATGTCAGGCCGAGGGCGAGCTGAGGGTGCGACCTCAGGAGGCCGAGAGGGGCGCATCCTTCTCGGGCGCGAGAAGAGTCCGTGCACCGTGATAGTAGGCGAAGTAGCGGGTGAGGATGTGGCGTAGGTGCGTCTCGCTCAGAACGAGGACATGGTCCAGGCACTGACGAGTTGGAGATACAGGACGCCAGTGCCCTGCCTCCACGCGTACCCCAGCGTGCCCTGCTACACCGTGGCGAATTTGACCTCTCACCAGCGCTCTGGCAGGATCTCCGCGACATGCCACGGCTCATTCCTCGCTGTGACGAGGCTCAGGGAAAAGCCTAGGCCCACCTCGGCCCTCCCGAGAATGGGCTCTATGTCGCCGACGACGGTTCGTACGCCGCACACGGCGGGCTCCAGAGCTACCACCTGTTCGACTTCGCGATCATGGGCAGGATGAAGAGGGGACTGGGTACAGGGGAGCGCTGACGGACGACGCCGGACCGAGCGCGGGAAGACCAGTACGCCGCGGGGCGCGAGCTGCGTCAGCGGCTACTCGTCTGAGATATTGATGCAGACCGACAACCGGAAAACTCGCCGAGCACCCTGGGTGTGGCGGATCATTCGGGCCCGACCACGGCTGTTCGCATCTTTTATGGTCAGCATCGCGGCCACCGTGGCGCTCGCCGTACTGACCGACTGGAGACCGGTGATGCGTGACCTCGTCGGCTGGGACATCGGCGTCGGGCTCTACGTGATACTCGCCTTCGAGATGATGGCGCGGGCCGATGTGCACCAAATCCGCCGCCGCGCGGCGGCCCAGGATGAGGGGGCGATCGTCATCCTGATCCTGACCGTCGCCGCGGCACTGGCGAGCATCCTCGCCATCGTCGGATTGCTTGGCACATCCGCAGCCGGTGCGGCACCGCGACGGTCAGTCGAGCTCATCCTCGCGACGATCACGATCGTGCTGTCTTGGGCTTTCATCCATACGATCTTCGCACTGCACTACGCGCACGAGTTCTACGACGAGAGCGGCGTCCGCGGGATGGCGTTCCCGGGCGGTTTGGAAAAGCCGGACTACTGGGACTTTGTCTACTTCTCCTTGGTCATCGGCATGACCTCGCAGGTCTCCGACGTGGGCATCACGACTAAGGAGATCCGCCGCACCGTCGCCGCGCACGGCGTCGTGTCCTTCTTTTTCAACGCCGCGCTCCTCGCCCTCACGGTGAACATCGCCGCGAGTGCGATATAGCGCCCTTCGTACGTCCTGGCCCATGTGGGCCGAGAACCGCGTTGCGGCGAGGTCATCGGCCTCCTCACGGCTTTGTCCTCAACCAGTGGCCTTAAGCCGGAGCGAGAGTTGTTGCTGCTCGACCTGCTCTTGGAGCGTTCGTGACCACTCAGCGGTCATGGGCCCACCAACGACGCAGGCCGTGCACTAGGGCGTAGAGAACCGCAGCGGCAGCGATGACCACCGCCCCTGCGATCAGGCCGTATCGGTCTACAGCGCTCGCCACAGCCTCGCCGAGGCCATACGCGATGAGCGCGACGCTGGTCGCCCACACCATCCCGCCCGCCACATTCCACACGAGAAAGCGCCACCACTCCATGCCGGCGATGCCCGCGACGAGCGCACCGATCACTCGAAGACCAGGGATAAAGCGGGCAAGGAAGACAGCCTTGCCACCGTGGTGAGCAAAGAAGCGTTCGGCGGGCGGGAGCATCTTCTCGGTGTACCGAGCGACGGGTCGCCAGCGCTCGAGAAGCCGTCGCCCCGCCGCGCGGCCGATCCAGTACCCCGCGTTGTCGCCGATGATGGCCGCCGCGGCGGCGACCACAATCACCAAGGGCAGAGAGAGGAGTCCCTGTGCCGCGAGCACGCTGGCCGCAATGAGTGCCGTTTCCCCCGGCACCGGCACGCCGGTTGACTCAAGCATGACAGCGAGGAACACCGCCGAGAGACCATAAATCGCGATGAGATGGTTCACGTGACGACTCGCTCACACACCACGTCGCACCGGCCCGTCAGGATGACTGGTCGTCCAGGAGGGTCATCCGCCTCTCTTTAGCACGCTCGCCCGATGAACGCTTGGTCCGCGGCACCGGCTTCACAGGCTCGCGTTGGATCATCAGCCGCTGATGCGCCACGCCGCGAATCGGGAAGGTGATGTCTTAGCCCTCCAGCGCACGAATCCCGTTGGGGCCACCAAATTGTTTTTGTTGATGTTTAAGCTCTACCTCGTCGGCTACTGTCACCTGCGGCGCGCGATTCGCGTCTTCGCGATGGAACGCATTCGCGGCCTGGACGTCCTGAGCCGCCGGTTCACGCTGCCCGCGGGCTTCGACCCCGAGAAGTACCTGGCCGGTGCGCTCGGCGTCATCAGCGGCGACCTCGTCACTGTGAAGGTGGTCTTCGCGAAGAAGCTCGCGCGGTACATCCGCGAGCGCCTCTGGTACCCGAGCCAGAAGTTCCGCGACCTGACGGACGGGCGGCTCGAGCTGACACTGCACGTGGCCGACACACTGGAGGTGCGTCGGTGGATCCTGGGCTACGACGTGCAGGCGGAAGTGATCGAGCCTGCGGGCGCCGAAGCAGATCCTCGAGACGAGCCCGCCGTGGCGCGACGGGTACCGCGTGCGACTACCAGGGTTTCGTCGCGCCCTCGTCGTGCATGAGACCGTACTCCGATCCGACGTCGGTCGCGGCGGGTAGTTCCACGATGGACGCGGGGCTCTTTCCTGCGAGCTGCACCATGAGCCGGCGCGCGTGGAAGGGGCGCAGGGTCGCCCGATGGCCGATGCTGAACACCGTCGTCTCGGCTAGCCGCTCGCGCACCAGCCGATAGAGGCACGCCTCCGTCGCCTCGTCCACCGCCGAGGTCGCCTCGTCGAGAAAGAGCCACTCGGGCTTCTGGACCAGGGCCCGCGCGAAGGCGATGCGCTGCTGCTCGCCGGGGGAGAGCTGAAGCGCCCAGTGGGCGGCCTCATCGAGGCGCCCGGCGAGCTCGGTGAGTCCCACGACCTCGAGCGCCTCGCGCAGGGCCCCGTCGGCCACACCGCGGGCAGGCATCGGATAGCTCACCACGTCGCGGAGCATGCCGATCGGCAGGTACGGCCGCTGCGGGAGAAAAAGGATCCGGGCGTCCCGCGCCACGCGGATCTCGCCCCGCCCGAACGGCCAGATGCCGGCGATGGCACGGACGAGCGTGCTCTTCCCCGAGCCCGACGCGCCGCTCAGGAGGACGGTGTCGCCGCGCAGGAGCGAGAGGTTTATGTTCGACATGAGAGGCTGACCATCGGGTCGATAGAGGTCGACACCCTCCACGGTCAGGTGCGTGGCGCGCCCCTCGACGCGCCGGACGCCGCTCGCCGCCTGTAGGCGCACCCGGTCGAGCGTGCGCTCGAAGCCGGCGAGCCGCTCGACCACCGCGCACCAGGCCGCGATCTCCTTGTACGACTGGACGAAGAAGCTGAGCGCGTCCTGGACCTGTTGGAAGGCCTGGCTCGTCTGCATGAGCCCGCCGAGCCCGAGCTCGCCCCGGAAGTAGCGGGGCGCCGCGACGATGGACGGGACGATCCACGCCCCCAGCCCGTAGCCGGAGGTGAAGTAGGTCATGCGCTTCTGCCGGAGCATGATGCCCCACCAGTTGCGCACCACAGCCTCGAACCGTTCGCGAAAGCCACGGAACTCGTCCGCCTCGCCGCGGTAGAGGGCCACCCCCTCGGTGTTCTCGCGGAAGCGGACGAGGCTAAATCGGAAGTCGGCCTCGTACCGCTGTCGATCGAAGTTCAGCCGGACCAGCGGGCGGCCGAGCCAGTCGGTTACCCACGTACCGGCGATCGCGTACAGAACGGCCACCCAGACCATGTAGCCGGGCAGGGGGATGGAGAACCCGCCCACCGGGACGATGAGGGTTCCGGAAAGCCCCCAGAGGATCGCCACGAAGGTCACCAACGTGACGATCGCCCGTAGGCCGCCGGTGAAAAGGCCGAGTGTGTGGGCCGCGAGCAGGTGCACGTCTTCCGCGATACGCTGGTCAGGGTTATCGGTCTCGGTCGCCTGGAGCTGCATCCGATAGTAGGCGCCATCCGCCAGCCAGGCGCGGAGGTAGCGGTCGGTCAACCAGCGTCGCCAGCGGATCTCGAGCATCTGGTTGAGATAAACCTGGTACACAGCGAGGAAGATGAAGATGGTGATCAGCCACGTAACCCGGAAGAGCTGGCCGCGAAAGGCGGCAATGTTCTTGTCCTGGAGGGCGCTGTAGAAGGCGTTGTTCCACTGATTCAAGAGAACGGTGAGGTAGACCATGCCGAGCGTGAGGAGCACGACGCCAAGCAGGAGCCCCCGGGCCGCCCACCGGTCCTCCGAGGACCAGTACGGGCTGATCATGGTCCAGGCGTGGGGAAGCGTTCGCCGCAAGCTGGTCCTGGCCCGATCCTCGGAGTGGGGCTCCTCGTTTCTGTCCAGGTTACTATCCACGAGCCGCCACCGGAGACTCTGTCTGTGACATCACCGACGCGCGGCGATCGTCAGCGAGGCGATAACGCCGCGCCAGAGAGACGCTACAGCGGTTTCGCCGCGGTGGTGAGCCGTCGAAGGCCCGCGCTTGAAACACTTGGCAATAATGATCCATAGTGAGGTCCCACGTGATGATTCTATAGGACCTGTCGGCGGATACCGCATTTCAGGTCACCCGAGAAGGGTGCGCCCGCCGGCGCGAAGGCGCCGGCGAGGACGGGCGAGGTCCAGGCGACGGAGGACTCAACGATGATGCGCCAGCAACTGCTCGTGCTGCTCGGACGCCTACGGCGTGGGGTCCCGCACGTGCTGAGCTCGGGTCTTCCTCTCGTCGGCCTCTCACTGGTGGTCGTCGGTTGCGCGAGCCACTCGCTGATGACGGCGGCGCAGTCGGAGGCAATCAGGGACCGAGAGCGAGCTCTCGCGTCCCACGCCGACGCCATTCAGGCCGCCGTGAGACAGTCCGGGAATGCGGGCGCCCTGGCTTTTCTCGACGCCAAGGATGGCCACCTGGTTGTCCTGCCGGGCGACAGTCCGGCCGATGCCTGGGCGCGGTACGCCGCCTCGCCGGAGAGCGGGACCAGCCCCGTATCGGTGCCGGTGGTGGTCACGTTCGTTTACCGAACGGACGTACCCAAGGCTCCCGAGACAGTCACCCAGAGCGCCCTGCAACAACACCAGGCGCAGCTGACGTCCATGGCCGCTTTCGCGAGCGAGCTCCGGCGTATCGAGGAAAGATTGGGCCTCGTACAGCGCGAGCTCGCAGCGACGAAGCAGGACACGGACAAGGCGGTGGCCGACGTGCGCGCACTCGCTGAGGATCTGGCCGCGGTCCGCAAGTTCATGCTGCAGACGGCCCAGCTCGGCTGGCTCAATCACGAATTGAGTGTCGAGAACGCGAGCGGCATACGGAAAATGGCGACGGCCAGCCAGGAGCTCACCGCAAGCTCGGCAAAGCTGGAAGACACCCTGCGCCAGCTCTCGGAGAGTCTCGCCAGCCAGCTCAAGGAGCTGGCGGCCCGGCTCGGTGCCATTCAGGGCAAAATCCAGAACCTGAAATGAGGCCGGTAATGCATCACGGCGGCCCCGCGAGGCGATGTCTTCTCACCCTGATGGCTGGCCTTCTGCTAGCGCTGATCGCCGTCTCAGACGCACCGGCCGGTGAGTGGGAGGACATCCGTGAGAGCTACGGCAACACGCTCAGGACATATGAGAAACGGATCGGGGAGATCGACGCCAAGGAGCGCGGGGTTCCGGACCAGGAGCAACGCGCCGACAAGATCACGAGGGATCGGGTCACGTCAATCCGGGCCTCCCTGAAGGGCGGCGGAAAAGGGAAGAGCCTGGCCGAGGCTGCTGAGAAGGCGTCCGGTGACGCAAGGGCGCTGGCCGACCTGTACAGAGAACAAAGCGGGTACCTCGACGTCGTCACGAGCGAGTGGGGAGCCCAGGGCGCGGAGCGGAAGAAGCTCCGAGAAGCGATGGCGACCGTCCAGAAGAACTTCGAGCGCGTCAATGCGAACCTGGCGCGGGCCGCCAAGGCGACGACAGCAAGCGTGAAGCCGTCGGACGTCCTCGAGAAGGCGGCGCGGATCGATGCAGCGGTGAGCGAGGCCGGCGAGCGGCTCAGGGCAAGATGGCAGCTCGAGCAAGCCGCGCGAGAGCGCGAGAGCAAACAGAGAGAGCGTGAAGCGGCGGAGCGCGCGCGGGGCGCGCGGTGAGAGACGGCGGGGACGCAACGATTACAGATCGAGCTGACCGCTGACGACCCGGGCGTAGTAGCCCTGCTCGGCGAGGAGATCGTCGGGAGCGCCCATCTCGGTCAGGCGCCCGTTCTCCACGACCAGGATCTTGTCGACGCGCCGGATGGTGGTGAGCCGGTGGGCGACCATCAACGTCGTGCGCCCGCGCATCAGCGCGAACAGGCTGGCCACGACCTGGGCCTCGCTTTCGACGTCGAGTGCGCTCGTCGGCTCGTCCATCAATAAGATAGGCGCGTCCTTCAGGAACGCGCGGGCCAGGTTGATCCGCTGCTTCTCACCCACACTCAAGTGCGCGCCGCCGTCGCCGACGACCGTTCGATATTGCTGGGGCAGCTTCTCGATGAACGCGCTGGCATTGGCGGCGTGCGCGGCGGCCTCGATCTCCTCCATCGTCGCTTGGGGTTTCCCGTAGGAGATGTTCTCGGCTACGGTGGTGGGCAGGATGATCGGCTCCTGCAAGACGAGGCCGATCTGTGCCCGCAGGTCCTCGAGGCGGAGGTCGCGCAGGTCTACACCCTCCAGCAGCACCGCGCCGCTCACCGGGTCGAAGAATCGCGGCAACAGATTCAACAGCGTCGTTTTGCCGGCGCCGCTCGGCCCGATGATGGCGGCCGACGTCCCCGCCAGGAGCTTGAAGCTGACGTGGCGGAGCGCCGGCCGCGACGGCTCGTAGGCGAAGGAGACGTCGTCGTAGGCGACGTTGCCGTACATCTGGAGCGGCCGGTCCGGCGGCCCCGCGGGCGCGCCGGCGGCGGCGAACATGTCGTCGGCGGACGTGGGCAATCCAGCCGCTCCGTCGACGTCCCCTCCCCGGCGGACCGGGCGCGCTTCCGGGCGGTCCTTCACCTCCTCGGGCGTGTCCAGAATCTCGAACACCCGCCGCGTGCTTGCGCTCGCGCTCGACAGAGTGGCGCCCACTTGCGAGAGCTGATGGAGCGGCTCGAAGAGCTGGGCGACGTACGCGAGGAAGACCAGCAGCTCCCCCAGGGTCAGGTTCGCGGCCAGCACCTGCTGCGCGCCCACCCAGGTCACGCCGAGCGTGCATGCGCCCAGGATCACCGAGATCGAGCCCCAGTAGAAGACCTCCAGACCGTGCTGCGCCATCTTGTGCTGCCGCGCCTCCTCGGTGTGGGCGGTGAAGCGCCGCTGCTCGTGGTGCTCGCGCGCGTGGCTCTGGATCAGCGGCAGGGCGGTGATCCCCTGGTGGATGAGCGAGTAGACCTTGCTCTCCGCTTGCTGGGCGGCCATGCCCCGCGACCGCATCGCCCCGCCGAAGACCTTGATCGACACGAGCAGGATCGGCACCGCGACCAGAGCTACCGCGGTGAGATACAGGTTCAGGCGGGCCATCGTGACCGTCATGAACAGGAGGGTGCCGGTGGCGCTGACAACGATCAGCAACCCCTGCTGGAACAGGATCTGAAAGGCGCAGGTGTCGGTCCCGGCCCGGAAGATGATGTCCCCGGCCTCGGTGCCGTGGTGATAGCGCAGCGAGAGGCGCTGGAGCCAGCCGAAGACGTCGTCGCGGACCCGCCGCAAGCCGCGGAGTCCCACGCCGATCGAGAGGTACACGTGCCCGGCGCAAACGGCGGCGTAGGCCAGGTGGAGCGCCAGCGACGCCGCGATGATCGCGGTGAGCTGGCCGGGCTGCGCCCACGCCCGCATCTGGCCCGGCAGCCAGGTGGGGTACGGCTTGTTGCCTAGAACGCTGTCGACGATGATGGCCAGTGGCCAGGGCTTGAGCAGGTTGATCCCGATGCTGACCAGGAGGAGACCCACCGCAAGGCCGATTCGCCCGGCGTCAGGCCGGAAGTAGCCGAGCGCTCGCACCACCACGCGGAGACGCGCGACGGAAGAGGTCAGGTCGCTCGCCCACGCAACCGGGTTCATAGGTCGTCCACGGTACCACGCAAGTGGCATGTTGCGCGGTCCACGTGCAGCCCGACCGGCGGGGCCTCGAAACACGCCTACTTCGCGAGGGGTCGATCAAGCGGCTCGTCGGGCCGACCTCATCGTCGCGTAATCCAGAGACGGACGACCGAGGCTTCCGAGGGCAAACTCGCGGGGGCCGCTGCAGAGGAACGGGACGAGTCGAAGCAAGTGGGGCCGGAGGGTGATCGTCGAGCCGCCGACGGTGACGGTGTCGTTCGGAGAGGCGCTCGGGGACGGTGAACGCCACGTTCCGATCGCACCCCGGAGGCCCAAAATCAAGAATGGGAACTTCGCAACCCCTTCGCCCACGTTAGGAGCTCACGCCGCTCGGATGAGACCCCGGAATTGCGGCGTCCAACGGGTCACGCGACGTAACGGACAACTTCCGCAGTCCAGTCGGTCAGGAGATTCCAGCGCCTGGCCTCTGCTGGTCGATGCGCGAGCGTGGCCCCTGTGTTGACAACACCAACACGTTCACGTATATCAGTGATGCTCACGATCGCGGATGCGAAGCGAGCCCTTGGTAACCGTTAGGACGTCCGTCGACCGCCGTTCCTTCCGCCGCCACAGTAGCTTCTCGAATGTCACGGTGAACGATCTCATACCCGGCTTACCATCTTCGTCCGCGCGCCAGACGGCGACGGCGTACTCGCGGGGTCCCAGGCGCGGGATGATCGGCGGGTGCTCTGCGGGTCGCGCGGGTTTCCTGCTCAGTCACCTGCCTTCTTCAGCGCCTCGCACGCCGACCACTGCGTCGCGTGGCACGGCGTTCGCTCCCAGCCGGTGCCCGTCGCGCTTTTGGGCGAATGCTCCGTCGCGCCGCGCTCGATCCCCTCAAGTGAGGGAGCGACGCGCGGCGGGCCGACGAAGCAACACTGTCCCGCCGCGCGCGCGCTTACTTCGTCAACGCGTCCGCACCCGCCTTGGCGACCTGAGCATCCTGCTCGGACGTCGCGCCGGAGACGCCGACCGCGCCGACAATCTTGCCGTCCACCTGGATCGGGATCCCACCCTCAAGCGGGCTGGCGCCGCTCAGTCTCAGCAGGCGGAGGTTGGAGCCACCCTGGCCGACGAGGTCCTGGAACACCTTGGTGGGACGCCGGTAGAGGACCGCCGAGTACGCCTTGTCCTTGGCTGCTTCGATGCTGCCGAGCTGCGTGCCGTCCATGCGCTCGAGCATCACGAGGTGGCCGCCCGAATCGAGGACGGCGATGACCATGTTCCACTTGTTCTTCTTCGCCTCGGCCTCTGCGCCGGCCAGCACCTTCTTGGCCTGCTCGAGGTTGATCGGGGCGCCGTAGGGAATCTGGGGCGGCGGCGGCGCCACCGGCTGCTGGGCGCCAATGGGAACAGACGCGAACAGCAATACCGTCACGACAACCAGCGATAGAAGCCTTGCCATCCTCATGGGGTTTCCTCCTACTGGAAAGCGGACGTTGAAGGGATGACCGCCGATGACACAGCCTAGAGCGCCGGGCGCATAACCCGGCACGCACCTCCCGACAGGACGAACAGCCGGTGCTTTCAATGACTTTTACCGCGCGGCAGGCGTCTTTCCAACCTCGATTTTCTGGAGGAAGGCCTCAATATTCCTGCGCACTGCGCACTCGGTGGCATGTTGCAGCCGTTCCCACGACCAGAATGCGTACCGAGTGCACTCCGCTACCACGACGTCGTTGAACAGTGGGGCACCACTAGCGCGGCTCGTGAGTGTGTAGCTGATGCGAGACGTCACCGTGTGCCGCCAAAGTCCGCGTTGTCCAGGGAGACCGGGGCGACTGCGAGCAGCACCGTCGCAGCGGCGGGGCTGGCGTTGAGGTATCCAGCGCGCTCCAGCGAGACCTCGACGGCCTGGCGGAGTTTGTCTGCCTCGACGTTCGAGTGAACCGGCGGTTTCATCTCAGGAGTCGTCACGTTGGCGACAGCGACACTCTCCCGAAGGGTCGCAGGTGCAGGAGCGGAAACTTCCACGACCATTGTGCTAGATCGCGCGGGCGCCGCGCAGCCCGCCAGTGTGACGAGGAAACCAACAAACAGCGCCGAACGGAGCCCCAACCCAAAGGACATCACCCGGTGGCTACTCAACTCTCGGCAGGGACAGGAGGCCGCATTTCTCGCCTGCGCTTGCGCGGTCGCGAGGCCATGGGGTCACTTTACGCACCGGGGCTATTTCGTGTCAACGTGCCAGGGTCGATGCGCCTTCCCTGGAAGCTCTGCAGGCCATGCTGAAGCATCGGCCCGTCGGTCTCCTCCAGCACGTCGAGGCGCACCTTGACCTTGAGGCCGGGCGTGACGCCGATGATGTAGGTGTCGAACGCAGCGTGGTGAACCCTTGCAGAGCGCGAGGCCATTGGGAATCACCGGCTCACCGAGCGGGCGGCTGGTCGATGACCAGAACTACGAGGAATTTCTGCTGGAGTTCCTCGGCGACTGGCTCCCTGCGAACCGGCATTTGTATTCGCTTGTAAGCTAGTCGTTTACAACGTAGGATAACATCATGAGCCAGCCACGTACAGGCCCCGGCCGCAAGCGCACCACACGCGCCCGTAAGGGCAGGGGTACCACCGTGACGAAATCTAGTCGTCCGGAGCCCCGGGTGTTGACAACCATGCGGCTGCGCCAATCGCTGCGTAAAGATCTGGAGGCGACGGCCGCGCGAAATCGTCGATCGGTCGCAGACGTCGCGCAAGAGTTGCTCGACGAGGCGCTTCGAATGCGGCACTGCCCAGGCATTTACTTCGCTGATGAACCGAGCGGTCGGACGGCGAAGATTGGTGGAACTGGTCTGGGTGTGTGGGAAGTCGTGCGTGACTTCAGCATGGATCAGGATGCCGGCCGAATTCGCAAAGCCTTCCCGCAACTATCGCAAGCTCAGGTTACGGCCGCGCTGATGTATTACGCCCGCTATCGTGATGACGTTCAGGCCAAGATCAATGCGAATGCTGCGATGACGCCCGAGACGATCGAGAGGCAGTATCCGGGGCTGGTGCGCTTGACTCGGTGAAGGTCTACCTCGATGAGGCTCTGTCTCCCACCATTGCCGAACTCCTTCGGGAGCACGGCATAGATGTAAGCACCGCCCAACAGGTCGGCAACGCCCAGCTGGACGACCGTGCCCAACTCGCTTATGCGACGCGCGAAGGTCGGGCGATCGTTACCTCGAACGTCGTTGATTTCGTCGAGCTTGCTCACGAAGCCGTCGCGACCAATACGGAGCACGCGGGGATCGTCCTGGTACCTTCGAGCTTTCGTGGAGACGAGTTCCCGGTGATCGCCGCCGCGATCTTCGAAGCGTTGAAGCCGTATCGCTACGGCCTCCGCGGTCTCGTGCTCTACGTTAAGCGCCGTAAATAAGCTCTTCCGGCTGAATCCGTGCGTATACCTGCGTTTCGATCCTCGTAATGGCCGAGGAGTGCCCGTACCTGCTCGTTTGGATACAGCTCGACTGGATCGCCGCTCCGCTACTATGGACGACCAGGAGCAGCCGCCTGATTCAGCGATGAGCGAAGGCGCCACCGAACGCCAGAGGGGAACGCCGGGAACGGGTCCGCCGCGTGTCCTGATCGCGGGTGGGTACGGAGTTTTCGGCCGCGTTCTCGCCCGCGAGGTCCTCGCGTCGCTTCCCGTCCGCGTTGCGATCGCCGGCCGCGATGCGGGGCGCCTGGCGAAGGCTTGTCGCGCACTGAGGGCGGGTGATCGGGTCGAGCCGCGGGTTCTGGAGCTCCACGACCGACGTGCAGTCGCGCATGCCAGCGAAGATTGCTTTGCCGTCGCCTGCGCCGCCGGTCCATTCCAGACGCTCGACAGGGAGCTTCCGCGCGTCGTGGCCGAAGCCGGCGCCCATTGGCTGGACATCAGTGACGTCCCAGAATGGGTGCTGGCCATCCTGGCCGACAGAGCGCTCCACGAGAGGGCCCTGGAAAACGGGACGGCCGTCATCCCGGGCCTATCCAGCGTTCCGGCCCTGTCGGGCGCTCTGGTCCGATGGGCGAGAAATCGCCTCGTGAACCCGCGCCGAGCCCGCGTCGTCCTGTATATCGGGAACCGCAACGCCAAGGGCCCGGCGGCGATCGAAAGTGCGCGGATGTCGGGCTTCGGCGATCCGCTGCTCGTCGACCTCCCCGCCGGTCGCCGTCTTGCCTATCGATTCGCCTCCCCCGACGACGTGCTCCTCCGCCAGGATCTGGGGCTGGAAGCCGAGTTCCGCGTCGCCCTCCAATGGAGCTTCGCCAACCGCATCATGGCCTGGCTCCAGCGACGACCTGGGCCGGCGCGGTCGCCTGCGCGAACGGGTCTCGCCCGGGTGCTCAGCGCGCTGGCCGCGCCTTTCAGTGTCTTCGGATCCGAGATCTCGAGCCTGCAGGCCGAGGTGTTCGGCGCCTCGGGGGAGTACGCCCGCGCCGTGCTCACCGGGCTGGGCCAGCGGCTGGCCGTGCTTCCCTGCGTCCTGGCTCTCGAGGCGCTCGCCGACGGTGGACTCCGGGAACGCGGCTGCATCAACCCCGCGGCCTGGCTCGGCCCCGACGATTGGGCGAGCCGACTGTCCGCGCGGGGAATTCGATTCGATGGACACGCGTGAATGAGGCTCCACTGGAAAGCCGCCCTTTGCTTCATGCTGCAGGACCCTGAGTGGAAGACGAAGATCTTCGTCGGAGGTCTCTGGCTCCTGGCGTTTCCACCACTGGGATGGCCGATCGCCTTGGGATATCGAAAGGAGACCCTGTGTGGGTTGGTCGAGGGGCGGACGCCACTCCTGCCCCCGTGGCGCGGGCAGTGGCCGATCTTCCTACGGGAGGGCCTCAAGGCGGGTGGGATCATCCTGATCTACTTTGTGCCGTTCCTGCTGGGATTCTTGTCGATGGCGATCGACGACTGGTCCGGGGTTCGGGACCACGCCGTGGAGCTCGTCGCCTTTGGCGTGGCCATCCTGCTTCTGCTGCCGATCTGCCTGCCGTTGATCCCACCGCTCTACTGGTACCTCTTCGACTGGATCGAGCTCTCCGGCGTCGAGATGGTCGTGATCGGGCTGCTCTTCTGGGGGACGACATTTATCATGCCCGCCGCGTTCCTGCAGGTCTCGTTGCGCGGTCGTTTCGCCGCCGCGCTCCGGGTCGATCGCGTGGTGATGTTCGTTGGTCGGAACCTGCCGACGTATCTGGAGGCGTGGGCGATCTCGGTGATCGCGACCGCGGCCGCGCTGGCTTCTGGACCGGCCGCCCCGTGGGGGATCTTCTGGTCCTATCTCGTCATCATCTATGCGTTCAACGAGGCGTTGTTCCGATCGAACACTCCCGAGGTTCGCCGACGGTTTAGAACCGGAGCGTGGCAAAATCCTCCGTCGACTAGCGGTTGACCAAGAGGTATACGTTATCGTGGGGATTGATCGACAGGGCCAACTCGCAGGAGGGGATCAGCGATGAGTGAAAACTGCCAAGACCTCAATTGTCTCGCCGGCATCCGGGTGGTCGATTTCACCCAATTCGAGGCGGGTACGTCCTGCACCGAGGCGCTCGCCTGGCTCGGCGCCGACGTGGTCAAGATCGAGAACCCGAAGACTGGCGATCCCGGCCGCCGGCTGCGGCCTGGTAAGCCCGATGACGACCCGTGGTATTTCCACATGTTCAACGCCAACAAGAAATCGTTGGCGATCAACCTCAAATCGCCGCGCGGGCTCGAGCTCGTCAAGGAGATGCTGAAGAAGGCCGATATCACGGTCGAGAACATGGCGCCGGGGACGATCGAGCGCCTCGGGCTCGGCTATGACGAGGTGAAGAAGATCAACCCCCGCATCATCTTTTGCCAGATCCAGGGGTTCGGCACCGGGAGCAAGTATGAGAACGGCCTCGCCTTCGACATGATCGCCCAGGCCGCCGGCGGCACGATCAGCGTGACCGGCGAGCCCGACCGGCCGCCGGTCAAGCCCGGCCCGAGCTTTGGCGATACCGGTACCGGCATGCTGATGACGGCGACCATCCTCGGCGCGCTGTACGAGCGGCAGCGGACCGGCACAGGAAGGCGGCTGCAAGTGGCGATGCAGGACGCGATGCTCCACTACATGCGCACCTGCTTTGCGACCCAGGCGCGCACCGGCAAAGCGGCACCGCGCCGCGGCGGGAAATCCGGCGGCGGCAACAATTCACCCTCCGGCCTGTATCAATGCAAGCCCCTCGGCTCCAACGACTGGGTCTACATCACCACGAGCCGCGGCAATCCCGACCACTGGGGGCGGCTGATGCGGCTGATCGGGCGTAAGGAGCTGATCGACGACCCGCGTTTTGCCACCGGCGCCGCCCGGATCGAGCGTGAGGCCGAGGTCGACGCGATCATCACCCAGTGGACGCGCCAGCACACCAAGGAAGAGGCCATGGCGCTGGTCAGCGGGGTCGGGGTGCCGGCCGGTGCGGTCTTCGACACGATGGAGCTGCAGAAGGATCCGACCTTCGAGGAGCGCGGCATCATGCAGGAGATGGAGCACCCGAACGGGAAGTTCAAGATGCCGACCTGGCCGGTGCGGGTCGACGGCAAGCCAGCGCGGCTCAAACCCTCACCGCTCTTGGGCCAGCACAGCGCCGAAGTGCTGAACGCCTGGCTCGGCATCGGCGCCGACGAAGTCGCCACCTTGAAGAGCGAGGGCGTGCTGTAGAGAGATTCACCCTCGGCGCGGAGGAGTATCACGCAGGCACGCCGTCTCCGTCACGGCTTCTTCCACACGATCATCTCACTGCCGCTGATCGTGAGCGTCGTGCCGCGCTTGTCGCACCGGCGCATGATCTGCTCGACCGCCTCCTTGTCCTGGCGTGGGTCGCAGACATAGGTTTCGTTGCGTTCGTTATGGCGCACCATCGAGAACGCGACCTCCACGAGCGCTGAGTCGTCGAAGGTGAGGCGGGCCAGCATGCCGATCCAGTCACCGTGGGCCAGGCCGCCATGCCCGGTGTGGAACGAGAAGCTGCCGAGGCCGTAGAAAATCGGCTTGCCCTGATACATCTCGACCGCGCATGCGTAGTGCGGTCCGTGACCCATGACCACGTCGGCGCCGGCGGCGATCGCCGCGTGGGCGATCTCGACCTGGTAGTCGAGCACATCTTGGAACAGTCCCCAGTGATGGGAGGCGACCACGATGTCGGCCCGGGTGCGCAGCGCGCGCAGATCGCCCGTGAACTCGGCGA
>WNFH01001565.1_pt1 | contig 15592 bp, 14 predicted proteins | sample 5400411 | NCBI WGS metagenome assembly WNFH01 (sample SAMN13153347, study PRJNA577476) | soil metagenome | isolation source: 200 cm saprolite under Douglas fir tree site 2 hole 3 | place: USA:California | collected 2015-04-18
CCCGATATTGTCCATGGCGGCTGGCCCCCCTTCCCTAAAGAGTGCGGCGTGTGAAACGACCGCGATTCGTCTTTGTGGGGCGATTCTGCCACCACGCGAAGCGGGTGGCCAGCCGCTTCATCCCAACTAGTAGAGTACATGTAGTACCGCCCGACGTGCCTATCTCGGCAGCGTGAAAGCGCGACCTCTGGACGCTGTCCAGACGGTCGCGCCGTGTTGTGAGTTACGTTGTGAGTTCCGTGCTACTTCCCGTCGTTTACCCTTTCCGAGTCACGACACCGATGCCCAGAACACCGCGTGAATGCTACATTTCGTCGTAACTCGGGTCCTGGTTGAACTGCTTTGGGACCAGAAGGTCCCGGGTTCAAATCCCGGCGCCCCGATTGTTCGAAGAATCAGTTCTGCAACGACTTCCGCTGTGGAGCTTGGCGCGGTGGGCGACTGTAAGTGCGGAGCAGGTTTGAACAAAATGTCACATAGTGATATATTGTCATATGCGCCCGTTGGGCACCCGGCTCACACGTGCGTCGGCCAAGCGACGTATTCGACAGATTCTCGAGTCGGGGAGCGTGAGCCTCACGAAGCACGCGGAAAAGGAGATGGCCCACGATGACCTCACCTTGGTGGACTGTATCAACGTCCTGCGGGGCGGCGTCATAGAGCCAGGGCAGCTGATACACGGGACGTGGCGCTATCCCGTCAGAACTACGCGAATCTGTGTAGTGGTGGCGTTCCGATCCAAGAGTGAGTTAACCATCGTAACGGCGTGGAGGCTATCCAAGTGAAGTGTGTTGACTGCGAAGGAGCCATGACAGCCAAGCGGGAGAACCGCCGATACGTGGCCGGTGGCCTTCCACAGGTGGTCCTCGTAGGGGTTGAGGTGCGTCGGTGTCCGCAGTGCGGCGCTGAGGAGCTAGTCATTCCTCGGATTGAGGACCTGCACCGAGTGCTCGCTCAGGCCCTTATCAATAAGCCGGCGCGACTTGCCCCGACGGAGGTGCGCTTCCTTCGTAAATACTTGGGCTGGTCGAGCGTCGACTTCGCTAAGCACATGGGCACCACCCGCGAGACCGTCTCCCGCTGGGAGGGTGGTCTGCCAATCGGCCCTCAAGCGGATCGTTTGCTTCGTGTCTTGGTTGCACGCACCGCACCCGTCGAGGACTATTCAACTGACACGTTGACGGAGATTCGAGAGACGGAAAGGGCGCCAGCCCGCTTGAACCTCGTGGCGGACAAGGGAGGTTGGCACGTCAAACAGGCGGCATAAGCCGAACACCATAGCCTCCCCGGTCCTCAAGGCGCCGGCGGTAGGACGACTACAGCGTCTTAGCCCTCACTGGCTCGAGCGTTTGTGCTTTGAGGCTAAGTGCTCGTGTACGCAAAGAACGAGAGAGCGACCCGACCGCTGCACAGGTGAGGATTCTGAGACGCATCGTACGGAAGGAATTTCCATGAAAGAGGCGGCAGTCAGGGCGTTGGCGGCCAGTGTGCGGCAGGCGGGCCGCATCCGCCGAGGGGCCCGGAAGCCGTCCCGCACGTTCACGTTTCGCCCGGCCGTCGTGAAGGCTGTGCGGGTCAAGCTTGGGAAGTCGCAGAGCGAGTTCGCCCTGATGATCGGGGTGAGCGTGGCGACACTGCGCAACTGGTAGCAGGACAGCGGGTGCCAGAAGGGCCGGCGCGCGCGCTCCTGCGTGTCGCGTCCCATAATCCGCGCGCCGTTGTGCTACGTTGCAACGCGGTGCAGCCTGACTGAGGTTTGACGCTCGCCGGCCCGTTTGAACTGCGTCAGCGTGGACCCTTAAACCTCGACCCTCTGGACGCGGTCCAGAGGGCGCCGTGTTGTGAGTTGTGTTGTGAGTTGCACGCTACTTGGCGTCGAAGTTGCTTCTGTAAGTTGCGACACCGATGCCCAGAACATCGCGTAGATGCTACATTGTGTCGTAACTCAGCTCGTGCTCGATCTGCTTTGGGACCAGAAGGTCCCGGGTTCAAATCCCGGCGCCCCGACTCCTGCAGGAAAAGCAAGTAAGCTACGTCGACGCTCTCCTCGCCCGGCGCCACTGGGCGAACATCTGGGCGATTGCCTCGACGATCAACCGCGCCGAGCGGGGTGAGACTCGCACGCTCTCCCTCGACAACCTCGAGAAGTTCGTCCGGGCGCTCAGCGTCTCGCCCCGGTCCCTAATTACGGTCTCCAAGCGGTAGCCTGGCGTCGAGCCCTTCGGCTAAGGGCGTCACGTCTCCCCGTTGCGCCCCCGAGCGTCGACCGGCAGCTTGAGAGGTCTCGGTCACCGCGACCCTATGCTCTCGACGATCGTACTTGGTGCACTCAGCGGTGCGCTCGCTGGCGTACTCGCGTGGCGCGGCACTCAGAGCGTCGCGCGAAACCGCTCCCACTGCGCCTTCTGCTCCCGCACGAAGGCAACGAACCCCGGATCCGTCCGGATGTCGTTCAGGAACGGTTCGCCCGCGAAACACGGGTAGCAGGGCATTCCGCCGTCGGCCACCCGACGCAGCCACTGCACCGCGGAGTCCGGCTGGTGGAGCAGCGCATACGCCAGGGCGATGTGGTACCCGGCGTGATGAAAGTGGACGTATCCCTTCCCCTTAGCGACGGCGGTCTCGATGTCCTTCTCCGCTCGACGCCGATCACTCGCGATGGCGAACCAAACGGCGCGCACGCTCGTCAGGACGCCGCCCCGGTCCTCCGGGTGTGCGCGCAAGTACCCCTGCATCAGCGTGAAGGCCGAGTCGGTCCGACCGAGGTGCAGCAACAGCATGGCCATCTGAAAGTGCCACAGCGGCGAGTTGGACTCGGGGCTCGTCTGCTTCAGGATGCGCAGGGCCTCCTCGTACTGTCCTTGGTAGCCGCGAGCCTCCGCGACCCGCCGCAAGGCGTTGTCCTCGCGCGGCGTGATCGCGAGCGTCTTTTGGAGCTCCCCGATCGCTTCGTCCAGCAGGCCGATGTGCAGGTAGATGTTGCCCAGTTGCTGATGAGCCCGGTCCAGGTTCGGGTTCAGGGCGAGAGCGCGCTGATCCTCACGGATCGCGCGCTCGTGGGCGAACCCGCCGATCGTCCCCCACAGCAACGTGGCTTGCGCTTGATGGGCTTCCGCGAGATCGGGGTCGAGTCGAAGCGCCTTCTCGGCGGCGACTTGGGCTCGTTCCAGCGCCGAAGTGTCGTCCGGCGCGAACTGCGATACGCGGACCGCGTAGGCACGTGCCAGCTCCGCCTGGGCGGTGGCGAACTTGGGGTCGAGCGCGACGGCGCGCTCGAACAGCGTGATACCGACTGAATCGTCCTCCCGACTCTCGTGTCGGACGCGAATCTTGCCCTGTAGATACAAGTTGTAGGCCTCGAGGCTGGCTGTCGGCGGGACGGGCGCGTTTCCCCTCCGCTCGACCCGTCCGCGCCAGCCACCGACATTGAAACCGATGAGCAGCATCAGCGCCGCGGCCGCGGGGAGGCCCGCCGCGAGCGCAATCACGACGGGCCGCGGCACGCGCCGCTCGCTGGATGAACGGGACGGGCCAGGAGCAGGCAGCTCGATCGGCGCCGCGACCATTTCCCGCTCGCGCACGGCGGCGAGCAGCGCCTGGGTCTCGGCCGAGGGCCGCACCTCCAGTTCCTGGGCGAGCCGCCGCGCGAAGTCCTCGTAGGCCTGTACGGCGCCGGCGCGGTCGCCCAGCCGGTCCAGGATGCTGATCAGCCGCTGCATGAGCGCTTCGTCGAGCGGTGCGAGCCGCAGGCCGCGCTCGGCCCACTGCGCCGCTGCTGCCACGTCCCCGACCGCCGTCGCGCGCTCAACCAGCGCGCGCGCGCCCGCGACGGCGGCCGCCCGCAGCCGCGCGCGCTCTGCGTCCAGCCAACGCTCGAACTCCGGGGCCCCTGAGATGAAGAACCCCTCGAGCAGCTCGCCCCGGTACAGCTCGAGTGCCTCATCCCACCGCCCGCTTCCAATCGCCCGGTCAAAGGCGTCCGCGTCGCATTGAAAGCGCTCGAAGTCCAAGCCGATTTCGTCGTCGCCGCGGCTCGTGATGACGGCACCCAGGCTGCCGCGGATCACGCGCAGCGCCTGGCGCAGCGCGGTGCGGGCGTGCTGCTGATCGAGCTCCGGCCAGAAAAGGGTGAGGATCGCGTCGCGGCGGTGGAGGCCGCGCGGGGCGGCCACGGCGAGGTAGGCGAGGAGCGCGAGCCGCCGCGGCTGCGCCAGCAAGGCGTGCACCTCGCGACCCTCGGCGTCGGTGAGGCTCACGGGTCCAAACGTCTGGAACGCGATTGCAGCAGCCATGCGCACAGGCCCGGGTGCTCCGATCCGCACAGCCGTCACGGTTGCGTCACGGAGCCGTGCTGGTCCCGCCCGATACTTGGACGCTGGAACATAGGCCGGGGGTCGCGGGGCAGCAATCGCGCGGCAGCGGCGAGGCAATCACATTCGCAGGAGGCGCACGATGAAAGGGACAGGTGGAAGGCTCGTGGGGCTAGCGGTGTTCGGAGCGCTCGCCGTCGCGTGCAATCTCGACAAGGGGCCGGTTGCCCCGCGCGCCGCGATCCGCGCTGATCAAGTCGCGGCGGCCGTTGCCAGTGCCGTGTGCGACGTTGACGGAGCGACTTGGGCAGGGGACCCCGATGCGGCGGTCCTGCACGATCTCGCGCCGAGCGGTGTCATGCGGGTCGCTTTCAACTACGGAAACCGGAACAACGCGACGCGGACCCCGATCACGGGTCAGCTTACAGGGCCGGGCATAGACATGACCTGCCAGCTGGCACAGGGAACGCATGCGCAGTTCGTGGCGGTCCCCTATCCCGGGGTGCCGCCGCTGCTGGCGGGTCTCGCCAGGGGCGACTGGGACGCGGCCTTCGCCTTCGACGAGATTCTTGCGCCGCCCGGCATCACGGCGGCCATTCCGCACATCGGTGTGGAGAACACCTATCTCGTTCGCCGCGACGCTCCCTTTCAGATGGTCGCGGACGTCGATGCCCCCGGCGTCCGGATCTCGGTCGCCCAGGGCAACTCTCCCGACGTCTATCTCAGCCGCACCCTCAAGTCCGCGACGCTCGTGCGCGCCCCCACCACCCCCCAGGCGATGGAGTTGTTGCGCACCGGTCAAGTGGACGCCTATGCCGGGGGCCGCTCGGGGACGACCCTCTTCATTGCGTGCTGCTTTCCGACCGGGCGGCTGCTGCCCGACAACTTCTTGATCGCCAACCTTGCCATCGTGGCGCCGGACACGGCGAAGGCTCACAGCGGCGAAGGGCTCCAATATATCGACGAATTCGTTGATTGGGCGAAGACGTCGGGCCTGGTGCAGATGGCGATCGATCGTGCCGGACTGACCGGCAACCTCATTCCTCCGCCGCCGCCGCCAGAGCGGCGGATCGCTTTTCTGCAGCATCACGTCGCGCGTCTGGTGGAAAACGGTGTGCTCAACCGCGGTCAAGGCAACGCGCTAGCGGTCAAGCTTCAAGGTGCGGTGGAGAAACTGGCTGTCGGCGAGACCGAGCCAGCGATGAACAAGCTCGGAGCGTTCATCAATCAGGTAGAGGCGTTCCGTGCGGCCGGCATCTTGTCGGAAACGCAGAGCGGCTCGCTGCTCGAGATCGCTCGGGATGTTGTCACCCGCGTGAGCATCTAGCGCGTCCAGGATACCAGCGAAAGACGTGTCGGACCTCCGCAGAGAGTTCCGACACGTCTTCGCTGATCGGCGCGGGCGACAGTCGTCAGAACCGCCGCGAATAGCTCACGAAGATCAACGTACTGGCGAAATCCCCTCCGCCGTGTTTGCCGGTCTGAAGGTCCAGCACGCTCGCCTCACGGTTGGCACCCAATCGGATCGGCGCGCTGACGGTGAACCCGCTCGGCCCTGTCGTGACAGCCACGCTGGGATCGAGGAAGACGGAATATCCCGGTCTGCGGAACCCTGCGTCGCCACCACCGATGAGATTGCGGACCGGCTGGCCGTCGATCCGCCCACCGAGACTAACGGAGATGCCCTGCTGCGGCCACAAAGCGTACGCCAGGCCTAGGCGCGCCGAATAGACGTCAGGCACGGACCAATAGACCGTTCCGCCCGGGTCTTTTGCAACGTCGCTCAGGCTACGCGGGCTGACCAAATAGGAGCCTGTCAAGTACGCGATCCCGTTGTGGAATGCCCTGCGGTACGCCTGCAGCTGCAGGATGACACCCCAACCGCCATCCCCGGGCTGAATGGACTGGTCCACCGGGTACTGGATGGAAGTGCCGCCAGCGAGGAAGTAAGCGTCTGTTGCCTTGTGGGATCCCGTGGGCGCCTTAACACCAAGGCCGACCGCGATATTCCCCGAATGGTTGTGGGGGTCCAACAACCACCGGCTTCCGACGAGACTCACGTCCCCCAGTCCGATCGCGGTGACCGCGTGGCGCGCGGAGTCCGCATACAACCGCGACTGCATGCCGTATAGGAAGGGTACCGTGAGGCTCAGGCTCAATCGATCAGTCACGGCGTAAGTCGTGGTGACATCAACCGAATGGAGGTTGATGATCAGCGGCTGGGTGGTCGGGAGCAGCTGAGTCCCGACGAACAACTGGTCGGCGTGCAAATGGCGGTACCCAAGCGCGATCCTCCACTGGTGGGCTGCCAGATCCGCCACCTGCAATTCGCCCTGTCCCCCCAAACTGGGGGTTGTGAAGCGCACCGGCATTCAGCCTTGCGCGAACGACTGCCGCGGAAGCGCGAGGAGCCCGACGCCGACGGCCAGGCAGGCCGCCACGTGATGCATCCGGTATGGCCGTGATGGATGTCGCATAGATGGTCCTCCCGTAGCCCTCCGCCCTCTACTGTGCCGGCAATATCGCGGCGAGCCCTCGCTGGATCGTCTCGTTCGTGATCGGGCCGGGATTCACCAGCCGCACGATGCCTTGCGCGTCGATGAACACGGACGTCGGCACGCCGTGCAGCGCGTACCTCTTGCGAACCTTGCCCTTCTCGTCGAGCAGCACCGGAAAGGGCATTTGGAACTCATCTGCGAACTTCCGCACATCCTTCATCCGTTCCTGATCCGTTAAGTTGATCGCCAACACCTGCAGCTCTTGACCCTTGTGCGCGTTGTACGCGGCAATTATGTCGCTCATCTCGCCGCGGCACGGCGTGCACCAGGAGGCCCAGAAATTGAGAAACAGCGGACGGCCTTGGTAGTCGGACAGGCGCGCCGTTCCGCCGGCCAGCGTCTTCAAGGTGAAATCGGCCGCGGGCAATCCGAGCGTCTGCGCTGACGGCGATCCAGCAGCGGTCAGGAGCGTCGCGAGGGCGGTTGACAGAACCTGCGAGCCGAGTCGCACCTTGGTCCCCCAAAGTCAAAACGCCGAGCTCGCGGGTCGGGAGCTCGGCGTCTGCCGGGTTGCCTCGAACTGGGCGACTGCAACCTTGTGCTCGTGCACTGTCGTGTCAAGGCACGCCGTTCACAGCGTCGCCTGGTAACGCTCCCATCGCGCCTTCAGCTCGCGCATGAAGGCGACGAAGCTTGGATCGCTGCGGATGTTGTCGAGATTCGGGTCCCTCGCGAAGTAGGGGTAGCAGGGCCAGCCGCCCTCCGCGGCCTGACCCAGCCAGTAGACCGCCCGGGCCGGCTGGTGGAGCAGGGCGTACACCGACGCGATGTTGTAGGCGGTGTGATGAAAATGGCCGAAACCCTTGCCCTTCCGAGCGGCGGTCTGGACGTCCGCCTCGGCCCGCTGGGCGTCGCCCGCCTTGGCGAACAGGATCGCGCGCGCGCTCGTGACCACGCCGCCGCGATCCTCCGGGTGGTCCTGCAGGTATCGCTCCATCAGCGCCGCGGCTTCCGCGTTCCTGCCGAGATAGAGGAGCGCCCAGGCGACATCGTAGTTCCAGAGTGCCTGATTGGACTCCGGTGGCACCTGCCGAATCAGGCGCAACCCGTCCTCGTACCGTCCCTGGTACACCAGGGCGACGCCGATCCGCCGGATCGCACCGTAGTTGCCCGGATCGATCGCGAGCGTTCTCCGAAATTCATCCACGGCCCTGTCTAGGAGGCCAACGTGCAGATAGATGTTGCCAAGCTGGTGATGCGCCTGCGCCAGGTTCGGGTTCAGCTCCAGCGCGCGGCGGTCCTCCTGAATGGCCGGTTCGGGGGCGAACAGGCCCGAAAGGTTCGACAGCACAGACGCCCGGGCGAAGTGAGCTTCCGCGAGGTCGGGGTCGAGGCGCAGCGCTTTTTCCGTAGCCACCCAGGCCCGCTCGACCGCCGCCGAGTCGGCAGGCGCAAAGAGGATGACTCGCGCGACGTACGCGCGGGCCAGCTCTGCCTGGGCCAGCGCGAAGTCTGGATCGAGCGCGACCGCCCGTTCGAGCAGGGTGATCGCGACCGAATCGTCCTCGCGGTTTTCACGCCGCAGCCGGATCCTCCCGCGGAGGTAGGACTCGTATGCCTCGAGGTTCTTGGTCGGTGTCGCGCGGAGGGCGCGCTCCTCCGAGGCGCTCAGCGGCAACGCGAGCGCCGAAACGATGCCGCGTGCCACGCGATCCTCCAGGGCGAACCGGTTCTGCACGGGTTCCTCGAATCGATCCGCCCAGAGTTGGTAGCCGGTGGCCGCCCCGATCAGTCGTACGTCCACGCGCACGACGCCCCCCGCTTGCTGCACGCCGCCTTCCACGACGGCATCTACGTGCAGCTCCCGGGCGATCTCCTCGAGCGGCTTGCTCGTCCCGCGGAACGGCGTCACGGATCCGCGTGCGATCACCAACAGCGACCTGATCCGGCCGAGGTCGGTGGTCAACGCCTCCGTGAGTCCATCAGCGTACCACGAGCGCAGGGTGTCTGCGGAGAGGTTCGCGAGCGGCAGCACGGCGAGCGACTGAACGCGGCCGGTGGCGGGACTGGGCCACAGCCGGCCGCGCCAGGCGCCGGCGTTGGCGAACACGAGCCCGGCGACGACGGCGGCGATTACCGCGGGCCATAACGCGCGACGCCCACGCGGGGGTTCGGGCGCCGGTGCAGCCGGTGTGCCTCCGCTGAAAGCCAAGCTCGCCAACTCCACCGGCGCCGCGGTCTCCCGTGCGCGCACCGCCGCGAGCAGCGCTTTGGTCTCGGCGGCGGGCGCGGTCTCTAAGTCTGCCGCGAGTCGCTTCGTGAATTCCTCGTATGCCTCCACGGCACGGGCGCGATCGCCGAGCCGGTCGAGGAGCCTGATGAGGCGGCGCAGCAGCTCCTCGTCGTGGGGGGCGAGCCCCATCCCGCGACGGGCCCACTTGGCGCCTGCGGCAAAGTCGCCCGCAGCCTCGCACTGCTCCATCAGGGCCCGCGCGCTGCGAGCGGCCGCCTCTCGCAGCTGGCCGCGCTCGCTCTCCAGCCAGCGCTCGAACCCCCCAGTCCCCGGGATGAAAAACCCATCGAGCAGATCGCCGCGGTAATGCTCCAGCGCCTCGTGCAATCGGCCCGCGGCGACGGCGCAGTCGAAGGCCACGACATCGCACCAGATCCACTCGAAATCGAGCCTAACCTCCTCGTCTCCACGGGTCACGATCACGGCGGCGCCCAAAGCGTCTCGCACCACGTGGAGCGCTTGGCGTAGCGCCGCGCGCGCGTGGTCCTGGTCGAGCTCCGGCCAGAACAGCACGAGCAGGCTGTCACGACGGTGGAAGCCGCGTGGGGTCGCTGCGGCGAGATAGGCGAGGAGGGCGAGGCGCCGGGGCTGCCGCAGGACGGCTCGAACCTCGCGCCCGTCGGCGTCACTGAGGCTCAACGTCCCAAGCATGCCGAGCTTGATCATCCAGGGTCTCTGCGGCGCGGGGCGGCCTCCCGAGGCCATGTAACGGAGCAGCCGCCGTTACCGCACGGCGTGACGGTTGCGTCACAGGTGCGTGACGGGTCCGGCTGAAACTGACTCCGTCAAGCTGGAAGGTACCGGCTCATTCAGGTCTCGGCAATCAACCTTGGGAGAAGTCCGATGAAACCGATCGAGAGACTCACCCTGCTCTGCGCGCTCATCGCGATAGCTGAAGCGTGCAGTTCGGACAAACGCTTGCTCGGCCCTGGCGGCTCGAAGCCCCTGGCGGCCGACGCGGCCGCTGAAGACTCGCCTGCGTACGGCCCGTGGGGGACGCCGGTCAACCTCGGCCCAGTCGTCAATTCCTCGTACAACGAAAACCATCCGGCGATCTCCAAGGACGGCCTCAGCCTGTACATCTCGTCCTCACCTCCCAGCCCCCGTCCGGGAGGTCGGGGCGGGGCCGACATATGGGTCTCACAACGGGCGAGCATCGACGCCCCTTGGGGCGCGCCGGTTGACCTCGGTCCGAACATCAACTCGGCCGGGAACGACGGCGTCCCCAGCCTCTCCACCGACGGTCACCGATTGTATTTCCACAGCACGGGGCGGGGCGGGTGCGGGGCCGCGGACCTGTTCGTCTCCCGGCGCCAGGACAAGCGGGACGACTTCGGCTGGGAGCCCGCCGAGAATCTCGGGTGCGTCGTGAACTCGCCGTTCGCCGACAACGGCCCGACCATCTTCGAGGACGACGCCACGGGCATCACGACGCTGTACTTCAACAGTCCGCGACCCGGCGGGCTCGATACAGACATCTATGCGAGCACGCTCCAGGCCGACGGCACATTCGGCCCGGGCGTCCTCGTGCCGGAGCTCAACAGTCCGTTCGCAGACGACCGCGTTGCCATTAGACGCGACGGGCTTGAGATCTTCGTCTCCACCAATCGCCCCGGTGGCGTTGGCAGTCAGGACATCTGGGTGGCGACGCGGGCCACCACGCTCGATCCGTGGTCGCCGCCGGTCCCACTCGGCCCGGTCGTCAACAGCCCATACTTCAACGGTGGCCCAGCGCTCTCGTTCGACGGGACAGAGCTCTACTTCTACTCGGACCGGCCGGGCGGCTTCGGAGGGCTCGACCTCTACGTGACCACCCGTGCGCGCCTCAGCGGGCCCGATGTAGCAGAGGACGGCAGTGCCGAGGGCATCAGAGGAGAGAGAAGCACGAGAAGCGAGTGAAGCGCGGCGAGGAATAGTACGGGCCATGGCGGGCGCGTCGTTCCCCACGCCCGCCGTTGACCCCGCGGGTCCGCGCGTTACCTTCCAAGCCTGAGATGAGCCGGCCCGACCGCACGATCATCCTGGACGCCCGCGCCATGTCGCGGGCGTTGCAGCGTATGGCCGTAGAAGTGCTCGAGCTCTCCCATGGCACCGACGATCTTGTGCTCATCGGCATCCAGCGGCGCGGCGTCGAGCTGGCCGAGCGGATCGCCAAACTGATCGAGCAGGACGAGGGCGCCGTCGTGCCCCGCGGCGCCCTCGACATCACCCTCTATCGCGACGACCTCGAGACGGTGGGCCCTAAGCCCGTCATCGGCGAGACCCGCCTCCCCGGGGAGCTCACCGGCAACCACGTCGTGATCGTGGACGACGTGCTCTATACCGGCCGCACCGTCCGCGCCGCGCTCGACGAGCTCGCCGACTTCGGCCGTCCCAAGCGCATCTCGCTGTGCGTGCTGGTGGATCGCGGAGGCCGCGAGCTGCCGATCCAGCCCGACGTCGTCGGTAAGCAGGTGAAGGTGAACCGGGGAGAGCGCGTGGACGTGCTGGTCGAGGAGCTGGACGGGCGCGACGAGGTCGACCTGGTGCAGCAGGGAAGCGCGACGTGACCGCCCCCCTCGGCAAAGACCTGGTCGGGCTCGAGGACCTCTCGGCGGACCAGATCCGGCTGATTCTCGACACCGCCGAGCCCTTCAAGGAAGTCTCCGAGCGGCCCATCAAGAAGGTCCCCGCGCTCCGCGGTAAGACCATCGTCAACCTGTTCTTCGAGGCGTCGACCCGCACTCGTATCTCGTTCGAGTTCGCGGAAAAACGTCTGTCCGCCGACACCGTCAACGTGGCGGCGAGCGGCAGCTCGGTGCAGAAGGGCGAGACCCTGGTGGACACGGCCCGCAACCTCGAGGCGATGCGGATCGACATGGTGGTCATCCGGCATCCTTCTTCCGGCGCCGCCGAGTTCCTGGGCAATCGGATTCGTTCGAATGTCATCAACGCGGGCGACGGCAAACACGAGCATCCCACGCAAGGGCTGCTCGATCTCCTCACCATCCGGGACAAACTCGGGAAGATCGACGGCATCAAAGTGTGCCTCGTGGGCGACGTGCTGCATTCGCGCGTCGCCCGCTCGAACATCTGGGGTCTCCTCAAGCTCGGCGCCGAAGTCGGCGTGTGTGGTCCCGATACGCTCCTCCCGCGCGGCATCGAGGAGCTGGGCGTCTGCCGGTTCCGGCGCATCGAGGAGGCGATCGAGTGGGCCAACGTGCTGAACGTGCTGCGGCTCCAGCTCGAACGGATGGAGATGGGATTCATCCCCAGTGTGCGCGAGTACTACCGCGTCTTCGGGGTCACGGCGGAGCGGCTCGAGAAGGCGCAGCGCCCCTTGACCATCATGCACCCGGGGCCCATGAATCGCGGCGTGGAGATCGACTCGCGCGTGGCCGACGGACCCCACAGCGTGATCCTCGATCAGGTGACGAACGGTGTGGCGGTCCGGATGGCGGTGTTGTACCTGCTGGCCGGCGGGCGGCCCGAGCTGGCCGACGCAGCCAAGCGCTCCGGAGGTCCCGAGTGATGCGGCCGCTCGTCCTGCGCGGTGGCCGCGTGATCGACCCGAGCCGGGGCTTCGACCAGGCCGCCGATGTCCTCATCCAGGATGGCAAGATCGCCGCGGTCGGCGCGGCGCTCGGCGCTCCCGACGGCGCGGAGGTGCGGGAAGTGCGGGGCCATGTCGTGGCCCCGGGGCTCGTGGACGTGCACGTCCACCTGCGAGAGCCGGGCAACGAGGACGTCGAGACGATCGCGAGCGGCGCCCGGGCCGCCGCGGCGGGCGGGTTCACCACGGTGTGCGCCATGCCGAACACCGATCCCGTCACCGACAACCAGGCGGCGGTCGGCTTCATCGTGCGCCAGTCGGTGCGCGCCGGGCTCGCGCGCGTGCATCCGATCGGCGCCATCTCGGTCGGTCAGAAGGGAGAGCGGCTCTCCGAGTTCGGTGAGATGGTGGGCGCCGGCGCGGTGGCGGTTTCCGACGACGGCAGGCCCGTCGTCTCGAGCCACCTCATGCGCACCGCGCTTGAGTACGCGCGCACCTTCGAGATCCCGGTGGCCGATCACTGCGAAGAGCCGACCCTTGCCGCGGGCGGCGTGATGCACGAGGGACTGGTCGCCACCCGGTTGGGTCTCAAAGGCATCCCCGCGGCCGCCGAAGAGATCATGGTGGGGCGCGACGTGCTGCTGGCCGGCCTCACGGGCGGGCACGTGCATCTGTGCCACGTGTCCACGCGCGGCTCGGTCGCGCTGATTCGCAACGCCAAGGACCAGGGGGTTCGCGTCACCGCCGAAGTCACCCCGCATCACCTCACGCTCACCGAGCGCGACTGCGAGCGTTACGATACGCACGCCAAAATGAACCCGCCGCTGCGCGAAGCGGCGGACGTGGCGGCGCTGCGCGCGGCGCTGAAGGAGGGGGTGATCGACTGCATCGCCTCCGACCACGCTCCACACGCCTACGACGCCAAAGAAGCCGCCTTCGACGACGCACCCTTCGGGATCGTCGGGTTGGAGACGGCGTTCGCGGTGACCTACACCGAGCTCGTCGCGGGAGGCGTGCTCGCCCTCCCCGAGCTGGTTCACCGGATGAGCACCGCCCCAGCCGCGGCGTTCCGACTCCCCGGCGGGACGCTCAAGCCCGGAGCCGCCGCCGATGTGGTGGTGCTGGACATCACGGGGCGCTGGACCGTCGATCCCGCAGCGTTCTTCTCGAAGAGCCGCAACACACCGTTTGCGGGCCGGGCCCTCACCGGCCGGGCCACGCTCACGATCGTCGACGGCAAGGTGGTCCACCAGGCAGGGGCTCCCGGCGGCTCGTGACGGTTCGTGCGATGGCCCGCCGCATGGCGCAATGTTGCCGGCAGCTTGCGGCGCGCGGGCTCATCGCGGGGCAGGACGGCAACCTGGCGGTGCGGCTGGGGCCCGACCGGGCGCTCGTCACGCCAGCCGGGGTGATCAAGGCGCTGGTGGGTCCGGCGGATATGGTCGAGGTGGACCTGCGCGGCCGCAAGCGGCGCGGGCGCCATAACCCTACGAGCGAGTTGGACTTACATCTCAGGATCCTGAACCGCCGGCCCGACGTGGGGGCGGTCGTGCACGCGCACCCCCCCGTGGCGACCGGTTTGGCGGTCGCGGGCCAAGACTTGCATATATTGGTCCTGCCTGAGCTTATCCTGCAGTGTGGGGATGTGCCCCTGGTCCCCTATGGGACGCCTGGGACGCCGGAGTTGGGTGATCGGCTCGAGCCGTATCTCGCAGGGCACGTGGCTTGGCTGCTGGCGAACCATGGGGCGGTGACGGTCGGCCCCACGCTCGACGCGGCGTGGATCCGGATGGAGAGTCTCGAACACGGTGCGCGCATCGTCTGGATCGCGCGCACGCTTGGACGCGTCAGCGAACTGAGTCCTGAGGCGGCGGCCCGCCTCCGAGGGGAGTGAGATGGCGAAGGGAATGTCGAAGAGCACGGCCATCATCCAGCGGTTGCTGGAGGAGCGGCGCCAATACGAAGCCTGGATCGCGCGCTTGAACAGCTCGGCGGATGCGACGCCGGGGAACGTGCGGGCGCGCGTGCGGGAGGATTACGAGGCCCGGCTGGTCGCTGTGATGGAGGAGCTCAAGGCCCACGCCGAGAGCGCCCGGCTGGCGATTCAGGAAAAACGGTATATGCGCGGCGAGCTGCAGAAAAAGGAAGCCCTCGCCGCCGAGAAGCTGACCGAGAGCGAGCTGCGTCATTCAGTCGGCGAATACGAAGAGTCGCAATGGGAGCAGGTGCATCAGGACGTCCTCGCGGAGCTCGTATCGGTGCGCGAGGACTTGCAGGCGGTCGAGGCGGATATCCAGAAGCTCGAGGAGCTCGACGCGCTGGTCCGCAACCGGCCGGCTCCGAGACCGACCGCTACGCCCTCCCCGGCACCGCCAGCGCGCCCGGCGGCTCCCACTATCACACCCCAAGACCTCCCGCTCATACCCCTAGAGCCGCCGGCGAAGCCGGCCCAGGTGGACGAGCTGGAGTTCATCAAGTCCGTCACCGAGGACGACACCGGGGCGGCTCCGTCGGCCCGGCGCGCCAGCGGCGCCCAGTTCCAGCCCAACATCCCGTCCGATCCGCCCCGGGCCGCGGCGCCACCGTCGCAGCGGGCCGCCAACCCTGTGCCCGCGCCGATCGTCCCCGACCCGTCCGCGGCCGGCGATGAGGAAGCCGCGCGGACCCTCCGGTGCAAAGAGTGCGGCACTATGAACCAGCCGACGGAGTGGTATTGCGGGCAGTGTGGCGGTCAACTCGACGCGGTCTGAACCCCAAAAAACGTGACGTCTGTTCGCGACGCCGTCTATTTGGAGAGTTTTCGAACGACGGCGGCTAGCCGACTCTTGTGCCTCGCCGCGTTGTTGTGATGGATCAGGTTCTTGCGGGCGGCGCGATCGAGTAGCCGGGCGGCCACGCGATACGCCTCGCTTGCCTGCTGGGGCGTCGTAGCGCTGCGGACGCGCTTGAGCGCGGTCCG
>WNFH01001812.1_pt1 | contig 15589 bp, 11 predicted proteins | sample 5400411 | NCBI WGS metagenome assembly WNFH01 (sample SAMN13153347, study PRJNA577476) | soil metagenome | isolation source: 200 cm saprolite under Douglas fir tree site 2 hole 3 | place: USA:California | collected 2015-04-18
GTATCTCGGTAAGGGCTCAGATCGCTGTAGATGGCATAGGCGAGTCCCTGGCGTTCGCGGATGTTCTGGAAGAGCCGCGAGCTCATCCCTCCACCCAGCAGTGTATTCAGGATGTAGGAGGCATGCCGCTTCTCGTGTGCAATGGGGTGCGAAGGGACGCCCGCGCAGATCTGTACCTGCTCCAAAGCCTTCTTATTGCGCATGATGATGCGGGGCACGATTTTCGGCTGGGGGCTGTGGAAGCCGTTCTTCATCGGCCTCATGTGCTCAAAATGTTTGGCAACAAGCTCGACGAACGGCGCGTGCTTGAGGCTGCCGGCCGCACAAATGATCAGGTTGCCGGGCGCAAAACGCTGCTTGTAGAAATCCAGCACCGGCTCCCGCTCGAATTTCTTTACCGTATCCTTGGTCCCCAGGATCGGTTTGCCCAGTGGGTGGTCTTTCCAGAAGTTCTGCGTGAAGATTTCGTGGACGAGGTAATCCGGATTGTCCTCGTCCATCTTGATTTCTTCCAGAATCACGCCGCGTTCGCGGCCGATGTCCTGGACATCGAACACCGGGTTGAGCACCAGGTCGCTGAGGACATCCATCGCGATGGGCAGGTGCTCGTCCAGCACCTTCACGTTAAAGCAGACGCATTCCTTCGCGGTGAAGGCATCCATGTTGCCGCCGATGGAGTCCACCTGGCGAGCGATGTCCTCCGCCGAGCGATGCTTCGTGCCTTTGAAAACCATGTGCTCGATGAAATGAGAGATGCCATTCCATTGCAGATCTTCGTCGCGCGATCCGGTCTTGATCCAGATCCCGATGGAGACCGACCGAATGTGTTGCATTTCCTCGGTGATGATGGTCAACCCGTTGGGCAAAACCTCGCGATGGATGTTGCGGACTTCTTCAACCATGGCACTTTTCCCCACGGGTCCGTAAGGTTAAACTTGAACCTAGGCCCCTGAAGTATTGTGACATACCCGGGGAACCTGCGCTAACACATCATTACTCATTTAGAATCATATAGTTAGAAGAAATCCGAGCGCCTGCACAGTGCCTCCCCAAGATATCCTCTACAATTTCGGTGGAGAGCTAACCGGGCTGATTAGATGCATGAGTGAAGCGAAACAAAGCACACTTTTGGGCCTCGGGCTGCAAGAGCTTGCGTCTCTCGTCGAGGAGTCCGGCCAGCCCCATTACCGGGCGCAGCAACTCTTCGAAGCTCTCTACCGGCAACGAGTTGAAACCGCTGAGCAGATTGCAACGTTGCCCCAGGATTTCCGACGCAGCCTGGCTCGGAGAGGATTCTCCGTAGGCCTGCCAAACGTCGAAAGTAAGTTCGTTTCCACTGATCGGACAGTCCGTTATTTGATTGCCTTTATCGACGGGCAGAGCGTGGAAACCGTCTGGATGCCGGAAGGAGACGGCGGCGAAGCCGGGGACGGCAGCGAGACAGGCGACCAACTGGAAAAATCGGCTGGGCGTGCCTGGGATCGCGCAACAATTTGTGTTTCTAGCCAAGTGGGTTGCGCGGTGGATTGCCAGTTCTGCCTGACCGCACTGCTGGGAGTAAAGCGGAACCTGACGGCGGGGGAAATCGTCGGACAGATTCTTGCTGTGCTCAACCACCAGCGCGTTTCTCCGCCACACGATCGGGTGAACCTGGTTTTCATGGGGATGGGGGAGCCGTTTCTCAACTACGACAATTTCATCAAAGCAGTTCGTCTGCTGGTAGAGGGCGTCGGCATCCCGGAATCGCGCATGACCGTGTCCACGGCGGGCATCGTGCCACGGATCTATGATCTTGGCGCGGAACCGGTGCGGCCCAAACTGGCCATCTCGCTGAATGCGTCCAATGACGAGTTGCGAACCCGGCTGATGCCGATCAACCGCAAATGGAATCTCGAAAAACTGATGGCGGCTGCGCGCAACTTTCGTCTGCGGAATCGCGAGAGGCTGACGTTTGAATACGTCCTGCTGGATGAGGTGAATGACTGCCCACAGAACGCTCGTGAAGTAGTCGAGCTGGTTCGCGGCGTCCGCGCCAAGGTGAACCTGATCGCGCTCAATCCCGGGCCGGGGATTGCGTTTCGAACGCCGGCAGAGGAGCGAGTCCTGCAGTTTCAGAGTGTCTTGATGGCCGCCGGCGTACCCACGTTTGTCCGCCGTCCGCGAGGCCGCGACATTTACGCAGCCTGCGGTCAACTGAAGCGGACGGTGGACCTGGTGCCTGGCTTATAGCAAGCCGCGGGATGAGCCACGATTGGTGTCAGGGCAATGGCTTCAGCCGCGCCGTAGGACTTTTCTCGATTCCCTCAGCACGGCTAACGTCATGGCGTGATACGAACCTGGAGGCGCAGGTAACAGAGTCGCCGGAACAAACGATAAGTGGAAGGCTGGCGTTTCAGGGAGTCGGAGGAAGAGTAAGTGCTACCGGCGCCTGCGCTTCGATACTGGAGCACTCGGGTCTGCTTGTATTCACGCCGGCAGAGGAAGCCGCTGATCCCGTTTTTCCGACCGCGGGCAGTTCGATGCGGAAAGTCGCCCCGCCTTCCGGCCGGTTCTGGCACATGATCTTTCCGTTATGCTCCTGAATTATGCCGTAACAGGCACTTAGGCCCAAGCCCGTGCCTTGCCCGACCGGCTTCGTAGTGTAGAAGGGATCGAAGACGCGATCCGGCTCCTGCGCCCCCGGACCATCATCGGAAAATTCCAGTACCACGAGATTATCTTGCCGTTGCGTGCTTACCTTAAGAATACCGCCCTTCTCTGCCATAGCATGAAGAGCGTTGCTGGTGATGTGCAGGAATACTTGCAAGAGTTGATTGGAATCGCCGAGGATTTGGGGCAAATCACTCGCCAGTTCGGTACGCACCTGAATGTTGCGAGTCCGGAGTTGGGGCTGACAAAGTTTGACCGCCGTCTGCGCCAGGGCATTGATGTCGAGCAGGATTTTCTCGCTGGGAACCTGCTTGGCGAAGCTGAGCAGGCTGGAAACGAGAGACTTCGTGCGCCGTACCTGGTGGCCTATTTTCTCCGCCAGGAGACGCTGTTCGCCGGTGAGTGGAGTCGCAACCAGCAGATCGGAGTAGCCCAGCATGGCGGTCAGAGGATTGTTCAGTTCGTGGGCTGCGCCGCCCACGAGCTGGCCCAGTGACGCCAGCTTCTCGGATTGCACAAGCTGTGCCTGCAGCCGCCTGAGATTCTCAAATGATTCCTGAGAGGCGCGCAGCAGTTCGAGGAGTTCACGGTCGAGCAGGTGCTGCTTGAGAAACACCATCGCGCCCATCACCATCATGCTGCCCAGAGTAACCACCAAACGGAACGTACGCACCCTGGGCGGCGTCGCGGTGTCGAATACCGACCAGGCGGCGAACAAGGGAAGCGAAAATATGGTGATCATGCCCAGGCGCGCCACCCATACCCCGTGACCGCCGGAGTGCCGGGTCGATTGCTGCTTAGGCGCAAGGTTCAGTGCTAGGAGGCCGATTCCAGTGACCCACGCCATGGAGGCGACCAGGGGCACGTCGTAAAGGCTCCCGGAGTTGTAAATGTGCCTTTCGATCGCCCAGTTGGCAACGTAAGAACTCAGCGCATAGGTTAGGCTGGCGCCGAACCAGTGGGCGTAGACTGTCTTCCACGGCCCTCGGCTACGCGACCAGAGCAACACCAGCCCCGCCAGGAACACCATCTTTTCCGTCAGATAGAGGATGTTGAGGTTGTGCTCGAAGATTGTCTCGTTGTTGGACGCATATTGCCAGGGAATCACGGCGAACAGATACAAATACAGCCACCAGATCAGCAGCAGCGCGAAATCGAGCGATCCCAGCCGAGTCGTGCGATCGTCTTGCTCCACGTGCGGCTGCATGGCGAGGGCAGCCATCATGGGAACAATGTGAAGAAAAAGGATTACGTCTCCGACAAACGGGTTAGGAACATCCCTCCGCAGAAAAACCTCGAAATAAGTCCAAAGCAGCTGGTAGGCCAGCCAGAAAGCCAGCCCTAGGGTCATGAGCGCCCAGAACAGCCGGGTTCGCCCGCGGGTCGCCAGCGTGTTGGGCAGGAGAGCAAGCGCGCCGGAAAGGAGAAGAACGCTTTGCGTGATGTCGCTCAGGACAACGAGGGTGAAACTGTGGGGTAGAACCATCGAAGCGGCAGCCTGCGCAAATACCAAGCCCGAGGCGGCCAGAATCCACATTCGTGAGCGTCCAGACATAGACCCCGCTGGCCAATTCTAGACACCAAACAGGACAAAAAAACCTTACTTCAGTAATACCTTGAACGGCTGGCGGTGCGCCCAAGCCCGCCTTGGGAGTTCCGACAATCCACCCGGGTAACAGCAAGTTTCGCTTGCTCTTCCCTCCGTATGCCAATAATATCCGTTGGCAGCATCACATCTCTGCGGTCCTACTCGATTGTTACTCCGAGCGCTTCGACATCGGTTTTTGTGGAGACTTCGGGCCCCCATCGGCCCCGGGGAAGTCCGCCGCACCGAAAGGTGGTTGGCCACGGCCCGGGTCTTCCTGGCCATTTCTGCTCTGGTCGCCATCTCGATGGACCCGGGCGAAATCCGCTACTCGGTGTGGGCGTCCGGATTGTTGGCCTTCTACATCGCGCAGGGTGTGATGATCATGCTGTTGCTGCGGCGGCGCCAACAGTCTACCGCATCCTTTCGTTTGTTGGTTCACGCCGCAGACGTGGTTTGGCCAGCCCTGATATCCGTCTTCGCCGCCGGCCAGGCAAGTCCGTTTTTCCTGTTCTTCGTCTTTGTTATAGCAGCTGCGGCTTACCGCTGGGGTTTGTGGGAGACTGTAGGGACGGCAGCTTCCGCGGTGGCGTTGCTATGGGCGGAAAGCCTCGCGTTTCATCTAGGCTTCGCTGCCTGGTTGGATAGCGTGCTTACGCGCTACAACTTGCCGCTGCTACGGCTTGAAGTCACAGATTTCGAGCCCAAACGTCTTTTCATGCGGTCCATCTCTCTGTTGGTAATGGGTCTTCTCCTGGGATATCTGGCCGAGCAGCAGAAACAGCTCCGGGCCGAAAAAGCGGTTGTTGCCCGGATTCTGGGTAAGGCACGAGTCGAAACCGGCCTTAGCGGGACTCTGCAGGAAATCGTCGGCGAGCTGCTGGTCATGTACGGTGCGAGAGGCGCCTTGATTGCATCCCAGGAAGCCAACAGCCACCGCGTGTTTGTGGGTGAAATGCGCTTACTGGCGGACAACACGCCATCTGTTTTCCGGTGGCTCGATTCTTCGCCCTCTGATCGGGAAATGTACCTGTACGATTCTCCGGCAGAAACCTGTTATGCCTGGCGAAGCAGGGGCAAAGGAGGTGGACACTTCACGCTTTTGGGGTTGGACAAGGGGGGGACCAAACTGCAGAACCTCTCTGCGTCATTCGTGGATCGACTGGCGCAGCAGCGCGAGTTTAGCAACCTGATGACGGTTTCTTTCATCTTTGGACGGGAATGGTGGGGGCGTATTTTTCTCCTTGATGCGGCGTTAACGGGCGACGTGGAGGACGAACTGCGTTTCCTGCAGGAATTAGTGCGCCAGGTTGGACCGGCCGTTTACAACGTCTACTTGCTGCGCCGTTTGCGGCTGCGGGCGGGGGCTCTGGAACGCGCTCGCTTTGCTCGCGAGCTGCATGATGGGGCGGTTCAGTCGCTCATCGCGGTAGAAATGCAGGTGGATGTGCTACGTCGTCAATCCGGCAACTCCGTACCGGTCACCGACGAGCTGGGCCGGATCCAGGGTCTGCTGCGCGAGGAAGTCCTCAAATTGCGCGAACTGATGCAGCAGATGAAATCGCTAGACGTTGACTCCAGAAGGCTTCTGGGATTCCTCGGAGACACGGTGGAAAGATTCCAGCGGGAGACAGGCATTTCCGCCCGTTTCATTTCGGAGCTGGAAGAAGTGAACATGCCGCAGCAGGTTTGCCGGGAAATAGCCCGCATCGTGCAAGAAGGGCTGGTAAACGTTCGCAAGCACAGCCGGGCACGCCAAGTGCTGGTCCGATTGGGGACGAGCCATAACAAGTGGAAACTGGTGATTGAGGACGATGGTTGCGGCTTTCCTTTCGCGGGGCGACTGTCGCACGTTGAACTGGACGCACTGGGAAGGGGACCGGTGGTTATCAAGGAGCGGGTTCGTTTAATCGAAGGCGAACTCGCGGTAGAATCAGTTCCCGGCCGAGGTTCGCGCCTCGAGATCAGCGTTCCGCAAAAGCGGGAAGCGGCTTATGGATAGAAGATCACAGCCCATTCGCATCGTGATCGCGGATGACCACCCCATCTTCCGCGACGGCTTACGCCGTCTGCTGGAAGCGGAGCCTGATCTCAAAGTGGTCGGCGAAGCCTCCGACGGCGCCGAAGCTGTCAAGCTCACCCGCCAGCTCAAGCCCGACATCTTGCTCCTCGACCTCGCCATGCCCCGCCATCCCGGCTTGGAGGCATTGCGCGAGATGAGCTCCAGTTCAGGCTCGAATGCCGTGCGGGTCATACTGTTGACCGCGGCTGCCGAGAAAAAACAAATTGTCGAGGCCTTGCAGCTCGGGGCTCGCGGCGTGGTTTTGAAGGACTCGGCCACGCAACTCCTACTGAAGAGCATTCATACCGTCATGGCGGGAGAATACTGGGTCGGACGAGAGAGCGTCTCCAACCTCGTGCAGTACCTCAGAACCCTGGTGCAGTCCTCCGGAGAAGAGGCCCGCCAGAAGAAGTTCGGCCTCACGCCGCGGGAATTGGAGATCGTTTCGACCGTGGTCGCGGGCTACTCCAACAAAGAGATCGCCGAGTATTTTAAGATCAGCGAAGACACCGTAAAGCACCACCTCAGCAACATTTTCGACAAACTGGGTGTTTCGACCCGCCTGGAACTGGCCTTGTTTGCAGTCAACCAGTCATTGCCCTTAAAAACCATCGCCTGAACCATATAGCACTTTCGTGCCATAGGGCTCCACCACCTGTGCTATTGGCAGGCGCCTGGCGGCGCAACTATGATTGGGGTTAAACCAGCAATTTTGGGGAAGCCCTGTGGGATTTGGCACCGCAGGAGAATCTGTCCTCAGACACCAGCCGATAACGCTAGTGCGCAAGGGAGGGAGCCCCGTGTTAAGGTTTTTACAGCAGCTTTGGTCTGATGAACGAGGCCAGGACATCGCCGAATACGCGGTAATGCTGGCGGTCATTTTGGTGATCGTCGTGGGCACGATCCGTTTAATCGGCTCAAATGCCAACAACGTGTTTTCGTCAGTGGGAAGCGCCATCCAGTAGCATTGCCAACTGGTCCGCCGACACCTGCGTTTAGCCCGAGACCGTAGTTATCCCGGCGGTTGCTTCCAGCATTTCACTCTTCGTCAGATGCCTGGGCCGGGAGCACACGCACCTGCCTTTGCGGATGGGCTACTTCACCGGCGCGGTGAGAGCCGCCTTCTCTGGGCCCCCGCTGGACAGCCGCGTCAGATAGGGAAAGAAAGGCGTCACCTCAAAAGCCATCTTCTCTCGCGCGGAGATCAGGGCAGCGGGTTTTGTCTTCACCAGCTCGATCCGGCTGCTCCATGGATCCAGCTTGATACGGCCGCCCAGCGGCAATGCGGCAATCTGATCCGTCCGCCGCATCTCCAATTGAGGAGCAGAGTTGAGCAGAGCGGACATGCGCAGGGACTTGCCGTTTGCCAGGCTATTGCCCAAGTGGGGCCGGATCAGATTCTTGAGCTCGGGGGCGCGCGCCTGCAGAGCTTTCAGGAACAATCCGGCATTGGCCAACTTATCCTTGTAAGGCGAGTTAGTGAGCAACTCCAAGGCCTTCTTGTCGGCCGCTTCCTCATCAACTGGATTGCGTGTGAAGTCCAGACGCTGGAAGGTGTCTTCGTCGGGGAAAAACATACGGTCATTGAAGGCCAGCTTTGTATCCAGTTGATGGCCCAACGCGATATGACTGAGTTCGTGGGCCATCACCATGGCCAGCGAGGCTTCGTCGGGCAGGACGTCGAGCAGGCCGCGGCTGATCACGATCGTGTGTCCGATGGTGAAAGATTCCAGCGGCGAGGTCAGCAGCACGCGTGTGCGGACCTCGGGCCGGATGTCAAGATTGTTGGTGACCACCAGGTTGTTGACCACGGTCTGGAGAATTTTGTCCACTTCGCCTTGCGGTGCGATTAACCCAGCCTTCTCCAGACGCTCGACCGCATTTTCCTCCGCTTGGTGCTCCCAAAGACGCTGACTCTCGACCGGGGCGGAGTCCTGCGCCGCATCGCTCTGATCGCGCACCGTCTGCGGCGCATCCACCAGGATTTGCGTGAATTCCTCATTGCGGCTCAGGCGTTGCACGTCATAACCCCAAAGTCGGGTCTGCGCCTTGAAGCGGAGAGGGTGGCCCATTCGATAACGAAGATCGGATTCCTCGCTGTAAACGTAGGCCGGCAACCACAGCCCGGGACGCAGATTCAGGCGCCAACTGTCAAAGTGCAGGTAGTAACTGGAACGCGAGTGGGGATCGTACGTGCCATTGAAGCGCACAATGTTGTAATCCTGATCCTCCACCCAGATTCTTCCTATAAAGCGTCCGTTCCCGGCGTTCTTCTTAGGCTGGACGTCGATCACCAGGCAGCGCACCTCTCCCAGGAATTCCCGCCGCACGAAGCTGAAGTTGTAGTATTTGCGCTGGAAGTCTTCATCTAGGATCACCATCTGAGCAAAGCCGAGAGGCAAGAATTTCATGGCGTAAAGGCTGGTCAGCTTGGAAAGGAAGCGACGACCAAATCCAGGCTGGCCCATGAAGGAACGGTCCGCGGTTCCCTCCGCCATATCGAGCCGGCCGAGAAAATACTTGTCGTTCGCAGGGACTGTGCCGGTTTCGGGATCGCCCTTGAGATTTTGAATGTAAGTCTCGACCAGCGGGTGGAGATGCCGCATCTGTGCGGTGAAGAAATGCTCACGCTCTACGACCCGATCCACGAGCTGGTCGAACGAACCTGGCACGGGGGTTGGCAGACTTGATTGGGGCGAGGTTGCATCCTGGCCCGGCGAGCCTGCCCCAGGGGAACCGGCCTCCTGGCTTGAAGCCCACGTCGAAAGAACGATCGTCGAAAGAACGATCGTTGAAAGAACGATCAATGCGAAAAACGGCAGAAACGCGATTCTAAGATTACGCATAAAACCTCTTCGTGGAACCGGTTGCCTCAGGCCAACTGAAACACGATATGCAGCACGGCGATGGAATCCGCGGGCTGGCCATTGCGCAATGCCGGCTTGAACCGAATCTGCTCGGCAGCACGAACCGCAGCCTCATCCAACCCGTGGCCCAGACCCCGCAACACCCGCACGATGTGGAGCCTGCCCGAAGATTCGAAGACCACTTCCAACAGCACCTCCCCTTCGACGCGCATTTTTCTGGCTTCATCGGTGTAGACGGGAGTTGGTTTCGAAATAATTTCCGCCGGCACCAGCTTGGGAGCAGCAGTCTCCGCCGCCTTGGGCCGAACCTGAGTCGCGGCTGTAGGTTCAGCATCGCCGAATCCGCTCTGCCGCACAGTGCCGCGTGAAGTGTTCACCCGGCCGCTGCCGTCGCCGGTGGCCACGCCATTGCCGAAGCCGGCGCTTGCCACAACGCCGCGGGCCCCCCGTTCTCCCCCGGTACCATTGCCGTAGCCGGGGCCCGAGGGCAGGTCATACGATCCCAGTTGGGCGATGTTCACCGGCCTGCCATTGCTCTCCCGCGCGGGTACGCCATTGGGGTCGCCGAAACCTCCTGTTTGTACCTGTTGTGGTGCGCGCGCAATGGTCGGAGGTGCCGAACTGCCGGTAGAGAAAACATTGGTTTTCACAAGTTGCCGTGGAATCACGGGCGCGGTGGGGGTAAGTGGCAGGGGCTTGCTCAACGCCGCGACCTCAATCTTAGGTGCCGCGGACGGATCATCCTGTACCTTGACTCTTTTGCTTTCAGGGGGGAGCCGCAGCGCTTGTGGAGTTTCCCGCTCCGCGACGACCGGTGGCTTGATCAGCCGCACCGGCGCCGGCTCGTGATTCACCGGAAGTGGTGTGTTTACCAGCTGGACGAAATGGTAATCGTGGGCCGAAGGAACCAGCACTTCCGGGTGCAACACTCCCACCCAGGCCAAAACGAACAGGGCCACGCTTTCCGCACCCATGCTGAACAGGAATTCCTTCCAGGGGGGCCGCCTCTCAGGAAGCATGGAAAACGGACCGTGATAGGGAGCTTGGGACATAATCACTGCTCTGATGCTCGGCTATTCTCGATAGCTGCCTTCTTCTCGTTAAAATAGCTGCGACGAAGGACGACCGGTCCCAGCCTCTATCGGTCTACCCAGGAGACGGCTAGGGCATCAGTTGAGCGCTTCCACTTCAATGGAAGCACGAATGAGACCACTTCCACGGGAAGGAAACGGAAGCAAGCGTTTATCTACAGTTACTTAGCCTTATGGGGAAGCATGGTACCAAAACATGGGCTGAGGAAGGAAAAATTTTTGCATACTCGTGAGTAGGGATGATCCCGTCCTGGGAAGAAAGTTCCGGAACGGCCGACGCCGCTTGGTATGGAGACATTAGGGCCAGGGGTAGCCGCCGGACGCTAGCAGCGGACAATCTTTGGGCTCTGGATGCCTCGAGTGGCGTTGCGCGTATCAACCACGAGCTGCGACTCCCGCACGATGCGCTGGTAATCGTAGTCGGAGTGATCGGTCACGATCAAGACGCAGTCGTATTGCGCAAGATTTTCCAGTGGGGCACACTTCATCTGCAGGTCGTACTTGCGCCCCTTGCCAACGGTTGGGAAGTAGGGATCGTTGTAGCTGACTTGCGCGCCCTCCTTCTGCAGCAATTCAATGATGGTCAGGGCAGGAGACTCGCGCAAATCATCGATGTCCTTCTTATATGCCACTCCTAACACCAGCACTCGCGCCCCGTTGAGAGCCTTCTTATGCTGGTTCAGCGCGCTAACCACCGAAGCCAGCACGTGATACGGCATATTGGTATTGATCTCGCCAGCCAGCTCAATGAAGCGGGTGCGGAAATCCCACTCTTTGGCTTTCCAGGAAAGATAGAAGGGATCGACGGGAATGCAGTGTCCGCCCAGGCCCGGCCCTGGATAGAAGGCCTGAAATCCAAATGGCTTGGTGGAAGCCGCCTCGATCACTTCCCAGATGTCCAAGCCCATGCGTAGCGATAAGAGCTTCAACTCGTTGACCAGCGCGATGTTCACGCAGCGGTAGATATTTTCCAGCAGCTTGGTCATCTCCGCTGCCCCAGGCGAAGAGACGCGCACAATGCGGTTGAAGATCGATCCGTACAAGGCTGCAGCCAAATCCGACGCCTGGGCATCGAGACCTCCGACCACCTTCGGAATGTCACGCCGCGCCACGGTCTGGTTGCCCGGATCCTCCCGCTCGGGAGAGAACGCGACGTAGAAGTCCTGTCCATCGGAAGGGCCTCCCCGCCCCGCCGTCAAACCCTTCTTGTTCCCTTTTTCGAGGATTGGAATCAGCACTTCTTCGGTGGTGCCGGGATACGTCGTGCTCTCCAGCACCACTAACTGGCCCGCACGCAGATGGGGAGCAATGGCCTGTGCCGTGTTGGTAATGTAGCTTAGGTCGGGCTCGTGGTATTCGTTGAGCGGCGTGGGAACGCAGATGATAATGGCGTCCATCTGGGTCAGGCGTGAATAGTCGGCGGTGGCTTCAAAGCCGCGCGCCCGAGCTTCCTGGATCTCCGTAGCCTGGATGCGATAGATGTAGGAGCCACCCTGCGCCAGAGTGGCCACCTTACGCTGGTCGATGTCGAACCCTGTCACCGGGAACTTTTGCTCGCTGTAGAGCAGAGCCAAGGGCAGGCCCACATAGCCCAGCCCGATGACGGCAACTCGCGCTTGGCGTAGTTCAATCTTGTTCTTCTGCTCAGAAAAAAGAGTGGCGGGCGCGGAGTGGGTCGTCATCGTTAGAATCTTCGTCGTGCTCAGATTTTAGCACGCCTCATGACGCTTTCCTGCGCTGCAACACACAGCAGATTCATTCTTGCCAGGTGAATGATTTCGCTTAGTCTCGATTATTCCGGTAACCTAGCAGCTTGCCGTGGCAACGGAGATTCAGAGGATCGAAGGGGCAATCAAAACGCAAGGCCCGAGTCGCGTACACACTGGCGTTGCTGTTCCTCTTGGCGACGGTTGCGGATTCTGGCCGGTTCCTGGTGGTGGACCAGCCCCGCAAGTCGGATGTCATCGTGGTCCTTGCCGGAGAAACCGAGCGGCGTCCGGCGCGGGGCTTGGAGTTGCTCAATCAGGGCTACGCCCCGCGCCTGGTTCTCGATGTTCCGGCGGTGACCAAAATCTATCAGTGGACGCAGACGGAACTGGCGGAAAGATATGTCCAGGGGCTCTCCCAGGCAAACTTAATTACGATCTGTCCGATTTATGGGCTCTCCACCCGGGAGGAGGCCCGCGAAGCAGCCATCTGTCTTGACCGTGTCGGCGGACGAAGTGTTCTGCTGGTAACTTCCGATTATCACACCCGGAGGGCACTCAGCATCTTCAGCCGGGAAGCGCCCAATCACAATTACAGCGTCGCTGCCACCTTCGATCCGGGCGAGTTTGGGATCGCATGGTGGCGTCATCGCGAGTGGGCTAAGACGAACTTCTACGAGTGGGTGCGGCTGGCATGGTGGGAACTGGTGGACCGCTGGCGGTAGCACTCGGCCCCCACTGGTTGTCGCCGCATCCTAGTGACCAGAAAGATAATTGACTGCCCACCGTGTACAGGCTACGATGACCCAAATACTCGCATACGATCGGAGCGCGGAATGCGTGCGTCTATACTGCGCAATGTTTTTTGCTGGATGATGATGGTGGTTTTTCCCGCGTCGCTGATGGGCGCCGATTCTGTTGCAGCTATGCTCTATGCCAAGGGTACGGCATGGCTCAATGGCAGCACTGTACCACGTTCCTCAGCTGTCTTCCCCGGCGATCTGGTGCAGACGAAACGCGACTCCCTTGCCAATATCAATGCCCCGGGCTCCAGCGTGATGATCCTGTCTGATTCCCTGGTCAAGTTCGAAGGCAACGCGGTTTCGGTTGAACACGGGGGCGTCACCGTGGCCACTTCCAAGGGTATGAGCACTCGCGCCGGCGAGGTCACCGTGGCTCCTGCCTCGAATGCGTGGACGGAATTTGAAGTGACGGATGTGAACGGACGGGTTCAGATCGTCGCGCGAAAAGGCGACGTAAGCATCAGCAACGGATCTGAGACGACTACCCTGCCCCAGGGACAGCAAACCACTCGCGACGAGTCGCAAAGCAGCAACAAGAAAAGAAAAGGAGGCGGCGCGGCTCCGGCCGCGGCCGGCGGTGTATTGGATTCTCCTTACGCCATAGGGATCGGCGCGGCAGCAGTTGGAGGATTGGTGACCTGGGTGCTGGTGCAGGGAGACGAACCCGCCAGTCCAGCGAAGCCGTAGTTCCAACTTGCCCAGTTCTAACCTTTCGCGTAGTTCCAGACTATTCTTTTTTCGTCCTTTTCCTGTTACCGCATCCGTGCCCCGTGGATATTCAAAAGCGGCACATGATCGTGAACTCCAGGAAAGAAGCTACCGACCTGTTTTGTGTGCCCGGATTTGCCGGTACCGAAGTCTGGTGAAACTCATAGATTCCTAGCGTCTGCCGGTAAAAAAAATGTCCTTTGGTCGCGGGCGAGGGCATCCATATGCTGATCTCCGGGCCTTGGACCGCGTTCAAGCGGTCGCTTCCTGGTAGCACATACATCGCCTGCGCACGCATCGAGAAGTTCTCGCGAATAACATCTTTTCCTGCTCCGAAGGTGGGCCGCCATCCTTGTTTGGAATAAAGCGCCGTGGTCAGCTTGTTCCACTGCGCACCGGCACCGGCGTACCAACCTTTTTGAGTACGGTAGAAAGCGCGAGCTCTGCCACCGACGTCGTGCCCAGTGCCAGAGTCTTGTTTGCGTGCGTCGTCAGCCCAGACCTCAGTGATCGCGACAATGTGGCTGGTATCAATACTCAAACCAGCACCGATTGTGCCGGCCGCCGGTGAATACCCGCCGCTGTTGAGCGAAAGACCGCCGTACGCGTAAGGGTGCGGAACTTGTGCGAGAGCGGGTGTGATTAGCGAAAAGAGGAGTAACCCTTTCCCAACCGCGGGAATGATAGCTGAAGGGATAAATGCTTTGAAATTAGCCATTGTGAGTAGCTCCTCGTGAGCCAGCTTGGTCGCGGTTCGGCTCCGCTACTCATCAGATCGCCCGAATTCGATCACCCCAACAGGGTCGAAACGGCTCGAACGTATCGGGGACGATTTCTCCGTTCAGAACTGGGATTTGCGGGTCGTTTTGGGACAAAAGTCCATTGCTGGCCGGGAAAACCATGGTGGCACCAAGAACGGAGGGGTCAGTCCACGGGGGAGGAAATGGCGGGATTTTACGTTATTATGTGCTTACAAACATGAAATCGGTGTAGCCTGGTCTTTCCGGGGGATGAGAATCAAGGGGCGTCACTCAAGCCTTCCCGGACTTGATGGACGAGGGGTTCTCATACCCCGGCTTTGGTGGATCGCGCAGGCTCGGTTGCAGGAACGTCTTTTTCGGCGGAATTACCCCTTCAGAAACCAACTGTGGCGCCGTGGGCCGCGTTGAAGTCCGCGCAACAAGCCACATGTCCACAAACGCACCTCATTCCCCCCTCTCTGCGGTTCACATCCTGGCGGGCCAGATAGGCATTCCCGCATTTTCGTGATTTCTGTTACGAAAACAGAACGCGTTGATGTGCTAATTCCGTCTTGTTGCACTGTTGAGATTCTCGGTCGTTCCTGAGTCAAGGCCTCGGCCACCCGCCGTCACAACTGCCCACCAAAGTGGGTGACACTTTGGGGTCCTATGCCTCGACGACAACCTGAGGCAAGATGCTGAATGGACCCCTCCCCCTGAAAACCGAAAGGTATCGGTGTATAGAGGCGGCAACCGTGGACAATGAGATCGCGGCAGGGCTTGAGATCTCCGAAATCTCTGAGTGGCTCGACTGGATGAGACAGGAGTTGTCACTCGGAGGCGTCGACTTACCCGGCGAGGAAACCTGCGTCCTATTCGCTGCCTCGTCTGTCCGTCTCGCAGAACGCATCCGCTATATTTATGAGCACCTACCGGACACCCTGAGAAGCTTACTTATTCAAGCTGCGATTCTGCATCAATGCTGGTCTCGGCAGCTAAAGCTCCAGGGAAAACTCAAGAAGATAACGGATGGTGTGCGTGAACTGAGTCTCGGTGAGGCAGTGAACTTTATTCGACGACGCAATACTGACGAGTATCTAACGGAGGCCGCTGACGGCCATCAGTATATCGTGAGGTTCCCGAGGTCTGATCGTGAGACCGCTCTGGCGACTGAGTTGATATGCCTCGAACTCGCCAGAGACATGGGTCTCCCTGTCCCCTCTTCCAGTGTCATATTGGTCAGCCGCAAACTGGCCAGCGAAGTTGGTATCGTCGTTGAACGCCGGACTCGCTACATAGCAAACGGCAGCTTCTTCTCATGTCTCGGGCTGCGAGTGGATATCGATGAGCTGAAAATTGCGGACAACGGCAGACCCGA
>WNFH01002499.1_pt1 | contig 15589 bp, 15 predicted proteins | sample 5400411 | NCBI WGS metagenome assembly WNFH01 (sample SAMN13153347, study PRJNA577476) | soil metagenome | isolation source: 200 cm saprolite under Douglas fir tree site 2 hole 3 | place: USA:California | collected 2015-04-18
TCCGGTTTCGCACGGCCATGTCCATGACCTTGATCACCTTTTCCGCGAACACCTCGCCCAGCGATCCGCCGAAGACGGAGGCGTCGTGGCTGAACAACATCACATCGCGGCCGTCGATCTTGCCCAAGCCGGTCACAACTCCGTCACCGGGCACCCGCTTCGATTCGAGGCCGAAGCCCTGTGCGCGATGGGTGGCGAAGATGTCGATCTCCTCGAACGAGTTGCGATCCACTAGCCGAGCGATGCGCTCGCGTGCGGTGAGCTTGTGCTTGGCGTGCTGCCGGTTGAACCCCTCGGCGTCGCCATGCCCGGCTTCGTACTTGCGTTGGCGCAGCTGATTGAGCGGATCGACCTTGTGGCCCTTAGGTGTGGTTGGCATCAGCGACGCTCCATGAACATCCAGCGGTGGCCTTCGAGGTCCTCGACGCGGTAGCGCTTGCCGTTCTCGCCGTCCTCGACCTCGGACAGGATGTGGGCGCCCGCCCCGCGTGCTCGATCGAAATGCGAGCCGACGTCACTGACGTAGACGAGCACGCCGTCGATGATGTAAGGCACCGACGACCACTTCCGAGCCTGCTCGCATCCCTCGCGGTGGTGCTTGGGGCCCTCGTAGTCGGGGCTCGGCGTCGCGAGCATGATCAGCCCGTCCCCCGCCTCCATCTCGCCGTGGCTCAGCCGGCCTTCCGGCGTGGTCATGCGAGCGCGCTCCTTGAAACCAAACGCGGTCGCCAGCGCATGGCTTTGGGCCCGTCCCGGTAGGCGATCATCGGAATCACTGCGGGGTAGTCGGACACGCGCCTCTCCTTACACAGACTCGGGGGGATGGTATTCGCCCCACACATGGCGCAACACCGAGCAGCATTCGCCGATGGTGACGTAGTCGGCGAGCGCAGCCTTGAGCGGCGGCATGAGGTTGTCGGTGCCTCGGGCCGCTCGCTCGATGTCCGCCAGGCGGCGGTCCACGACGGCTTGATCGCGCTGCGCCCGCAATCGCTTCAGTGCGCGCGCCTGGGCGGCCTGCTGTCGAGGTCCGACCTTCGTGATGTCGACCTTGTCCTCGCCGTCAGTCGTGTAGCGGTTGACTCCCACGATTACGCGGTCCCCGGCTTCGACCCTCGTCTGGAACCGGTAGGCGCTCTCGGCGATCCGGCGCTGGGTCCACCCCGTTTCGATGCATTTCACCGCGCCGCCGAGCTCGTCGATCTCGGCCATGATCGCCAGCGCCTCCTCCTCCACGCGATCGGTGAGGTTTTCCACGTAGTACGACCCTCCCAGCGGGTCGGCGACCTGCGGCACAGCCGTCTCATTGCCGATCACCTGCTGCGTGCGCAGGGCCAGCTCGGCGGCGTTCTGAGACGGCAGTCCGAGCGCTTCGTCGTACGCGTTGGTGTGCAGCGATTGAGTCCCACCGAGGACCGCGCTCATCGCCTCGAGCGTCGTCCGCACGACGTTGGTGAGGGGCTGCTGCGCAGTGAGCGTCACGCCGCCGGTCTGGGTGTGAAACCGCAGCGCCAGTGAGCGCTCGTCTTGGGCGCCGAACCGGTCCCGCATGACGCGCGCCCACATCCGGCGAGCGGCGCGAAACTTGGCGACCTCCTCGAAAAAATCCATGTGCGCGGCGAAAAAGAAAGAGATTCGCGGCGCGAAATCATCGACCTTGAGGCCGGCCACGAGTGCCGCCTCCACATATGCGACGGCGTGGCTAAGCGTGAACGCGACCTCCTCCGCGGCCGTCGAACCCGCCTCGCGCATGTGATAACCCGAGATCGAGATCGTGTTCCAGTTGGGCAGATCGCTCTGGCAGTAAGCGAACAGGTCGGTCACCAGGCGCATCGAAGGCGTGGGCGGAAAGATGTAGGTGCCCCGGGCCGCGTACTCCTTGAGGATGTCGTTCTGGACCGTGCCCGTGATCTTTTCCGGCGGGCAGCCCTGCTTTTCGGCCACGAGCTGGTAGAGGAGCAGGAGCATCGCAGCGGTGGCATTGATCGTCATCGACGTCGAGATGGCATCCATCGGGATGTCTTTGAACAGGATCTCCATGTCCTCGAGAGAGCTGATGGCGACGCCCACCTTGCCGACCTCGCCATTCGCCATCGGGTCATCTGAGTCGTAGCCGATCTGGGTGGGGAGGTCGAAAGCAACCGAAAGCCCGGTCTGTCCCTCCTTCAGCAGGAATCGATAGCGTTTGTTCGACTCGGCCGCGGTCCCAAATCCCGCGTACTGGCGCATCGTCCACGGCCGGCCGCGGTACATGTCCTTGTGGATGCCGCGCGTGTACGGGAATGCGCCCGGAGCCGGCTCCTCGGCACGGCGGTCGTCAGCTGTGTACACCGGCTTGAGGGGCAAGCCTGAGTCGTTGCGGATTTCTTTCATATCTCGACGAATTCAGTCAGCACGCCGCCGAGGCTTTTCGGATGCACAAAAGCGATCAGCGAACCGTGCATGCCCATCCGCGGCTCGGAATCGATGAGCTCGAGGCCCGCGGCTCGCGCATCCGCCAGCGCCTGGGCAATGTTGGTGACGCCATACGCGACGTGATGGAGACCCGGCCCGCGCTTGGCGAGAAACTTGCCGACTGGCGAATCCGGGCTCGTCGCGCTCAGGAGCTCTACCTCGCCCGTCCCCGTATGAATGAACGCCGCCTCGATTCCATCTTTCTCATTTCGCGCCCGGCGGACCAGTTCGGCTCCGAGGGCCGTGCGGTACAGCTCGATCGACTCGTCCAGGTCTGCCACCGCGATCCCGACGTGATGGATTTCGGTCAGCACCACTAATACTTGTACCAGCCCTCTTTAGTCTTCCGGCCCAGCTTCCCCGCCTTCACCTTCGCCTCCAGCTGCGCCGACGGCCGGTACCGCTCGTCGCCAGTCGTCTTGAACATGTGCAGACGGGCGTTGTACGTGACGTCGAGACCGCTGAAGTCGCCGAGCCGGAACGGTCCCATCGGCCAGTTGAGTCCCTTCTCGACCGCGATGTCGATGTCCTCGAAGCCGGCCACGCCGGCGTCCAGCAGGCGATACGCCTCCTGGGTGGCCGCGTGCAGGATGCGGTTGACGATGAAACCGTCGATCTCCTTGTAGATCAGGACCGGCGTCCTGCCCATCGCGTTGGCCATCGCCATCGCCCGCTCCACGGTCTCATCCGAAGTCCTCGGGCCCCGCACCACCTCGACCAGGTCCATGACCAGCACCGGGTAAAAGAAATGCATGTTGACGCATCGTTCCGGCCGAGTCGTGGCGTCGGCGATCTTGCTGATCCCCATCGTCGACGAGTTGCTGGCTAGAACCGCGTCCGCCGGTGCGATCCGGTCGAGCTCGGCGAAGATTGAGCGCTTGACGCCGAGGTCCTCGAAGACGGCTTCGATGACGAAGTCGGAGTCGCGCGCCGCCTCGGTAAGGTCGGTGGTCATGCGCACTCGGCCCAGTGCAGCTTTGGCGTCGCCGTCAGCGAGCTTGCCCTTCTCCACCCGGCGCATCAGGTGACCGCGATTCGATTCCGCCGCTTTCTCGAGCTGTTCGGCGCTGGTGTCGTGAAGTGTCACTTCAACGCCGCCCAGCGCGGCCTGCTGTGCGATCTGGGCGCCCATCGACCCCGCCCCGACCACTCCCAATCGTATTACTGACCTCCCCGCCTGGCGGGGAGGGCCAGGGACGGGACGATCGGCGGCGTCCATTACTGAACGGAGAAAATGCGCGTCACCGTGTTGAGGGTCATGACGTTGGGCAGCAGGCCCTCGATCCTGAGCTTGCCCTGCAGCAGCTTGAAGGCGACGCCGCGCCCGACCTCGTCGTAGTACACCGGCAGCCCGAACAGCCCGATCTTGAGGTTGCTCAGGCTCATGACGGTGTCCGCATCTGTGCGGATGGTGAGCGTGCGCCGCGGCTTGAGGCCGTTATGGACGACCAGCTTGCCGCCCTTGAAGTCGAGGGTGACGCCCTCATCGATGTCGGTGACCCAGATGCCGACGCGCGCCTTCAACGACTCGAAGTCGCGCTCCTTCTCGGGATGGCTCCGTATGTTGGCCTCGATCAGGCCCCCGAGCATCGACGCAAACGCGCTCGGTTCATCGTCGTCGTAACCGACGAGCGCGCGGCTGTCGACGTCGAGCCTGGGGGTTGAGCCGCTGGGCCTGGCGGAGCCAGATCCCGCCGCACCCCCCTGCTTCGCTTTTACTTTTCGTCGGGCCATTCGACCGGAATCCGCGTCGTGCAGAGCGTCATCTCCTGCGAAGCCTTCGTGTAGCGCACGATCGTCGGCAGGTCACCCTTCAGCTTGAGCTTGCCCTGGAGCATCCCCTTGGTGGCGTCGAGCTGGTTGGTGGCGACCTCTTTCCACCGCGTGTACGGCGCTGTGATCACGAAGTCGCACTTCTGCGCATCGGACGCGGCGCCGACCTTGATGTCGCGCGCCTCGCCGTCGAACAGGTCCATCACGATTCCCTTCGCCTCGGGGAAGTGGTTGGCCGGCTCGGCTTCGACCACGAGGCCAACCGTCCACTTCCAGCCCTTGCCCGCCGTCTTGTAGGTGGTCGATTTGTTGACCTCGTCCTTGAACGCCTTGGCCCACTCGTTCGAGAAAGCCTTGACCGCCATGCCGCCCTCCTCACCCATTCGGAAACTTCCGACTTAGCTTAGTCCGGGGCCGCATGGGTCGCCGGTGGCCACCATCCCGCTCTGCGTTACGCGGCAGTAGACGCCCATGCTCGTGTCGCTCGTCTCGGTCAAGACGCGCAGGAGCTCCGGCGATGCCAGGGTCGTGTCCGGGTCTCGGGTGATGACGACGCAGCGCTCGCAGCGGCTGACGACCTCGAGCTCGGCGTCCCCCGCACGGATCCGGCGGCCCAGCCAGCGCAGCTCCTCCTCCGGTTCCAGATCTTCGACGTAGAGGTTGGCCCGGAACCGGCGGCGATCGATCTCGACCCCGGCCGCGCGCTCGAATGCAGCCACGGTGGTGAGGTTCACGACCAGCACTGGTGAGTCGTCGAAGTTGAGCCCGGCCGCATCACGAAGGGTCAACGGCCGCGACGTCTCGGCGGCCAGGTCGGCGATCAGCCGCTCGTCGAGGGGGCGCGTTTCGCCACCCGGAGTCACGACCTGTACGCCTCCGTCAGCCAGCCGCGCGCGAAAAGTCAGCAGCAGCTCTGTCTCGCGAATGGTGAGCGGCTTGCCCGCCCGGTTCGCCTTGCCGTCGACCAGAGCCCAGCGCCGGTCGCCTTCCAGCCCGGTCGCGGCGACGAGGCAAGATTGGAGTCGCTCGCCGGCCATCGACTTGACCGGGTAGCGCCAGATCTCGACTACGGTTCCGTGCACGCGAGAAGACTACCGGCGCCCATGCCAGCCTCCGCGGTTAGGATCACGGCGTGGCGCCCAGCGACGAGCCTTTCTACGAGCCGCTGACGGCACGCGACGCATGGTTCTTGTATGCCGAACGGCCGCAGACACCCCTTGACCTGGGCACCGTCTATGTCTTCGAGGGAGAATCGCAGCTGCCGGGCGGGCGCGGCGCCCTTGGGGTCGAGCAAACGGTGAGAGAGCGAATTCACCTCGTCCCGCGATACCGCCAGCGCATTCACCGGGTTCCGCTCAACCTCGCCCACCCGGTCTGGGTCGACGATCCGCATTTCGACCTCGGCGCGCACATTCGTCGCGAGGTGCTCCCCCCGCCCGGCGACGGCGCCACCCTCCGCCAGCTCGTGATGCGGATCCTCTCGCGGCCGCTCGACATGCGCCGGCCGCTGTGGGAGATGACCATCGTCACGGGGTTGCGAGGAGGACGGGTCGTGATCGTCAACCGGGCGCACCACGCCATGGTCGACGGCGTGTCCAGCGTCGACATCCTGACGCTGTTGCTGGACACCACGCCCGAGGGCTTTACGCCCGAGCCGCCCGCCGAAGAATGGAGGCCGCGCCCCGAGCCATCCAACTGGCAGCTCATCCGCCCGATGCTCTGGGATTTCAGAACTGCGGCGAAATCCGATCGGTCCAGGATGCCGGCCATCTGGAACACGACCCACTTGCCATGGACGGGCGTGATCAACGTGGTCCGTAATACCGTGACGCCGCGACCTGACCTCTTCTTCAATCGTAAGATCGGGCCCCAGCGCACCGGTCGCGGGCTCAAGGTGCCGCTCTCGGCCTTCAAAGCATTGAAGGATCGTTTCGGCAGCACCGTCAACGATGCCGTCCTGGCCGTGGTGTCGGAAGCCCTGCATCGCTGGTTCAAGAGCAGGGGCGAGGCCGTGCCTGAGACGGTGCGGGTGTTCTGCCCCGTGAGCGTCCGGGGTGATGACTCGCGAGGTCGCATCGGCAACCAGATCAGTGGCATGGTCCTCGAGCTCCCGACCGGCGATCTCACGATGGAGGATCGCCTCCGCCGCATCAAGGTCACGACCGGCGACCTGAAGCGCACGCGCCAGGCGGTCGCGGCTGACAAGCTGGCTGGTCTGGCGGATTGGGCGCCCCCTTCGCTGCTCGTGCTGGCGGGTCGGCTCATGTCCAACCCGCAAGCCGGCGCGAACATCAACGTGACCAATATTCCCGGGCCGCAGTTCCCGCTTTATTCCGGCGGGGCTCAGCTCTTGGAGGTTTGGCCGTTCGCGCCGCTGTATCCGTCGATGGGCCTCGGGGTCGCGATCGTCTCTTATAACGGTGATGCGTATTTCGGTCTCACCGCCGACCCCGGCATCGTCCCAGACGTCGAAGAGTTCACCGCGCGGCTCCGCGAAGCCGCCGCGGAATGTACTGCCCTCGCTACTCGCTCAGCGTAAAGCGCATCGTGTTCTGGCCGATGGCGATGAGGTCGCCGTCGGACAGCTGCTTTTCGATCACCGGCTCGCCGTTGACGAGCGTGCCGTTGGTGCTGCCCAGGTCGCTGATCCAAAACGCGCCGGCGCGTACTTCGATGCGGCCATGCCGGCCTGAGGTCGCGGGGTCGCTGACGACGACGTCATTGTCCGGAGCGCGGCCGACGGTGACCATCTCCTTGGGCAGGGCGACGACCCGTCCGGCGAACGGGCCGCTCTCGAAGCTGAGCTTGGCGACGATGGCTTGGCCGGACGCGATGGCCTGCGGCGACATCGCCGAAAGGGAGACCGTCCTCTTGCTCTCCGACGGAACGTCGGCGGGCTGCCAGGCCGGGATGATCGAGGTCGCGGGCTCGCCGGAATCGGTCTGGCCGTTCTCCTGCAGGCCGGGGTTGGTCGGCCACCGGAGCATCGTCGCCTTGACTTCGGAGACGCTCGGGGGCGTCGTGGCCTGCGCCGACGCCACGGGCTCAGGTTCCGGCATCGCCGCCACAGGCTCTGGCGCCGGCTCCTCAGAGACCGGTTCCGGTTCCGGCTCGTGGACCTCAGCGGCCACCGGTTCGGGCTCGGGCTCAGGCGCGGCGGACTCTGCCTCAACCAGCTCGGGCTCGGGCGACATGACCACCGTCTCCGGTTCGGGCTCGGGCTCAGGCTCCGGTTCCGGCTTCAGGTCGGCGGCCTCGACGGGCGCCACAGGCTCCGGCTCCGGGAAGAACGGCACGAAGGCCTCGACCGGCAAATCTTCGACCGCGACCGGCGCCTCGGGTTCCGCAACCGGCTCCGCCACGGACTCGGAGTCGAAAGGTGCGACCTCAGCGACGGGTTCGGGCTCGGGCGGCTCCTCGGCTGCGGCGGGTGCTGCGGCGGGTTCCTCGGCCTCGGGCGGCAGGTCCGCCTCAACCTCGGATGGAACCACAGCAGTCTCCATCTCCTGGGTTTCGAGCACCGCCGTGGGCATCGACTCGGCGGCAGGCGCCTCCGGCTGGCGCACGGTTTCGAGAACCGTCGTCGGCGCGGTCACTCCCTCGCGGGTATCGGCGCCCTCCATGTCGCGTTGCACCGGCAACACCTGCGTCACCACTTCGGATTCCTTCTCCACCGATGCGGTGCCCAGGAATCGCTCGTACCAGCCCCCGATTCGCTCGAGCCGCTCGACGCGGCGGTCGGGCCGGCCGTTGCGCGAGAGGTCGTGCGACTCCTCGGGGAAGCGGACCATCTCGACCGTCTTGCCGAGGAATCGCATCGCCCCGAAAAGCTCTTCGGATTGCGAGATCGCGGTGCGCAGGTCCATCTCACCGCACGTGAGCAGCAGAGGGGTCTGGATGTTCTGCACGTAGCGGATGGGCGATCGCTTCCAAAGCTCGTCCTGGTCTGGCCAGGGCGGCGAACCGAGCTCCAGGGCGCCCCACAGGACGATGTCGTGCTGGGCGTATTCGCTCACCAGGTTGGATATGGAGCGCATCGCCACTGCGGCTGAGAACCGGTTGGTCTGTCCGATCACCCAGTTCGTCATATAGCCGCCGTACGAACCGCCGCCGATGCCCATGCGGGTCACGTCGACGTTGCCGGTCGTCTCGATGGCCTGGTCCAGCGCGGTCATCAGGTCGACGAAGTCCTTTCCGCCCCAGTCCCGGACGACTTGACGGCGGAAAAACTCACCGTATCCATCGGAGCCGCGCGGGTTGATGTACAGCACGATGTAGCCCATTCCGGCGAGGACCTGGAGCTCGTGGAAGAATGCCCACCCGTACTGTCCGTGCGGGCCGCCGTGGACCTCCAGGATGAGGGGATACCGGCGACCCGCGTCGAAGTGGTCGGGCCGCAAGAGCCAACCCTCGACCACCCAGCCGTCGGGCGCTGTGAACGAGTGGCGCTCCGGTTGGGCGACGTAGCGTTCGTGAAGCCACGGGTTCAGGTCTGTCACGCGCGCTTCGGCGCCCCGCGTGAACATGTGCAGCTCGCCCGGGTTGGTCGTGTCCGACGCGCAGAAGGCGAAGACGCCCGAGGCCACGTCGAAGTCGTAAATCCGGCGCTGGCCGCCGATCTCGGGTCGGACGTTGCCTTCGAGGTCACATGAGTAAACCGAGGCCACGCCAGGCCCGCTGGACTGGAAATAGAGGCGATCGCCCTGCGGGGACCAGACCAAGCGCGTGCCGTGGCCCGCGCGCATGTCAGTGATGATGCTGTCGCCCACCGACTGGTCCAGCCCGATGGTCAGGCACCGCTGGTCGCCGCCACCAGACGGGACGATCCACAGCCGCTCCAGGAGGCCTGCTTCGAGTCCGTTGGGTGAGATGAATGCGATCAGGTCGCCGCGTGGCGACCAAGCGGGTGAGGCGAGATAGAAGCCCCCGGCCAGCCGAGAACGCTTGCCGGCCAGGTCGACCACGTAGAGGTTGAGGGCTCTCTGCAAGTCGCCCTGGGGTTCGGCGTTGCCCGCGACCACGAGCTGCTTGCCATCTGGCGACCAGTCGAAGCCGGCAACGTCCCAGGCACCACTGGTCAGCTGCGTAACGTCGCCACCGGTTGCGGGCACTACGAACAGATGGTGGTAGCGGCCGTCGACGAAGCCCTGGCCGTCGTGCTTGTAGTCGAGACGGCGGGCGATGCGCGCGACGGGAGCGCGGCGCAGCTGGTCCTTGTTCTCGGGCGGTCGGGGGTCGTCCACAACAGCCTCCGGATCGCCCAGGACCGTGCCGATGAAAGCGATGGCGTTCCCGTCGGGAGACCACAGCGGGCTGCCTGCTCCCTCTGCCAGCGAGGTGACCTGGCGAGCGTCTCCCGGACTCGCCATGTCGAGCACGAACACCTGGTCCACGGGGCCGCGCCGGCTCACGAAGGCGACCCGCCGGCCATCGGGCGACCATTCCGGCGAATGGTCTCGCCGCGGTCCCGCGGTCGCGTCCACCGGCTCGGGCTCGAGGAGGCGCCTGACCACGATCCGGCTGCGATTCTGGCGCGCCTCGCCATCCGCCCAGCTCAGCTGGTAGGCGACGCGCTCCCCATCTCGGCTGAGCCGGACGTGGTCGATCCAGCGAAACCGGTAGAGATCTTCGGGAACGATCGGAGCGGACATCCGGTAACCCGATTTAAACAGCAAAGCGCGTCGCTTTGTGCGCTGCTTGCCCTGACGGCGACGTATCTTCAGGCGGTATCTAGACCGTGATGACGATGTCAAGCTGGAGGCCGGCCGCCATCCGCGGATTCATCTGGGGAGCGCTGGCGGGGCTCGCCCTGGTGGCGCTGATGTACCTGGCCGGCAGTTTTCTCGGCCTCCGGCCGCTCCCCCAGGCCCTGAGCGGGCCGGTGCTGGCCATCATGCCCGGGTTCGTTTTCGGCTTCCTGATCGACACCCTTCAGCACGCGGGCAAGGTGGTCGAGGAGTTCGGCCTGATCGTGGCCATGGTGGTCGGGCTCGGCGTTCTGGGCGCTGCTTGGGCGGTGGCCAGCGGTCGCTGGCGCTTGGCTCAGTCCGCGCTCGTGTTCGCGGGCATCGGCTGGTTGGTGGTGACGGCGCTGCTCCTGCCGATCTCTGGAGTTGGGTTCCTCGGGCTCAACGACGGCCCGACCACTCCCCTGGTCTGGGGGTTGCTCTTCGCGATCTACGGCGTGATCCTGCAGATGGGGTCGGCCGGCCTCCTGCCCGACCAAGCCGATCCCGGCCGCCGGCGCACGCTCGGCGCGGTTCCGCTCGCGATCGGCGCTGTCAGCCTGGGTGTGCTGGCGCTGCGGCTCGTGCCCGACTGGTATCGCGCGATCTTCAATCCGCCTGAGGCCGGTCTCAGCGGCGCCAGCCCCGAGGTGACCCCGGTCGCAAACTTCTACGTCGTCTCCAAGAACTTCAGCGATCCGGTGGTGGACGCGCACGGCTGGAGCCTGAGCGTCGGCGGGGCTGTCGACAAGCCCATGAAGCTGTCGCTGGCCGACCTTCGCGCCCTGCCGAGCTCCACGGAGTACGTGACCATGGAGTGCATCAGCAACAACGTGGGCGGCGAGCTCATGAGTACCGGGAGCTTCAAAGGCGTGAGGCTGAAGGACCTCCTGGCGATGGCGAGCCCGCGCGTTAATGGCACATGGGCGGCGTTCAAGGCGAGCGACGGATACGCGGAGAGCCTGCCGATGAGCTTGATCCGGGGCGCGCCCGAGCTGCTGGTCGCCTACGACCTGGACGGCGCCCCGCTACCGGCGGCGCACGGGTTTCCAGCCCGAATCCTGCTGCCCGGCCACTACGGCATGAAGGGACCCAAGTGGCTCGACTCGATCGAGCTGGTCGACCACGAAAGCGGCGGCTACTGGGAGGCCCAGGGTTGGGACCACAACGCGGTCGTCAAGACCACCGCCCGATTTGACGTGCCACGCGACGGCGCCATCATCAAGCTCGGTGCGATCTCGCTGTCGGGCGTGGCGTTCGCAGGCACCCGGGGGATCAACAAGGTCGAGTACAGCACCGACGGACGGAGCTGGTCGCCGGCCGACTTCAAGCCGCCCCTCTCACCGTTGACGTGGGTCCTGTGGTCGGCGGCGTGGACGCCGGGGAAGGAAGGCGCCTACCGGCTGCGAGTCCGCGCTACGGACAGCAGCGGCGCGACCCAGGATGCGAAGTCTACGGCCAGCTACCCCACCGGAGCGAGCGGCTACCACACGATCGAGATCAACGTCGCCAATAGCCAGGGCTGAAGATCACTTCATCGCCCAACCGGCTTTCACGGTGTCCCAGATCATCTTCAGCCCGCCTTCTTTGCGCACCATCTTCAGGATCTTCGACTGCTTCTCCCACTTCGAGGTTCCATCCACCCTGAAGAACTCGTCGAGGGCGCGGTCCGCGATCTCCGGATACTTCGTCAGCAGCTGCGGGTTGTGCTCGAGAAGCGGCACCGCCTTGTCGTACTTGCGCATGTCGGCCATGATCCAGGAGTTGTCGAGCTTGCCCTTGTACTCGTGCAGGCGATGCTCGGAAAAGTCTTCTGTCTCCTTGGCATGGATGACCGTCTCACCCGCCAAACGGCCGGAGACCATCGCGAGGTTCGAGCCTTCGCGGTGGACGGGGTTCGACAGCATCGCCGCATCGCCGCAGACCAGATAGCCGGGGCCATAAACCTTCGGAATGCCTCGATACCCCCCTTCGGGGATGAGGTGAGCCAGGTATTCGACGGTCTCGGCGCCTCGCAGCAGAGGTATGACGCTGGGGTGGTTCTTGAAGTGCTCCATGAGGTCATTGGGGCTTCGCAGCGTGGTGTTGAACTCGCTCAGCAGCGCGCCGCCGCCCACCGACAGGGTGTCTTTGTTCGTGTAGATGAACATGAAGCCGGACATGCCCATGGTCGAGTCGCCGAAGCACTCGATCGTGCAGCCTTCTCCGGCCTCGCAGTTGAAGCGCTCTTCGATGAGGCCCGAATCGAGCTGCATGATCTCCTTGACCGCCATCGCGACCTCGTTCGCACGCAGCTTTCGTCGGAGCGGCTTGCCGTTGATGACCGTTTTCTCCAGCAGACCCACTCCCAGGCCGATGCCTTCGCAGACGACGACCACGTCGGCGTAGAGGTCATCCCCACGACCCGTGCCGACGCCGACCACGCGGTTGTTCTTGACGATGAGTCTCTCGACCACGGTCTCGGGCACCACGACCGCTCCGACCTTCTCCGCCTGGTCGGCAAACCACGGATCGAACCGCGCCCGCAGGACCGAGAAAGAATGCGGTCGCTCCCGGTTGCGGAGGTTCTTGTAGTCGATCCCGATGTAGGCGTTGGACGTCATGATCCACCGCCGCTCTTCGATGATCGGACGCTCGAGTGGCGCCTCCTTCCAGACGTCCCCTACGATCTCTTCGAGGTAATGGTTGTAGAGAATGCCGCCCATGACGTTCTTCGAGCCCGGCTTGGGCCCGCGCTCGAGCAGAACCACCTGGAGCCCCGCCTTCGCCATCGTGTACGCGGCGGCCGTCCCTGCCGGCCCGGCGCCCACGACGATCGCGTCGAACTTCTCTTCGTCCCCCACTGAGGCCAAATCCTAAGTGAAGCTCATAGGCTTGACGGGAGGCGTCGGGTCGGGAATGACGCCTACGTCGAAAGCGGCCATATCGATCGGTCGCGGCTCGGGGAGCTCGTCTTCCGTGACGACGATGCCCGGCGACGACTCAACTCCATCGTCCATCCGCTCGTTCGCGAGTGGATGGCTAAGCGCACGGCGGAGGCAGCCGAGCGTGGCGCCGAGGTGGTCGTGCAGGACGTCCCACTTCTGTTCGAGAACGGGCTGGAGCGGCTCTTTTCCTCGGTCGTCCTCGTCTACGTCCCTGAGGAGATCCAGGTCGAGCGTCTGGTGTCGGGCCGAGGCTTCACGCCCGAGCGCGCCCGGGCGATGATCGCCGCCCAGATGCCCATCGAGAACAAACGAGGGCTTGCCCACCACGTCATCAACAACAGCGGGACGCGTGAAGACACGCTGGCCCAGGTAAAGGCGGTCTGGAACGAGCTGGCCCGCTAGACGACGCCGTCTTTCTCAAGCGAGGCGAGCTGCGCTCCGTCCACTCCGAGCTCCGAGAGGATCTCAGCCGTGTGCTCTCCCAGCCCGGGCGCATCGCGCCTGCGCCAGTCGGCCCGCATCGGCACCGCGGGTCGGACCTCGACGCCGGCTGGAGCATTTACGACGAGGCCGCGAGCAGCGATCTGCGGATGCGACGCCACCTCGCTCAGGTCGAGGACGGGCTCGCAGCAAAGCTCCAGCCCGGCCAGGTCCCGCTCCCACTCCGATCGCGTCCGCGATAGAAACACCGCTTCCATCGCCCGGTGCGCGCGCGCCCTGTCCTCGCCGGCGGCGAACTGGATCTCGATGAGGTCCGGTAGGCCCACTGCGTTGCACAACTCCGTCCAGAACTTCGGCTCCAGCGCACCCACGCTGTAGTAGCCCCCGTCCTTGCACGCGTAGACCCGGTAGCAGGCGTAACGGCCCGTCAGCCGGTGGTCGCCGCGTCCGACTTCTTCCCCAGCGCCCTGCTGCGCGAGGGCTAACGCCAGCCAGCTGACCGCGCCATCGGTCATGGAGACGTCCAGCCAACGCCCCTGGTCGCCCCGCTGGACGCCGACGAGCGCGCCGAGAATCGCGACCGCCGGCTGCAGCCCGCCGGCGCCGATGTCGCCCACCTGCACAGCCAGCGGCATCGGCGGTCCACCTTGCGCCCCGTTGAGTCCCAGCACGCCGGCGGTGGCGACATAGTTGATGTCGTGACCCGCACGCAAAGCCATCGGGCCGTCCTGCCCGTATCCGGTGATCGAGCACATGACCAGGGCCGGGTTGCGCGCGTGAAGTACGGGCCAGCCGAGTCCCAGACGATCCATGACGCCCGGCCGGTTGCCCTCCACCAGCACATCCGAACGTTCCACCAGCCGGAGCAGCAGGTCGCGCCCGGCGTCGGACTTCAGGTTCAGCGTGAGACTTCGCTTGTTGCGGTTGATGGCATTGAACAGGGCGCTCTGGCCGTCGACCAGGGGCGGCGTCCAGCGCATGTAGTCGCCGGTGGAGGGCTCTTCGACCTTGATCACGTCCGCGCCCATGTCCGCGAGCAGCATGGTGCAGAACGGGCCCGGCAGCAGCCGGGTGAGATCGAGCACGCGGATTCCAGTCAGCGGCATCTGCACATCCGCCCAATTCTCGTCCACGCGTAGGAGACACTTGGGGGGCCCCCGTGCGTTAATAGGTCATGAAAAGCAGCGGCAGGAGAATGCGTCCCAGCAACCAAACCCTTTCCGAGGTGACGATCAAGGTCCCAGCCCCGTTCGCCGGGATCTCCGACCTTGGGTTCACGGCGCAATACCGCTCGCAAAACTTCCAGGAGCCGCTCCGGGACGTTCCCCTGCTGATCGAAGGGCCGCCTCCCCCCATGCGCCGGCTCGCCGAGCTGCTTCAACTCCTGCGTGGGATCGAGGGCTCCGCATACGCCTGGAGCGAACCCGTGATGCTGAGCGACGAGGTCGTCGTCCTGGCGTTCCGCGACCGCAGCCTCGCCGGTGAAACGCTTTCCGACGGCGCACCCGCTCACGCGGCCCACGTCCTCAACCTCGTGAGCCCGGTGGTCTTCACGTTCTTGCGTGACTGCGCCCAGACGGCACGCCTGCGCCTGGCGGATGTGATCGAGATGCGGGTGAGCACCGGGAGCGCGCCTTACGCGGACCTGGTGCTGCCGCTCGACGACATCGTCCGGTCGAACGGCGATCGCCTGCTGTGGCAACTCGCCGGTTGAAGCCTGGCGGCTAGGGCGACTTCGTCGGCGTCGGGGTCGGGGTCGGCGAGCTGACTCCGCTCGCGCGGGCGCTGCTTGCGGTCGTGATGGCCGGACCCAGCACCGGGCTGGGAGCCACGTTCGTGAAAAAGAGCGCGACCGGCACCACGACCATACCAACGAGCACCGTCAGCACAAAGGTGACAGCACCCCACTCCCGTCGCACAAAACTCCAGCTCACGAGCGGTGAATTCTAGCGACAGCTAGTAGTCGTCGTCGTCGCGGGACCGGGCGAGGCCTTCCTCTTCCTTCTTCTTGCGCTGGTTCAGGAGGCGGATGAAGTCCTGGGCGCGGGCGAGCGCTTTCCAGCGCTCCTGATAAAAGTCCTGAACAATGATCTGCTTGTCCGGCATCTGGTAGACCGTGACGCACCACTTGTTGAGGGTGCGCGAAACCTCAACCTCGAAGTCCTTCTCCGCGGTCTCGTACTTGACAACCTTGTCGTCGTCGAATCTTCTTCGTCCTGAAATAGCCATAGGTACATCACTCGGGCAGGGATTCCGCTCATAGAGCTG